>Ga0255763_1000509_pt1 | contig 42910 bp, 38 predicted proteins | sample 041ome_2_FD_179963 | JGI IMG/M metagenome (GOLD analysis project Ga0255763, IMG submission 179963) | Coastal salt marsh microbial communities from the Groves Creek Marsh, Skidaway Island, Georgia - 041406US metaG (version 2) | ecosystem: Environmental > Aquatic > Marine > Intertidal zone > Salt...
CTATCCTATCTCGCGTTGTGCAGGAAATTGCAAGTATGTTAAGAGTACTAATTACAATTCTTTGTCTTTCTGCCACCTCTGTGATGGCCCAAAATGACCCACGCCCTTTGGCCAGTGCGTTCACGCACATGAAGTCCAAAAATTGGGCTGCTGCAGAGAGTGTCGCGATCAAAGACGGCCAAGCCGCATTGGATGTGGTTTTGTGGACCAAGTTGCGCGCAGGCGATGGAACACCTGCCGAAGTGCTGGATTTTTTGAAACGCAATCCGGACTGGCCGGGATTGCCATATCTGCGCAAGCAATCCGAAACGATTTTTGATGGCGCGAGCCAAGCACAGATTTTATCCTTTTTCGGCGATGACGTGCCACAGACCGCCAAAGGTTCATTGATCTACGCGCGCGCGTTGAAAAAGGCGGGCGAAACGTCCAAAGCGACGCTTGCCATTCAAAATTCTTGGGTCAGCCATCAAATGGACCAAGACACCCAAGACGCGTTTGTGCGTGAATTTGGCGCAGCCCTCAAAGACTATCATGAAACCCGATTGATCAACCTATTGTGGGAAGATGCGCATGCTGCCGCGCGCGCAATGTCGCCCTTGGTGTCGGATGGGTTGCAGGCGCTTGCAACCGCGCGCATCGCCTTGCGCAAAAAAGAAGAGGATGTAAATGCGCTGATTGATTTGGTCCCCGCAAAACTGCGCGACCACCCTGTTCTGGCGCATGCGCGTTTTGAATGGCGGTTGGCATCGGGGTATCGTGACAGTGGTATCGAATTGCTCCAGCAGCGATCGAAATCTGCTGTGGGGCTGGGGCGTCCACAGGCATGGGCGTCACAGCGCGAACGCATCGTGCGCGACATGCTGTATGATGGGCAAGGGAAAAACGCCTATGAAATCGCTGCCCAACATCATTTGACCGAGGGCGATGATTTTGCCGTCCTTGAATGGATGGCGGGATATATCGCCATGACCTTTCGAAATGATCCCAAAACCGCGATCAAACATTTTGAACGGTTTTTAACCTCGGTTGCGACGCCGATTTCATTGGGGCGGGGATATTATTGGTTGGGACGCGCACATGAACAGGCGGGCCAACCTGCCAAGGCCACCGAGGCGTATAATAAGGGTGCGGAACATCAAACCAGCTATTACGGAATTCTTTCGGCAGAAAAAGTTGGGCGCATGTTCGGGCAAGAGTTTTTTGATTGGTCTGACCTACCCGATTGGCGATTGGCAGAGTTTACAACGTCATCGGTGTTCAAGGCAGCAATTTTGTTGCTGTCATCGGATCAGTTGTCATTGGGTGAACGGTTTCTCACCCATTTGGCCGAAACACTTGATGACCAAGAAATCCTTCAACTCACTGATTTTTTGGAAGAGGCACAGCGTTCCCATGTTTTGGTCATGGTCGGAAAACGTGCGGCGAATTATGGGCGCAATTTTCCGCGTCCCTATTACGCGCTGCATGCCATGATCGGAATGCCATCGCGCGTGCCGATTGAATTGTCCCTGTCGATTGCACGACGGGAAAGCGAATTTGACCAATGGGTTGTTTCCCCCGTCGGCGCGATGGGATTGATGCAAGTTATGCCAAAGACAGGTGCCGAAATGGCGGCAAATCTAGGCGTGCCATTTCAAGAGGATAAGATGACGTCCGATTGGCAGTATAACGTCAATCTCGGCAACACATACCTTGCTGAATTGGGCGACCGATTTGGCGGCAATCCTGTTCTTATGGCAATTGCCTACAATGCCGGCCCGTCGCGGGCCGAACGATGGATGGAGCGTTTGGGCGACCCGCGTAAATCAAATGTGGATATCATCGACTGGGTCGAATTAATCCCATTTGAAGAAACACGAAACTATGTCATGCGCGTCACCGAAAGCATTCCTATTTATCGGGCGCGGTTGGGCAAGGACCCCCTGCCGCAACCGTTTAGCAAGATGTTGCAAGGATCAAGCCTTCTGCCGTTCCCGCCAGAGAGTAAATAGACCCGCAAGCACAACAATGGTGGCGCCGATCATGACGTTCGGTTCCATCACTTCGCTGAACAGGGTCAAGCCGATGGCGGATGCGAAAACCAGCTGTAGATAGGCAAAGGGTTGAACCGCGCTTGCCTCGGCGACTTCATAGCATTTGATCAAGGTGAAATGCCCCAATGCCCCTGTAACACACAGAATGGCCATCAAGATGCCATCGCTTTGCGTCATGGGTTCCCAATTGGGAATGCCAACGGCTGTCATGATGACCGCACCTGTCACCCCCGTCCAAAAGAACGATGTTGCAGCGGTATCTTTGCGCGCGGCGTATCGCGTGAGCAAACCATACAAGGCAAACATGAATGCCGACACCAATGGGATGATCGCTGCGGGTGTGAAGACCTTGACCCCAGGTTCCAAAATAATCAGCACCCCAAAAAATCCGATTGCGATGGCGGTCCAGCGTCGCCATCCGACTTTTTCGCCCAAGACGGGGCCAGATAGGGCCGCCACCAACAATGGATAGCAGGCGAACACCGCATGGCTTTCAACCAATCCAAGGATTGTGAACGCGGTCACCATCACACAGATTTCGGCGGCCAGCAACGCGCCCCGAAGGGTTTGCAACAGGGGTTGGGTGGTTTTGATAACCGCGCGCAGCCCGCCGCGTTTGCGCGCCGAAATTGCAATGACAAAGGCGGCAAAAAACCAATAGCGGATCATAACAACCACATAGACATTGTATTGATCGGCCAAATATCGCGATAGACCGTCTTGGGCGGCAAAGATCAGGGCTGTCGCAATCATCAACCAAATACCTGCGCGGGTGTTATTTTGCATTCTATGCGTCCTTTTTGGTGCCGATGGTCATATGTCGTTTACGACCGTATCCTGCACTGCGTTCAACTGAAAAACCTGCCGCTTCTAAATTGCGGCGCACAAATCCCGCGGCGGTATAGGTGGCAAATGTGCCCAAAGGGTTTGTGTGATCTGCAACTGCTTGCATCAGATCTGCATCCCAAAGTTCTGGGTTCTTCGCAGGCGAAAAGCCATCCAAAAACCAACAATCGGCCTCAAGGTCCGAATTCGGCAACGTCTGTCGCGCATCCCCGACGACAACGGACAGGAAAAGTTCGGGTGTTTCAAGCCTGCCGGTTTGCCATAACTCTGGCCACAGCGGCGCGAATTCTGCGGCTATTGCGGTGATTTCTGGAAAGGCAGATTGGGCAAGCACCATGTCTGCGGGGCTCATGGGATAGGCCTCAAATGAGGTGAAACGCAAAGTCCCGTTTTGTTTTGTGCGTCGCCATTCCAGCAGTGTGGTAAGAAGGTTCAAACCCGTCCCAAACCCCAACTCGGCAATATGAAACCCATCACTGAACCGATCCGGCAACCCGTTTCCCGCCAAAAACACATGGCGCGTTTCATGCAATCCATTGTCGAGCGAAAAATAAGGATCATCGAATTGCAATGACACGGGGATTTTGTCATCGCGCCATTCCAGATCGGGTTGGGGTAAGTGCATTGGAAACCTTGCGTTACACGGCCTTGGCAATTAGGACACATTATCACTTGGTTAGGGCTTGGCAATGGTCGACTTTACAGTACGTGGCGCAGGGATCATCGGTTTGATGATGGCATGGACATTGATCCAACGTGGATTTCGTGTTCAGGTCATTGACCCCTATGGGGCGGGCGCAGGTGCAAGTGGCGGAATTGTGGGCGCACTCGCCCCGCATATGCCCGAAAAATGGGGCCCGAAGAAGCAGTTCCAATTTGAAAGTTTACAATTGTGCGAAGCCCTATGGCCAGAAATTGATGCCGTCTCGGGCCTGTCCTCGGGATACGGCAGGGTCGGGCGATTGCAGCCGTTGCAAAATGAGCGCGGGATCGCGCTTGCCCATGAACGCGAAGCGGGGGCGCAGATCCATTGGGGATCTTATGCACAGTGGACTGTCGTTGATCAGGTTCCCGATTGGGTGCCCGCATCCCCCACGGGGCAATGGGTTTATGATACGCTCAGTGCGCGGATCAATCCCGCCGCTGCCGTGGCATCTTTGGTCCGTGCGCTGCAAATCAAAGGCTGTTTAATTTATACCGAAGGCGATCATAAAGGCACCGTGATTTGGGCGACAGGGGTTCATGATTTGGCGCGTATTTCACAAGCATTTGGTCAGTTTTATGGCGCAGGGGAAAAGGGCCAAGGCGCAATTTTGTATATCAACCTTGGGGCCACGCCGCAGCTTTACAGTGATAATATACATATAATTCCGCATGAAAACGGCACCACTGCCGTTGGGTCCACGACTGAGCGGTATTTTGACGATCCAGCCACCACCGATGAATTGTTGGATGACCTGCTACAGCGGGCTTGTGATGTTGTTCCCGCATTGCGGGGGGCGTCCGTTCTGACGCGCTGGGCCAATCAACGCCCAAGGTCGCATACACGGGCCCCGATCTTGGGACACCACCCAATCGAAACAGGTGCCTATATTGCAAACGGCGGTTTCAAAATCGGGTTGGCGATGGCCCCGAAAATGGCGCAGGTTTTGGCCGATTATATCATCGATGGGGTTGATACCATTCCCCAAGACTTCGTCCCCAATTTTGCAAAATAGCAGTGTCGTTTTGTGCCGTCTGCCATCATAACTTGACTGAGTATAAAGGAGTAAACCAATGACCCCCATGCTGTCATCTTTGGATCACTTGGTATTGACCGTGACGGATATTGACCAAGCGGTCAGGTTTTATTGTGATGTTTTGGGAATGACACATGTCCCGTTTGTCGTGGCTGACGGGTCAACGCGATCATCACTGCAGTTTGGTCATCAAAAGATCAATTTGCATTTGGCGGGTCATGAATTCAAACCGCATGCGGCACACCCAAAGACGGGCAGTGCTGATTTGTGTTTCTTGTCTGATACCCCAATCGATACGTGGATCGGGCATCTTGCATATCACGGCGTGGACATCATCGAAGGACCTGTACAGCGCACAGGCGCGCGGTTTGCGATCCTGTCGATTTATGTGCGCGATCCTGACGGGGCGTTGATTGAGATATCAAACAAAGTTGAATGATTATTTTTTGCCAATCTTGGGTTCTGTTCCAGCCAAGAGACGCCCAATATTTGCTGCATGGCGGTAATAGATCAACGCGATCAATCCAAGGCATAACAAAACATATGTCGTGACGCCGAACATCAGGCACCACAAAATGCTTGATGCCGCGGCGACCAATGCAGACAATGACGAAATGCGCATCACAACCGCAGTCACGAGCCAAGTTGCACAGGCGGCAATGCCAATCGGCCAAAAGAGGGCAAGCATCACACCCAAGAATGTTGCCACGCCTTTGCCCCCCTTGAATTTGAGCCAAACAGGAAAGCAATGCCCCAAAAACGCTGCAAATGCTGCGATTTGCACCGCATCTGCATCTGCAAACTGGCGTGCGATCAAAACGGCCACAGCCCCTTTTCCGCCATCCAGAACCAAGGTTAGAAAGGCCGCAAGTTTATTGCCTGTGCGCAACACGTTTGTCGCGCCAATGTTGCCCGACCCGATGTTGCGCAGATTGCCAAGACCCATCACCTGCGCAATGAGCAGGCCAAATGGGATCGACCCCAACAGATATCCAATAGCGGCCCAGAGGCCCAAGGTGGAAATCCCAGATGTCATTTCGGGAAATAGGGTCATGCTGAAAATACCTCTTGTCCTGCGACAAAGGTCTTCAAAACCTTGCCTTGCATGCGTTGACCATCAAATGGGGTGTTTTTGGACTTTGATTTCAAATCTTTCCGGTCCAGAACAAACGGCGTGTCAGCATCAAAAACGATCAAATCCGCAGGCGCACCCACAGAAATTCGGCCCGAGGCCAACCCCAATCGCTTGGCTGGGTTCAACGTCATGGCACGGAACAAGGTTGGCAAATCCATGTACCCGCCATGATATAGCCGCAGCGCCGCAGGTAACAGGGTTTCCAATGCGACGGCGCCGGCGGCAGCCTCTTCAAAGGGCAGGCGTTTGCTTTCTTCGTCTTGGGGGGTATGCATCGAACTGATGATGTCGATCAGGCCCGTTGCCACCGCGTTAATCGTTGCAATGCGGTCATCTTCGGATCGCAGCGGGGGTTTGATTTTGAAAAAGCTGCGATAATCCGCGACATCAAATTCGTTCAAGGTCAAATGATGAATTGACGTGCCCGCCGTCACATCGAGCCCGTTTCGCTTGGCCCGTTCCAGCGCGGGAAGCGCGCGATCGGTGGTGATCTGATCGAAATGCACGCGTGCGCCCGTCATTTCAATCATGGCGATGTCGCGGTCTAATCCCATGCGTTCTGCCATGGGTGACACTGCCGGCAATCCGCGCAAAGTGGCGAATTTCCCGGATGTCACCGCCGCCCCATGCGATAAAATCGGTTCTTGAGGATGCAAAATGCACAGCGCGCCGAGCGACTTGGCATAGGTCAGCGCCCGCGACAGGATTTTTGTGTTTTGGATGACGTGATCGCCATCTGAAAATGCGACCGCGCCTGCGTCCATCAAAAACCCGATTTCAGTCATTTCGAGACCTGCGCGCGCCTTGGTCAATGCAGCCATATGCAGCACGTTGATGGGGGCGGCTTCGGCGGCGCGACGGCGAATGAATTCCAACGCTTCTGGTGTATCAATCGGGGGCGTCGTATCGGGGCGCGTTACCATGGTTGTCACACCACCCGCCGCGGAGGCGGCGCCTGCGGATTTATAGCTTTCTTTGTGACGCTCGCCTGGTTCGGCAACTTTGACGCCGATATCGATCAAACCGGGTGCAAGATATTTACCGTCACAGTCGATTACGGTGTCTGCTGTGGTGGCAGGTTCGACAATCGTTCCATCGCGAACCATCACATCGCCTTGCGTTACGGTGCCGGCCTCGGGGTCAATGATTTGCGCATTTTTGAAAAGTAGGGTCATGCTGTCACCTCTTTCTGGGCCATACGCATGTTGCGCGCCAGAAGATCCATCGCCGCCATGCGGACCGCGACACCCATTTCAACCTGTTCCTGGATAACAGATCGGTTGATATCATCGGCAATGTCGCCATCAATTTCAACGCCACGGTTCATTGGGCCCGGGTGCATCACAATTGCATCATGTTTGGCAACGGATAACTTTTCCGCGTCTAAACCAAAGCGATGGTAATATTCACGTTCCGATGGGATAAAGCCGCCATCCATACGTTCCTTTTGAAGGCGCAGCATCATAACCACATCGACATCGCGCAGCCCTTCGCGCATGTCATGATAGACCTCGACCCCCAATTGATCGATACCAGAAGGGATAAGCGTGGGTGGGCCAACCAATCGCACGCGGTTTTCCATCTTGCCCAGCAAGATCAGATTTGAACGCGCAACGCGGCTGTGCGCGATATCGCCACAAATTGCGATGTTGAGACGGTGCAATCGACCCTTGGCGCGCCGAATGGTGAGCGCATCTAACAGTGCCTGTGTGGGGTGTTCGTGTTTCCCGTCCCCTGCGTTTAAGACTGCGCAGTTGACCTTTTGCGCCAACAGATCAACCGCACCAGACTGCGGATGCCGGACCACCAACAAATCGGGATGCATTGCATTCAGCGTGAGGGCCGTATCAATCAAAGTTTCGCCTTTTTTGATCGAACTGGCCTGCATTGCCATGTTCATCACATCCGCACCCAACCGCTTGCCTGCCAATTCAAAGCTGGCTTGCGTGCGTGTCGAATTTTCGAAAAACATATTGATCTGGGTCAGACCCGCTAACGCATTCGAATGTTTGTTTGGCTGTTTGTTCAGCTTTACATATGTTTCAGCTAAATCCAGAATTTCGGTGATCGCCTCTGGACGAAGCGGTTCGATCCCCAAAAGGTGTCGATCGGTAAAGCTCATCTTTGACCCTCGCTGTGATTGAAATGGTCATACTTGGCGGGCCGCATTCACACAAGCCTTTCGTGTGAAAAATGTTGTGACGCCTGTATCAAACTACGTCGAAATTATCAGGGCTTGCAAATTATGGGAAACATGCATATACGGCCTTCAACAGCGGCGCGTTGGAAACAACGTTCCACCGAAATCGACAACGGGCCGCGCGCCCGTTTTTTTGTGTTTGGAAGAATGAAGAATACCTTAATTGCAAAAACCGCCATGGACGAACGTCTGGCCCAAATCGTTACCCCCGTCATCGAGGATATGGGGTTTGAATTGGTGCGCATACGGCTTATGGGCGGTGAGACAAAGACACTTCAGATCATGGCCGACAAACCCGAAGGCGGGATTGAGGTTGATGATTGCGGTGATATTTCAACCGCCGTCAGCGCGATTTTGGATGTCGAAGATCCGATTTCTGATGCCTATGACCTCGAAGTATCAAGCCCTGGTATCGACCGCCCTTTGACACGTTTGAAGGATTTCGAAACCTACGAAGGGTATGAAGCTAAACTAGAAACTGCTGAAATGATTGAGGGACGCCGCCGCTTCAAAGGCGAATTGGCAGGTGTCGAAGGCACCGAAATCCTGATCAACATTGAAGAGGGAACGATTGGATTGGAATTCGATTGGCTGACCGAAGCCAAGCTTGTTCTAACCGACGACCTGATCAAAGAAATGCTGCGCCAACGCAAAGCGGCGCAAGACATAAACGAAGACCAATTTGACGACATTGAGACCGAAGAGTCCGAAGAGGAGTAATCATGGCAATTACGTCTGCTAACCAGCTTGAGCTTTTGCAAACTGCCGAAGCTGTCGCGCGCGAAAAAATGATCGACCCATCGCTGGTTGTTGCTGCAATGGAAGAATCATTGGCCCGTGCGGCGAAATCCCGCTACGGCGCGGAAATGGATATTCGCGTATCAATCGACCGCAAAACAGGTCGCGCGGCATTTACCCGTGTGCGTACCGTCGTCGAAGACGCCGAGTTGGAAAATTACCAGGCGGAAATGACCGTGGAACAAGCCAAAGCGTATTTGGCGAACCCAACCGTTGGCGACAAATATGTCGAAGAAATTCCACCCGTTGAATTGGGTCGTATCGCTGCGCAATCCGCAAAACAAGTGATCTTGCAAAAGGTGCGCGAAGCAGAACGTGATCGCCAGTTCGAAGAATTCAAAGACCGCGTTGGCACAATCATAAACGGTACTGTGAAGCGCGAAGAATACGGCAACGTGATCGTTGACGTGGGTCGCGGCGAAGCCATTTTGCGCCGGAACGAAAAAATTGGTCGTGAAAGCTATCGTCCGAATGACCGCGTGCGCTGCTATATCAAAGATGTGCGCCGCGAAGTGCGTGGCCCACAAATCTTTTTGTCACGTACCGCGCCTGAATTCATGGCCGAGCTCTTTAAAATGGAAGTGCCTGAAATTTATGAGGGCGTTATCGAAATCAAATCCGTTGCGCGTGATCCCGGATCCCGTGCGAAAATCGCCGTATTCACAAATGACAACTCACTTGATCCTGTCGGTGCCTGCGTCGGTATGCGCGGCAGCCGTGTTCAGGCCGTTGTGAACGAACTTCAGGGCGAGAAAATCGACATTATCCCGTGGAACGAAGATCAACCAACGTTCTTGGTCAACGCGCTGCAACCTGCCCAAGTGTCCAAAGTTGTTTTGGATGAAGAAGCAGGCAAGATCGAAGTCGTTGTTCCAGAAGAGCAATTGTCCTTGGCCATTGGTCGTCGTGGCCAAAACGTTCGCTTGGCAAGCCAGCTGACAGGTTTGGACATCGACATCATGACCGAAGCCGAAGAATCGGCGCGTCGTCAAAAAGAATTCGAAGAACGCACAGCCTTGTTCATGGACACATTGGATTTGGACGAATTCTTTGCTCAGTTGTTGGTCGCCGAAGGCTTTACCAATCTTGAAGAGGTTGCCTATGTCGAAGTTGACGAATTGTTGGTCATCGACGGTGTAGACGAAGGCACCGCAGAAGAATTGCAAACCCGTGCGCGTGAATACCTAGAAGCACAAAATCGCAAAGCGATTGAGCGTGCGCAGGAATTGGGTGTTGATGCAACCTTGATGAATTTCGAAGGTCTGACACCGCAAATGATCCAAGCTTTGGCCGAAGACGGCATCAAGTCATTGGAAGACTTTGCGACCTGTGCGGATTGGGAATTGGCAGGCGGCTGGACCACAGTGAATGGCGAACGCGTCAAAGACGATGGTCTGCTAGAAGCGTTTGACGTCAGCTTGGCAGAAGCCCAAGATTTGATCATGACCGCGCGTGTCGCGCTGGGTTGGGTTGATCCTGAGGATCTTGTTGCCGACGCAGCGGATCAGGCAGACGAAGAAGAATAGGCAAGGGCAAACCCATAAATGACACGCGGTGGCGCACATAAAAAAATCGAAGACCCCGAGCGTAAATGCATCGCAACGGGCGAGGGTCAACCCAAGTATGGGTTGATCCGATTTGTCGCGTCACCCGACGGAATGGTGTTTCCAGATGTGATGGAAAAACTACCCGGTCGGGGTGTTTGGGTGTCGGCCGACAAAGCCGCACTTGAAAAAGCGGTCAAAAATGGGTTATTTGCACGTAGTCTAAAAACGCCGGTACAGGTGCCTGACACTTTGATTGCCGAGGTTGAAAAACAAATCGTGCGCCGTGTTGTGGACACTATTTCTTTGGCGCGCAAGTCGGGTCATGCGGTGTCGGGTTATGAAAAAGTAAAAGATTGGTTGATGAAAGAAGAAGCAGAAGTGCTGATTCAGGCATCAGACGGATCGGAACGCGGCAAGTCGAAATTAAGCACGCCTTATGGGGGGTCATTCATCGGATGGCTTACCGCATATGAGCTAGGTGCTGCATTTGGGCGGGAAACCGTGATTCATTGTGCGCTTGCGTCTGGTGGTTTGACGCGACGTGTAGTACATGAGGCGCAGCGACTAAAGGGGTTGCGCATAACTGACGGCGGTGAAGTAAATCGTCGGAAAGGAAAAGACAGCTAGATGAGCGATAGTGACGGCAAAAAAACATTGGGTGTACGTGGTCCACGGCCTGGGAACGTAAAGCAAAGCTTTAGCCATGGGCGATCCAATAGTGTTGTAGTGGAAACCAAGACCAAAAAACGCTTCGCCGTTGCCAAACCTGGCGCGGCAAAGCCTGCTGCATCCGCTTCGCATTCCTCGTCGGGTGAAAGCAAACGCCCCGCAGGTATTACCGATTCGGAAATGGAACGCCGCCTAAGGGCATTGCAGGCCGCTAAAGCCCGCGAGGCCGAAGAAGCCGTTACCCGCGAGGCCGAAGAAAAAGCCCGCGAAGAAGAACGTGAACGTCGTCGTGCCGAACACGAGGCGAAAGAGCGCGAACAGCGTGAGATCGAAGAACTTGCCCGCCTCAAAGCCGAAGCAGAAGAGGCTGAGCGCAAAGCGGAAGAAGAGCGCAAAGCAAAAGAAAAAGTTGCTGTCAGCGTTGCAGAAAGCCAACCTTCGGCGAAACAGGAAAACGAAACGCGTGCGCCAAAACCGGCTGTAGGCGCTGTACCCGTGTCGCGCAAACGCGAACGCGAAGAAGACAATGATCGCCGTGGCGGTGCCGCAACCAAGGCGCGTGCAACCGATATCGGTCGTCGTTCTGGTAAATTGACCCTCAGCCAAGCATTGGATGGTGGTGAAGGCGGACGTCAAAAATCAATGGCCGCGATGAAGCGCAAACAAGAGCGTGCGCGTCAAAAGGCCATGGGCCAACAGGGCGAGCGTGAAAAGATCGTCCGTGACGTTCAGGTCCCTGAAAGCATCGTTGTCTCCGAGCTTGCGAACCGTATGGCGGAACGCGTGGCAGAGGTTGTCAAAGTGCTTATGAAAATGGGCATGATGGTTACACAAAACCAAACAATCGATGCCGATACTGCGGAATTGATCATCGAAGAATTTGGTCACAAAATCGTTCGGGTTTCGGATGCTGACGTCGAAGATGTCATCAATGAAACAGACGATGATGATGCAGATCTGCTGCCACGCCCACCTGTGGTGACGATCATGGGTCACGTTGACCACGGTAAAACATCTTTGTTGGATGCGATCCGCAACGCAAAAGTCGTCGCAGGCGAAGCGGGCGGGATCACCCAACACATTGGTGCCTATCAGGTGACAACCAAAGATGGCGCAACCCTGTCATTCCTTGACACACCAGGCCACGCAGCGTTTACATCGATGCGGTCTCGTGGTGCGCAGGTGACGGATATTGTTGTGTTGGTGGTTGCTGCCGATGACGCGGTCATGCCGCAAACCGTCGAAGCGATCAACCACGCCAAAGCGGCAAAGGTTCCAATGATCGTCGCGATCAACAAAATTGACAAACCAAGCGCAAACCCGACAAAAGTGCGGACCGATTTGTTGCAACACGAAGTTGTTGTTGAGCAAATGTCAGGTGAAGTACAAGACGTCGAAGTGTCTGCATTGACAGGTCAAGGTCTAGACAGCCTCCTTGAGGCGATTGCACTGCAAGCCGAGATTTTGGAATTGAAAGCCAATCCAAACCGCGCGGCCCAAGGTGCTGTGATCGAAGCACAGCTTGACGTTGGTCGTGGACCAGTTGCGACTGTGTTGGTTCAAAAAGGCACCCTGCGCAAAGGCGACATTTTTGTTGTTGGCGAGCAATGGGGTAAAGTCCGTGCTTTGGTGAATGACCAAGGCGAGCGTGTCGACGAAGCGGGTCCATCCGTTCCTGTCGAAGTTCTGGGCCTAAACGGCACACCAGAGGCAGGTGACGTATTGAACGTGGTCGATACCGAAGCACAAGCGCGTGAAATCGCAAGCTATCGTGAAAACCTTGCCAAAGAAAAACGTGCGGCAGCCGGCGCGGCAACAACCTTGGAACAATTGATGGCCAAGGCAAAAGAAGATGCAAACGTGTCTGAGTTGCCGGTCATCGTAAAAGCAGACGTTCAAGGGTCTGCCGAAGCGATCGTGCAAGCCATGGATAAAATCGGCAACGACGAGGTCCGCGTGCGCGTTCTGCATTATGGCGTAGGCGCAATCACTGACACAGATGTCGGTCTTGCCGAAGCATCTGGCGCGCCTATTGTTGGCTTTAACGTGCGTGCAAACGCATCTGCCCGTAACTCTGCCAACCAAAAAGGCGTCGAGATCCGGTATTATTCGGTCATCTATGACTTGGTTGATGATATCAAAGCCGCTGCAAGTGGTTTGTTGTCTGCAGAAATCCGCGAAAACTTTATCGGCTATGCCGAAATCAAAGAAGTCTTCAAAGTGTCGGGCGTTGGCAAAGTCGCAGGCTGTATCGTCACCGAAGGTATTGCGCGCCGTTCTGCGGGTGTGCGTTTGTTGCGTGACAACGTGGTCATCCACGAAGGCACCTTGAAAACGCTTAAACGCTTTAAGGACGAAGTCAAAGAAGTTCAGTCAGGTCAAGAATGCGGTATGGCATTTGAAAATTATGACGATGTCCGTCCAAAAGACGTGATCGAAATCTTTGAACGCGAAGAGATTGAGCGTAAGCTTAGTTAACATATAGCAGCCCCGCAAACTGCGGGGCTGCGGCTATCTCAGCCATCACCAGTTTCAGTGGCGAGGCTCATTGTTGGCACGATGCTTACTGGTAAAATGCCAAATGACAGAATTGTTATCAGAAAAATCTTTTTCATTTTACTACCTTATAATGTTATTTAAATCTAACTTGTAAGAATTGGATTAGTTGATCTCCGCTTCCAAAGTATAGATGCTGCGAAACGCAGGTATCATCCTCAAATTTCAGTGATCTGAGTTCTGAAAATGAACTGCAGGTCTAGGGTACGAAAGTTTAGGCAATTTTCAATGAATCAGAATCAAAACAATCATTTTGATCACGAAATATTTTCTTTAAGTCATTTTTCGATCGAAGAAGTTCCCTTGTATCTCAAGTGTATTGGCTCTTTCCTGAATGCAGAATTTGAATTCCCTTTTAATCCTAGGGTTTGGCCCCTATATCACACATAAGGATTGCAGAAGGGGGCGGTTGTGTTTCGCTGGATTTTACGTTTGATTTTGATCACATTTGTCGGTGCGTTTTTGCATTATACGCTGCCTCAGCATGATATTGTGCGGATCACAGACACCTATGAAAAGCGGGTGGATTTCGGCAACAATGGGTGGTTCTGGGCGTCCCAAGACACAGGTGCGGCTGTCAATACCACCAACCGCGATGTGTTCTTTATCCAAACCTTTCAAACCGATGACAGCCCGATGATCTATCGTAACGAAGACACAGGATGGTCATGGCCGCCCTATTTCAAATTTGACACGTCAAACCTGCAAGCGCAGGCATCTGATCTGATTTCAAAAAAATCAGAGGCGACCGCGCAATGGGCCGTGATCACACATTACGGATGGCGCAATGAATTCTTTTCGATCTATCCCAATGCGGTATCTCTTCGCGCGGCATCGGGTCTGGACGAAAAGATTGTTCCGTGGTTCAATATACTGCTCTTGATCGTCCTTGCCGCGTCGTTTTGGGCAATTTGGGTGCGCTGGGTGCGTTTTCGTACCGCGCGCATTGACCCTGTGACGGAACGCATTGGCGATTGGTTTTCTGACATGTGGCTCAGGCTCCGGGGCAACTGATTACTTGCGGGCAAGCTCATGGTCAAAACGCTGCTGTGCGATTTTTTCGTTTCGTTCGGAAATCTGCAGATCGGACAAAGTTTGTTCGACATAGGTTAAATGTGCTTCGACCGCCGCGCGGGCTGCGGCGGGGTCGCGCGACTGGATCGCCACATTGATCGCGCGATGTTGCTCCAACAACCCATCACGCGTTGTGCGTTGTTTGAACATCATTTGACGATTGTAAAACACGCCTTCGCGCAGCAGATCATACATGGATCGCATCATATGCAGCATGATCACATTATGGCTTGCTTCGATGATCGACAGGTGGAAATCGGCATCCAACCGTGCCTCGTCTGCTGGGTTTCGACGATTATGCGCCGTTTCCATTTTTTCGAAAAGCGTGTTGATTACCTTTAGATCCGTGTCCGATCCCAGCTTTGCCGCACGCTCTGCTGCCAATCCCTCCATGTCGCGGCGAAAGGATACGTAATCAAACACCGCCTCATCATGGGTGGAAAACAGGCGCACCAAGGCGGGTGAAAACGCATTGCCCAAAACGTCGGCGACATAAATACCTGCCCCTGCTTTGGAACTTAGCAATCCTCGGTCTTGAAGATCCGAGATCGCTTCGCGCAGAGATGGACGAGAAACCCCCAACCGCTCAGAAAGCTCGCGTTCCGCAGGCAACCGTTCACCGGGGCGCAAAATACCCCGCAAAATAAGCTCTTCTATCTGGTGGGTCACTGCATGTGACAGTTTTTCCGAAGCGATCTTTTGAAACGGCATGGGGTACCTATTGGTTCAAAGTTTTTACCAATATAGCCGCGTCATCGTGTTTGGCAATCATGTTAGCGCAGATGCTTTTCCATAAAGATGGAATAGGGACTTGCCGTGTAATCGCCAAATGGCCCGCAGTTCACAAAACCATGACGGTGATACAGCCTGTGTGCTGCATCCAATCCAACACCTGTTTCCAACCGCGTGAAGCGCGCATCCAAATCATGGCTTATGGTTTCCAATTGCGTCAGGATACGATCCGCTAACCCCAATCCGCGCGCGTCTGGATCCGTAAACATTGATTTGATTTCGCAATAATCGTCAACATGCTTGACCGCCCCGCAGGCCCGATACACACCATCCACACGCGCTGCGATAAAATGCACGGTCGGATATGACAGTGCGTCGATGGACAAGAAGTGGTTATCTTCTGCCGGAAATAACGACCGCATAAGGTCATGGCTTTGCCCTAATAGGGATGTGATGCCCGAATGCCGTGGATTTGCGTATTCAATTTCAATGATCATTTTTGTCCTAAATCAGCGATATCTTGTGGATAACTTACGGCGCGGCGCGGTATCTTGTGTTGAATGGTTGACAGATCGGCCCTGCTTGGGGGACGATTACATATCAGAATCATGCCAAAGGACAAGCGTGCGATTTACTCGACTTAAACTGACAGGGTTCAAAAGCTTTGTTGATCCGACCGATCTGTTTATTCAGGACGGCTTGACGGGTGTTGTCGGTCCGAATGGCTGCGGTAAATCAAACCTGTTGGAAGCGTTGCGATGGGTGATGGGTGAAAACCGTCCGACGGCCATGCGCGGTGGCGGTATGGAAGACGTGATTTTTGCGGGTGCTGCAACCCGCCCCGCCCGTAATTTCGCCGAAGTGTCGTTGATGATCGATAATTCCGATCGCGTGGCCCCTGCTGGTTTCAATGACACAGATATGTTGGAAATCGTGCGCCGCATTACCCGCGATGTCGGCAGTGCCTACAAGGTCAGCGGCAAGGATGTGCGTGCGCGTGATGTGCAGATGCTGTTTGCGGATGCCTCGACTGGGTCGCAATCGCCGGCTTTGGTAAGACAAGGGCAGATTTCCGAACTGATCAACGCGAAGCCGAAAAACCGTCGCCGCATTCTGGAAGAAGCGGCAGGTATTTCTGGCCTCTATCAGCGTCGGCACGAGGCAGAATTAAAGCTCAAGTCCGCGGAAACCAATTTGGCGCGTGTGGATGATGTGATTGAACAGCTTGCCAGCCAGTTGGCGCAGTTGATGCGTCAGGCTAGACAAGCCGCGCGATATCGTGAAATCGGCGATCAATTGCGCCATGCCGAAGGTTTGCTTTTGTTCCAACGCTGGAAAGAGGCCGACCGCGGCCGTCTGCAGGCCGAACAGGAATTGACCGACCGCACGCGCGAAGCCGCCGCAGCCGAAGCCGCCGCACGGCACGCGGGAAAAGCCCGCGAAGAACAAGAAACCAAATTGCCCCCGCTTCGCGAAGAAGAGGCAATCGCATCCGCCATTTTGCAACGCTTGCAAGTGCAACGCGATGCGCTCAAGGATCAAGAGGCGCAGGCACAGCAGCGCATTGAAACGTTACGAGCGCGGATTGAACAATTGGTGCGCGACATGGAGCGTGAAACAGGTTTGAATCGCGATGCGGGCGAAACGATTGAGCGTCTTGAATGGGAAGCCCGCGAATTGGCCAAGGCATCAGACGGGCATCAAGACAAGCTTGAGATTGCCGAAGCGGCGGCGCATGACGCTGCAAGCATTCTGCAAGATCGCGAAACACGATTGTCTGAAATGACTGAAGATGTGGCGCGTTTGGCCGCACGGCACCAATCCGCGACGCGGATGTTGAACGATGTCACCGCAACCCTTGCAAAAAGTCAGGCCGAGGCTGAAAAAGCCAGTGCATCGTTAGACGCTGCTGCACATGCCGTGGATGAAGCAAGCGAGGCTTACGAAGCCGCGGTTCTTGCCCAAGAAGAGGCGGTGGAAATTGCTGAACAGGCGGAAATCACCCTAGAAGCCGCAGAACAAGACAGATCAGACACCCAATCACGCGAAGCAGATGCACGTGCGGAGCGTTCTGAAGCCGAAGGCGAAGCAAACGCCATTCGTGCCGAAGTTGCAGCACTTGCCAAGCTTGTTGAACGTGATACGGCCGAGGGTGGCCAGATCATGGACCGCCTACAGGTTGAACAGGGTTTCGAAAAGGCATTGGGTGCTGCGCTTGCGGATGATCTTCGCGCGCCCCAAGTTGACGGCGATGGCCCATCAGGTTGGGCCGAATTGCCCGCCTATCCCGTGGATCAACCTTTGCCGAATGGCATTACCGCGCTGACAAATCATGTGTCTGTGCCTGCGGTTTTGGCGCGGCGCATGTCCCAGATCGGATTGGTCGATCCTGACGAAGGTAACCGCCTGCAAGCTGATTTGTTGCCGGGTCAACGGCTGGTCAGTGTCGAAGGCGATCTGTGGCGCTGGGACGGATACCGCGCATGGGCCGAAGACGCGCCATCGGCTGCGGCGCTGCGTTTGCAGCAGTTGAACCGATTGGAAGAATTAAAGCAGCTGTTGGAACGCGCAACCGTGCGCATGGATGCCGCACGCGCCGCGCATGAGGCATTGACACAAAAACTGTCCGAGCAAACCCGCGCGGATCGCGAAGCGCGTGATGCGCGGCGGGATGCCGATCGCTTGGTCGGCGAAGCAGCGCGGGCGCTGAGCCGTGCCGAATCCGAACGGAATTTGTCGCAAGGGCGATTGGAAAACCTCAAGCTTGCGATGAAGCGCCACGAAGAAGATGCGTTGGAAGCACGGCAACAGGTGAGCGAGGCGGAAAAAACACTGCGCAGCTTGGGCGATTTGGATCATGCGCGTGGACAAGTGGAAGATATCAAAATGGCGGTAGAAGCCGCGCGAATGACGATGATGGCGAAACGCTCTGCCTATGATGAGATCCGCCGCGAAGGAGATGCACGTATTCGTCGGTCACAAGAAGTCACCAAAGAACTAAGCGGATGGCGCCATCGGTTAGAAACGGCAGAAAAGCGCAGTGCAGAATTATTGGATCGCAAAGCCGCAAGCGAAGAAGATTTGCAAGAGGCCGCTGCGGCGCCTGAAGAAATTGCAGAAAAGCGCGAAGAGTTAAACGACGCCATTGAAACGGCAGAGCATCGTCGCGCTGCCGCAAGCGATGCATTGGCCAGCGCTGAAACCGCACTGCGTGAGCAAGTGGCGCAAGAGCGCGACGCCGAACGAACCGCATCAGAAGCGCGCGAGGTGCGCGCCCGTTCCGAAGCGCGGGCCGACGCGGCGCGGGATGCGGTGCAGGCCGCGGCTCACCGGATTGAAGAAGAGCTTGAGACAACGCCGCAGGCGCTCTTGTTGGCATTGGATACGGACGCAGACCGTATGCCACCCGCCGATCAGGTAGAGGCCGAAGTGTCGCGTTTGAAGCGGCAACGTGAAGCGCTTGGCGCCGTAAATTTGCGCGCCGAGGAAGACGCCAAAGAGGTTGAGCAAGAGCACAGCCAATTGGTGAATGAGAAGACGGATCTGGAAGAAGCGATCAAGACCCTGCGCAGCGGCATTTCAAGCTTGAACCGAGAAGGGCGCGAGCGTCTTTTGACAGCGTTTGAGCAAGTAAATGAAAACTTTAGCCATTTATTCCGTCATCTGTTCGGAGGGGGCGAGGCGAATTTGGTCTTGGTGGAAAGCGATGATCCGCTTGAGGCCGGTTTGGAAATCATGTGCCAACCGCCAGGGAAAAAATTGTCGACATTGTCCCTGTTGTCCGGGGGTGAACAGACATTGACCGCACTTGCATTGATTTTCGGCGTTTTCTTGGCCAATCCTGCGCCAATCTGTGTGCTCGACGAAGTTGATGCGCCATTGGATGATGCGAACGTAACGCGGTTTTGCGATTTGCTGGATGAAATGTGCCGCAGAACCCAGACACGGTTTTTGATCATCACCCACCATGCGGTGACAATGTCGCGCATGGATCGTTTGTTTGGGGTAACGATGCAAGAACAGGGCGTGTCGCAGCTTGTTTCCGTTGATTTGAAGAAAGCGGAGCAGTTGGTCGCCTAATTTGGGATGGTTCACGGCGCTCGTGCAAGCACATCGCCCCGCCCACCATCCCATCGGGCCGCGCCGTTTTATAGGCGGTTAAGCAGGTCTGTTGTAGGCCAAGCATCTGCGGGAAGACCCAGTTTGATTTGCATGTCTTGGACGGCGGCCCGTGTTTTCGCGCCCAAGATGCCATCGATTGCGCCCACATCGTACCCAAGAGCCGTGAGTTTCTTTTGGAGCGATTGCATTTCAGTTCCGCTGAGGGCCGGATCGGGGGTGCCAGCGTTATAGGCGGGGGCACCTTCTAGTCGGGTGGCGAAATAGGCTGCGGTTGTCACGTAGACAAAGCTTTTGTTCCATTCGAAATAGATATTAAAATTTGGATAGGCCAAGAATGCGGGCCCTTTGCGTCCTTGTGGCAAAAGAACCGAAGCTTGCAAGTTTGAAGGCCCGAGCGATCCAGTGCGAGCGCTGATACCAAGGCGGGACCAATCGGCCACAGATTTGGTTTGATCCAACCCAGTTTGAGACCAATCCAAGTTTGACGGCACAGTGATTTCTTGGAGCCATGGTTCGCCTTTGCGCCATCCCATACGGGACAGCATCCGCGCCCCTGTCATCAGTGCGTCAGGGGCGGATGTCTTGAGCGTGACATGACCATCGCCATCCCCATCAATACCATTTTCCAGAATATCGCCCGGTAACATTTGGACCATCCCGATTTCACCGGCCCATGCGCCTTGGGTGTTGATCGGGTCGAAATCACCGCGCTTGTGCAGTTCAAGCGCTGCGAAAACTTGGGGTCTGAACAATTCGGGGCGGCGGCAATCATGCGCAAGTGTCAGGAGCGCATTCAGAGTGTTGAAATTCCCCTGTACTGCGCCGTAATCGGTTTCAAAGGCCCAAAACGCGGTGAGAACACCGCGCGAAATGCCATATTCCTGTTCAATTCGTTGAAAGGTTGAGGCGTATTTTTTCAAATTTTTTGCCCCATGATCCATGCGATGGCTGCTGATCAGGCGGCTGGAAAACTCTAAGAATGGCAATTGGAACACGCCTTGTGACCTGTCTGCCTTGATCACTTTTGGATCCTGTTGCGCGTTTGAAAAGAAATACTCAACGCTTTGTGCGGAATATCCTTTTGACCGCGCTTCGGTTTTTAGGTCTGCGACAAAGTTTGAAAATGTCCCGCCACAGGGCGCGGCCACGAGTGGAGTGGCCAGACAGAAGGCAGTAAGCGCAGTAAAGATTTTGATCATAATGCAATCCCTTGGGTTTTCGACAGTTTATCAACCCAATAGGACCTGAGCCAATAAATTCTTAGTCAAATGTTCCTGCAACGCGACCAAGTAACATAAATGCACGGGCGGTTCGTGTTTCTGACAAGGCCGAGATGTCTGTTTCGGTTGCGGTTTCTTCGAATTTCGAAAAGCTTCGATCAAAGAGGCGCAGGAAATGATGGGCCGCATCGCGGAAAATCGGATCTTTTTTCATGCGCACGTTGGTCAATGCAAGCGAGGATCGATCACGAATGCCGCCCAAGGCCGCGATGGTGCGCCCCCGTTCCCCTTTGGCAAAGCGGCGCCAGATTTCGGGGCGCGCCATGTCGGGGCGCAGGTCATCCATGTAAATCCCATCTTGGCTGAGAAGGGTTAGGATGTCTTGGGACGCTTGGACCAATTGTGCGGTTGAGCGATCTTTCAGGGCGCGCCGCAATGCGATGAAACCGTCTTCGTCATTCGCATTTTCAGGAAAGTTCAACGCGCGAATAAAATCGGCTTTTTCCAAAGGCGGCGACAATTCTTCAACAGGCGTACCCAGCGCCAAGGCGGGTTGGTGTTCCCCTTGCGGGGCAGGTGCCACAACCGTTTTTGACGCATTTTGCGCCTCTGCAAGGCGGGTTGAGGTAAACATCGCGATTGCGGTTTCGGTTTTGCGTTGTGATTCCGCGATACTGTCCAATTTGCGCGTCACCGATGCTTCGGTCGCGGGAATGCCGCCCATTTTCGATTGATCGATATAGGCCTTGCGCAGCGCCTCAATCGCGATTTGCAACTTTTGGCTTTCGGTGCGCATCTTGTTGGACGTTCGGATCACCATCACGGACAACCACAAGATCGCGACTGGCATAAAGATGAGCAACACCGAAACAAGTGTCCCCGCCCCGTTTGGCGAGGGGGACAACAGAATATAACCGCTGACGCACAGCCACAAAATGGCCAAGACGATGCCCAACCATTCCACGCGTTGTGGGGTTTGCCCTTGGGTTGCCAAATACAACCCTGCCGGGGTTGATTTTGTCCCTTTTTCGTCAGCCATATCAGATGGGCCTATTTATAGGTGATTGTCAAAATCTCATAAGATTTTTGACCGCCAGGTGTGTTGACTTCGACGCTGTCGCCTTCGTCTTTTCCAATCAACGCACGAGCGATTGGCGATTTGATATTCAACAAACCTTTTTCAATATTGGCTTCGTATTCACCGACAATTTGCCATGTCTTTTCTTCATCGGTATCTTCGTCAACCACGGTCACGGTTGCTCCGAATTTTATCGCGCCGGACAATGTCGTAGGATCGATCACATCGGCCAATGAAATGATGCTTTCGATTTCTTTAATACGGCCTTCGATGAAACTTTGTTTTTCACGGGCGGAATGATATTCGGCATTTTCGGAAAGATCGCCGTGTTCACGCGCTTCGGCAATCGCCTGAATAATTGCAGGACGTTCAACCGACTTAAGATGCTTAAGCTCTACCTCTAATGCGGTATGCCCCGTGCGGGTCATAGGTATTTTTTCCATTTTCTTCCCGTGATCGTTATGCGTTTTCTTTTATCTATTGTCTGATAGCGGACCAAACAAGCCTGTTCAATCTACCCAATCGCTTTGCGCGTGCTTTTGCAAGAAATTCTTGGGGTTGACGCCCATTTGCATCGCTGTGTGGTGTCCTTGGCTGTTTCAATGAACAACGACGGCATGTTTGCCAAGTTTATGCCGCTTTGCTGCTATATAACGCCGTGTAATGATTGACGACGCGGAATAAGGCAGGGTAACCAGTTGCAAACGAACGTATAGGGTTAAAGGAGATACGCCAATGTCCGACATCGAACGCGAGATGATGGAATATGACGTTGTGATCGTTGGGGCAGGGCCGTCAGGCCTGTCTGCGGCAATCCGTTTGAAGCAGCTTGATGCAGATTTGAATGTTGTTGTCCTTGAAAAAGGATCCGAAGTGGGGGCGCATATTCTATCAGGCGCGGTTTTGGATCCATCAGGTTTGACACGTTTGATGCCGGATTGGAAAGAAAAAGGCGCGCCATTGAACGTGCCCGTCAAGGAAGACAATTTTTATGTCTTGGGCGAAGCGGGTCAAATCCGTCTTCCGAATGCGTTGATGCCGCCTTTGATGAACAATCATGGCAATTATATCGTGTCTATGGGCAACGTCTGTCGTTGGATGGCCGAGCAAGCCGAAGCATTGGGCGTAGAAATTTTCCCAGGCATGTCATGTTCCGAAATCGTCTATGGCGATAACGGCGAAGTCAAAGGCGTCGTTGCAGGCGTATTTGGGTTAGAAGAAGACGGATCAATCGGCCCAGATACTGAACCTGGAATGGAATTGCATGGCAAATACGTTCTGTTTTCCGAAGGGGCGCGTGGATCCTTGGCCAAACAGCTGATCGCGAAATATGATTTGGCTGCAAACTGTGACGTGCCGAAATTCGGTATCGGCATGAAAGAAATCTGGGAAGTAAAACCGGAAAACCACAACGAAGGCGAAGTCACCCACACAATGGGATGGCCTTTGGGTTGGAAAAATTCAGGCGGCTCTTTCGTCTATCATCTGGACAATAACCAAGTTTACGTGGGCTATATCGTCGATCTGAACTATAAAAACCCGCATCTATATCCGTATATGGAATTCCAACGGTTCAAGCATCATCCGAAAATCGCGAAACTTCTAGAGGGTGGCAAGCGGGTGGCCTATGGTGCGCGTGTTGTGACCAAAGGTGGGTTCCAATCTATCCCGCAATCCGCCTTCCCGGGTGGGGCGCTGTTGGGATGTTCGGTCGGGTTGGTGAACCTTCCGCGGATCAAGGGCAACCACAACGCAATGCATTCCGGAATCGAAGCTGCCGAAGCCGCGCATCGCGCAATCAAAACGGGTCGCCAAGGCGATGTTTTGGCAGATTACGACACCGCTTTGCGCGAAGGCGTGATTGGTAAAGATTTGAAAACCGTGCGCAACGTGGCGCCTTTGAATGGCCGTTTTGGTCCATTGGGTGGCTTGACGTTGGGCGGATTTGACATGTGGTTCCAAAGCATTTTCAAATTCTCGCTTTTCGGAACCTTGAAACATGGAAAGACCGATGCAGAGGCAACGCAACCCGCCAGCCTGCATCAGCCAATCGACTATCCAAAACCTGATGGCAAGCTCAGCTTTGATCGTTTGACCAACGTGTCGTTTTCAATGACCAACCACGAAGAAAGCCAGCCTGCGCATTTGCGGTTGACGGATCCAAACGTTCCAATCGCTGTGAACCTTGCGAAATACGCAGAACCCGCACAGCGGTATTGCCCCGCAGGTGTATACGAAGTTGTCGAAGAAGAGGGCGCAGAGCCACGTTTTGTCATTAACTTCCAGAACTGTGTGCATTGTAAGACCTGTGATATCAAAGACCCAAGCCAGAATATCACTTGGGTCACCCCCCAAGGTGGCGACGGTCCGAATTACCCAAATATGTAATCGACCGATTTGGGCATGCGTTTCATGGATGCTGGGCATAGATTTCCTGTGCCCAGCATTGCTTTATCGTGTCGAACCGACTAGGTTTGGATAAACACCAAAACAAAGGGCACTTTCGTGATTAAAACGATTGTTTTAGCCGCCGTCGCAGCAGGAACTTTTTGTCAGCCTCTCTTTGCAGATGGATCGTCTGGCGCGTATCTTGCGGGCCGTCAGGCAAGCATGCTCAATGAATTTTCGGTCGCGTCTGATTATAATGCGCGGGTCCTTGGGTTCGATGCACAAAATCAGACATCTCTTGAAAACCTGATTATGTCCTATATTGCGCTGGGACAAATTGGCGATGCCATTCCTGTGGCTCAGGTCTTTGCAGAAAACGGCGCCGACAGCCAAATTGCAGATATGGTGCTTTTGTCTGACATGATTGCGAATGGCCGGTTTGACGATATCATCGTGGCATTGGGCGAAACGATTGATGTCAATTCCATGGTGAACCGACTGATCGAAGCATGGGCCGTCGCCGGCACGGGTGACGTCGAAAGCGCAGCGGCCTTGTCTGATGGGTTTTCCACCGATCAACGGTTGGACGAATTTGCCCAATACCACAAAGCGATGATGTTTGTGGCCGTGTCCGATTTTGATGCCGCGCTGCCCTTGCTCGAAGGGATTGATATTTTTTTCCGCGGGATTGGGACACGCGCGTTTCTCACACGGCTAAAGCTGTTGGTGGAACAAGGGAAAAGCGATCTCGCGCTACAGGCTTTTGATGATACCTATACATTGACAGCTGACCCTGAACTGCAAAAAATACGCGCTGACCTTGTGTCTGGGACGCTCGATCATGTGATTTTGCCGACTGATATTTCGCAAGGCATGTCCGAAGTCTTTTATTCCATCGCGTCTTTTGTAACGTCTGAATCTGAACCGCTCTATTCCTTGATCTATGCGCGATTGGCAGAGTTCTTAAAGGGCACGGATGTTGATTCAAATTTCATTTCGGCGGCGATGTTGGCGGATTTGGGCCAAAATGAACTGGCTGCGCGCGAATACGGGAAAATTCCACCTGCGCATCCCAAATTCTATGCGGCTGAATTGGGCCGGTTTGATGCTATGATTGCAGCGGGAAACAAAGACGGCGCGATTGAGGCGTTGGAACAGTTGGTGCGCGTCTATCCTGATGTTCCCTTGGGCTATGCGGCCTTGGGCGATGCACTGCGCCGTGCGGATCGGAATGACGAAGCCAAAGTTGCCTATGACAGTGCAATCGATCTGTTTGAAAAGGGCAATGGCGCGTCATGGCGCATTTATTATGCGCGCGGGATTGTTCATTCGAATTTGGATGATTGGGAAAACACCAAAGCAGATTTTCGCAAGGCGCTTGAGTTAAACCCAGATCAGCCGCAGGTGCTCAATTACCTTGGGTATTCGATGGTTGAAAAGAACGAAGATTTGGACGAAGCGCTTGAAATGATCCGCGTGGCCGTCGAACAAAGCCCTGACGCAGGATACATTATCGACAGCCTTGGTTGGGCAAAATTTCGATTACGCCAATTCCAAGAGGCGGTGCCGCATCTGGAACGGGCTGCAGAGTTGATGCCGATTGACCCCATCGTGAACGATCATTTGGGCGATGCCTATTGGGCGGTTGGGCGCAAGCGCGAGGCCGAATTTCAATGGCGCCGAGCGCTGTCGTTTGATCCCGAACCAAAAGAGATTGAACGCATCCGCCGCAAGCTCGACGTTGGATTGGATCAGGTTCTCATCGAAGAAGGCGAAGATCCCACAACCCAAACCGTGCAAAAATGATCCGCGTCCTTGCGCCTGCAAAGGTGAACCTTGCCCTGCATATCACGGGGCAACGCGATGATGGGTATCATGAACTGGATTCGATTGTGGTCTTGGTGGATCACGGCGATATTGTCACAGTGTCGCGGTCTGATGTGATCGAGTTTGCGGCAGATGGCCCATTCGGCGATCAGGTTCCGTTGGACAATACTAATCTGGTATTGCGTGCGGTTGATTGGCTGTCGCATTGGCTTGGCACACCTTTGACAGCCAAAATCACCCTTACCAAAAATTTGCCATCCGCGTCGGGGATCGGTGGCGGATCGAGCGACGCCGCCGCAACGATCAAGGGCTTGTGCCGTCTCTACGACATCAATCCTCCTGCGCCACATGATTTGGTTCGCCTTGGTGCGGATGTGCCTGTGTGTATGGGGCATGGGGTCATGCGCATGCGCGGGATTGGGGAAACAATCACGCAAATGCCATTGCGTCCCAATATGCACCTGCTTTTGGTAAATCCGCGCCTTGGTGTGCATACGCCCGACGTTTTTCGCGCCATATCGCAAAAAAACAACCCCGCCCTTGTTGACGCAGAACCTAATTTTTTCAATTGGATCGGGGCACAGCGTAACGATATGCAATCGGCTGCAATCAATTTGGTTCCCGTGATCCATGATGTCATAACGTCCATTGCGCAAACCGATAGCGTCGTGTTGGCACGTATGTCCGGTTCGGGCGCCACGTGCTTTGGCATTTACACTGACCAAGACGCGTGTTTGCGGGCGGCCTCACGCATTAACCGCACCCATCCCGATTGGTGGGTGTCGACGGGGCAACCTATTTTGGATGTATTTTAAACAATACGATCCACGACATATTGCGTTAAACTGGACAACAAACTGTTGATCTGACCCTGTGGCAAAGTCGCAAGCGCATCTTGGGCGCGTTTTGCCCAGGCCAAAGCATCGTTTCGGGTTGCGTCGATTGCGCCATGTTTGTGCATCAAATTGATCGCGTGTTCCAGATCGCCGTCTTGTTGGTCACCCTTTTCGATGGTGCGCTTCCAGAACACTTTTTCATGATCATCGGCGGCGGCGATTGCCTTGATCAAGGGAAGCGTCAATTTACGTTCGCGGAAATCGTCACCGACGTTTTTACCCGTTGCTTTTGTGTCGCCCACAACATCCAACAGATCATCCACGATTTGAAAGGCAACGCCCAAAGCGTCGCCATAATCATAAAGCGCCTGACATTCTGCGTCGCTTGCGTTTGAAATCACGCCCCCCACTTGGGTTGCAGCCGAAAACAAAGCGGCGGTTTTTCCACGCACGACTTGTAAATAAATATCTTCGGTGGTGCGCAGGTCTTGCGCCGCAGTCAATTGCAGAACTTCACCCTCAGCGATTGTGGCAGATGCGTTTGCAAGGATGTCCAGAACCTGCAGCGACCCCGTTTCCACCATCAATTGGAAAGACCGCGAAAACAGATAATCCCCCACCAAAACCGACGATTTGTTGTCCCACAAAAGGTTTGCGGTCGGTCGACCACGGCGCTGTGCGCTTTCGTCGACAACGTCATCATGCAACAGCGTCGCGGTATGAATGAATTCGACAGTTGCCGCCAAATGCACATGATACGGGCCGGCATAGTCAAACAGTTTCGCACAGGCCAGCGTCAACAAAGGGCGTAAACGTTTGCCGCCTGCGTTGACCAAATGCGCAGTCACTTCTGGGATCCGAGGGGCGTGTTTTGAGGCCATACGCGTTTGAATAAGCGCGTTTACCGCGTCCATATCCGCTGCCAAAAGCTGTGCAAGCTGTTCGTGTGGCTTGTTATCAGACTGACCCAATGACCTCGGTGCCTCCTTTGTCTATCGACAATTGATCCGTGTATGCGTAGAAAAACCATATGAAACAGTTGATCCGCACCACTGATATTGTGACTATTTCCCATATCCAAGCGATCTTGGATGCCGAAGGTATAGCGACCTTTGAACTGGACGTAAATATGAGTGTGCTTGATGGATCATTGGGTATTTTGCCGCGGCGCATCATGGTGGCCGATGATGAATATGACGACGCCGTTCAGTTGATTACCGATGCGGGGCTTGCCATGGAATTGTCTGAATGATGGACACCACGACCGATGATTTTTTGGGCGGTCAACTGCAAATCAAACAACCTTTGAACGGCTATCGCGCGGGTGTTGACCCTATTTTGTTGGCAGCCTCGGTTGCTGCGGAAGCGGGGCAAACGGTGTTGGAATTGGGCTGTGGTGTGGGCGTTGCATCCTTGGCATTGGGGCGACGGGTGTCTGGCGTGTCCATAACTGGGATCGAAATTCAGCCCGACTATGCCGATCTGGCGCGTGAAAATGCACGTACAAACGGCATTGATATGACAGTCGTGACGGCTGATTTGGAACAAATGCCCTTGGATGTGCGGCAGCAAAGCTTTGATCATGTCATCGCAAATCCCCCTTATTTTGACCGTGCCTCCAGCACGTCCGCGCGCGATGCCGGGCGTGAACGCGCGATGGGCGAAGGGACTGCGCTGCATCACTGGACCACCCAAGCGGCAAAGCGACTGGCGCCAAAGGGATACGCACATTTCATCTTTCGTGCGGATCGGTTGACCGCACTTTTGGGTGCCATTCCTGCCAGCTGCGGCAGCGTGGTGATCACCCCGATTCAGCCGCGCATGGGGCGGGATGCGAACCTTGTCATCGTACATATGCGCAAAGGCGGTCGTGCTGCGACCAGGTTAATGGCGCCGATTCTTATGCACGATGGCGAAAGCCATAATGATACGCAAAAAGACTATACTCGGCAGATGATTGATGTCTTGCGTCATGGTCACGCTATGACCAATTGGTGTGCATCTGGACAATGAATTTAGATTTTTCATTATTATTTTGATCCGATTTTGCACCTGCAGCGTGACAGATTTAAAAATTTGTGGTGCACTATGAGAACAACACTCAAGGAGGTCTACTATGAGCGTTCTTACTCATGTTCATGAATTGAAAAAGAAGCATGAAGCATTATCTTCAAAAATTGAAGAAGCACTCCGATCCCCAAGCACCGATGATTTATATATCTCTGACCTCAAGAAACAAAAGCTTCGATTAAAAGAACAAATTCAGCGTTTAAGTTCATAAACGAATTGGCCCCATACGGGGCCTTTTTTTATGCAGTCTGCGCGAGCTGTCTCGTTTGTACCTCGTGAAAATATCCATCTATATCTTCACCCATTAAGGATAAGGTATTGATCCCATACGCGCCCTTCAAAAAACGGTGAAAGACGTTCTGTGCGCTGTTTTCTACGGTATAAATCTGTTCGGCAGGCAAGGGGCCTGTGAGCGTTAAGTGATATTTGAAATGCTCGAAAATAAACGGATATCCCCAGCGCAACATCAATGCGTCCTGGTCAGGTGTGAGCCGTGATTTACGGCGACGATCAATGTCGTCTTGTTCCAAGGGCGCGCGAAAGGCATCAAAATATTTGACACTGCGCGCCGCCAAGTCATTCAAATCCGACAGTGGGTCAGTTGGTGTAATTGCCAAAAAACGGCCAATGCGACGCAGATTGCAAGCACCTGTCGTTATGGGTGCTGTAGATTGGCAAAAGGTATCGAATGCATCAATCAGATCGCGTTCACTGCACCCATCGGCAATCCGAAAAGGGGCCTTAATTGTCGCATGAAATCCGTATTTTTTTGGTCTTTCGACGATCCAATCTTGGCCAAGCGTGGGAACGCAATGCGTGCCCAACCGGTTATTCCATCCCAACCATGCGCTGCCCAATTCGTGAAAGTCACCGATCGGAAGATGGTATATCGCATAGCGTTTGAACCGCATCGCCCGATCTATTGTGGATCACGCAAGGTTGCGCCAAGGTTCAGCTTTGGCGTCAATTCGATGATCTTTTCGCTGTTCTCGGTCCCGTGAATGACGCGATCGGCAATAATTTGCGCCGCGATCTTGCCGACTTCTTTGCGGCAGGCATCCATCGTGGCCAATTGCAGGGGCAACCCATCCAACAGGTCAACACCGTTGAACCCTGCCATCCCGATATCTTGGGGGATATTAATGCCCTTTTCCAGCAGATGCAGCAACCCGCCCGCTCCGATCATGTCATTTGAATAGTATAAAAAATCCAGATCAGGGGTGCGTTCCAACATATCTTTGGTCATATCACGACCTTTTGCCAAGGCCGATCCGCCTGAATAAAACTCTTGATCGCTGACCTCAATTCCGGCTTTGGCAAGGGCTTCGGTGAACCCTTCAAACCGTTTGCGCGCGCGGTGATCCAATGGCATCTTTGTGCCCATAAAGCCGATCTTTTTATACCCCGCCTTTAAAATGGCCTGCGCCATTTGGCGCCCCGCACGACGGTGCGAAATGCCAACGGCTGTATCAATGGGTGTGCCGTCCACATCCATGATTTCTACGACAGGAATGCCTGCACTGCGCAGCATTGCGCAGGACGCTTCGGAATGTTCAAGACCGGCCAGAATCACGCCAGAGGGCCGCCACGACAGCATTTGGTATAAAACCTGTTCTTCCTTTTCCGGAAGGTAATCGGTAATCCCCACGACCGGTTGTAATTCTGTCCCTTCAAGAACCGAATTTATGCCTGTCATCACTTCGGGAAAAACCATGTTCGACATGGACGGAATGATGACAGCAACCAAGTTCACACGCTGGCTTGCCAAGGCGCCTGCAATTTTATTGGGGACGTATCCCAATTCCTTGGCCGCTTGCAAAACCTTGTCGCGGGTGGTGGCAGACACATCACCACGGCCGCGCAAGACGCGGCTGACGGTCATTTCCGAAACGCCCGATGCCTCTGATACATCTCGCAAGGTAAGCGGGCGATGCGTATTTTTTGTCACGTGGGAAGTCCTTGATCTATTTTCTTGAATTTAGACCAGTACGCCTAGGTTAATCAAGCATCTGCTTGGTATAAAAATTTTTCCCCCACTAATGACATTTTGACCATGGCAATTTAAAAGGACCCAATGGCCCCGTGGCTCAACTGGATAGAGCAGCCCCCTCCTAAGGGGCAGGTTGCAGGTTCAAATCCTGCCGGGGTCACCAAATGCATTGTATTTATGCCTTGTTTCACAAGATATGCGCAGAAATCGCGCTTGAGTCTGGTTTGGCAGGCGCATAGGGTTTAGCTCCGAAAGCATTTGTTCATAGGTCGGTCATGACGCCAAAACATCACTTAGAAACACGCGCTGCGCATTTAGAGCCCAGCCAAGTCGCGGCGGAAATTTCGCCGCTTTTGCGAACATCGACGACTTATCGACGCGCCCCGAACAATCAGCTGATGGATCCTGCGAACGTCTATGGGCGCGACCAAAACGATACGGTACGACAAGCCGAAGCCGTTTTAGCGCAGATGGAGTCTGCGGCGGCGGCCCTTCTTTGGCCTTCGGGAATGGCGGCGATTTCGGCAGTTTTCAGGATATTACCGATCGGAAGCCGTATCGTGGTACAGACGGGTATATACTGGGGAACAACGTTTTGGGTGCGCCAGTTTTGTGAAGAGCAAGGTCATGAGCTGGTCGAAGTGGACGCCGCGAATGGTTCCGATTTGGATCGGATTTCCGCCTTTGATCCCGCGCTTGTCTTTGTCGAGACACCGTCGAACCCATGGCTTAAGGTCGTGGATATTGCAGATATGCGCAGGCGTTTTCCAAACGCGTATTTGGTGGTCGATAGCACGGCGGCAACGCCCGCTTTGACGCGCCCCTTGGAATTGGGCGCGGATTTGGTCGTGCATTCGGCGACTAAGGCCTTGAACGGTCATTCTGATGTCATCGCCGGTGTCACGCTGACGGCACAGTTGGATGATCGTTGGGCGCGGTTGGCGCAACATCGGGCAACGGGGGGCGCAATCATTGGACCGTTTGAAGCATGGCTTTTGTTGCGGTCCTTGCGGACGTTTCCTTTGCGCCTTGGCGCGATGTGTGACAACGCCTTGCGTCTTGCCACCTATTTGTTAAACCATCCCTTGGTCGAAGATGTTTTTTACCCCGGTTTACCATCAAGCCCATATCACGCCATCGCGACCCAGCAAATGCAGGGGGGTTATGGGTATTTAATGTCGGTGTTGGTGCGGGGCGATCGGCAGACAGCTTTGGATGTTCTGGGTCGTCTGCAGGTGTTCCAGCGCGCGACGTCATTGGGCGGGGTTGAAAGCCTTGTGGAACATCGGCATACGATAGAACCGCACACGGGTATTCCCGAAAATCTGTTGCGTTTGTCAATTGGGATCGAACATATTGACGACCTGATCGCCGATATGGACCACGCCCTGCGCGGACACTCGGATGCCTGATTACGCCTTTGAACAAGATGCGATGTCGCGCGGTTACATGAATGTCGCGGGCGTTGACGAAGTCGGGCGCGGGCCATTGTGTGGCCCTGTTACCGCGGCCGCTGTCATTTTGGATCCAACCGCTATTCCAGATGGATTAGACGATTCCAAAAAGCTTAGTCTGAAAAAACGCGAAGCCCTGTTCGAAGATATCCTGAATTCTGCCCGTGTGGGGATTGGTCATGCCACTGTCCAAGAAATTGATGACATCAATATTCTAAACGCCAGTCATCTTGCCATGATGCGTGCACTTGCGGATTTGGGGGATGATATTGGATATGTTTTGATCGACGGAAATCGGGCACCGCGGGATTTGACCCTCGAACACAGGTGTATTGTGAAGGGCGATTCAAAATCTGTGTCGATCGCAGCCGCGTCTATTGTTGCAAAAATAACACGCGACCGCATCATGGAACAGCTTGACGCGGAATTTCCGGGGTATGGATGGGCCAAAAACGCGGGTTATCCGACACAACAGCATCAAGAGGCGATGCTAAAACTAGGCGTGACCCCACATCATAGACGTTCCTTCAAGCCCGTACACAATATCTTGTATCAAGAAAAATAATTAATCCTTTGATTCAAAAAAGAAATTGACCTCGAATCAGCTTTGACTCATTCTATGAGACAAATGAGAGCGCACAAATGCGCCAATTTTATTGAGGCAAGAAAATGACTGTATCCAAAACGAAAGGGGCGCCCGCGCTCCCGTTAAATAGTATTTTGGCTGGCGATTGCATCGACGTGATGAACGCGCTGCCCGAGAATTCGATTGATCTGATCTTTGCGGATCCCCCATACAATCTACAGCTAAAAGGTGATTTGCATCGCCCCGACAATTCCAAAGTGGATGCCGTGGATGATGCGTGGGACCAATTTGATAGCTTCAAAGCATATGACGATTTCACCAATGCATGGCTCAAGGCGGCGCGCCGCATTCTAAAGCCGAATGGCGCAATTTGGGTTATCGGATCCTATCACAATATCTTTCGCGTCGGTTCCGCGCTTCAAAACCATGGCTATTGGATTTTGAATGATGTGATTTGGCGCAAGTCCAACCCGATGCCGAATTTCCGCGGCAAGCGTTTTACAAACGCCCATGAAACAATGATTTGGGCGTCGAAATCAGAGACCGCGAAATATACCTTCAACTACGAAGCGCTGAAATCGCTCAATGACGGGGTGCAAATGCGATCCGACTGGGTCTTGCCGATTTGCAATGGTCATGAACGGTTGAAAGATGACAATGGCGACAAAGCGCATCCAACCCAAAAACCAGAAAGCCTGCTGCATCGTGTGATCGTTGGATCGACCAACGCTGGTGACGTGATCTTGGACCCGTTCTTTGGAACGGGCACAACCGGTGCCGTTGCCAAAATGTTAGGCCGTAACTTTATCGGAATTGAACGCGAAGATGCCTATCGCAAGGTTGCAGAAAAACGATTGAAAACTGTGCGTAAATTCGACAGCGAAGCATTGGCCGTGACCACATCCAAACGCGCTGAACCGCGTGTTCCGTTTGGCCAATTGGTTGAACGCGGTATGTTGCGTCCAGGCGAAGAGCTGTGGTCAATGAATGGTCGTTACAAGGCCAAAGTGCGCGCAGATGGCACGTTGATTGGTGCCGACATCAAGGGGTCGATTCACCAAGTGGGTGCGAAACTTGAAGGCGCGCCAAGCTGTAATGGTTGGACCTATTGGTGTTACAAAAAGGACGGAAAAACCGTTCCAATCGATATGTTACGCCAACAAATCCGCGACGAAATGGTCGAACGTCCTAACTAATCCTAACAAAATATGCGTGTGCGCCCCATGGATGCGCACGCCCGATTTCCGCCTGTGTCCTGACAACACAAGGAAACTTGCCTCTATGCGTTTGCGCATAGAGGTCTTTTTGTTTTTGTCAGGATTTGTCCCTTTGGGTCAATCGAAAGCTGATCGCTTCGGCCAGATGGTTTTTTCGCGTAGGCCCAGATTGATCGAGATCCGCGATGGTGCGCGCGACCCGCATGATGCGATGATATCCGCGCGCTGTTAGGTCAAGCTTTTGTGCGGCCCGATCCAGATATGTGGTCGCCTCGGTGTCGAATTTCATGAATTTTTCCAACACATTGCCCTGCATATCCGCGTTTGTGTGGACTGTCTCAAACTCAGCCAAACGATCCAACTGAAGTTGGCGGGCCGCTTTTACACGTGCCGCGATTGCTGCACTGGGCTCGCCATCATTTGGAATGTTTAAATCGCGAAAGCGGACGGGGGGAACCTCGATACGAATGTCAAACCGATCCATCAATGGACCCGAAATGCGGCCCATGTAATCCGCGCCGCACAGGGGCGCGCGATTACAGGCCTGTTCGGGTTGCGTCATGTATCCACACCGACAGGGATTGGCCGCCGCGATCAAGGTAAAGCGGCAGGGATATTTGACATGCGCATTTGCACGGGCAATCATCACCTCGCCCGTTTCGATGGGCTGGCGCAAGGTTTCAAGAACATGCCGCGGAAACTCGGGGAATTCGTCCATGAACAAAACCCCGTTATGAGCCAATGAAATCTCGCCCGGCTTCGCGCCCCGCCCCCCGCCGACGATTGCCGCCATGGACGACGTGTGGTGGGGTTCGCGAAAGGGTCGCACACTTTGCAACCCATTTGCGCTAAGCAACCCGGAAAGGGAGGAACCATCGTGGTTTCCAAGGCCTCTTGCGCGGTCATTGGGGGCAGGATTGTCGGCAATCGGGCCGCCAACATGGATTTCCCCGCGCCCGGTGTGCCGATCATCAACACATGATGGCGGCCTGCCGCTGCGATTTCTAGCGCGCGTTTTGCCCTTTCTTGTCCCTTGACGTCGTTCATATCGATCAAGTGTGGCGCTGCGTCTAAGGTGCGTGGGGCGGCCGGTTCGATGGGGTTTTGTGCGCTCATATGCTGGATCAGCCGCAACAGCGTTGGCGCCGCAATAACGCGGGTGCCGTCGACCCATGCGGCTTCGCTGCCGCAGTCCCGCGGGCAGAATAAATCTTTGTCCAACTCTGCCGCTTTCAAGGCTGTGGGCAGCGCCCCAGCAACCGCATTCAATCGCCCATCCAGCGATATTTCCCCGATGGCTAACGCGTTCTCAACATCTTCTTTGGGGATGATGTCCAATCCTGCGAGCAGTGACAAGGCAATGGGCAAATCCAAATGCGCCCCTTCTTTGGGCAGATCCGCAGGCGTTAGGTTGATCGTGATGCGCTTGGAGGGCAGCGCAATCGACAGCGACGAAAATGCCGCACGGATGCGATCGCGGGCTTCGGACACGGCTTTATCGGGCAGGCCGACGATGGAAAAGGCGGGAAGACCGTTTGCAATGGCGCATTCCACCTCGACCAATCGTGGTTCCATACCTTCAAAACAAACTGTATATGCCCGTGTGATCATTGCGCCCTCTCAGAGGTCACTTTTGATCAAGGATGGTTTCAAAATGGTTAACGACGCTGACCTGCGTCACCACGGGCGCTTTCCCTTTTACACCATAGGGGATAACATAAGATCATGGAATCGCAGTTGGATTGGCATTACGCCAAAGCAGTTTTGGAATGGCAAATGGAAATGGGTGCGACCGAGGCGATCTTGGACGCCCCTGTCAACCGTTTTGAATTGGCAGACAAGGCCAAGCCCGCGGTTTCGAAAACCACCGCCGTGCCAACCAAAATCGTCGAAGAAACCCCCGCTGACATCGCAACAAAATTGGCGCAATCGGCCAAAAGCTTGGATGATCTACGCGCCATTATGGATGGGTTTGAACACTGCGATTTAAAACGCGGTGCGCGACAGTTGGTGTTTTCTGATGGCAAAGTGGGCGCGCGCGTGATGGTGATTGGCGAAGGCCCTGGCCGTGACGAAGATATGCAAGGTAGTCCGTTCGTGGGCCGCGCGGGCCAATTGTTGGATAAAATGTTCGCGGCAATCGGGCTGTCGCGCGATGCAGTTGATCTTGAACGCGCGATTTACATCACAAATGTGGTGCCGTGGCGACCGCCGCAAAACCGTGATCCTTCGCCAGATGAAATTGAAATGATGTTGCCCTTTTTACAGCGTCACGTCGAATTGGCTGCCCCCGATGTCATCATAGCGATGGGCAATATCAGCTGTTCCGCGATTTTGGGGCAAAAGGGGATATCGCGTTTGCGTGGCACTTGGGCCAAGGCTTTTGGCGTGGATGTGTTGCCAATGTTTCACCCTGCCTATTTGCTGCGCAATCCGATTTCAAAACGCGAAGCTTGGGCGGATCTTTTGTCTGTTAAACAGAAATTGGGAAATTGAATGTCGCGCATTGATGAAACCAAAGACTTTATTCCCGTTCGGATCGCGGTTCTAACCGTGTCAGATACGCGTCAATTGGCGGACGATAAATCGGGCCAAACTTTGGTGGATCGGATCGTTGCAGATGGTCATATCGTCGTCGACCGCAAGATCGTGCCGGATGAGCGCACCGTGATTGCGGATCAGCTCAGGGCGTGGATAGCCGACGAAACCGTCGATGTGGTGATCAGTACGGGCGGCACTGGATTAACTGGGCGCGATGTCACCGTCGAAGCGCATCGCGATGTCTATGAAAAAGAAATCGACGCGTTTGGAACGGTGTTCACGATCATTAGTATGCAGAAAATTGGGACTTCTGCCATACAATCGCGGGCCACTGGGGGTGTTGCGGGCGGAACCTATCTGTTTGCGCTTCCCGGATCGCCCGGTGCATGCCGTGATGCGTGGGATGAAATTCTTTCCAAACAATTAAATTTTCGTCATCAACCCTGTAATTTTGTTGAAATAATGCCGCGATTGGACGAACATCTGCGACGGAAGTAGACGCACGTCGCGTTGAATGCAAAAGGGCTTAAAAAATTCATTGCCCGATACACTGAAATATACTGTTTTGATATCTTAAGGACCGCGACATGCGCTTTCTTCGTAATGGCCTAATCGGATTGTTTCTCATGGCGCTCAGCCTCGGTCTATTGGCCTATGCAGGGCAAATGGTGAAAACAGCGATCAACGATCGTATGTCCAAAGAAACCCGCGCGCCCCAAGCGCGTGAGCGTGTGTTTACGGTAAATGTTGTGCCGGCGTCACCGGAAACCATTTCGCCGGTGCTTGAGGTTTTCGGCGAAATCCAAAGCCGGCGAACATTGGACTTGCGTTTGCCAAGCAGCGGCCAAGTCATTGAGCTGTCCCCGAACTTTATCGAAGGCGGTCAAGTCCAAGCTGGCGAGGTTTTGGTTCGTGTCAATGATGCCGATGCGCAATCCGTTTTGGCCCGTGCCAAGGCCGATGTTACCGACGCGCTGGGCGAAGTCACCGAGGCAGAGCGTGCCATCGCATTGGCCCAAGATGAACTGGCCGCAGCACAACAGCAAGCGGATCTGCGGCAACGCGCTTATGAACGCCAACAAGATTTGCAAACCCGTGGTGTCGGGACAGCGGCGTCGGTCGAAGCGGCCGAACTTGCCGCATCTTCGGCCGCACAATCCGTTTTGTCGCGGCGCAGCGTGCTGGACCAGGCCAAGTCGCGCCAGTCACAGGCGAAAACGCGCCTGACCCGTGCAGAGTTGGCTGCCGCCGATGCGCAGCGCCGATTGGATGACACAGTGTTACGCGCGGAATTCTCGGGTGTTCTGAGCGGTATTACATTGGTCCAAGGCGGTTTGGTTGGTGCAAACGAACGCATTGGCCAGTTGATCGACCCCAGCGCGCTTGAGGCGGCGTTCCGCGTGTCCACCGAACAATATAGCCGACTTTTGGATGATGCAGGTCAATTGATCCCCGCAAAAGCAGGGGTTTCCCTAAGCGTTATGGGAACAGAGCTGACATCTGACGCCGTCATTAGCCGTGATGCCGGTGCGGTTGGCGATGGTCAAACAGGGCGCTTGGTATTTGCGCAGCTGGACAAGCCAATCGGCCTGAAGCCCGGGGACTTTGTTTCGGTCAAAGTCCAAGAGCCCGAGCTTCGCTTTGCGATCCGCTTGCCCGGCACAGCGCTTGACGCGGCCAATTCGGTCTTGGTCGTGGATCAAGAAGATCGGTTAGAGAAAATCGACGTCACCTTGCTGCGCCGTCAAGGCAATGACGTGATCGTTCGATCACGCGACTTGGTTGGTCGCGAAGTTGTCGCACAGCAAACCCCGCTATTGGGCGCAGGGATCAAGGTCAAGCCGCTGCGTGCCGCGGATCGTGATGGTGCGCCTGCAGAACCTGAAACGGTTGAGCTGACAGAAGAACGTCGCGCAAAGCTGATCGCCTATGTCGAAGGGAATGGATTTATCCCCGACGCAGCAAAGACGCGAATTTTAGGCCAATTGAAACAAGAAAAAGTCCCTGCACAAGTTGTTGAACGCTTAGAAAGCAGAATGTGAGATCAAACATGGTACGAGACATACCAAAATCGGCTGGCGGACTGTTATCGTATTTTACGCGCCATAAAACGGCGGCGAACCTGTTATTGGTCATTTTGTTGGTCGCAGGCCTTTTGGCAGTCCCACGGATGCGGGCCCAGTTTTTCCCCGATGTGATTATTGACAACATCTCGATCTCAATCATTTGGAAAGGCGCAGGGGCAGAAGACGTTGATGATGCGATCGTGCAACTGGTTGAACCCACACTTTTGGCCATCGAAGGTGTGACAGGTGCCACCAGCACTTCACGCGAAGGCAGCGCGCGCATCGCGTTGGAATTCGAACCTGATTGGGACATGTCGCGGGCAAAGGCCGATGTTGAGACAGCGCTTGATTCCGTCAACAACCTTCCAGAAGACGCAGACGATCCGACAATCACACGCTCGTCTTGGAGCGATCGCGTCACAGATGTCATCATCTCGGGCCCCGTCGAAATCGAGCAGCTTGGGCAATTTGCAGACGAATTTGTTCTGCGGCTCTTTAATGACGGGGTGACGCGTACCGCAATCCAAGGTGTGGCTGCACCCGAAGTGATTATCGAAGTTCCCACTGCGAACCTAATCAAATATGATACATCGATGCGCCAGATTGCGGCCGCCATCGCCGAAGAGGTGAACGCCGATCCCGCAGGTGATGTCAGTGGCGCCAACACCCGTGTTCGCACGGGCGTGGAAAAGCGCAGCGTCGAACAAATCCAATCCATCGTATTGGGATCAAACGCGGATGGGTCCACGTTGACCATTGGCGATGTCGCCCAAGTCTTTGCAGAAGGCGTTGATCGTGAACGCGCGTATTTTGTCGGTGAAAACCCTGCGGTTGCGGTACGTGTGGATCGGTCGCAAAAGGGCGACGCAATCGACATTCAACACCAAGTCGAAGGGGTTGCGCAAAAGCTGCAGGCAACCCTTCCCGAAGGGACAACCGTCGAATTAATCCGAACCCGTGCAGAATATATTTCGGGCCGTCTGAACATTCTGATTGAAAACGGCCTATCGGGGTTGGTTTTGGTTCTGGGGCTGTTGTTCTTGTTCCTGAATGCCCGTACCGCGTTTTGGGTCGCGGCGGGTATTCCAACCGCGATGATGACGGCAATTGCGATTATGTATGTCGCAGGCATCACGTTTAATATGATTTCCCTTTTTGCCCTGATCATCACGCTTGGCATCGTGGTGGACGATGCGATTGTGGTCGGTGAACACGCAGATCAAAGGGCGCGACGTGGTTTGCCCCCCGTCGAGGCGGCGGAAACGGCGGCTCTGCGAATGGCGATGCCTGTTTTGGCGGCAACGATTACAACCGTTATTGCGTTCTTTGGTCTGACATCAATCAGTGGGCGGTTTGGCGATTTGATCGCCGACATTCCATTTACCGTGATTGTGGTTTTGTTGGCGTCCTTGGTCGAGTGTTTTTTGATCCTGCCAAATCACATGGCACATTCGCTGTCATCCGATGACAAAATCCGTTGGTATGACCGCCCAAGCCAATATGTGAACATGGGCTTTGAATGGGTGCGCGACACTGTGTTCCGCCGCTTTATGATGTTCGTGGTGCGAACACGCTATGTCATGATTGCAGGGGCTTTGGTTCTCTTGGCATCGCAAATCACGCTTGTCGTGTCGGGCAAAGTGAACTGGCGCTTTTTTTCGGCGCCTGAATTGTCATCGGTGACGGGCAATTTCGCGATGCTCAATTCTGCGACGCGTGAAGACACCATTGAAATGAGCCGCGAAATGCAGCGTGCCGTTGAAGAGGTCGCAAAATCATACGAGGAACGATACGGCCGCAACCCCGTGGAATATGTGCTGATCGAAGTCGGTGGCAATGCGGGCAGATCGCTGCCCGGAACCGAAAGCAAATCTGCCGATCTGTTGGGAAGCATCTCGATTGAAATCATAGAACCCGATTTCCGCCCCTATTCCAGTTTTGCCTTTGTCGGTGAATTACAAGATGCCGTGCGCAATCATCCCTTGTTGGAAACCGTTTCCTTCCGCGGATGGCGGTCGGGGCCGGGTGGCGATGCGTTGGATGTGCAATTCTTTGGTGCAGATGCAGAAACGCTTAAAGCTGCTGCGGAAGATTTGAAAACTGCGCTTGCGCGGTTCCCAGTTGTTTCAGCGGTCGAGGATGACCTGTCTTATGACAAAGAAGAGCTCGTTTTAGAATTGACGCCCCAAGGCCAAGCGCTTGGTTTTACCATCGATGGATTGGGCTCTGTGCTGCGCAACCGTTTGAATGGGGTCGAGGCCGCAACATTCCCAATGGGAACGCGCAGTGCTGCCATTCGCATTGAGCTGCCAGAAGAAGAGCTGACATATGATTTCCTCGAACGGATGCAGCTGCGTGCGCCAAGTGGGATCTATGTACCGCTTGCCGATATTGTCAGCGTCGAGCGCAAATCAGGGTTTTCAACGGTGCGCCGTGAAAATGGCATCCGATTGATTTCCGTGACAGGTGACATTGCAGAAGATAACCCAGATGACGCGGTTGCGGTCAGCGAAGCATTGGAAAATGACATCCTGCCGCGCATCGCGTCAGAACGTCAAGTTGATTGGCGTTTGTCAGGATTGTCAGAGCAGGAAAATGAATTCCTAAGCGATGCACGCACGGGGTTAATCCTGTGTTTGACGGGAATTTATCTGACACTCACATGGGTTTTTGCCAGCTGGACACGCCCAATTGTAGTGATGGCGGTCATTCCCTTTGGTTTGGTTGGTGCGATTTGGGGTCATTATTCGTGGGATATTGCGATGTCGATGTTCACCGTGGTGGGCCTGTTGGGGATGATCGGTATTATTATCAACGACTCGATCGTTTTGATCACGACAATCGACGAATATGCCAAAGATCGCGGGTTGATCCCCTCGGTCATCGATGCGGCTGCGGATCGTTTGCGCCCTGTTATTTTGACAACTGCGACCACCGTTTTGGGGTTGGGGCCGTTGTTGTACGAACGGTCGTCACAAGCAGAGTTTCTGAAACCTACCGTGGTGACATTGGTCTATGGGTTGGGGTTTGGCATGGTCTTGGTGTTGATCGTTGTTCCATCCTTGATCGCCATTCAGAATGATTTCCAACGGTTCCGCGTGGCCTTTTTCAAAGGGTTGCGCATGCGAAATACGGGCGTTCGGGCGATGTTTGTTGGATCAACGATTGCAATCGTGGGCTGGCTTGCTGCGACGATGGGTTGGGTCATTGTGTATGATACTTTGCCAGCGATGCTTGCGGGGGTATTTACCACATTTGGCATCGGGATCGGGATCACAACTGCCTTTGCCGCATTTCTGGCAGGTGTCGTTGTCTTGATCGCGATCTTGACCTTGGTCACGCATTTCAACGCGCTTATGTCTTGGATCAGGTCGCGCCGCTTGACCCCTGCGGAATAGACACGTAGGTCGGGTGGCGGCACGCCGCATCAGCGGCGCGCGCATCCGATTTGCTCAATCGAGCGTGATGATGTCACAATCGTCAATCGAAGTTTGTCGCGCGCAAGCAGGATCGGCGTATCTGATCCGCTATGGATCGTTGCCGTTGCCATCAGCTTTGATCCCTCTCGGTTGGTCTGATCCATGACGACCCACGCAGTGGGATCCGCATATTCGACAACAATCCATTCCCACACATCTGTTTTCGGAAGGCCCGATGTGACAGCGACATTCAATTTGGACCCCTCTTGCGAAAAGGTGCATGTCATTTTCGCGCCCGCGACTTGATCGCTTGGGAATGGGGCCGTGGCAAGTGCCGCGATAATTTTTGGATCCCGCTTTTTTGTGGGTGAGAGTGTTTCTGTCATGACAAAATCAACCGGCACACAGATGTCATCACATACCCCGATGCTTGCGGCGACGGCCAATGTGACCGGTCCCGCCGATTTCGGTGTGATCCGCAACGGCAGCACAAGCGCATTTTGATAGCCCAACGTTTCATATCCGTCTGATCCAGACAGGCTTGGGGTTGGCCAAATGATATCGACACGGGCGACATTTTCACTGCCCGAGAAATCAAAACTTGGTGGAAAGCCCGCATCCCCCGGCGCACGCCAATAGGTTTTCCACCCCTCATCCATGGTGAATTCCAAAGCAGACGTAATCACACCTGATGTGTCTTGCCATCCCTGAAGGATCACTGCGCTGCGCAAACCTTCTGCGTGTACGGCAGAACCTGCACAAAGTAT
>Ga0255763_1000516_pt1 | contig 42665 bp, 27 predicted proteins | sample 041ome_2_FD_179963 | JGI IMG/M metagenome (GOLD analysis project Ga0255763, IMG submission 179963) | Coastal salt marsh microbial communities from the Groves Creek Marsh, Skidaway Island, Georgia - 041406US metaG (version 2) | ecosystem: Environmental > Aquatic > Marine > Intertidal zone > Salt...
TCGCTTGTGCGCGTGTCTCGATCTCACTCTCTCTCTCTCTCTTCTCTGCGCGTGCGTAATAAATATGTGCGTGCGTATGTTTCGTATCCGCGAAAAGCGCTTCGTTGTTTAAAAAGTGGAACGTTTTGTGTGTCGTTATGAATTTTTTCTGAAGCTTTTTTTTCTTTCTTCTCTCTCTCTCTATTACAACATCTGACTGGCGTTGGTGCTATCGTCTCTTCGTTGCGGGTTACCACCGTCGTTGTTATTGCCGCCGCCGCCGCCGCCGTCGTCGTCGTCGTCTAAACCAGCGCGGAGGTAGGATATGGCGGCGGCGGTGGCGAGCAGAGCGAAGCTTCCGGCGAGTTTGGCGTTGCCGGACGTCGTCGGTTTGGCGATGGAGACCCGTTGGACGACGAGTCCTTGGCTCGTCGATGCTCCTTCCGATGACGACGATGCTACGCCGGCGAGTTTCTTTTTCGACGACGAAGACGAGTTCAAACGTTGCTCGTAATACGCGTTCACGGTGCTCTCGTATTTTTCGTCAAACTTTGAGTTTTCGTACGCCGGTTGTTCCGCCATGCGATCCGGATTCGGAATGTTTAAAATTTGTCCGATTTTAATCGCCACAAAGTGTGGGTTCTCATCCGTCGGCGCTAAGTTATTCACGCGACAGACGTCGACGACAGAAACGCCATACTTCCGGGCGATTTTGAGCAACGACTCGCCTTTACGCACTCGGTGTAGCTTTTCCGGAGGATCGATCAAATCCGTCACGAGCGCCTTACCCGAGGCAGCCGCGATGGAGGCGTTACTGTGAACGTCTCGAATGAGCGTTTCGACCGTTTTCGAGGTGTCTTCCAACGACTTTTTCGCATTTTGCGCGATCGCATCCACGTCTATGTTGTCGTTGAGCTCTTTTAACGCAGAACCGGTGAGATTGACAGATTCTTTCGAGAGCGTTTTGATCGTCGAAGGTAAGTCCTCGGTGACTAACTTTTTCGATTCTCGGGCAATGTTTTGCGTCGTGCCTTCAAAGTTCTCGCGCAATTGCATATCGGAGAGCTTCTTCGCGACTGTCTTCTGAACGGAATCGATGTTAACTTTGACGTCTTCCATGCTCGCGGTGGCAGTGCCGACGAAATCGGACGCGACCGATTTTGAACGTTCGAAAATGTTCGCCGGTGGCGCTTCTTCACCCGTCGTCTTCTTTTTGTTCTCGCTATGTCTGCTGCTGCTACTACTACTATTGTTCGCGCTAGTGCTACTCTTTTTATTCTCCTGCCTCTTGTTCTTGTTTTTTCCATCGTCTCGTGACGCTTCTTTCTTTACCGTCATTGCCATCACTCGACCTCTCGCGCTCGCAAACGCCTCCTCCGCCTCCTTCTTCCTCGCTTCAATCGCGGCGTTTACTTTGCGCACATTTTCGTTCAATTTCAAACTCACTTCCTTCTTCGCGTTCTCCACTTTCGTCTTTATCAAACTACTGCTATTCTCTTTGCTTTCCTTGCTACCATTCTTCTTCTTGTCGTTCCTCTTCTGTTGCTCCTCTTCTCGCTTTTGATGCTTTCGCGAGTCCGCCGCTGAAGAAGAAGAAGTAGACGCACTCGTCGTCGTCGTCGTCGTCGTTCGCTCTTTCTTCATCTTCTCCCAAACTTCTTTCCACTTCTCCTCCATTCTCTTCCTCTCCGTTTCCAGAAGAACAAATGCGCTCTTCTTCGACGTCGTCGTCGACGACGACAAAGGAACCTCGGCCTTCGCCTTTGAGAAACTCTCGCTCGTAGTTGTCGCCGCGGCGTCGCTACCGCCGTCCCGGGATGACGACGAAGATACCGCTTTACTCTTCTTCCTCTTCTGTTCATTCCTCGATCCCATGTTGAAATTCTTTCTGACGTTCTCTTTCAATTCGTTCGCGGACCGTTTGATCGGATCGATCGCCCTCTCGCTCACATTTTTTCTCGCCTTTTCAAAGAAGAAGAAATCTTTCTTGGAATCCGCGCGATTCCCATCGTCCGTCGTCTTCCCGCCGAAAAATCTCTTCCGTCGATCAGATCTCTCCCCCGCATCGTCTTTACTCCCATTACCAATCTTAAACGCGCTTCTCACTCTCGTTTCGATCTCTTTTCCTTTCCTTTTGATCTCTCTTTCCGCGCGCAGAGTCGCTCTTTTGTACGCGAAAATGAATCGATTTTTTTTCTGAGGATGACGTTGTTGTTTTTGATGCGCGTCGTTCGCGTTCGAATGACTCGATGAGGAGGACATCCTCGTCGCGCGCTCTCTCTCGAGCTCTCTCCGAAGATCCGCGTGGAAGTAGACGCCTCTTGTTTTTTTAAAACGAGAGAGAGTGCGGTTTGTTGCGTCGAGTGCGTCTCTCTTTTGAAGGCTGAACTCGAAAAGATTAACGAGCGGATACGCAAAAAAATAAGTTTAGGGTTTCAAAATGTTCTGACTTTTAAAACTTTTGTTAAAACTAATATCGGTGTTGTGTGTGTGCGTGTACACACATCATCATGTACACTTTCTTCTTTCTCTCTCTCTCTCTCTCTCTCTCTCTCCTTGAAATTACTTTTTTAGTTCTTCTTCAACTCAAACTTGGAGAGATCGCCGTCGACGACGAGCGAGGACGACGACGCCAACACGGACGTCTCTTTCTTCTTGATCTCGAATCCGCAGAGGCGGGTGATTTCCTCCTTGGCGTTCGATTTCGATTGCCACTCCCAGGATTTGTTGGAGATGGAGACGTTTTTGAGGACAATTTTGGATCCTTTCTCGGCTTTGACGGAGACGGCGCCGTCGATTTGGACGTTTTCGAAAGAGACGTCGCCTTCGACGAGCAGAACGGATTTCGCGGTCAAGGAGAGGTTGTTGATTTTACTCTTGATGCGCTCGAACGAACATCCGAAGGACGGCGATAAGACGACTTTGCTTCCGACTGGAAACGACATGCCGTTGAACTTTTGTTTCGAATCGGTTTCGGGTTCCGGAACGTTCGCGCCGGCTAATCGCAAGATTTTGCTCGCGCAGTTGTAAAACTCAAACTCGCCGCTCGTCGCCGTGTGCGTCGGTTGGCCGTCGTCGAATTTCTTCTTCCCGTCCTCCGGGGAGTTTTTCACCGGCGAGTACCCGACCCAGTTATCGAACACGGTAAAACCGACCGAGGCTCTGGTTCCGGTCAAAGATTTCGGGTAATCTTGCATCATGCACTCCAATCTGGTTGGCGATTTGAACGCGGTCTTGGTACTGTCTTTATATTTCGGGTTGACGAACTCGTCGATCGCGCCGCCGGTTTTCGATAACTGCTTTTCGTACGGTTCCAACTTCACGATCAACTGGTTGATGTTCCCTGGGTACGGGGAGAAACCCGTGGCTGGGTCGTTGACGTCTCCGGAGCCATCGCTCGAGCTCGCTCTCAACAGCGGATCCAATTGGTTATACTCGACGTTAATCGTCATCTTTCTACCGTCCTTGTGCGTCAACTGCGCGATGCCGCCAACCGCTTCCTTCGCTTTACGCGGCACGCACAACGAGTTGAACTCGAAATCTCTCGATTTCGACACGCCGAGCGCTCCCGGGATGACTCGGAAAACCAACGAGTTCGTGTCTTGGAAGAACGTCACCCACTTCACGCCCATTTGTTTCCACTTTTTCAACAAACCGGATTGGTGCAACAACGAGTGCACGTCGCCGTGGCCGTGTGGTTTCGTTTGTAAAATATACTTATCCTCGTCGTTCAACGCCAAGTGCGCGTCGTTATCCACTAAACACGGGACTTTTTCTTGTTTCATTAACGTAATTTGCGTCTTTTTCGCGCCGAAATAGTCGTTCGATTCCAACAAATCCACCGTCATCGCGTGCGTATCTTCCGACGTCATAATCGCCAACGGCACGTCAATCTTTTGCCCGGACTTTCTCGAAACCTCCTCCGTCTCTTGAATCGCCAAGATGGACTTCACGTACAATCCCAAATACGACTCCATCGTCGCCCGTTCCACCGGCAATCTCACCTTGATCCCTTTATACCCCAATCGTTCGCCCAACCCGCCGGCCACCAACACGAACGCCGTCTTCTTCGCCTGTTTCAATCCAATCTTCTCCAACTCCCTGTGCTTCGCCGACCCGTACTCCACGTTCTCTCCTTTCGGCACGGACGGTTGCCACCCATCGAACGGGTTCTTCCCTTCCTTGGACGATTTCAACAGCGCCTTCGCGTTCTTAATGTACCGCGCGAGGCCTCCCGGTTGGTAATTCTTGTCCAAAATCTCCATCTGTTCCATCTGCTTTTTTTTCTTCTCGTCCTCCTGCCCTAACTTTGGCCAGTGCGCGAACAAGTGCCCCTGATCGAGGTCAGATCCGCACAGAGACAGCGCGAGCTGCGTCTGCGACGACGTCAGCAGCGACTCGTGCGCTCTCACGATCGCTTCCGACGACGACGATGATGATGAACTCATGATATTTTATTCTTTCTTTTCGATTGGATAAAAAAGAAAAAGTGTTGAGAAACTTCTTCTTATGCGCGTTACTTTAAAAAACAAGATGGAGTGAAACGCGGTAAATCTCTCTCTCTCTGTGTGTGTGTAGTGTGTAGTCGAGGGTTCTCGACGCGATGCGTGCGCTTTCTTTCTTTCTTCTCTCTCTTTGTGATGATGAAAAGCGGAGAGAGCCGCGTTTTGTTTTTTGTTGCTTTTTTCTAAACATTTAGGGTTTCAAAATCTCGATGGCGAATTAAGTTCTTTTCTCTCTTTTGGAAAAAATTTCGAAATTTTCTCACAGAAAACAAACGCGCGCGCGCATTTGTAGTCGTTCTGCACACACGCATTGTATACATACATACACACATACATATATATTCCGTCCATCTCTATCTCTTTTCTTTAGAGAGAGTGACAAAACAGACACGACGCGCGCGTTTGTGTTCGTTCTGCAAAAAACAAAAAGAGAGAGCTCTTTTTGAAGCGAGACCGAGAGACATTTTTGAATACGAATAAAAGAAGAAGATGAGCGAAGCGAAGCGACAAAAGCGTTCTTCTCCTCTTCCTTCCGAGAGAGAAGAAGACCAGACGACGACGACGAAGAAGAAGGAACTCGACGGCGGCGATAAAGAAACGACGACCATCGCCGTGGAAGAGGGAAAAAAAGTGGAGGAGAAAATCGACGTGCACGAACTCATGCGTCCGTATTACGCCACTCTTTTTCCCTCGAAATCCATCTTCAAATGGCTCTGTTACGGAAACGACGGGAAACACGCGGCGTGCGATAAAACGTACGCGAGCAATCGAGAGTTTTGCTTCACGCTGCGAGGAGATATTTTCGTCAGGTATAACTCGTACAACGACGAGAGTTCGCTGAAGAGAGATTTGAAATCGAAAGTTCCCGGGAAGATTGATATCGGGCCGGTGTTTTCGCACAACCCGAAGAATAGGTTGGCGTACGGCGCGAACTTTAAGCCGACGGAAAGAGAGCTGGTGTTTGATATCGATATGACGGATTACGACGACGTGAGAACGTGCTGCGATGCGGCGAAGATTTGCCCGAAGTGTTGGCCGCTGATGAATTGCGCCGTGAAGGTTTTGGACGAAGGGTTGAGAGAGGATTTTGGATTTGAACATATTTTATGGGTGTATTCCGGGAGAAGAGGGATCCACGCGTGGGTGTGCGACGAAAGAGCGAGGAAGTTATCGGACGAGGAGAGAAGCGCGGTGGCGGAATACTTTTCCGTGTTTAAAGGCATCGAAGGTGGCGGCGAGAAGAAGAAGACGAATTTAAGTTTCGGAAGCGGGAAGGCGGCGAAGATGCACCCGAGATTGGAGGAGGCGTATTGGAAGGTGTTGAAGCCGTTTTGGGAGAAGGAGTTTTTACCGGCGCAGAAACTTATGGAATCAAAGAAGCATTTCGAAACGATTTTGAGCATGATTCCAGACGCGAACGTGAGGAATAAAGCGGAGTTTGATTTTAACAACAACAAGAAGCCGACGCCGTCGAGAGATGGGGACGTCGACATCAACACGTGGCGATGGCGACGCATCGAAAAAGCCGTGGAGGACGAGTTGAGAGGAAATAAAAACATGAACTGGGATTTGACGAGGTGCTTACAGACGATTATTTTTTCCCACGTGTACCCTCGCTTAGATGCGGAAGTTTCCAAACACATGAATCACTTGCTCAAGGCGCCGTTTTGCGTCCACCCGAAAACCGGTCGCGTGTGCGTCCCGATCGATCCGGCCAACTGCGACGCGTTCGATCCGTTTTCTTCGGACGCGCCAAAAGTGCAGGACTTGTTGCAAGAATACAAAAAGTTTGGCGCGGATGAAAATGCAGTCAAGAAGACTGCCATGGGTAAAGCCTTGGAAACGTTCGACAGGTGCTTCTGGTCGAAATTGAAAGTCGCGAACGAGGAAATGTTGGCGAGAAGAACGCGAGAGGCTAACGAGGAGAAGAAGAACGTGTTGAACGATAGCAACGCGAACCACGCCGCCCCCATGGAAATTTAATCATCACTTTCATTGCTGTAGTTGTTCTTATAATATACATATAAATAAATACACACTTAAAGATCATAACACGTATGAAAGCGATTGTACGTCTTTGTTGATTCTTCGAGCACGCGTTGCGTGCGTACACTCGATGTTTTTCTTTATAAATATATTATACAAATTTTAGAATAAGATTAAAACTCATGAATTAGTAGTAAACTAGTAATCGCTTTCGTCCGTCGAAGCATCGTCGTCTAACTGAATGTTCAATAACTTTTCGCTTTTTCTCAGCGCCTCTTCCCAGGTGTCCGGTTTCCCGCCGTCGAAATACGGCGTTTTGGCGCTTTCGCCGGTCCTCGTCGTCACGTCCCACTTCTCGTCCGTCGTTGATTCGCCGTATTTCCTCACCTCGCCGTTTGCGAATACCTCTTCACCCCACGTCCTTCTCCAAACTTCTCCGTTCGGTTGTTCTCGCCACGTCTCACCGCTTTTCGCGCCGTCTCCAGAGGTTGATTTCAAGCGCTCTTCCCACTTATCGCCCCACCGCACGCCTTTATCGTTTTCGGCCCATTTATCCGTCCATCGCAGCGAGATACCGTTTGGATCGTAGTGTTCGCCCCACTTCTCCCACCACGCGTGTCTGTTTTCTCGTCCGGATTTTTCCACGCCTCGATCGCACGTGTTTTTCGAGCTAAATCGTTCCCACCACTTCTCTTGCCACTCTCGCGAGGAATCTGAGTTCGTGTCCACCTGTCTCGCCCACTTATCGGCGGAGCGTTCAACCATCTGACACGATGCCGACGGGTCGTCGTTACTATTATTATCACTCTCCCCGTTACTACTATCGCCGCTACTACTCTCCGAAGTGTTATACAATTCCCTCCACGTCTCCCACCACGTCTCTCCTCTCTCGTTGAACCCGCTCTTCTCCGCGCCCAACTCTCTGTACCCGCTCAAATCCGCCTTCTCCCAGTGCGTCTCCCTGTACTCCCAACTCTTATCCGGCGCCGCCCCGCCTTTCACCGTCCATCGACACCGATACCCGCCCTCGCCTCGATCGACCCCGCTCTCCCGAAACCACGAGTTCCCGGTTTCTGGATCCACGCCTTTCGTCTTCTTCGTGTGTTCTGTTGTTTTCGTTCGAGAAAGAGACGAGAAAAGAGAAAAGAAAAGGCGTCAGCGTCGCGGTTTACGCTCTTCGCGCGTTTGAATTCAAAAAACCAGAGAGAGAGAGCGAGAGAGTGCGCGCGCGCGCGCGCAAAGAGAGAGAGAGAGAAATGAAAGAGATAAAAAGATGTTTACCTTCGTCGATGTCGATGTTGATGTCCAATTCGCTCGGAATTCCGGTATCTCGCTTTGGCGGTTCCAGCTTCTTGGGCACTTTGATGCCGTTACTCTCTGTCGATGTCGTCGTCGTCGCGTCGGATCTGTCGATGTCGTCGTCCTTTTTCATCGTCGTCCGCGCTTCTTCTTCTTCCGCCGCTCCCGATCCTCCCGATCCTCCTCCTCCCGCGCTGGCGCTGGCGCTTCTTCTTTGGAGACGACGACGACGTCCTCCTCGAAGCAGAGCGGACGTCGGCGTCGTCGTCGAGCACGAACAAAATCGCGACGACGCGCTTCGCATCATCGGATCGTCGCGTCTACGTGTGCTGCGCGTTCGTGTGCTTTCTATATGTATATGTGCGCGCGCGCGTGCGTGCGTGTGTGTTGTTTGTTTCTCGCGCGAATTCGTGTCGTTGGGAGGAGATATTCGTTTTGATTTTTTTTTTTCTGGCGCTCTCGCGTTCGCACGCTCGCAGGTTTACTCGCGATTCGTGTGGATCCAAAACGCCGCAGAAGAATGAGAGAGAGAACGAGAGAGAGAGAAACGAGAAGTCGACGCCTTCGCGGTTCGTTTTTGTTCGTTTTCGCGCGGCGGAAAACGAGAGGCTCAAAATTTTTTTTTTTTTTTTGGATTTAATTGTCGACCTCTGATTGTGTTTTATTAATATTAACAACGCGCGCTCGTATTTTTCTCGGTCTATCGCCTTCGTTTCTTGTGCCTGGATTTACTCGTGTTGACTTTACGTTTCGGTTTATCGTCCGTCCCCGCGTAGCCATTTTTGTGGGAGCGTCTGCCGTCGGTGGCCACGTCGTTTGATTTTTTATTCTTCTTTTTCGCACCGGCGTTGTTCATGGCTTTGAACGCGTTCAGCGCTTTCTTGGACGTGGCGCCTTGCAGTCTCGCTTCGCGTTCGAGTTTTTTAACCGATTTGACGCCTTGCGTGACTTTTCGCGTTCGGTTGGTTTTTGTTTTGGTTCTGTTTTCGTCGTCAGAGTCGGCGTATTCGTCGTCGTATTCGTTTTCTTTTTGCGCGCGTTGTTTGGCGGCTAACGCGCGCCGTCCTTTTTTAGAAGACGGGAGACGAGACGGGTTCGCCGATTCTTTCGCCTCTTCGCTCTCGTCGTCGTCGTCTTCTCCGCCCTTCTTCCGTTTTTTCTTATTCTTCTTTTCGTTACCGAACCTCGACGGCATGTCGCCTAACTCCTCGTCTTCGAGTAAATCTATGCCTTGCTTCCCCATCGCTTTCGCCGCGGCTTTCTTATTCGCCATCTTATCTCTCTCGCTCTCGAACCACGTCTTTTTCGGTCGCGATTTAATCTCGTTCGCGTGTTCCAACATGTTCTCCGCTTTCGTCGCTTCCATCTCAGCTTTTTGCATGTGCTTTTCAGCTCGCTCTTCTTCTTCAATCTCTTCGATTTGCGCGGCGTAGCTTTCGATTTTCTCGTGCCACTCTTCCACCACGTCTCTTGGAACGATTCTCGATTGCAATTTTTGACCTCTCTTTTGCAACGTCTTCACCAACGCTCTGTCGTATTCTTCCATGAACGTGATGGCGACGCCTTTTCTACCAGCGCGAGCGGTTCTCCCGACTCTGTGTAAATACGACGCCACGTTCTTCGGCGCGTCGTACGAAACGACCAAATCGACCGAGGCGATGTCCAAACCTCTCGCGGCGACGTCCGTGGCGACCATGATTTTCGTATCCGCGTTGGATCTAAAATCTTCCAACGCGGCTAATCGTTGCGTTTGGGTCATGTCGCCGTGTAATTCGCACGCTCTGATGTTTGAAAGACCTAGAACTATTTTCAATCGGTGCGCTTGGATTTTGGTTTTCGCAAACACGATGGTTTCTTTCCCTTTGAAAGATCGCGATAAGAGCGATAACAAATGAGCCTCTTTCTTCGCCACGAATTGCGGTTTGATTTTCACGATTTCCTCGGTTAACGTCGTCGGCGTGGTCCCGAGCGAATCCGCAGACAATCGCGCTGGATTTCTCATGGACAAACTGGCCAACTCCTCGACCGCACTCGTTAACGTCGCGCTAAATAACAACGTTTGTCTCTGTCTCGGCATGTTCCTAACGATTTCTTTAATTTCCTCTAAAAAGCCCATCTCTAATAATCGATCGGCTTCGTCTAAAACGACCGCGGCGACGTCCTCGAAACCAAACGAGTGCGTGTTTCTCACGTGATCGATTAATCTACCCGGAGTCGCGACGACAATTTCCGGTCTTTGCCTCAACGCCGCCGCTTGCCTTTCCATAGACAATCCGCCGACGATGGTCGCCACTTGCACGTTCGTATATTCACCCAGCCGCTCAATCATTTGCGCGCACTGCACGGCCAACTCTCTCGTCGGTACCATTATCACCACGTGTATCGCGCTCACCGCATTTTTTGGTCTGTGCAACATTCTCTCTAACAAAGGCAACGCAAACGCCGCCGTCTTCCCGCTCCCGGTTTGCGCTCGCCCGCACACGTCTCTACCGGTCAGCGCGATTGGAATAATCGCCGCTTGAATCGGCGTCGGCGTCGTGTACCCTAACTTTTCGCACGCTCGACACAACGGTCTGGATAAGTGCAAATCGTTGAACGATTTCGCGGAAAACGTCGTCCCGTCTTTCGCGACGGCGCGTTCCGTGTACTTCTTCGATTTCGATTTTTCCGTATTCTTCTTCTCTCTGCTTTCGTCGCGCTTCTTCTCCTTCTTCTTCTTATCATCGTCGCGCGTCTCTTCTTCTTCTATTTCATCATCATCGTCATCGCTGTCTTCTTCATCACCGGTCGTCGTGTTTCCTTGCCACGCCGGCGCTTCTTCTTCCTCCTCTTCTTCGTCCTCCTCCTCTTCACCACTGCTCGACTCCGACGAACTGCTCTCCTCTTCTTCTTCTCTCTTCTCTCTCCTCTTCCTCTGAATCTTCTCGTCCACGCTCGTCTTGTTCGTTCGCTTCAACTCCTCCTCGGCTTCGTCCTTGTACTTTGAAAAATCCCAGGAGGCGTTGTTGTTGTTTTCTGTGCCGCGCTTCTTTCCAACCGAAGAAGACGACGACGCATTCTTCTTCTTTCCGACGGCGCCGTCGCGCCGTCCAAACGCGTTCGTGATTTTTGCAGCGTCATCTTCCGCCGGCGTTATCAACCCGTCGAAGAACGATGCGAGCGCGGGGTTGTAGTTAATCGTGAACTCTTTCTCCTCGTTTTTATCGTCGGACATGTTTTTTTTAACGATGCGATGGTGGTGTTCTTTACGCCCGCGCGCAAAAAGCGAAGCGTGCAGTTGGATGGGTCAATTGAAAAAATGAAGAATTTCGAGAGGTGCGCGCGCGCGAAAAGAGTTTGATTTTGTACGCTTTTTATGGGACGGTTGTGTGTGTATTTGTGTTTGGTTCTTTTTATTTTCAAAACTGCCACTTCTCTGCGCGGAGGTGTTTCCAGCTCCAAATTGGTACGTTCACCCGCTGCAACACCTTTTACCGCCTTTCTCGTGCCATTTGGGAACAGCGTGGATCAAGCTACGATACGCTAACTCTTCGTTGTTCTTTTTCGCTTTGATCGCTATTTCACATGAACCTGTCTCCGCAAACGCGCATTTTTTGCCCTGAGCGTTTAAGTTCCTCTTGCACACGTTGCAGCACTTCAGACCTGGATACTTGCCGTGCGTTTTAGGGACCACATGCCACAATTCTTTATGTGTGTACACGACCGGCTTGTTCCTTTTCATTAACTTCTGCGCTTTTAGGCACGTTCCGTCGCGAGCGAAACAACATGAAATCACCGGCGTCTTCACCTTCTTCTCGCGCGAACGACTTTTCATCGCTTTCGTTGACACAGTCGTCGGTGTGATCATCTCTATCGCTTTCCTCGACTTTGTTCTCGTTCTGTTCGACCTTCGCACGTGATCCTCTTCAGGCGTAGATACAAACGGGAAATTTTCTTTCTCGAAACTCCCCGCAGTCGTCTTCTTCGTCGTCACAGGAAGAGAAGCAGGAAAAGTACTCGGCGCGCCCGCGACGACGAACGCATCCCGTCGTCGTCCCTCCTCTCTCGCGCCGTTTTTACTCGCCGCGACTGGCTCGGACAAAAACATCCTTCTCCCGAGTTCAATCATGCGTTCCTTTTCCGACAGTTCCACTCTCTCGTTTTTTTTCACCTCGAAGTCGTCATCGCCGTCCACCGCGAACGCGCGTCGTCGAAAAATCGGTTTGCTCTTCTTTCGCACCATGCGTATCGCGAGGAGGAGGAGGAGGAGGAGGAGGAGGTGAGGATATCGAGCGGCGCTTATTCCCCGCGAGCGCGCACCGCAAACGCTTCGTTTTTTTTCTCTCTCGCATGTGAGATTTGACTCTCGTTCGCGTGCCCTTTTTTGAAACCCTAAACCAATTTTTCCCCTAAATTCCTTCCTCCCAAAATTTCGCAACACCTTTACGCGTACAATTCGCAATCAACTTTCACTATATACCCACAACGACGACGCGTTCAGAATAGCAGCGCGATGGCGGTAATAGCATCGAACAACAACAACAACGCGTTAGTCTTCGTGCTTTTGCACGTGTCCTTTGGGATCTCCTATTTCCTCACCGCGCAGAAAATCATGGATTTCCAATTGCTTTTACCGAGCACGATGCAAGTGCCCGGGTTGGTGTACTTGGCGGACGTCATGTCCGCGGTGGTCACGAAGTGGGTGGTCAGTATTGGTGGTAGTGGGAAGGAAAAGAAGGAACAGAAGAAGAAGAGCTCGGCGAAAGAACGTCGTCGTCCGTGGCAGTTTTACGCGTTGCCGGTGGCTGAATTCGTTGGGTTAACGCACGCTATTCGAGCGATGGAAACGTGCGGCGGGCCTTTGTATCAAACTTTAGCCGGTATGCAAATACCGATGACTGTTTTGTTTTCCAGCGCGCTGCTGAAGAAGAAATACACGGTTGGGCAACTGATGGGCGTTTCTGTGGTCATTTGTGGGTTGGCGGTGAAAGCGAGCGAGGTGTTGGGGGCGGACGCGGGTTCGACTACATCGACGACGACGATTCCAGTTGTCGGCGTTTTGTGCGCGTTCATTTCGGGGATAAGCTATTCTATGAGAGGTATTTTGATGGAATATTTGTCGAAATCGACGAAGAATCCGCCGAGCGGTGACGAGATGAGCTTCGCCATGGGCACGTTTGGTTTGGCGGCGTTTGCCGCGTACACGTTGTTAGTTACCGTACCGAATAAAGAAGAGTGGGTGTTGAAGCCGATGAGAAAATCGTTAGCAGCGAACGCTGTTCCTGTGATTGTTTTCTTTTACGTGGCTAACGCGTGCGCGCGAGCCATGATGGCGAAATGCATGATGAAGATTGTTCGATCCTCCGGCGCGACGGCGCTCTCGTTGTCCAACGCCACGCGTTCGGTCGGAGTCATAGTTTTTACTCACGTCGCGTTTTGTTCCGCGAACGCGAAAAAACAGTGCTTGAGTCAAACCGGGGCCATATCAGCCGCGTTAGTCGTCAGTGGTGGGTTGATTTATGCCTATCAAACATCGATTGCGAAGAGTAGCGGTAGCGGCGCGTCGGCGAAATCGAAGAAATCGAACGCTGCTGCGAAACCAACCCGGTCCTCCGCGCGCGTCGCTGCCGCCGCCAAGTCCGAAACCATTCGTAAACGACGGTAAAAATGTGTCCTCGGGACAAAAAATAAGAAGTGTACATCTACCTGCGCGAGAGAAAGTTGATAAGAGATTGTCGTAAACGAGAGAGAATAATATTTTGTAATCCATCAAAAAATATGTCAAAGTGAAATGTCCAAGAGAATTAAGGCAAAAAATTCGTGGCTGAGAAGGAATTTTCAAAAAAATCGTCACAACACGCGAATACCTACTAAAAACATGTCTTCTCTCCTGCTACCGAGTCGCGCGAGAACCAACCGACGCAAAATCCTCGCCGCTCTGTTGTTCTTTTCATCCTTCGTCGACGACGCGTCCATTCGAGCGTTTTCTCTCTTCGCGAGAACGAATCGGGAGGACATTTCGATCGCGAAGAACTCGACGAATTCGTCGGATCCTTCTTCTTCTTCTTCTCCGAAAGAGGAAGAGAAGAAAACTTTCCAGCGCGCGGAAATCGACGCGACGACCTCTTTCATCGCCAAGAAAGCGAGAGAGTTCGAGCAAACTTTGAAGTTGTTCGAAAGACAGCGAATGGATTTGTATCCGCCGGAAGAGACGCCGAGTTTTGTTCGGTTTGAGAGAAGACCTCGACGAGTTCTAGGTGATTTTAATTCGTCGGATTGGAAGCAAGGTAGGGCAACATGGTACGGTGGTCCAAACGGCCCTGGACCGGATGGAATGTCAATTTACACCGGTTCGTGCGGCTACGGCAAAGATCTCGGCAATCACTTCATCACCGCCGTGCAAACGGACGGTGGGTACGATTACGGTTTGACCGAGGAGTGCGGGAAGTGCATCGAGGTTGTTTGCGTGAACGGTCCTACGCGCGGCTTCGAATGGAGCGAACTCGGGAAATGGGCCGGATGTCAAGAGCCGGCCGTGAAGAGCGTGGTCGTGAAAATCACCGACTCGTGTCCGTGCAATCATCCGAACGAAGGGAACAAACGTTGGTGTTGCGGCGATCGCGAACACTTGGACTTGTCCTACGCGGCGTTTGATCAAATCGCGATACGGCATCGGGGAGTGGTCGACTTAAAGTTTCGCCCGGCTTCGTGCAAAGACCAAGGAAAGGTCGTGTCGTACTATTAAAAAAACCGAAGAAAACAGGTTTTGCATGTAACGGCAGCGATATGAATGATCCGTTTTACGTTTTGTTTGTTCGTCTTCTCGTTGAAAAACGAGAGCGTTTGTTTGTGTATAATCCGGGGTTGTGCTGATTGCGCCGGGCGGTAGTAGGAATGGAGATTTCCACCGGCGCATCACATATTGTATCTAAACAACACATTGAAAAAATACGTGTACAGTTCAAATAGAAGTCATCACACGATATCATGTTTTAATATTAACAAAGGCAACGATTACAGAGAGACTTTCTTTTTTTGATATATCTTTCTCACATCAGAGCTGGGGCGTCTCGCGCAATCGTCCCGGCGCGAGTTTCGTTTTATTCGTTTTAGAGTCGACGCACATCTCTACCTTTTCGCACTTCGGACCGACTTTCCCGACCGCGTCTTTTTTATCGCAACAGACGAAACCTGTTGGACAGCAAATTCCGTTGCAACAAAAGCGTTCGTAAGATTCGACGAACTGCGGATTGACGGCGCGGAAATTTTGAGGATGCGGAGGTCCGCTGTCGCACCGTTGACCATCGTCGTCACCTTCGTGACCGCAATAATCCGGACAGATGGAAAAATGATACGCGCAGGTTTCGTAACCTTTCCCGTCTAAGGTCAAGTCACAACACTTTCTCGGGTAGAAACAGTTGGACGCGGAACATTTGTTTGCAGATGTTACGGCCAAAATGCTCACAAACGATGCCGATACCGCGCTCGACATGAGAATAACGGGGAAGAAACTGAACATCCAAATCGCAGATGCGACCGAAAATCCAACGATCGAACCACAGAATGGTGAAAGCGCGGCGCGCGATTCGTGCGCTTGTATTTTGTTAGCATAGTAATACGAGCGGGCGCGAAGTAAGAATAAATCTTCCACCGGCATCATGGCGCTTTCTTCTCCGTTTGCGGTGCTCGTCGCGTACATCTCCGGACGATACACATTGCCCCCTTTATACATTCTTGAATTGTAATGGTTCCCACCACCGCCGCGTCCCATCTCCTCTTTCGCGACGAGCTCGTCCATAAACTCAAAAAACCAATCCAAAGACAACGTCGCGTCCGCCGATCGAGCGCATCGAGACGCTTGATATCTCGCCTGCATGGCGTAATCGTCCGACTCGGCGACTTCTTTCGGTAAATGTTGCCTCGCCGTTCGAACGAACGCTTTCGCGAGATCGTACAGAAACTTCGCGTCCGGATTTTTCGTAGATTGCGGTTGCTTTTCTGCCTTGTCCAGCACCGCGAACGTTTTCGTCTTCTTTCTCGAAGAAGAAGAAGAAGAAGATGCAACACCACCTTCGCCTCTCGGCATCGCCACGCTCTCCTTATCCTCCTCCTCCAGCGCTCTCTCTTCCTCCACCAAAACCCTCGCCAATCTCGCCACCAGCTCTGCCTCCTCCGCCAACCTCTCCCGTCTCGAGCGTCCTTCCCCGACGACCATCCTCGTCGCGTCATCCTTCTCCGCTAGGGTCGTTCGTGTTTCCGAGGAACAAAAAATCGTCTTCACCGTCAAACATAAAAAAAGAAGAAGAAGATGTCCAAACCGCGACGTCGTCGTCGCGCTCGCGAAGAACGCGTCTCCACCGTCCCGTCGTCCACCTCGACGCTTCGCTCGCCCTTTCAAAGTCATCATCATTTGTGGCTAATTTTTTCTCTCTCTCGAATCGATGCGTGTGTGTGTGTGTATATGTATAAAGCAAATGTGTAAGTGTGTGTGTGTGATCAAATGACACCAGTTTTTTTTTTCTCTTTTTTTAAAAAAAAGCCGTTTTTTACAAAAAAAACGTCGACCCCCCAAAAGAAAAGAAATGGAACAGAAAACAAACGCACTCTACTGAACGCGTGTCGACATGAAACACCGTAGTCTAAAAAACGCGCTCTTTTGTCGTCGACTTTTCTTTTTCGGAGAGACGTCGTCGTCGTCGTCGTCGTCGTTTGCGCCGCGTTTCTCTCGAGAAGACGGAAGAAGCGCATCGACGACGACATTTTTTCCCCGAAACGACGACGACGGAAGAGAAGAAGAAGAGGGAAAAAGACGACGGCGGTCTTCGGCGAGAAGAGCGAGAGGGCGACATCGAGCGTCTCGTCGTTCTTTTTCTTCTTCTGCGGATGACGACGATGCCACCAAAACAACGCCTCTTTATTCGTTTGCCGTGGTCGGTTCTGGTCCCGCGGGTATGTACGCGGTGGATAAATTGCTCCAACTGAATAATGCGAGGAAGAAGAATACGAACGCGAACGCCGCGATCGACGGTAACGGTACTAGTAACACGAAGAAGAATAACGCGGACGTTCGCGTGGACGTGTACGAGAAAGAGTGTTTCCCGTACGGTCTCGTCCGGTACGGCGTCGCTCCGGATCACGCGGCGACGAAGAATGTTACCAACAAGTTTGACGCTTTGTTGCGAGACGCGCGCGTTCGGTTGTTCGCAAACGTGAGAGTCGGCGGAGACGGAGAAGAGGAGAAGAGGAGTAATATTTTGCGCGTATCCACGAGAGAATTGCTCGATCGGTACTCTGGCGTCGTGCTCGCGCACGGCGCGGCGGATAACGATCGGAAATTGCGGATTGAAAATGAAGACGCGTTGCGAGGGGTGTACGGCGCTCGGCAGTTTGTGAATTGGTTCAACGGCTTGCCGTCCGCCGCGCCGAGGAGCAATAGAGAAATGCACGAAGATATCGTAGATAGATTACAGAATAGAAAAAATGGATCGAATGTTGTCATCGTCGGCGTCGGGAACGTGGCTTTGGATTGCGCGAGGATTTTGTTGCGCTCGACGGAAGAGTTGAGAGAGACGGACATCGCGACGCACGCGTTGGAGGCTTTAGAAAAGGCGGAGGTGAATTCGGTGACCATCGTCGGTCGGCGGAGCGTCGCTCAAGCGAAGTTTTCTCCGAAAGAGTTGAGAGAAGTGCTCGGTTTACCGGATTTAGACGTCCAAATTGACGATTTAGAAGTAACCGAGGAAGATATCGAGGAGATGAACGCGTCGAGGCCGAGACGAAGAGCGTTCGAGGTTTTAGAAAAGGCGAAGGACGCGGCGGCGGAAAATGTGATATCGGCAGAAGGTACGGAGAAGAAGAAGAAGAAGATATTGCGCGTAATCTTCTTACACTCGCCGACGGGTTTGCTCCCCGAAGAAGACGCGTCGTCGTCGTTAGGTTTCGTGAAAATTCGCAAAAACATTCTCCAAGGCCCGAGCGGGAATCGAAAAGCGACGCTTTCCGACGACGCGGCGAAAGACGAAACGATTCTACCGTGCGACATTCTCATACGCTCGGTTGGATACGTCGGCGATAAACTCGACCCAAAATTAGTCCCCTCGGACGACAACGGTACCATCTCGCACGACGGTTTAGGACGCGTTCAGTACAACGAAGAAGATCCCTCCTCCGCGTCCGCGACCAAAGGCGGTCGCCTTTACGTCTGCGGCTGGGCGAAGCGAGGCGCCTCGGGCGTCATCGCCACCAACGTCCAATGCGCCGAAGAAACCGTCGGAGCGATCGAACAAGACGTTCTCGCCGGTCTCCTCAAACCAGCCTCTGCTATCGTTAGTGACAGCGACGACGACGCCAACGGCGGCAAAAACAACAACAACTTCCTCTTCCAAAACGACGAAAATAACGACAAAAAAAAGCTCCTCGTCACCGCCTCGAAATGGTTCAAGCTCGACGCCGTCGAACGCGGAGAAGAAGAAGAAGAAGAAGAAAAAGAAGAAAACGTAACCAACTCAGCCGAAAAAACATCGAAAAGCAGCAGCAGCAAAAGTAGAACGAAAATAGTCGACCGCGACCGAGCTTTGGCGATTGTCGGAGACGACGCGTAAAGTATAGTAAAGATTGTAACGACGACGCGGTATTCGCGCGCGCGATGATAAAGCGGCATCACACGAGTTCCATTTTTCTTCATTTTTCTCTCGTCGTCTGGCCTCTTGAAAAAATAATGCTCATCAAAAGCGCGTCGACGTCGGCTTTACTGCCGTCCTTTACGACGACGACGACCAAAACAACTTTCCTCGAGCGTTCCCTTCGGCGCCGCCGCGAGTGTCGCCGTCGTTGTTGTCGTTCTCTTCTCGAGCGCAAAAAAAGCACCACCGCGAGCGCGGAAGAGTTGCCGTCGATTCGCGTCTTATCTCCACCTTCTTCTTCTTCTTCTTCGAAGAATTTTGCGAATAACAACGCGTATTCATCGCTTTCTTTGGTGTCTTCTCCTCGCGCGAAGACGAAGTCAACGCAAGAACAAAGTCAACCATCGAACGTACCGATTGCAATCGCCATCGGGTTCGGTTTTTTGTCGCTCTCTGCGGTGTTGTACCCGGCGGCGAAAGCGATGGAAAAAGCGATGATTGCGACGGAATTGGCGATGCATGAAACGACGAAATTGATGGAAAAAGACGCTATGCGCGCGTTTAACGAAGGCGAGCAAGCGTCTCTGGAATGGCAAGAACTCGGTAAAGAGTTGAGGTTACTGTTGAAGAACATCGAGCAGTGGGGTAAACCTCTCGTAGGGGACGCGAATAGTTTAGAATCGTTCGATTTGAACGCGTTGGGAGAATCGATGAAGGATAGTTTAGCGGAGATTTTGGAGAAGAGTTTGATCGGCATCGGGAGTAACGGGATGGATGGTTCCGGAGGGCGACCGCAGCTCGGGGGGATAAACTTGATGCAGCAGTCTTTCGATGAGAACTTGTTTAAATGGCAAGACGCCATCACGGACGTCATCGAAGATTTGACGAATCTAAGACTGGAAGCGGCGAGCAAAGGACAAACGGCGAACGAGGAAACCTTGAAGAGGGCGTTGAATCAAGCAAAGATTGCCTCGGAATCGTTCTTAATTAGTAGTGGTAATAGCAGAACGAGTGGTGAAGATAGCAGCAGAGGGAGCAGTAGCGTCGGTGGCAGCAGGGACGATGAAGAGAAGGATCCGGCAAATTTGATTCGAAAAGTGTCGTCGTCGTACGACGAGCAAAGCGACGATTTCGACATTCGAACGCGAGTGGCGAGCGAAAAGTTGAAAGCGGAAAGCCGAGCGAAACAAGAATCCATGGACTCCTTTTAAAGTGATTACGGTGGGAGTTGACATTTTTTTAGATAGACATTGTAAAGAACACATTTGTACACAGCAGAGCAGAGCGCGCATTTAATATAAAAAATCATGCTTTTACAACTAATTCTAAAATAAAGCTATCTAATCGCTACATACGTTTCTAGGAGCTGCTGCTGCTGTCGCCGCTTTGTCTTCTTCGAAAGTCATTCTTTGGATCTGGACAATTGACGCAGATAGTTTTCGGATCTGTTCTCTCGGGATGAAAACATACCGCTCGCGGGAAATTCTTCTTGGTGCCTTCGTCGTCGAACAGTTTGGCATACTTTGAATGGTCCAACGCGATTGAGACGGGATTCACCGTTCTCAGCGACACGCCTTTTGGTTCTTCTCGAAACAAAATCCGTCCGTCGTCGCGGTACCACACGCAATCACCAGCGTGTTCGTATTGAAACGTCCACTGATTTGCGTCGATGGAGGAGGATAAAGAGGTTTCCAACACGTCCTCGGGTATCCAAATTCCAGATTTCGGCGGCACGCGAGCAAACACGTCTTGTTCGTTGACTACTCTTAAATACCCGTCCATGCAATTATTATTAGTGTTACTACCAGTCGCGTCATCATCTTTCTCTCTTTTTTTGTCAAAAAGCGCTTTGAAATTTGAGTCCCCGACCCTCGGTTGCCCGAACGTAACGAGCGATACCTTCGCGCCCAACTTTTTAAGCTCCGCGTTATTCCCTAACCTCGCCGCGCATAACGTAGCCATGGCTCCTCCTAACGAATGGCCAGTGATTACAACTCTGGGCAGTGATAGCGAAGAAGAAGTCGTGCCTTTTCTCTCCTCTTCCTCCTCTTCAATCTTCCTCTTCACTCTCTCCAAAACGTCACTCTCCACTCTCTCTCGCACGATTCCGTACGCGTTCGCGTACCCGGCGTGTACTTTCACCCGCTTACTTTTATCCGGACAATCCTTCCATACGACTTGCCCGGCTTTCCCGTTAATCTTACTCTCGCGAAAGAACCCTCGCGTCGGATTCGGCGTCGTGCCTCTAAAAACCACCAATATCCAGTTCGGTTCTTTCAGTGAAACAATCAGCGTTCGGCTCTCCGGTTGTTGTTTCCCGTCCTCAAAGTCCTCGCCGCCTTCGCCGCCGGTCGCGTCGAAATCCAACCACGTCCTCCTCTCGCGCTCTTTCTCCTCCACGACGCACAGCGAGAGCGCTTTTTGTCTCAACTTCTCCGGCTCGTCCGTGATGACGAACTCAAATCCAAATCGACCGACGTCGAAGAACTCCTTCGTATTCTTCGTGATATCTTTATCCAAGAAACCTTTTGCACCGCAATTCCAATAAGAAAGCATGGACGCGTTCGCGCATAACTTCGCTCCGGAAAACGAGAGCGGGTGGAACGACAAGAGCGCTGCTTTTTTCTTCGTCTCGCTCTTCTCGTCGCTGGAAGAAGAAGAAGAAGAAGAGGACGACGACGAAGAAGAAGAAGAAGAAGAAGAAGAAGAAGAAGAAGAAGAAGATGTAAAAAAAGAAGCTGGGCGAAGAAGAGAAGAAGAAGAAGAAGAAGAAGAAAGACACCCTTTCCTCCTTCTCGCCATCAGCGCGAACAGCGCGTTCGTTCTCGTCGCCGCCGACGTCGTCGTCATCGTCATCCAACGCGGTAAAACGTGCGCGCGCGCAGCTCTCTCTCTCTCTTTTTCTCTCTCTCTCTCTCTCTTATAAGAAGTAACGAACACGTTTTTGTTTAGGGTTTATGATAAACCCTAAACCTTTTTTTTTCCCGGGAAAAAAAGGACGTTTTGGAGAGCACTCTGCCCCTGCGCCGCGCTATTAAAAAAGACGAAAAGAGAAGAGAGAACGTCTCGAAAAGAAGAGGGAGAAGAAGCGCGCGCGAGAGAGAGAGAGAAGAGCGGTTGTTTTTCTCCGATTTTCTCTCTCTCTCTCTCTCTTCTGCGGCGTTTTGGATCCACACAAATCGCGAGCATCGGATTTTTCTGATTATTGGGAAAGAGAGTGAGAGAGACACACTTACACTAACACAAAACGCTATCATGTCTTCTTCTTCTCAGAGACTGCTGCGTCGACTGGTTGGACGATCATCTTCTCCTTCTCTCGCCGCCGCCGCGGTTGCCGCCACGACGTCGTGCGCCACTTTGGCGTATCATTATTCGGACGACGATAGCGTCCACGCGGTTCGGAGGGTGATGACGGCGACGAAACACTTGGTGCCTGTGTATTTCGATTATCGAAGGCACGTGGCGAGGGTGAATAAGATCAAGAGCGAGTTGGATTCTTCTTCTTCTTCTTCTTCTTCTTCTTCTTCTTCATCATCATCTTCTTCTCCTGCAATGACACAATCGTCGTCGTTATTGGAAGAGTTGCAGCGCGAATCGAGGCAGGAGCTGTGGAGCGACGTCGCGGTGCGCTTGCGAGACTTGGCGAGAGAAAACGGAGGCATTTACGTGAAAGCCGGGCAGCATCTGTGCGTGCAGCCGGTGGCGCCGCTGCCGTTTCGGCAGATTTTGCGGGTTTTGATGGATGACGCGAGTTCGAGGCCGTTCGAGGAAGACGAGAAGACGTTTAGCGAAGAGTTTGACGGTTTGAAGCCGAGAGACGTGTTTTTAGAGTTTGACGAGAAACCGATTGCGAGCGCGAGTTTGGCGCAGGTGTATAAAGCAAAGACGAAAATGGGGGAAGACGTGGCGGTTAAGATACAGCAAAGACCTGTGGCGAGGTTTTTGTGGGTCGATCTGGCGACGATTGAAACGTATTACGCTGTTTTGGGGTACTTGATTCCAGGTTTACGCTTCGCGTGGCTGGCGAAGGAGACGCGCAGGCACATGACGGAGGAGTTAGATTTTCGATTAGAGGCAAAGAATTGTAAAGATATGGGGAGATTATTGAAAGAGGAGTGCGGTTTTAAGGAGGAGGAAGTGACGGTCCCAAAAATACACGATAGTTTGAGCACGAAACGAGTGTTGACGATGGAGTTCGCGGACGGAACGAGAGTCGATAACGTGGAGAAAATGCGAGAAAATAAAGTGGACGCGTATAAAGTCGCCAAGACGATTCAGGAAGCGTTCGCGACGTTGACGTTTGAACACGGATTTGCACACGGCGATCCTCATCCGGGAAATTTGTTAGTCGATAAGAACGGAAAAGTGACGATATTGGATCACGGCGTCGTGAGACGATTAGACGAACCGACGAGGGAAACGTGGTGCCAAGTGTGGTTGGCGTTGATTCGAAACGACGAAAACGAGATGCGAAACGCCGTGGAAAAGTTAGGTATTAATCCAGAAATGCACAAGTTTTTCGGGATTATCTTGGCTTTAGCGCCAGCCAGAGTGATTGAAGACCGGTTCAAGAAAGCAGATTCTTCTTCACCTTCTTCTTCTTCTTCTCGTGCCGATGAAGTTGTCGTGACGGAGAATAAGCGAGCCTCGACCGAGCCGACGACGACTCGAGAGAAAGAAACGAACAATGATAGTTTATCCATGAGCGACAAACGCGAGATTTTCAGAACGGTACTCAAAGTGAAATTGGAAGACCAGAGTAAACTATTCGAGTCGCTTCCTAGAGATTTGCTCATGGTGCTCAAGGCGAACAATTTACTTCGATACGTCAACGAACAACTCGGATCGCCGGTGAATCGATATCGCATCATCGCTCGAAGCGCGAAGAATGGCCTCGAGAAACGCGAACGGATGAAGAACGACGCCGAACGAGAGTTGGAAATCAGCAGCGCGAGAAAGAAAGGGTTAGGTTATCGAACCAAAGAGTGGGCACGAACAGTGAAAGATCGCGGATACGACAACGTCATGGTGATGCTATTACCCGCGCAATTATTCTTCACGAGAGGCAAGCTCGCGTGGGCGTTTTGGCGTTCCTCGAAAGCGGCAAAATCGTCCGCAATTCTCAGCAGTAAGTCAACAGTAGCATCGACAACGACAGCGGGGACGACGACAGAAAGAAAATCTAGTTAGTTACATAGCAATAGCAAGTCATTTAGTAAAAGTACACGTAGTGAATTTTAGGTTCTATACACACAGCACATTTTTTTGTTTCGGAAGTTGTGAGCGCGTTTAAGCGATGCTTTCCGCCGCCATCTTCTCCAAAGCCTGGCGCTCTATTTCCTCCAAGTCAAAATCCTCATCTTCTTCCTCGCTCGCTTCTTTATCTCCCTCTGAATTATTATTACTATTATTGTCTAACGATGCTAACTCGCCGTTCGCTTTCTTTTTCACTAACTCGTACACGCCCAAATCGCTCGCCGACGTACCGTTCGCGTCCCTCACCTCTGGGTCCGCCCCTGCTTCCAGCAAAACTTCTGCCACGTCTACTTGCTCGCAAATCGCCGCGTAATGCAACGCTGTTTTTCCTTTCTCATCTGCTGCCCCTATATCTGCATCCAATTGCATGAGCTGAATCGCGATCGCCACGTCGCCGGTATCGGCGGCAAACATTAGGGGTGTTCGCCCCTTCGCGTCCCGTTGATTTGCATCCGCTCCGGCTCGCAAACATTTCAGCAACTTATCAAAATCACCCTCTTTCGCGGCTTTAATCAAACTCGTCTCCTCTTCCTCATCTATTTCCCCATCTTCGCCTTTTAATCGTCTCATCGTCGATTGACTCCTCCCAAACGCACCTCCTCCGCTTTTACTTGCACTACCGTCGCTCTTCTTCGGACTCGGCAACAACTCCAAATCGTCCAATCGACTCTCCAAAACCTGCACGTACATCCTACACGCGTCCACTTTCGTCATACCTTTATGCTTCATCCACTCGGTAAACTTCGCGTACTTTTTCACGTCCAACCGAGTCGGTCTCACCTTCACGTCGCAATCGCCTTTCGTCGCTTGCTTATAGATGCCGTACAGTTCTAAGATGCAATCTTCCGGAACGGCGCCTTCGGCAATCCTCGTCGCCGCGTACGCCGCCGCCGCTTCAAACCCCGCAATGGCTTCTAAATCTTTTCGTGCGGTAGTAGTTCTAGTAGTAGTAGTAGAAGAAGAAGAACCAGCCTGACCTCCTCCTTCGCGTCTTTCGTTTTCCATCACGTCGTCGAATCGGTCTCTCGTTTGTTGAAATCGAACCGAAGATTCGTTCAATTTCGCGCCGTTATTTTTGCTCGTCCCCCACGCGAGAAGCGGGAACTCTTTCTCTTTCCTAAAAAATCTTTGGGTGATTTTGATCGTCGCGAACGCGCCGAGGCAGGCGCACGCGAACGAGGTCAGCAGAGAAGATGCGGAAGTAGCAGACCCTCGGTTTTCCATTTTATTTTTACTCTACGCGTACTTGAAAAAAGTGACGCGCGAGCGAGCGAGCGAAAACTCCTCAGAAAAAAAAAATAATACTAATAATAAGCGTAAAATAACACACGCAGTAATACTCAAATACCGAACAAACCACCGCGCGAAATTCTCGCGGAGATACTCGCGTTGGATTCGCGCGTGGGGGTCCTCGAATTGTTGTTGTTGTTGTTCTCGTTCTCGCGCTGTTGTTGGAACTTTTTTTCTTTCGCTGTTTCTTCCTCTTCTTCTTTTGAAAAGTGTATTTTTTTGAATACGCGGAAAGAAGAAGGAAGAAAAATGTCGTCGTTTTCGCGCGGTCGGAGAAACGCGGTTGGTGCGAAACCGTCGCGATTCGCGATGGTTTGCGCGATCGCGATGGTTTTGTTCGCATCGCGGGTGGTTTCGGGCGCGACGGGTGGTCGCGTCCTTGTCGACGAGCGCTTTGGGAAGGAAGAGGAGGAGGAGGAAGATACAAAAAAGTTTTTGTATCGAAGAGGAGAGGAGAAAGAAGGAGAGGTGAACGGTTTCGACGCGCCGTTCGGGGACGTGAGCGCGAAAGACGTGCCCGAGGCGGACGTTGGTGGGATGAGCAACAACTGGTTCGCGCCGAGGAGGGCGTTGCAGGTACGCGCAAGAAAAGAGAGCGCGTTTCGATGAGCGTTTTCTCTTCTCATCTCGCTCTTTCTTTTTGTTGTTAACAACCCACACGTTCGTATCAAAATGTTTTTTCTCTTGGAATTTCCAAAACCGCGGTTTACACATCGAAATGAATGACTAACCTTCTTTTTGCTTGTTTCATAAACCATAAAACAGGATCCGAATGTTGGCGAGGATGCGAGCGCGTGCGCCGATCTCGCCAATGGAAACCTCGCGTTTAGCGTGCACACGTGGTCGTCGTCGCCTTCGGAAGAGGTGTTGCGACTCGGTGCCATTGCCGGGAACGTCGTGGACGCGGCGAGAGAGACGTACGTTTCGATCGTCGTGACGAGAACGAGTGGAGCAAACGTGAACGATCCAGTATCGTTGGCTGGAGTTACGTTGCCTTTTGAGTGGTCGAGAGCGGTCGCAGTGGAGGATGACGTTTCCGGCGAGACGACGTACGAACCGAGACCAAAAGAGGAGTTCGTCTTCGCGTGTTGGGGTGGGCAAATTCTTCCGAAACGTTTCTCTTCTGCCTCCTCTTTGTCGTCTGACGAAGGCAGGAACGATGTATCATGCGAAGAGATATCGCTCACGATGGACGACGTTGGACCGAGAGTTACTTTCGGCGCAAACGTCGTTTTGCTCCCCGGCGAGTTTCTCGTCGGCGGGTACTCAAACTTTCTTTTTTCTTTTAAGCACGTCGAGAGTAAGAAAATCGAATCGTCGATGACGCTACGAGCGCCCGTTTGTGACGTTGAAGCGATGAATACGCTCTCTTCGTCGGTTGCGGTGGTGAGTCCGAATATGGTGTTCGGGTGGAACCCAAACGTCGGTTTGGATTTGAACGCATGTCCGTCACTCGTAGACGTTGCGTTTACGACGGTAAAGCCGCGACGATTGACGACTACTGGTGACGCTTCATCGTTGGCACTATCTGGAGTTCTCGGTCAGAGAACGTGTCTCACTTTGGATCTCACTGATTTAGTGCTCGAAATTGATTTACTTGAAGGCGAAGACGTGTCAACTACCGCCACGTCAATTACATGCGAAGGTTTATCAATCGCGACGCCTCCAGAAATGCTCGATATGCGAGAACAAATCACAAACTTTTCGTGCGAAGACGCGAGATTTGAAGTCTCGCTCGACGGGACAAAGCTTCGAGTTCTCTTTAACGAGAACGTCAAGTTATGTCCCGGTTGCTTCATCGTCGGCGGTATCGACAACGTCTGGGCTAGGTATGAGACCACGACGACGACGACGATGGCGACGACGACGACGACGACTGGAACGACAACTGAAGAAGTATCTCCATCTTCTCCTTCTTTGTCTTTTCCATCTTCTTCGCTGTACTGCAGTGGCGACGTGGAACTCGCACCTCCGATTCGTGCGTGCAACGCCGAAGATAAAGCAAACTACAACGGCGAGGATATTACCGAAGGTGTCTTCCTCGCCTCTTCAGCAGACGCTTGCTGCGTGGCGTGCCAAGAAAATCCAAACTGTAACGTTTGGACGTATTGCACAGACGATGCTGGCGGATGTGGTTTGAATGAGTACGTGTCATCGTATTCGCAGTGTACTTTGAAGGTCTTGGACCAAGCGATAATTTCTGCGAGCGCCGACACCGGGATTCCGGGATCTCGAGGCGAAGAAGTCACATACACATCTGGAATTTTGCTCGATAAAATCGTCGAACCGATCGCGAGAGATACGAGCGACGTGAAGTTCCCACCATGCAACGCAGAGATGAACGCCAATTATATCGGCGATGTCATTGCAAACGTGACGGTAGACCTTGCGGTAAATGCTGGGGCGTGTTGCGCGGCATGTTTAGCCAACGCAAACTGCGAGATTTGGGTATTTTGCGATTCGGAAGGCGGTTGCGACGAGTACTCCTATCGCACGTGCACTTTGAAAACGTTTCCTTTGAACATAGCAGAGGCATCTTTAGAATCTCCTGCCGCATACGCCAGAGGTCCTAACGTCAACTGGACTTCTGGCGTTGTCACCTCTCGCATTGATGTTGGCGAGTTGCCCGAACCGACCAGCGCGAGCTGCGAGATTGAGCAACGCGCGAATTTCAAAGGCGATCCTCTCAACGTTGGCACTAATTTGATCGTAGATTCCGCTGAATCGTGCTGCATCGAGTGCAAAAAAAGATCTGATTGTAACGTTTACGTTTTTTGCGAAAACGAAAACGGTTGCTCCAACGCCTATTTCGATTACGGTTTCGGCGAATGTTGGCTTAAGAAAGCTCCCGCTGAATTTTTAATCTCTGAAGAATTCCCAGCTTGGGAACGCGGCGAGGGCGTTCCGTGGACGTCTGGGCGTGTTTCTCCTAAACCGATCGGACCCTTTGAGATTCCAAAATCTTGCGTTTCCAAAACGAACGCGTTGAGAGATGCGTGCACTCCTTTGCTTGCGGAACCAGAGGCCAGATCTGGCGACACGACTAAGTGCTGCCAGTTAATGGAAGCTTCAAACGCGGATCGCTGCTTCTGCGAAAGCGACGCTTTAGCAGAACTTGGCGACCGAGAAGATGCGCTGTTGGTTGCTGAAGCCGTTTGCGATTTGACCGGTCCACTTTTGATTGGAGAGAAGTGTGTTCCCGTGAAGGAAGTGATTACTGTTGAAATTTCTCCCCCGCCTCCTTCTGTGTCGCAGCCGTCGCCGCCGCCGCCGCGCGCACCGTTCGCAGTTGTTTCGGTTGAGTCTCCACCACCTCCACCAACACCATTTTCCCCACCTCTAAATCCAATGCCACCGCCTCCATTGGTGGTCGCGTCGCCTCCTCCTACATTTCCCTCGCCACCACCACCACCACCACCACCACCTTCACCGGTTTTAGTCGTCGCTTCACCGCCACTGCTTCAAACCGCGGCTCCCAATCCACCGCCGCCGATGCCGGATCCTCCACCACCGATGGCACCTCCTTTGTCTCCGCAACCACCGCCACCTATTCCAAATCCTCCTCCACCACTCAGTCCCAGTCCACCACCTTTTGCTCCCGCATCTCCTCCGCCATTGCCGTTCCCCCCGACTCCTCTGTCTCCGTTGGCACCACAGCAGCCTTCTCCTCCTCCGCCGTTCGCTCCTCCACCGATTCCTCGCTCGCCGTGTGTTCTTCTCATCGAGTCAATAAATACGGATTGTAGCGCTCTGTTTGTGGAAAATGGTCAGCAAAGCACAATATCGCAGACTTGCTGTAGTCTGATACAGACGGCAAACAACGATCGGTGCTTTTGCGACGGGGACGTTCAAAATATTTTGGGGCCGTCTAAAATCGAGACGATTCGATTAGTCGGGCCGTTCTTGTGTGGAACGGATTTACGCATCCGCACAACGGTAGAGGAGTGCGTCGAAGAAAAGCCGCCGATCGTGGTTGAAATTTCACCGCCTCCGCCTCTGCCTCCGACTGCTCCATCCATTCCCTCACCTCCACCGCCGTTGCCGCAATCGCCCGCGGTTGAGATTGTTGAAGCGTCACCACCATCACCACCACCTCCTCCTCCTCCTCCTCCTCCTCCTCCTCATCTACCACCTCCGCTTCCGTTATCACCGCAAGCGCCAGTCGAAGTGATCGTGCCACCACCTCCCTCGAGTCCGCAACCTCCACCACCGCTCTCACCGAAAGCTCCCGTGGAAGTTGTTGTTGTGGCTTCGCCTCCACCTTCTCCTTCTTCTCCGTTGCCGCCGCCGCCGAGTCCTCCTCCACTTGCACCACCGCCGCTATCTCCACCGCCAACACCACTCGACGAATTTCCGGACGATTACGAAGAGTCTCCACCTCCGTCTCCCCCAACTCTTCCACCGCAATCTCCTCCGACTGCACCATCACCACCACCATTTCCTCCTCCACCAGTTTCACCCTCACCTCCTCCACCTCCGCTCCCGGTATCTCCGTCACCACCTCCTCCTCCGATTCCGGTTTCGCCTTCACCGCCGCCACCTTCACCACCGCCACCATTTCCTCCGCCTCCGGAAGCACCTCTACCGCCACCTCCGGTTCCAGCAGAACCATCGCCGCCGCCGCCAAGTCCATTCCCGCCTCCACCAAATCCATCACCACCACCGCCAAGTCCATTCCCTCCGCCGCCGAGTCCATCACCGCCACCTCCTTTTCCCTCTCCTCCACCGCCGAATGTGTGTCCATCACTGACAGTTCTTGGTGGTTCTGCTGCGACACAAAATGAAATATTGGTTTCTGGCGTATACGTTGAACAAGGTGCGACTGCGTTCGACGAAGAAGATGGCGATATCACCTCGCAGATTGATATCGACAACTCATCCGTCGACACGTCAACTCCAGGTATTTACCCGGTATCATATCGAATCGTCGATTCGAACGGGTGCGAAGTCACTGAGACTAGATTTGTGAGAGTCATTGCGCTCGTCCCAACTTCTGATGCTGCTGATATTCTCGTTGCGTGCAGAAGACGGGTCAACCGAGTCGATCAGCTGTGCGACGTTGGAAACGAGAATCCGAATCCAGCCAGTTTCCCGGGATGCTGTTTGGCGGTTTCAGATATGGATAGTGCTTCGTGTTTCTGTGACGACGAAGTGCTCGATACGTTTGCAAAGCGCGACGACACGTTTGTCGAAAAGCTCGCTGACTTTGTTCCGCTCGCTTGCGGGTTCCGAATCAAGTACGGCGATGAAATTTGCGAAGATCGCGACGCGCTTTCGGCGTTCTTGAGACTTCCTGCTGAACGGGACGTGCGCGATAGATCGAACGCGTGGAAACGTGTCATCGATGAAGACTCTGGTCGATTGAAAGAAGACTTGACGTGCGGTGAAACCGTGCAAGCGACTCGTTACATATGCCGCAAAGTCACCTCGAGCGACAGCATCACGCCGGTGATTGCAGATATCGCCCCGTGTTGCGACGCGGCGATCGCTCTGAACCGCTCGAATTGCCTTTGTGATGCCGTCATAGACGAACGAAAAGGTAAAGAGCTCTTCGAGGAAACGGCAGGAGCGAAATCATTCTTGCGCAAGCTGGTTGGCTTTACGCCTTTGGGATGTGGATTCGACATCTCCGAGCAATGTCCGGAAATTCGTGAGCGCATTGGCGTTCCGGTCACCGAGACGGTTCGAAACGTCACAAGGTTTATCAACGAAACTCGTTTGATTCCAGTTGCCGTCGGTGTTCCTTTATTGGTTGGCGAGGACGAAATATCTGGAGTTGAAGTAATCGAAAAAGGCGTTTTAGAGCAACTCAGTGGAGGATTATCCGCCATCGATCAACGCGGGAATCAAATTCGCGATGTAATGTTCAGAGAGTTCTTCGATAGGGCAAACTATCGAAACTGTTTGAATTATACAGACGCCATCGAACAAACGTGCGCAAGAGTCGTTGTAAGCGATGGAGCTGTAGAAGATAACGATATCGACACAACCACTTACGATGTCACGGCGTGCTGCGGTGTTTTGTATTCGCTCTGGACCCGCGGGTGTATTTGTCCACCGTTCGCTGAGCAGTTGCTGTCGACCAACCTCTACTTGTCTCTATCCAAGATTGCACCAGAAGCTTGCGGTTTTTCGATGAACGAGATTCCAAACGACAACGAAGGCGTTTGCGTTAACGATTTATCTGAAACGCTCGAAGGTTTCGTCGAGAGCGATATCGACGCTAGATTTGATTGGAGGATCATCGAAGACGCCGAATCGTGGGTCTCCGAAAAGTACAGCGCCACGAAGCCGAGTGATTTTCAGAATATATTCTTGGTTGAAGGTGGTTCAACAATTGGTGGCTTTGGAGTTGGTTTCAATTTCGAGGCATTCACAAACTCCACGGCATGGTGGATACCGTCGTCGTTGTCGTCGTTTCAAACGAACGTATCGGTGGCTATTCCTTCTGCTTCGACGTGTTACGCCGCCGTGCGAGCCGCTGAAGATTCGTGCGTGCCGAATCTTGCCGGTGCTTCAGAAATATTCTTTCAGGACCTCGACTGGCAAATGTGTTGTAGGCGACTCCGCGTCGTCGAAAATGCGAAGTGCTTCTGCGACGGTTTCGTATCTCTTCTTCTCACGGCGGATTCTCCTATCAACGCGAGTGGCTCAGATGGAGATATCGTCTCGAAAATTCACGCCGCGGTACTTTCTGAAGCGCCATCGGCGTGTGGTTTCGTACCAACGTACGGCCGTGCATGCCCTGCGGCTGAATTCACACAAACGGTGGAAGAACCACTCACCGTAGACTCTCGAGAACTTGTTGACGTGGAGACATTTTACGCTCAAAAGAATGAGTTAGATTACTCTCCGTTGGTGTACATTTCGGCGCGAATGTTCTACAGCGAAGACCCGAATACGATGATTCGAGGACTCATGCTCTCAAACGGCGGCATGCTCATTTCCGAACTTGATATTATTGGCGGCGAAACAGGTCGCGAGGCAAGTTTAGTTATCGTGTCGCCACCGCGTTTGAAAAATCAAGGCGTTACCGTACTTCGAGACGCCGCGGATGGACAAATATCTTTCGAATACACCACATGGAATACTTCAAGCACATATCGAGTTCTCGCTGATCTGAGTGATGCACCCGGGACTTTTTTTCTAGATTCAACAACGCAGTTTGTGCGCATAGGTGACGGCACAGCTGATTTCGAAGCTGGATTGTTCTCTAGCGCAACGAGCACTACGATTGGCGCGTCTGAATCCGCGCTCACGGTGGCGTCCAGCGGAAAACTTTTCTTGAGAACGTTCGAGTCTCCGGAAGGCATTGAAGTTGAAGGTGACGAAGTGACTTTACCAGACGGTACGGTTGCAAAAATCATACGCGTGGAATATTTCAACGAATCAATGCTATTTCCACTCGTTCGTACGTCTGCAATTCTCATCGCAAATGAAACCCTCGCGGTGGAAGAAACGCCGCCGACGACGACGACGATAACAACAACCCCTATAGATATTCGTCGAGGCGTAGTAAAGAGATCTGGAGTCATCATTCCCAAAGCAGAAGATGGTGGCATATGTTCAGACGCACGAAGCGTGAAGAATTTCCTCGCGATTGCGCTTGAAAGTCCTACGCTGTCGAAAAAATACTCCGTCGTAGGTGCACTCACCGTCGCCGACGATACCAACAAGGAAACAATCCTCGTGCCGGAGATTAAAATTCCGATTTATTACGTCCCAAGAGGCGGCGAAGTAGAAACGGAGTCCACGAGTAGTTTCTACGACGAGTCATCGTTCGTAGATCCGTTAACACCTGGCGTTGGAACGTGCTTAGGTCTTCAAATCATCGATGGTTTTGGTCGTAGGTATTCCGACGAGGATCTTTGCGCGCGAACGAGGAGCGAAACAACTTCGTTCGGCGTGCAATTTACCATATCGGACGTGAAAATGTGCAGAGAGTGTGCGTTAACGGGTAGAGAATCTGACGGTGCCTTGTTCGAAGTCTCACACGGCGATGGTGATGACTCCAACGCTTTAGCCGTTTCCGAACCTTTCATTCGACGTCCATTTTGCGATCTTGACGATTTTGAAGAAGCCGCGACGGAGCAACAAAGACGCAGAAGAAGAAATTTGCTACAATTCTTTGGAGGCGTCCCGTTCTTTCAATCGCCTCGAGTGATCAACCCGTCCAACCAAATGGCTGGACGAATGCCAGGAGGCGCCAACAATCAGTTTGCGGCTGGAAACTCCGGAGCGGGTAGCGATGCTCTCTTTCCTTCCAGCACGGTGAACGTGAGTCAAGGCCCTCCGTCGACGACGCTCTGCTCAGAAGAGGCTTTAAACGTTATCGAAAGTAGCATTTACTGGAAAGACGACCGTGGTGCAATCTCTTCGTCAACAAACGGAGGTAATAGTTTTACCGAGCAATACGAATCGTACGCGTTCGCCGGTGACATACGAAATTCGAATAAAGACAGCGCGGTGAGTTTGAAGAACGCTCTGACGCTAATCGCGCTCTCGCCATGGCTTCGCGAGAATCTTGGCGAAGGCGCGTACGGGGCGTGGAGAAGAATCAACGATCCGTCCCGAGAACTCAAATTCACATGCTATGGTTATAAAATAGTATCGTACAACGAGCGAGGCGACGAGATTGTACAGCTTTCTAATCCTCGATGCGAAAATGTTCAATTCTATGCGTCATTGAGCGCGCCTGTGAGCTTATCCGGCGGCGGCGATAGTGGATCAGAAGGTACCAACTCGCAACAAGAAGGAAGTGGGGGTGATAGTATCCCCCCGGCGTATGTTGTGTTAGTTGAAGTCGACTTTGGCGTCACATTATGCGAAGGATGTTATCTGAAACCTTTGTATGTCGACGACGATATTCTCTTCAGCGTCTTTCCAAACAACGAAATCATTTCGGAAGATGTTGTAGATGATGACATCGGTAGTTCTTCGTATACGTTCGATTTTGTTGGGCCGACTATAGCAGAGAGGCTGGAGTGCTCAGCTCCCAAAGGTGCTCTCGTTCCAGCTGTCGAATTGGTGGCATCAGAAACTTCGGCGATTACTACTCCGGAAGAAGAAGAAATCGAGGCGTCCGAAGAAGAAGCGTCTGTGCCGAGTGTCCGTAGGCTCCCGAATCGATACGCGTGTAACGCTCAAGCCAACACCAACTTCAAGGGCATTTTACTCAACGATGGTAACAAGAACATTCTTTCTTCAGCGGCGGCGTGCTGCGATGCGTGCGCCGAGACGGAAAACTGCGACATATGGGTGTACTGCGTAGGGGATTGCGTAGATTTCGCATTCCATTCGTGCTGGTTGAAAAGGTCCATGGAAGGTGGGTTTAATTCTACGGCATCTCCATCTAAAATTTCTGCGTGGGATCGCGGCGAGGGTGTGCCGTGGACCTCCGGATTTCTCGTCACAAAACAGGATGCATCGGAAGTACCGTCATCCGAAGAGGAAGTTACCGATACTGCGAAATATTTTACGCTCGAGCCGGGGAAGCCGACGGATATACCAGCGTCGACAATTACAGTAAAAGCAATCGATGCATCAGTAACTCCTCCTCCTCTGTTCGACAACGTCGATGAGACTATCGTTCCTTCAGAGACGCCTTCACCGGTAGGTGAGGAATCTGTCGTCGCCTCTCCGCCGCCGAGTGGATTCGGGACGATTCGTCCGACGGTTCCCGTGGACGTTCCAACTACTACTTCTCAACCGACAGAAGGAGTGATATCTCAACAACCGCCAGGGGTCACATCTACTCCTACCGCTACCACTACCGCTACCACCACCACCACCACCACCATCGGCGCCCCTTCTCCTCCTACCTCGAAATGTTCGAGCACCGACGTCGCCGCCTGTCCTCGCGAATCGTCGCAAACGCTCGAGGCGCTCGATATTCGCGCAAACTTTAGAGCATCCACCAAAGGAACCTCCCCATCAAGCGACGGACGTCAACTCACCGTCTCCGGCACCGTCGTAAACTTCGGCGCGCTCGGAACCGTCTGCCTCGCCGGCGTCACCTTCCGCGTCCCGTTCGATTTCACCGTCCTCCCGGAAGGAACAAACGACCGAGCGTCTACTCGGCGCGCGCCTTCCTCCGAGTTTCTCTTCGACTGCGCCTTCCTTGGCGTCCGCTCGCGCGCCGGTCCAATCACCGACTCGCGCGAATGCGCCGACCTCCTCAAATTCGCGTTCGTTCAAGAAGAAGAAGAACAACAACAAGTCGCCCCCGGTACCTCCTACGTCCAGTTCACGCTGCGCGACGTCGCGCTCTGCCCAGACTGCTGGCTCGTCGGCGGCAAAGGAGGCGTCATTTTCTCCGTCCGGCACGTAGAGAACTTGAAACTCATCTCTTCCTCCTCGTCGTCGCCTGATGTCGTCGTCACCGTCGCGGAAGAAGACGCGTGCCGAGACGCGTTCTGAGAGTATTTTTTTGTTACCACCCCCTGAGAGACTTTGAAAAAAAGAGAGAGACACAGTTGTAATTTAGAAACAAATTTTCCATATACACAACACACTTTATCAACTAAATCAAGTCAGATCGCTCTCCTGGATCTCCTCGTCATGGGGTGCTGCGTCTCTAAAGCGCCGCCGCCGCTTCAGGAGGAGGAGAAAAGAGGAGAGATCGGCTCGAATAAAGCGAAGAGGAAGAGAGGAAAAGAGGAGAAAGATCCGATTGCATCGACTTTGAATTCGTTGAAGGAGAGGAAGAACGCGGCATCGATTAAGAATAATAGTAATATTAATTCAAACGCTTCGACGAAAATCTCTTCTTCTTCTTCTTCTTCTTCTTCACCTTCTTCTTCCTCGCGCTTAGAACTCATCCGCGCGTGGAGCGGAGAGACGCGCGCGGCGAGCGCATCGACAACAACAACAACAAGTACCGCTGCGAATGCAAAAACGGAGGAGGAGATGAGCGATTTTTTAATCGCCAAAATGCTCTTCGAGGACGATTTAGAAGACGAGGATCGAAGACGGAAAATCGAAGAGGACAGCGATTACTTACTCGCGCGTTCGCTCGACGAAAGTGAACGAATAGATGCAAATAGAGACGATGGTGCTGGTAGAAAAAACAACAATAACAACATTAATTATAACAACAACAACGGCGAGAACGAATCGTACGAGGTGATATTAGAGCGATGGAAACGACGGGTCGGTCAGGAACGGATAGAGAGTTGGTCGCGGAAGTTGGACGGCGTGGTGCGGGAGAAGGTTTCGAACGCGCCGGTGAACGGCAAAGGTAGGAGAGCGAAGAGGCAAATATCGGTGCCGATAACGCCGAGGAGGAACCAGGACGAGGATTTGCGTATCGCGTTGCAGCTGAGCAGAGAGGATAGCGAGAAAGTGGAGAGAGATCACGACGTGTTGCTGCAGAGATTAGACGCGTATGGGTTGAGAGAGAAAGTAGTTTCCGGGGACGGGAATTGTCAGTTTCGAGCGCTGAGCGACCAGTTGTTTCGGACGCCGGAGTTTTACGAAGAGGTGAGGAAGAACGTGGTTGGGCAGTTGAGGAAACACGCGTCGAGGTACGCGGCGTACGTCGTCGCGGCGAACGAGGGGGATGCGCAGGGAGAGATGAGCGGTAGTAGAAATAGTAATAGCAAAGGCGGGAGCAAAAACGCGCCTTCGTCTGCGAGCTCGCAACAATCCTCGACCGAGGAAGCCAAGTCCTCGTTTTTTATGATGCAAACGGCGTATTCGAATTATTGCGACGATATGGCCTCGGATGGCACGTGGGGTGATCACGTCACGTTACAAGCCGCCGCGGATCTATATGGCGCGCAGATTACCGTAGTCACTTCGTATTTAGATAACGGCGTCTTGGAAATCACGCCGACTCGAACGTCGTCTTGGAACAACAAAAGCGGCGATGCGTCACCTCCGGACGACGGAAAGAACTCCTCCTGGTCCGAAAAGTTTGGCGAGAGGAATTTATGGTTGAGCTTTTGGGCGGAAGTGCATTACAACAGCGTCTATCCGAAGCTAGAGTTTCGCACGCCGGAGAGCGGAAAGAAGAGCGGCGAAGGAAAAGGAGTCACCGCTGGAGGAGATCGCGGAAATGGAAGCACTGACGGGGATGCCAACGCCAGTAGAAACAATAACAATGACAACAACAATAACGCGAACACTAATGATAGCGTTGATAGCAGTGGCACGAGTAAAGGAGTTTCTCGAACGGCTATTCGCTCCCAAGCTTCGAAGCAAAACGACGCCGCTTTGCGCATCCAAACCTCGTTCCGAGGTGTGCAGGCGAGAAAGAAAGCCACCAATTCTCGACAGTTGCTGCAACGCTCCATTGAAATGTTGAAGATTCACGACGCGGCAGCGACCATCCAACGCGCCTATCGCGTGCATCGAGCTGAACGCATCGAGCGAAAAGAACAAGAAGAGTACGAAAAAGTCATGCAACGCATCGCGAGCAACACTCCGGAAAAGTTTCGCTCGCCAGAGTTCTACTCGTCTCCTTTGCGCGATTTGCGAGGCTTCGAGCAACGCGAACTTTTCAAATCGCCGAAAACGCCCGAGGAACGAAAACGTGATTTTCTAAAAAACCAGCGCGAGTTTGAGGAGAAGACGGCCGCGATTAAAATTCAAAAGGTATTCCGAGGCGTTTTGGAGAGAAAGCGCATGCTCGACGCCTCGGACGATCCGGCGAAGAAGTTACAAGCGTTAGTCCGAACTGAAATGGCCATGAACGCCTACCGAGAGTTGAAATCGAAACAAACCAACGCGGCGATGAAAATGCAAGCGTTAGTCAGAGGCGCGATTGCCCGAAAACGCTTGAGAGAAGCTAACGAAGCGGCTTTGAAAATTCAATCGATGGTGAAAATGCACGCGGCGAAAAAAGATTTGCGCGAGATGAAAGCGAAACGACTGGAAGCTGCGAAGAAATTGCAAGCGCTCATGCGAGGCACGATTGCCCGAAAACGCTTGAAAGAAGCCAACGACGCGGCGATTAAGATTCAATCGATGGTTAAAATGCAAAAAGCAAAGAAATCGTTGCAAGAGTTGCACATCAAACGAAACGAGTCCGCGTTGAAGTTGCAAGCGATGATGCGAGGCGTCCTCGCTCGAAAGCGCTTAGCCGAAGCGCAGCAGGCTGCGATTAAGATTCAATCGATGGTGAAAATGCAAAAGGCAAAGAAGGAGTTCCGAGATTTACAGGAGCGAAGGTTGCAATCGGCGTTGAAATTTCAAGCGTTTACGAGAGGCGTCCTCGCTCGCAAGCGATTCAACGAGACGAAATCGGCGGCGATTAAAATTCAATCCGTGTTTAAAATGACGAAAGAGAGAGAAGAGTTTCAGAAGCAACGCCGGGCGACTTTGGCGATTCAAGCGCGAGTGAGAGCGGCGCTCGTAGGTCGCAACGAACGCGAAACGTTTCGAGAGAAGCGAAACGCCGTTCGCAAAATCCAATCGTTGTTTCGAATGGCCATCGAGAAGAAGCGATATGAGGAAACGAGAGACGCAATCGTCAAGATGCAATCTCTTGCCCGCATGAATATGGCAAAGCGCGAGTTTGAGCTGTTGAAGAAACAACACGCGAGTGCCAAAAAGTTGCAAGCTATTTATCGTGGTCAGCTGGTGCGCAAACGGCAAAACGAGCTGAAACGCAGAGCGGTGGCCATTCAATCCGCGTTCAGAGGGTATCAAACGCGGAAAAAGTACAACTTGAAATCGTATTACGTCGGGTGGGAAGCTGCAAACAAGACGACGTGGTCTGGAAACTCATCATCGGACGAAGAAGACGTCGAGTGGACGAGAGAGTATTATTTGAAGTCGTACTCCAACAAGGAGGCGTTCGAGGAACACCACGAGAACATGGTCAAAGCTGGTATTTTACCGCCGAAAACGGGCGAACCGTTTTCACCGCGCACGAGTTTGGCGTTTAACAACGGCCTGAACCATCATCGCGATAACCTCGAATCGCATCCGGCGCCGATGTCGCCTCCGAGACGACGCAAGAGGGGGAAGAGAAACTGGTCCAGACGACTCATCGGTCGTCGACGAAACGGTCGCGGCAGTTTTGATTTCGAAAGCAGCGACGAAGAGGACGATTCCGCCGCCGAGAAAGAATTTCAAGAACCAAACTCCGTTTTAATCAAGACCATTTCGAAAAAGTCCGGCCACACGGTTCTGGTCCGCAAATCCATCGACCTCGAAGCGTCTTCGGCGATGAAGAGGAAACTCGCCTTTGAGTTTGATCAAATAGAAAAAGAGAGGAGAGAGACAGAGTTGAGAGAGATGGAAAAGGAAAAGAAGCGGTTACGAAACGCTCAAAAATCAACACCGCGACGAATTAAAGACGCGCTGAAAAGCGCGTTCGTCGACAAACCCGCGCGAATGGCGCAAACGACTTTTAAAATCCTCACGAGCAAACACGCCATGGAGCTCGCGTTGAAATCCGCCATCGCGTTCTTTGCCTTTGACGCCATCAAAACGGTACATTCGAACCATCGAGAGCGCGTTCGAAGACACCGTTTCGGTCGCGAAGACAAACCGATTTTAGTGATTAAAACCTCCGCGGCTTTCGATGACGCGTCTTCAAAGAAAAAGAACCGCGGCGGCCGCTTTTTCGGCGCGACGACGAGAACCAAAGCCGTGTTACCGAGCGACGCCTTGTTGCCCGACTACGTCGCGAAAAGGAGCATCGTCAGAAACAGCCGCGCGCGAAGCGACGAGAAAATGTAGTAGCAAAAAAGGGAGCAAAGAAAACGTACCTACCTTGTATGTAAGTTAGTGTGTTGTATTTTAACGAAAATGTGTACAAAAGACAAAATCAGCGCGCGCGCTTTTAAAATCAAAACAGTGTTATTATTATTACATCGTTCGTTTTACATCCCTTTGCGCTTTCTACGCGTGCGCGGTAGTAGTCGCGCGTTACTTCTTTTCCTGCTTCTTCGTCTTCTGAATCGGCTTATTAAATATCGCCTCGTCTCTCTTGCGCATCTCGTCTTGCGCATCCGCGCCTGGTTTCAGCCCAAACGTGGTGGCCACGAGAAATCCCCCCCCTATTAAAATTGCCAGAGCGAAAATCGCTCCGGTCGGCGCCTCGACGTCGCCCGGATTGCTCTCGCTCAAGTCGCCCAGAAGTTTGTTAGTAAAACTGGTTAAAGTCGTTGATGACGAATTCGTCGTCGTCGTCGTCGCGGCAGCAGCGCTCGTCAAACCGATGAACGCGATGTCATCGAGTAACGAAATCAAGAATATCCCGAGCGCGTTTTCGCCCATCCCAGCTCTCGTCGTCGTCCTCGTTTTCGGGGCGGCGACGACTCGTCTCCTTTGACGCCTCGATGGTGATGACAATTGGAAAACGATGGCATTTTCCCGGCAACGAATTCGCTTTTTTTGCGAAAGAGCAGAACGGGAGGAAAACGACGCAGAGGAGGACGGGTGAGCGGCGGCGTTTAAAAACAGCATCATAATCTCTCTCTCTCTCTCTCTCTCTTTTCGATTTGTACTCACGAGAGAAGACGCTCGATGATGGTGACGATGATATTTGTGAAAGAGGTTTTTAGGTTAAAAAAGTGCTCAAAAAGTGCTTTTTAGATATTTTTTCTCAACCCTAAACCCTAAACCATCATCCTTCGTAATTTGAGAAGACGAAAGAGAGAGAGAGAGAGACGAAGAGCGCCAGAGAAAGACGCGTTTGCGCGCGGATTTTTATTTACGAAGAGAGAGTTTTATTACGAGCGTCGTCGCATACATGTCTGGAGGAGGAGGAGAAGAAGCTGCTGCCGCTGCCGCCGCTGCCGCGACCTCCTCCTCCTCCTCCGGGAAGAAAAGAATGTCAAACATCGAATCGCTTCTCGTGCACACGATGCCGCTCGTGCGATGCGTTTCGTCGAGAACGAAGAGCGGGAAGAAGAAGAAGAAAAAAGATTTCGCGCTGAAAGAACTGTGGCGCGCGTTTCACGAGACGAGCGCGTTCGGGTGCGAAGTGCCGCTGGAGATGCAACGACGGAGCGGAAGAAGAAAGGATTGCGAAGAAGAAGAAGAAGGCGAAGAGGAAAACGTGGAGGTGATTGCGCAGTATTACGCGAGTTACATAAGCGCGTTTCAGATTTTCGAGAAGACGACAAAGAAGAAAGGAAAGAAGAAGAAGAAGAAGAGGGATAGCAGTAGGGGCAGAAATAAAGCGTCCGCGCAGTACTTTGAGTCTTTGGCGCCGTATTCGAGACCGCCTTTGACGGACGTCATCGAGCGGCTCGCCGAGGAGAACGAAAAAGTGCAAAGTTTGAAAGCGTCGGAGATTGATCGAGAGAAGTCGTGGTTTTGTTTCGCGTGGTATCCGATTTATAGGATACCGCAAGGGACGAGTCGGACGGATATTCAGGGGTGTTTTTTAACCTACCACGGGTTGAATCATTTAGACATAGAGGACGAAGAGGACGAAGAGGAGGAGGACGGAGACGATAGCGATGGAGAGGAGGAAGAAGAAGAAGAAGAAGAAGAAGAAGACGACGAAGAAGCAACAGACAAGGACGAAGCAGGTGACAAGAACGGAACGACACCAATCAGAGGGCTGCCTCCACCTCCACCCGCCTCTTTGACGCTTTCCGGTGAAACTAGACTGCAAAGGCGCATCGAAGACGCCAAGAAGAGCGTCGCCGTGCTCGAAGAGGACGGAAAGGGTACCGCCGCGACGACGGCAACCGCCAAAGAAGGTAAAGAAGAAGGTAAAGAAGAAGAAGAAGAAGAAGAAGAAGAAGAAGAGCACGCGTTCATCCCGCTCAAGCCGTTCGGTTTGTGCTGTTACAAAACCGACCCAGAAATCTGGGAAGAATCCGACGAGGCTGAAAACGCTCGAACCGCGGCTATGATCGACGGCGCGTACGCCTTCTTGAGGAGCATAGAAGTCATTCATCCCGACTACGAGTTCTTTTCTCATCACGGATGATAGATAGTAAACAAAGATGATATGCATAATAGATGAGCGCGTTTTTAGAATTAAAAAAGAGAGAGAGCACGTACTGTTTTCCACAGGAACTAAACGCGCACGCGTACGTTTAACACTTTACTAAGAAAGACTTTCGCATCGAATCGAAATGAAACGAAAAAAATTTTCAAACTTTCGCGTCATTACTAAAATATTTTAAGATAAGCGGATCGGATGCGTAAAACTCCGCGCGCGAGAAGACGCGTCCACCCCGTGCCCGCTTGACAGGTTCACAGAGTTTTGCGAGAGACGACGGTTTGCTCCTCTTTTTGCATTTATACATCGAGAGTCTCTCCAGAGCATTTTTGAAAAATGCGCAACAGCGCGATGCTCCTTCTCGTGTCGAACGCGATGCACGTTTACCAAAAACGCGACGACGAAGAAGACTCGCTCCTCGCGGGGCTCACCGAACGGGGAGAAGCTGCGCTGAGAGAGAAGCTGAATTCTGTCCTGCGACTGTGCGAATCGAGCGCGAGGATGAAAGCAAAGGTGAAAGAATTTTTCGCGTCTTCGAGGAATGATTATTTCAAAGAAAACTTCCTGTTTGAGGATGGACGCGGAGAGGAGACGACGGAGATTGCGGCGGTGTCGTGGTTTCCCCCGGTTGTCGCGGGTATCGATAAGAAAGAGGTCGATTTTGGTCCTGGTCTCGTGCCGTGGACGAAAGCGTCTTGTTCTTCTTCTTCTTCTTTTTCTTCTTCGTCGTCGGCGTCGAGTAACGACGCGTCCGTGGGCGAACGGTTGCGACTGACGCGGAGTAAGCGCTCGATGCGAGCGAAGAAAACGGCGGAAGATTTGTTCAATGAAGAA
>Ga0255763_1000517_pt1 | contig 42659 bp, 38 predicted proteins | sample 041ome_2_FD_179963 | JGI IMG/M metagenome (GOLD analysis project Ga0255763, IMG submission 179963) | Coastal salt marsh microbial communities from the Groves Creek Marsh, Skidaway Island, Georgia - 041406US metaG (version 2) | ecosystem: Environmental > Aquatic > Marine > Intertidal zone > Salt...
TTCAGGCACAAACATCGATCGTGCGCGCGCGTGCAGCAAACAAAAATAAGTTGACTATCCAACGCGCCACCGCTCGCGAACCGAATCGTTCGCACGGCGACGCCGCGTCGAGTAATGCGCGCGAATGACGTCGGTTGCGCCATCTCGTTAAGGCCGGTGATGGCGCATCGTATATTATTTCATAATATTCTATCAAATTTTGTCAACGTGATTTTTAATCAAGGTGAAAAAAAATAAAAAACCGCGGATTTTTGTCAACGAAAATCGGTGTTCTCCTTGGACCCCGTCACTTAATATGGCGTTTTCAGTTTTACGTCTATTTTATTCTATAGGAAGTTTTATAGGGCGGTTAACTGCTTCCAAAGACTTAGCTTCACTGCTTCACTGACGCGAGTTTTAAAAGCCTGCCAACAAACCGCGCAACTGAAGTAGGCATATCGCTTTGACGTACCTGCCATAATCTCCTGTTCTATATATATTGTCCGTAGCATCGACGGCGTTCAACACATCGAAATGTGGCCTACAACTTTGCCGTCCATATCAAGTTTGATCATTCTTGACAATGAGGGAAGACGTTTGGCTGCAAAATACTATGAACCTGCGTGGTAAGAATTCTTTACGAACACCCTATAGAACGGAGCGAATGATTCGAAAATACTTAAACTCACACTCACATAGGAAAAATGTTCAGAAGCAAACGAGCTTTGAAAAACTAATTTTTAGCAAAACCAGTCACTCTACGCAACAGGAACTTGACGTACTCGTTCTGGACAACAGCCTGGTAGTTTATCGATGTGCTAGTGATTTTACAATCTATGTGACTAGTTCAACTTCCGAGAACGAAGTTATCATCGCCACCGTTTTGCATGGACTATATGGTGCGCTATCGCTTCTCACCAATGGGCTATTGGAAAAGCAGATCCTTCTCGAACACTTTGATGTGTGCATGCTAGCTATCGACGAACTCATAGACGAGGGTATCATTCTCGAGATCGACCCGGATGGTATTTATCAACGCGTCTGCATGCACGATTCAACTTCAGAGCTCGCTGGAATGGAACACCCACTCTCGCAGGCACTTGCAAGTGCTCGTGAACAGATTTCACGAAATCTTCTCAGGTAGTTTTCGAGCGCACGAGCATTGATGAGCAGTTGATGTAAACCGCTTTTCTGTAATAACATGTGGGCAGGCTAGGTTATGAAACTAAAATTCTCATTGCCTTCAGTAGCTTTCGCAGGAATGCGGCTATTTTTTCTTACGCAAAAGGTTGCCCATTTCCTCACGTTTCTTCTTTCCTCTCAAGTGGGTACCAAGCTGTTCAAAACGAATCGTCAGTATACAAAAATATTGGTGAGAATCCAAAACAATATTTTTCACATCAATCGCGACTGTACTGAAGTTCAAGTGCACCGTCTTGGGACGTCAAGTGCGTCGAATTCGCCCAGAGAGTGCGCGAGAAAACCCTAAAACGATCAGCATACCTTTCTCTTCGCAAGCTTCAGGGCTCGCTTGTCACGACCGGTCTTGAGAAGCTCCATGAGACGTTTTTCGTACGGTGCAGAGCCCGCAACGTCGCGGATTAGACTACGAATCATACCAACTCGCTTGCCACAGCGCTGAATGAGAAGAAAAACATCAAAGTTAGTACGAGAGCGACGATTAAACACGCAGGCTTACCCCCTTGTGCGAACCAGGGCGAGGAGCCAAGGTTCTTGCGGTGACAGAGTGACCTTTCGAAAGACCAACTGAGATTCCCTTCGTCATAATTGTCGCAGATTTGTGAAGAGCGTTGCCACAACCCTCCACACCTCGACCGCCGCCTGCGTTGCGATGCGACTTCAGCGACCATCTCGAGGGTGAGTACAAAATACACGAATAGTGTTACCGCCAAACGTCGTTGAATATTACTAATGATCGAAGAAGTGCTGTGTACTATACCACTCGAAAGATTATCTGAGTATGTGCCAAGATAGCGTGACATCGCATATTTCAATTATCGAACGGTGTACTGCTTCAATATCAAAGTGGCATACGAAGTTGAAAATCTTTTGAAATTACAACATGTACGATTACAACAACGAAATCACCATCGCAACGTTATAATATGTAATGAGTAAATTATGTCGCATCCTAATAATATCGGACGATAATGGAAATTCTCGTCTTTTTCTTTGCTCGACTCTTTAACAGCAGAGGACTCGTTGCTGGCTCAAGAAACCTGGCAGTCAACGACACCGAGGGAAGGTTTCACAACCTCGAAGTCGCCTTGCTACGCGATCTATGTCGGATTTATTGCACATAGTTCAATTACGTACAGTGGCACAGGTACGAAGCACGCTGGTTCTATAATTTCGTCAGTTACTTGAACGATATACCGCAGGTTTGTGGCGCAACATTCACGGTGAGAAAGCAGAGCACTGAGCTGTTAAGTCAGCTTTTAGTACGGTATTTACGACCAAGATTGATCATACAAGTGTTTTACATAAATGAATCCAGCCATATAGTCGAGCTTGCTCTCAGCGCAAAAGATATTGCAACTCTCGAGGTATGGCGTTTCTACTACTATTATTACGTTACGTTACGTTGTGAGCGCTGAGTTAGGGTCGAACTTGTATAAACACGGAAGATGTATTGAAGGCAACGGGTAGTTTTCAAAATCTACGGGATTACGTAGAATGCGAAGGCATGCAAAGCCAAACAAGTTGTGCAGCACTGAGCCATGTGACAGCACGCAAAAGGCCGAAGGTACGCTAGAAAACATACACCATTTCGCACATTAACGGAATATAATAGTTGAGACCCACGCTTGCGGAAGTCAGAGAGGAGTGTCCAAAATATATACCGACTTTCCTACCTGTGATGCACGACAAAACTCGCTTCCTGCACCCCGAAGTGCTTCATGCCAGAACACATGGTACAATCAGAAGCTCGACAAGTGATGTGTTTCAAGAACAAATCGTGGGTTTGCGACAAGGCCATGAAGCCCTTTCAAGGGAATCCGGCATAAATTTAGCAGGAGTGTGAGTACTTTTACTTTTACAACCCTCGTCTTTTAACTGATGGATTCTTCGATACAGGAAAACTACATCAACAATATTGCGCGCCGATGGAAATAGAGCTCTTCGAGGCCACCAATCCGAAAAACCTGTCGTCAGTAAAGCTGACGGTCTCATCAGCGGCTCCTTTCCAGTATTAGATAATTTCTAGTTAGCCTAACTTAAGTTTGAAGTAATACAAATACGTAGTAGTTTGATTTTATGCAGAAACTGGTTCAATTACAGTGTACCTCATATTTCGTCGAGGTGTTCAGCAAGTGAAACTGCACGCAATGGATGTCTCAACTTGTCTATTGCAGACGTCTCAATCTGACGAACACGTTCGCATGAAAGCCCATATGTGTCACCAATATCTTTGAGAGACATGCTTTTGCCATCAGCCCCCACTAAGCCATAATGCATTCTCAGTATGTTCCTCTCCCTTGTTGGTAAAGTAGACAAGATAATATCAAGCTCATCCTTAAGAATCATCATCTTAACTGAGCTTAAAGGTTCGTCAACGAAGGAATTTCTTTCAATAAATTCATTCTCGTGATCACCAACCTGTTGATCGTCTAAACTTAAAATCGCTTGAGAAGAGCTCTGCAACAATTTGAGGTTATCTAAAGTTATTCCTAACTCTTTTGCGAGAAGCTGCATAACGTACACGACGAGTATGAGTCTTGCTGACACAGAAATGCGTTTAATATGTTTACCTCTGCATTTGGCTTCTTTCCCAATTTTATCTCCAAAGAGGTACTTAGTTTGAGCGCTCGTACCTACAAATCGGTTCAACTGTGTAGCATAATACATTTTCAAAATCGTACCATGCTGTCACGCACGTGGACTGGAAGTCGGATTGTCCTTTGCTGTTCAGTTACGGCACGGGAACATGCCTGACGTATCCACCAATGTGAGTATGTTGAAAGTTTGAAGCCTTTCGCTGGGTCAAACTTTTCTATGGCTCTAATAAGACCCACAATGCCTTCTTGCACTAGATCGTCAAAAACTATACCCCTTCCCGTATATTTTTTTGCAACGCTTATGACCAAGCGTAAGTTATGCTCTATCAGCACCTTTTTTGCTGTTCGGGAAAGCTTTATTGCCGATGAGACGTCGTGCTCAGACTACACATACGTTTGTCAAATCTACTACATACTAGGAATTCATATCGAGTTACCAGTCCAGAAATTTCACTTAAATGTTGCAGGTCAGCAGCCACTGCACTAGTACTTGAGCAATCTTCTCGTAGCTTACGGAGTCTATTTCCCCATTGTATGAAAAGAGTAAGTTCTAGCTCATCCTCCTTCGAAAGAACAGATGTGTGACGTATTTGACTCAGGAAAGCCGAAAATCCTTGCACCTAAGTTTTGAGAAGCTATTAACATCTGACGAACACCTGATTCGCGGTCTTACTTGAGAACTTCTCACCAAGTCATTCACTTGAGCTGACTGCACGAAGTTGCGGGAGCTCGAGGTTGCAGAATATTCAATCTATGACGAATTTTGTTAAGGCAGATTGAAATCAGAGCGAAGTACACTTACTCTGCCGAGTGACCGAGGCTCACGACTTACTTTAACTTTGTTGGTTGATGGTTTAGAGTCTTTTATTGTCGTTGCCGTCTTTCTCTTGAACGGCGCTCGGCTGGTTCGACCGTTTCCTGATGCGGTCACCCGCTTTGATTGACGACAATTCAGGCGACAGTGCCCACCTCGAGCTAATATCAGAAAGCTATTGCGCTGTACTTCAAGTTGTGAAAGCAGTGTACGAGCTACACCTGGTGAGGAGGGGTGCTTGAAAGAAAGTACACGCATAGCAACAAATTTATGCGGTACAACACGAGATCGTCGCTCAAAATTGCACTCCGCGCTATCTACTCACGAGTATATTTAGCGCGTCAGTCAGATATGTCGTCGAAGTTGGACAGTTGAGCAGCATCTCGCCCGCGCGCGCGGATATTTTGTGTTCGGTTTTTTATTCTTACGATGAATGGCGTATCGTTTAATAGTTATTGACTCTAGAGTATGTGGTGCGAATATTGAACTACAGTCTCTTAATACGTGTAAAGTATGATCTACGAGCTCCTACGAGACCTCCTAGCAGCTGCGAGCTACGATAGCATAATATCTCGTTGACTACACAGTTAGCAGATGGCAAATAATCAAAGAGAAAACTGCAGCAGCAGCAGCAGCAGCAGCAGGACGGGTCCCACGGGTCGGCGGCTGCACACACTCTAGGTTCTTAAGGCAACTCCAAATGCGTACACGTCGAGAAGCAAAATAGTAGTATATATGAACAAGGAGTGCGTGAAACTTCGGGTCTGTTGAGAATATTATGGCAAGTTCCCTTACAACCAGATACTCAAATAAAACGTACGGTTGTGCAACTGTTAAGCGCTCTGAGAGATTCAAGAGATTAGAAACTATCGCCAAGAGCAAAATAGAACGCAGTGATAACCATGATAACCAACAAATATGCACTCTGCAACCCAAAGCAATCGATAGCACAAACTTCTCAGAGTATGGACAGGTAAATTTTACCACCTTCTTGACTTCGAATAACGACTTCATTTCTTACTATAGATCGCTAGCTGGCAAAAGGACGGTGAAATTTTCAGTGAGAAGGTAAGAAAAGTTGACTGCCGCATTTAAATGAAAATTTCCAACGAGCAAACTCAAGGACTTGCAACTGAAAATACGTTCAGACATACCTCGCCTTTATATATTCCGAGTTGAGAATAGAGGTCTGAGTTTTAACGCAATAACATACCACGGAAACGTCACGCAGTGCCTCATGGGGCTAAGTGTCGAACCTTGGTGTGATTTCAAACACACGACTGTCCTCGTTGAGTCCTCAAGCTCTTTCATAGGTACTTAGCTGTTTCTACAGCAACAATGTCTTTACGCGAATTCCCAAGTACTAAAGATATAGAGGTTTTCCAAATTCCTAGTAAGTACAGTGCAATAGAAGGACCTTTCATCTCAATCTGAAGGGTAGGTAACGTGATCGTCAAATTAAATGTAGGAGTGTGGCACGCGGGTCCTTTTTTTGAGGTGAGACGGTGGTTTAATTGCATCTGATATAGTATTTGACAACTCAACAGAAGAGCACACATATGGATTTTTTGAGCTTGGAACTCAGTGACACTAATATTGAAGATCATAACACGCACTCTTATATCACTGAAAAAATCAGCTTTCACATCACGCCGGTGCAAAAGTGACGTCAACAAGTTCATATTTTTGTTCATCATGTAAAGACAGGAAAAACGCTAATAAGACTAATTTATTTTTACACGAAAATATTTCACTGCACTCAGCGCATTCGCTCAAGAAGTAACCGCGAAGAGTAGCGCCCTACCACGCGCATTTCCAACAACCAACTCCGTACTCTCACGATTGAAATCACTACTAAACACATAACCCAAGGGTGTTGTGCTAGTCGGCCAATTTGAAATAGTGTATCCAGTTGAAGTGTCGATAATTCGAAGAGCATCTTTGGAATAATATGATCATACATCAGCAACGTTGAGTGCGTGGCAATTACCTTTTGATTTGCTCGAACTAATCAATAACATTTTACCATCGTGACTAAAGTGCATGCAATCTATCCCAGTATTTAGACTCGTGTTTATCTATAAAAGATACATTAGAGGACAGTTTCGTATTTGATTTTAGACTCACAGAGGGAGTAATGCTTGTCTCTGTAGTATCTCCTTGCCTATTTTAATCGTCACAATGGTTAAAGGTAGGGAACTATGCATTAATACCATCTAGTGTAGTATGCTGCAGTACCATTGGTAGTTCCAACCGCAAGCAGATCTTTTTCAGCGTTTAACAGAAAGGCATGCAACAGAGGAGGAGACTTACCGTTGTTGCTTGAAAGAGCAACCGTCACTGCATTGGTCACCTCATTACTAAATAGCTGCTGTTTGCACCTGTGCATTCGCAAATCCCTTGAAGCTCATCAAAATCCAATATAGAAGTTCATCAACTGCAACACTCACCAGATGTTTATGGTTCCTTGACTGTTCACAGTCACCAAGTCTTTGCCATCAGAGCTAAATACAGCCCCTTTGACATGACCATTTGAGTTTAAGGTGGCGACTTTACAGCGCGATTGGAGATCTGCGATTCCGACTCGCCCTTGTCGACCAAGTACACACACCATTGTCCTGCTATCTCGTTCACCAAGCTATCATATGATTTTAATAAAATTGGCCTGTTTACGTTGAATATCCATACCACAAAGGAACCAGCATCCCAGCTTTCAGTTGTGCGAAACATTGCAAGACGATCAAATACATTCGTTTCAATATTTAATTGAAAAAGACCGCGAGCGCTGGCCATTAAGATCTTCGTCGACATGTTCAAGTTAGGTTGAGTCTTACATAACAATGAAGCTTGCCTTGTTACTGCCACTTGGCAAAAAGTCCACCTTTTGCACTGGTGCATTCTGATAGCAACGCATGTTAAAAGCAAATAGAAGACAACAAATTATTCATACCATGTTGTGAAATGATCCTAACATGCTGTAACTAGGGTCGCTGTGCTCTCTAACGAAGATACGGGCATGTCCATCACTACCACCTGTTAACAACAACTTTCGTTGTTTTGCATTTTAGTTTTACGCATTTTGATAAGCCTGTTGTATCTTACTCTTCCAGTTTTATCAAATTTAGTACTAGACACAACTCCAGCGCTTGGGCAAGATACATTGGCGTCTGCCAGTTTAGTGAGACTCAATCGCTTTCTTCGGTTCAGTATACGGTTGCTGAGTCCAGTGGCGAATGCCGGGGTTCCCGGGCCATCATCCACGGCCCACTTTGGTCTGGAGGATTCGCTAAGTATGATACTGATAAAAATGCCATCAACTTCTAACCTTTTTTGAGTGACTAACTTGAGCTTTTTCTCAGCACCGTCGCAAACGAGTCGGCGCACTTTTTGAGTTTCCGAAACTTGAGCGCCGTCGTTAGAGCGGTCTTCTCTAATGAACCCGTCACGCATATTCTAAGGAGATGTTCTCACGATTTTTGCGCTACGATAAGCGGATTCACGTTTGAGGTGTTTCAATGACGCCCAAGCGTCGCAGCCGCCACTCTGGCCGCCGGTCCTTTCGTTGAAGTGGACAAGTTTTTCAAGTTGCAAAAGCCGACGACATATAATAATACATCGCGAGCGTCTGAGTGTTCAATTCTTGATATTTTATGGTGTGTGCTAGAAGTATTACCAATATTAATCTCAATAATATGAAAATAATACGACGAGAAAAACAGAGCGTGCTAGAGCTAAAATTGTACACAGATAAAAAAGCAAACTCAAACCTGGGATTTCGCCTATCGTTTTAAATGTTCTGGCAAACGAGGGGATGCTCCGCCCCGGTGGAACAATTTCCAAACGACTGCCCTCGCACCTCAGCAACTAAGCTCTTGGCGAATACGACATTCATTGTCTTGGTTATTACTGACTGATTTCAGCGTGCGGCTCGAACCATTCGAAATGCTCGAACCATATGCGCGCTCATAGGGGCCAGAGCAACAAGACAAAGACTGCAAGTCAACATTCTATTACCGTTACTTCGATGTATCAAAAACTTCCACTACACGAAACGGCTGGCCCTACCTCAAACAGAACACCTCCATCTGTTAAACGCGCACAAAACAATAAAGGAGTTCATCGCATACTTCGGAGCCATGTAAGTGTACGAATACCAACAAAGCAAAAAAATAGTTCTGTGTGTCGAAAAGTTTTGGTCAAAGCTTTATGTGAAAATCAGGGGTTCGATGGAGTAAACGAAGCGTACCTAAGTCGTACAATAGAAGCGAGTTATTCGAGTGCGGATAAAATGTATCATTTTCTCCCGGATTTCTTAGGTATGACTCCGACTTCCCCTCTTTCAGTGGCCGATACTCCATATAACTTGATTCCGCTCTTCAATAATGTGTTGGCACTTGGGGTCGGATTCGTAGCGGGTGCAGTATTCGCTGGATTACAGATGAGCATAAAACAAACAAAGCGTACGATGCAGTCGAATACTAGGCAAGCCCTTGCCGAAATCAGCATTCTTGATGAAGAGGAAATCCGAGAACTCCTCGGTGAACTACCATCCTGGTTGGCCTTTGAAGAATTCGAGCGTGGAGGTTGGATAAATAAAGTCGTGTCTGCTGCTTGGCCATATTTAGACGAAGCGACATCAAATGTAATTGTCGGCGTCCTCGATCCGATTCTTCAAGCAACTCGTCCGAGCTTCTTGACGACACTTCGATTCGAACGCTTCTCCTTTGGTAGCGTACCAGCTACAATTGAAGGGGTCAAAGTTTACGAAAACACAGGAGATGCCGTTGAAATTGATCTTCAAGTATTTTGGGCTGGAGATCCAAATGTCATACTTGGTGTTAGAGCAGCTCAAGACACGCTCGCAGTTCCAGTATCTCTCACCGAAATCCAATGTAAATTTACGCTCCGTCTAATTTTTGCACCTTTAATCGGCAAATTTCCATGTTTTGGAGCATTGACGATCACGCTTACAGAAGAACCAGAGCTGGATTTCGATTTAAGAGTTGTGGGTGGTGATATTACTCTCGTTCCAGGTTTAGCTCAGCCCTTAAGAACCTACATTAAAGCTTTAATATGTTCTTACCTGGTTTGGCCACGGTGCATCACAGTCCCAATACCCGGAACAGGTTACTCGCTTCCTGCTATGATAGATAACTCTCGTACAGGTTTACTCCAGATTGAGACTCTTTCTCACGATGCGCTCTCAGATAATCCCGGTGAACTTGGTCTAGAAGTGTGCTGGCCCGGTACAGACATAATTGAGGAGGAACGTGTGAAAGCGCTACCTGACGGCGTGATGCTTACATCAAAGCCAATCAGTCTTTTAGTCAATGATGCACGGCGGCAAGTGCTTCGACTCAAGTGGTATACCTCTATAGTACAGGACGATATCGCTGACCAAGAGTTGGTATTACAAAGCGAAGCGACTGTTGTCCTGGACGACCTCGTGCGTTTGAGCCTATTCAACGAAGCAGCGATAGACGACATCAAAGGCAACTGGGGTCCAGTCACAATAGCGGCGGAGTTGGATCCTGTAGATCTAAAGTCAACAGTCGCTGTTGTCGACGAAAGATTTCAGACAATAAACTCATTAACGCGTAAAACGAAATCTGTACTGAGCACAGTTTGGAACTCAGTCAAAGGAGTTCAAAGTACAAAGAGAGCTCGGCAACAACGTAAGGAGCAACGAAATGTGGACCAAAGTAGCTTACTAAGTGAGACTTCTACTCTGAAAAGGAAATCTGGGGCAAAAATAGTTCAGCTTACGTTGCGCTATCAACCCCTAAAATCGTCACTGGATGTACCAGAAATCATCGAGGAACAGACTGTGCATACTTTAGTCGATGGCTATCGTACTTCGCCTGTACATAGCATAAAAACTCAAGTCACAAGACGTGACCAGGTTCACAGAGTGCTCAAGTCTGACCAATCTATTGACCCTAGTACTTTGATAGAACAGATGTCGAATACTAGTGTTTATTTTGAGCGTGTCGAAGCAGATGTGAGTCAAGCACTAGAGCGCGTGAAGAATTTATCATCAAGCCAGAAACAACAACTTGAAAGCATAGTAAGAGAAGCAAATCAGTCATTAACGCGCGCTTCTGCATTTCGAAACGCGACCTCTTTCGAAAGTTCTGATGAAGATTGAATATCTAGTGCTGTAAGCTTTTACAAAACTGTATTATTATTTTTACCATGACCGATTTGTAAGCTGATTGAGAACAAAGAAATTGTCCTGTATCATACCTCAATGAAAGGCTATGACCCTCTAGAGACAGTGGATGCGGCCCTCGTCATCAAGTAGAATCCTTCCAACATTTTGTAATTGGTGTAAGAAAACATTGATTTCAGAGGTGCTCAAGCTCTTGCATTCCTCCCAACTGTGAGCAGCATCAACCACTTCAGTGACGCTTAGTGACTGTCGCCGAGTAGTATACCTAGCAAATGCGCGACAGAATGAACTATAAGTACATGGTTCATTGAGAGTTAGACTTGATCCTTGTTCTGTCTCCATAACAGATTGCAGGATTTCAAGTGCTACCAGAGCGTCATGTTCTTCTACTGTCTTTGATAGTCGCATTTTTGCGTGGGCTGTCGACAATCTTATCATGGTCTCCAGGGTACGTGCTGTAACTGGGATATCTTGTTGCTCAGAATTTCTACTGCGCAATAAAGAATACCGCTCAGCAAGACAGAGTTCTGCTTCAGCGGTGAGTTCCGGACTGTCGGGGCGTTTCTTCACATAAAATATAAACTTCTTTAGAAAGGACTTCGAAAGAACTGATGGGTGTGAAAAACCCGATTTATGAGCGTTAATGGCATCCATATTAGTTTTATTGGTACTGGTATTTGCTTCAATACTTTGAGCAGACTGCGAAGAATGCATGGAAAGCACATGAGAAGATATACATCTATCATTTGAAGCTGTAGACTGGTCCAGAACGACAAATAAAATATCAAATCGAGACAGAAGAGAGTCAGGTAGATTGATATTTCTTGGAACTGGCTGACTATGATCGTAAGTACCATATATTGGATTTGCTGCAGCGAGCACACTACAACGTGCATTTAAAGATGCGTGAATACCAGCCTTCGCAACTGTCACCGTCTGCTGTTCCATAACTTCATGTATAGCAACGCGGTCTGCATCATTCATTTTGTCAAACTCGTCAATACACACTATTCCTCGGTCTGCCAATACCATGGCCCCTGCCTCTAAACGCCGTTCCCCTGTATCTTGATCTGTAGAGACTGCTGCTGTTAAGCCTACGCCGGACGAGCCCCTACCAGTTGTACTTATGGCAAAAGGTGCTACGCCCATTACACATCTTAGGAGTTGAGATTTTGCGACGGATGGGTCTCCAACCATGAGGCAATTTATGTCACCTCGAATATGAGTTCCATTCTTCAAATTCTTTTCTACTCCTCCAATAAGCAACAAGATCAGAGCTTTCTTTATTGTATCGTGTCCGTATATGGATGGAGCGAGAGAAGTACCGAGAAGGTTCAGTAAAGAAGCTGGCGATTGTTTAACTAGCTCCTCAATCAATTCTATGTCATTCATTGTTAAATCAGGAGCAGTTATTTCTCCGCAAAGCTGCTTGACACCTATTGCCACGAGGAGCGTGCGGAAAACACCACTACACGATGCACTTGGATTACTTGCCGGCAAGACTTTGTAAATACCCACGATGTTCACGCGGTCTCCAGGTTTACATATGTCTACAAGATCATCCTCCAAAATCACCTCAACTGATCTCGGAAGTTGACCGCTTGGTGCGTGTTCTGGCATTTCTTGAATTGTTATGCTTTGCTGGTCACAATAAGAACTAAGACCATATTCAGTCGTGAGTGCGTTGCCATTTTCATCTCGAGTAGCAACTGAGAATGATGTTGGGGCACCTTTCAGTGCGGTTGCATCCCTGTAAACTCGTGTAGAAAATTTCTCTGTTGTTGAGCAGAACTGAGTGATGCTTGAAAGCTTGGGCCGGACTGCACTGCACTTAGTAACTATTCCTTTCACGCTGACGAGTTTTTCCACAAAATGGGACAAAAGTTCTCTTGGGGAAATACTTCTATTGCCATAATTTCCAGTAAGAGATACCTTGATTTCCGCTCTTGTTGACAAGTATTTTGGGTCACTATTACGAACAATCTCTTCAACTGCGGCATTCAAACTTGTGAGATATTTTGCGGGCTCGTCCAAGAGCTTGATGGCTAAATCCTCGCTGATGCCTGGAGATGAATTGCAATACAACCGTACGTCATCCAAACTCACGTCTAAACGTCGCCCTCTAGTTGCCATTAAGTTCTTGATGCGTTCTTCATAGCTTGTCTGTTTTTCAAAAAAGTCTATAAAGACTTTTTTGAGTTCGGCTCCGTCGACGCTGTCGTTGTTCATGTCGTCGACGTACACCCTCAGGCTATGCTGTGATCTCTCCAACCGAGAGGCAGTCTAACTTTCGCAGTATAATCTTTGAGGCGATCAGAGCAAGGCGCAGTGTCTCGTCGTGTCCGTTTGTTGCTTCTTGTAAATTTCAACTTCAAATCTGCAAATGAAGTCGTCTTCAAACGGAAAAATTTATATATCGCCAGTCCGGGAGAGTACCTTAAATAAGGACCTAAACACGCCACATGTCCGAACGACTTTTGAACCTATTTGACCAATTATGACCATGCAAATATACATTGAACGCGACATTCGTCACGCGCGACGCGCGACGACGCGTCATTTGTGAGATTTTTCAACGCAAGTGGGTGACTCTGTATAGTTTCTATCGCTTTACCAAGTTTCGCGCGACGTGGTATCGATGCGACGGCGCGGTGGATTGAAATATGCGTTGTTTTGTGTGTTTTGGCGTTTGGGACGAAGAGTCCCTCGGTCCGCTTGGGTCGTGAACGGTCAGATGTCAGGGAGTTCGTCGACCACATCTCTTGCATAGGGGAGGGGTAATTGGGGTGAGGAGGGTGAAGGGAAAATACTTTCTGAAATACTTTCTACAACATCTACGAGAGGTACTTCCTAATACTCATTTGCTCGCCTTTGCTTGCCTTGCGTTTGTACTCATCGACCATCTTCTCGTGCCAGCCCCTCTTCCTGCTCAACGCCGTATCACCCGCCGTGCCTCTCATAGGAATCGCAACCAGGTTCGACATACAGATCACGCCATCGCCATTCATTTTGCTATTCTTGGACGTGCTTTGAGACATCTCTCTGTGTGTCTTCAAGTTGGTCATGAAACGTTGAAGTTTGGTGAGGGTGTCTGTGACGTGTGCGGCTTCACCAGGCTCGAACGTAAACTCTGGATCGAGTGCGATTTGTGTCAACTCGGTTGTCATTTGTGCCCAGCGTAACTTTACACTCGCGTTGTCGCAAGCTGCTCCAAGGCTTCTCCTATGAGTTGGTTGGGAGGCTTCGACATCATCTTGTATCGTTGGCATCTCTGCATCAATCTCAGTGGTCTGAACATCGTCGGGTTTGCATGGAATGCTGAGTGCCTTGAATGTCCAAACATTGTTCTCCATGAGCATCGCTTTCACTTTCGGAGGGCACAATTGACCGTTCCGTCCAAGTGCACAAGAGCACTTTACTTGTGTGTGATCCCTGTCCAACGCACAGTCTTCTAAAGTCTCTAAACCGGAGACGTTGTGCACTTCTCCCGAGTAGTTGACTCCATACGTCACAGAGAACCGCGTGCCTTCATCGTCCGTTGTTTTCTTCTCAACATCTTTAATGTCATCGATCGTTTTCGCATCGTGTCTCCAAGTAATTTCGGAAGGATCGCCACGTCGTCCATGACGGATCACCGAATTGTTTATCTATTTCTTTCTGCTTATGGTCACAGAATTCCAAAACTATTATCGAAACAAGTTAAACCAATCGTAACGTATATTATATATTTTGTATCTTATCATACATATTGTGGCTTTTGTGCACTCTGAAGTGTCTCTGAAATAACTTTAATTTTGTATATTTTTTTTCATTATATTCAGGCGAGCGTGTGCGAGCGTCATATCAGGAGAAAGTGTGAGAGAGCAGGTATCAAGCAGTCTCCTTCAGCTTGTTATTGCAGATTTTTACGCACGTCTGTCTACCGCTTAGGCGGGAATCGATCGGCTCAAAATTAAACGAGATTGACCAGCGTATCTTCGCGCATATGACGAACGCATGCTTCCCAGTGTCACAGTTGTTGATGCAGTTACCACCCGAACGAAAGAATAATATTAGAACTTTCACACGGCGACAGATCTCCGTGGTTGGAGGGGGGCTGTATTTTGCAGGGTCAATGAATGCAAGCGTATGTATAATTTAAACACTACAAGTACTCACCTCAGGATATTCCTTAGGCGTCAACCGCAGGGCGAGTTCCAGGCTTATCTGCTCCAGACGACAACGGTGAAAGGCTTTATAAACGGCCCGTCGAAAAGAGTGGAGGCCATGGAGTAGGCTGGAGCGAGATAACACCATATGCGTTTGTGACGTACACGGGCTGGGAAGAGAAACCCGTGAGCATAGCAGATCCTGAAGGCACTGAAATTGATGCTAAGTTCGTGAGTGAGGCTGAAGGAGAACTGAAAGTACTTTTGGCACCAATTTTACGTTTTGCTGATTTTCCCGATGGGGTAAGTGTTCAACAAATTAGACTTCAAGTGCTGACAGAGATCGTTTCGATAGTCGAATCCGCAAATACAGGACATTTTATCTCCGGCCAGCTTCATTCAAGGATTTGCCCCAGAACTAATTGGTGACCCCGTGCAGCCAGAAGATGTGCTGAATATGTACAGCGATACGCGAGGCGGACTCGTATTTTATAATTATGAGTTGAAATCCCACTGGATCATTTCGGCCACTATATATCAACGAAGAGTCTACATAATTGCTTTACACGGTACAGCTCTACAGTGGAAGCGAAATTTTGATAGAATGAAGCGCACAGCTCTGTCTTTCTGCATTTTGAGCTAGTTCAAATCTTATTAGTTGAACGGGAGCAATTTAGTTTGTAATTTATATATCGTTTGGTATTCGACAAGGACATTCAGGGCCAGATAGGGGTCCCGTTACGAAGCACTGAAAAGTTGTCCCCGTAGTTTTTTGGTTTGGCTTCTTGCCGTAAGGACCCACGCATGATCGTTGAACCTGTTCGCCTAGCTCGCTTCTGTTCAATCATTCTAATGTCTAAGTTGTGGCGACTACAATAAGAAATTGCCGAGTCACGGCTTGGAAAAGTAAAGTCGTCAACTTTTAAAGACTTCGCTCCACAGTTTTCGTCTACACTAGTCCACCCAGAAAGACCGTTTTCCCATTTCGCTACATTCGAGACCGGAAGGATCTTCCACATACCAAGCGTTGCACTGCCCTGTTGACATGAAGACGGCGTCCGCTCCACTATGTCAACCTGTTTTCAACGGTCAGAGACAACAAAACAGGGTGAGGTAAACTTACCTGGATACGGTCCACGGCATCGCCAGAAATGGTGGATAAGAACCCGTGGTGCGAGGATGGATATTGACAACTCGCAATAGCTGGAAATTTCGTTCGCCGCAGGGCACGTAACATCGCCACCGCGGACCCGAACAAGTGAGATCGCTCTTGTTGACGATACACAACCGTACTTCGGGGTACGGTATGTACATACCGTACGTCTGTACGTTCTCAGTACCACGGTACTAAAAACATCATTATTGTAGTTTGATTATAGGGCCAATTGAATAAAGCGAAATTTAGTCATTTTGACGCGAGGCTATAGCTCCATATTTTTTAGAAAACAAAAACATAAAATATATCGTAAAATCTACGCTGGTTCATATTAGGTGTAAATTTACACTATCCCCGATTGAAACAAAATGGATCGTGCTGAGAGTGGGGTTCGAACCCACGCAGTCAGTGACTACCAGAATGCACACTGGTCTTTCAGTGAAGACGCTTGAACGGATGTCCAGGCGTACTTGAGTCTGGCCCCTTAGACCACTCGGGCATCCCAGCTTCTAGTGAACTATGTAGTTCCTCAAATATAAACGTAATCATCTGATAAAAGACTGCGCCCGGTAGCTTTTTCAGCACGCACGGAAGACCTTCTGTGCTCAAAACTCACTTCTCAGAGAAGAAAAATTGCGTTAGAGGATTTCTTGCCAAGGAAAACTGCGTTGCCCCTTTACTATTACACGGCCAGGATCTTCACACCGCCAAAATGCAGACAAGACTTGAAGTATACCGGTTGAGTTCTGGGATGCAAACGACCTTGTTTTTGAAGTCTTGTAGGCGCCTTCGAGCACACCGCGTTTCTAGAAACTACTCAATGCCATCAAAAAGAATGGGCTGGCAATTCTATGATGAAGAGCAATTATCAAGAAATATGCCTATCGCGAGGTGCTGAACTTATATACCAACTTACGAGCTAATTTGCTTAAGACGAACTTTTGATTAGAAAACTGTTCCAAGAGATGCACGAACGAGGGGCAAAGTTTTATTTTGATCGAGCAAGGTTCCTTATGATATGTATTGTACTAGTGGAGTAATAATGTCTTATGATTCGCAGCACCCGCACTGCTATTCGGTCCCTTGGTTTGTCAGGAACTCTTGCGTATGGTTTCTTAAATACCTTTTACTATACAGTCGGCATCATAATTACGTGGGTATTCATCAGTAAAGTATTTTATCTATCACGTGGCGTTGTGTTGTTTTAATTTACAAACCTTAGGTTCCTTTGGGTTTGAGTTTAAAGGAGTTTGTACAATATTTCACACAAGTGGCAACTTATGTCTGGGTATGTATTCAAACAACTTTACTGATCAAATAGGATGACAGTGCTTACTCATAGGTTGCAAGTCAACTAACCAAGTCACTTCGCATTCTTGGAGCGTGTGCTTTAGCTAGACCCGTTGAGTTGTTACTACTTCACACAGCAAGTACTTTTAAGATCCAATACAAAACAGTAAGTTACAAAAGTTTCACTTACGGTCGATGTCAATTTTGTTAAAATTTTCCAGGTTTTCGTAGCATATATACTCGGTTGCTTCATATCGTTTTGTGCGTGTATTTTATGCCTTGCTTCCGTGTCACTAGTGGGGTGAGGCAGCAGGTGGTGAGACAACAAAAGTGAACTGCCTTCGTGTGTGAGTTTATGTAGTTAAAGTTAGAGTTTGATTACTCATCGCTGTTTAATTAAGTATAAGCCATTAGAGTCTTATATATTAAGATCTATGTACGAAGTAGCTATCGTCATGCACAGTTCTTAATCCGCGTCACTCAAGAAACGAGAGGAGCTTAGTTACGAGTAATACGGTAACACTTGCGTGAGGACGTACGACCATGCAACACCAGAAAGACCTCCGACAAGCCAGCCGGAAGTAAACGATGCCCATCCTTCGGTACTTTGAAGCGGATCCTTCGCGATTGCACGTCCACTCAAAGTCTTGAGTCCAACAACGTCATCACGCTGGAAGGCAGTAGCACCATAAATGCTAAGGCAAGCTGTGAGAATGAGCACAAGACCAGCGCCAGATAAGCAGCCAGCAAGCTCAGCCGCATCAGTAGAACGAAGAGGTCCGAGTTTAATGAACGGTCCGGTCACGAAAAATCCGTGTGCAAGGCCCACTTCAACACCCCGCAACAAAGGGGCGACACCAGTGCGGTAAGCGGGAAGGTTCGAGAGGAAGTTGGCCACGTCCGGGGAGGAAGTGACAGGAGTCTCGAGCATACCGATGAAAGGATCGCCATTTATGGGCTTGATAATTTGGACTTTATCACTTGTAGCATAGACAGTCATAGAGTTCGCTCGTCGAGTAGCCCTAAAAAGAAGAAGTTAGCGTCAATTTCAACTAGATATGTATGCGCGATTTTCTCGTCTCGTGTACGCCCGAAAGTGACGCTTTGAGATGAGATTGAATAGTAACGATAGAACGGGATGAATGCTCGAAATTCAAATCATAGAATCCAACTTACCGCACTGATGTCGAGGTTGACCTCGTGACGCGCTTGGCCGCATTACGCGAGTGCAGTGCCTATGAATACGAAAACCACACGTTTTTACGGTAAGTCTTCTGACTAGTTTACGGGTGGCAAGTTGTGTCTACGATTCACGAAGATCTCATGAAAACTTACGCCGATATTGATACTTTGTTGCGACGTTCGCATGTTCGCTGATGCTGTGACGCTCGCGCACAATACTTCGGCGATCACCGAGATACGAGGATACGGGATACGCCGGATCGAACTTCGTCGCGCGATATTTATCACCAAATGCCTCAAGCTTATACCAAATACATCTTCTTCATATGAGTGAACCTAGTTTTACTCAATGTGTTCACGGTCGAAAAGCCACTATTTACGTGCGCTGAATTAAAGATATTGTCCCGATACTGCAATAGAAATCATATATCATATTGATAAATAGTTTGAATGAGATAATTATATCCGATTTACGTGCTTCCTACAGGGATAAGACACCTGACGAGCGGAAATGCGATGCATATTAATGGAATCGACATATTTCGACTTCATTATTAATATTGAAGTCGAAATAAAAACGTCCCAGACCCTGATCTACGCCGTGTCGAGGCGCGCTTGCCGTCCGTTTCTTGCCCGTACGTCGCAGCATCCGTCCTTGCGCGTGCGATAGCTAAACGCGGACCGCGATTTTGTATGAGTTGCAAATCGATCAGAAGATAAAGGCATCAGAAACAAAAAGCAAGAAGAAATATAGATGAGCATCACAAAGCAGCTGTTGACCACGAGAGTGGGAGGAGGTCCAAGTTTAGTAAGCACGACCGGGCTCTTAGCTTTGGCACCCTGGAATTTCACTGGACCAGCGTCACACACTGAATGGAAAGATGTACCGGTTAGGGCGCAAGATTATCGAAGTTCTTCACCTACAGCAACTAGTTCAAACCTTAAGGTACCACAAAATTCAGTTCAGCGCATCTATGATACCAGATATTTTATGAGAGACGCTCGACGCTTTGCTCTCAAAGGGGATTTGTTGAAGGAGACATTAACACCGTCGAGTTTTATGGATTCATTGCGCGAGACGAGTTCTCAAATCTTGCGAAGAAAAGCTCTTCAACATGTATGTGCACCCTTATCAAAAGCTGCTTCAGCGCGTGTGAGTCTGCTTGACGACCCTAATAATGGATTCACATAAATGTACATGATAAGATGAGGCTTTTAAGATGAGGCTTTGTAAATATTAAGACTCGAATATTATAGTTTTCACTTGAGTGTCACATGCCATTGATAAAGGAGAACTATAAATCTAGTGCTATTTAGTAAACTTTGTATTCAAACACACTGTGTCCGGAACTGATTTCTGTCTTTGTCTTATGACTACCGTCTCGTGCGTCTCACCCCGCTAGAGTACAAAGCCGAATCACGCCAATAAAAAGTTAACGCACTATTTACTGAGATGGAAGGATGACAATTTGTCAAGAAGATCAGACGGGTTCGTTGATACAAGAAGTGCCTGTTCCGCTTGCCGACTAACAAAGCCAGCTTGGACAGCTTCGCTGAAAAATTGCAGCAGGCTATCGAAAAAGCCGCTAACATTTAAAATCCCTATGGGTTTTGAGTGAAAGCCGAGCTGTTGCCATGTAATCATCTCTAGAAGTTCCTCTAGGGTGCCAAATCCTCCAGGAAGTGCAATGAAGGCGTCTGAACACCTAAACATATTTTTCTTCCTTTCATGCATGTCGAGCGTTACCATAACCTTTCCGGGCGTCGAACCACTTATTTCTGCAGGCTCTAGTTCTTTCGGGATTATTCCCAGTACATTTCCTCCGCTGGTGTGGACTGCTGAAGAAACTTTGCCCATAAGTCCCACGGACCCTCCTCCATAAACCAAACCTAAGTTCCTACGGGCCATTTCTACTCCCAGGGCCTCGGCGGCATCTGAGTACTCCTGCAAGAAACCTTTCGAGGCGCCGCAGTACACACATATTGTGTTCATCAATTAAAATGATTAGATTTATCTCTCAGTGTGTGAAATAGTGTGCGGTGCTGCACTGTCAGGTGTGCTGAAGATATCACGAGTTTTCGTAACAAAGTTTCGTATGCGCGGGCTGGGTTGCGTAGTTTGTGAAATAAAATTTAAACAATGAGAAGCTGACGGAATAGAAGCGTATAGGCTTTATATCTGTGTCACCTTTTAATACAATTGCGATAAGTGCCAGAACTTTCCTCGCAGTATATCTATGTACACCTCAGCATGTAAAATGTCCCAACAGCTACTCCTAGTATGGCACCGCACATAACTTGGAGAGGACTGTGCCCCAGCACTTCTTTAAGTTTGGTATTGCTTATGGTAGAACCATGAAACATGTCCTCTACAATTCTGTTTAGTACCTCGGCCTGTTTTCCCGCGTGACGTCGGACACCGGCCGCATCATACATAACAATTAATGTGAAGGCCAGGGAAATAGGGAAGTATGCACTTCCCAACCCGAATTGATACGCAATTGACGTCGTCAATCCGACAACTAATGCTGTATGAGAACTAGGCATGCCGCCGCTGTCAAACATCACCTTGTAGTCCCACTTTCCTTCGCGATACCAAGCAGTGAAAAGCTTGGCAACTTGCGCGATAAGCCAACTCCAAAATGCACTCATGAATATGTGGTTGCCACCGAGATCTGTCAGAGCAGAAGAAACGAGTACGGCAAGAGAAGCACAACTGAGATTATCTGATCCAGCAAGCAAGGTGTTATTTCGAGTTTTCGGACGCGATTCAGATCCACGAAACGCGCTGGAACTAAGAGAAGATGATAGACGGTGCATTTGTGACATCATGGGCGTAAGCTCTAGGGATATAGTTGTCATAGTTTCTTCTTTCTGTGACAAAAGAATGTCAGACTTGTAGTGGTCAGAGCCTGTTGCCAGATTTTGCGTGTGTGCACGATAGACCCCGTAAACTCTTGGTCTCGCACTGGATATGATTCGTTTACACGTCACGCGGTGATTGATGTCGCATGAATGCAGTTGACGCGAGCCGTACATATTTGAACCAAGCGGGTGGGTTATGGCTCCACTTTGAAGTACTTCTATCATGGGATACACTACCTGACGCCAGTCGCTGCCTACACTGAGTTAGAGTAAAGCCGTCCTGTATGAGTCGATTCGGTATATCCTATGCACACCTAAAAGCGCTCAACGAGTCCTTGCAAGATATCCGGACGCCTACGAGAACGAGTAGACGTACTTAGGCGATGTTCGTTTTTTAACCCTTCGCTTTTATCTTTCGTCCGCGCTTCAGCGCTCATGTCGGTATTGACCGACATCATCGTCTTTTGCTAATTATTTAGATGTCTGTCATATTAGCATTTTATCACAAATGTTTAGGATAAATACGTGAAAAAATGATACAGTTCACCGGATTGGAAACAAATAAAATGGAAAATGGGTTTGCCCGGTCGACCAAGAACCCTCTCGCGTGACGGGAAACCGCAGAATCACAGCGCGTGAAACTTGACGTGCATCTTCGTGGGAGATCCGAATCAAATTCAGGTAATCTCGATGTCTGCGACGCGCTATAGATTTGTATGCGCAGCCAGATGCCCCAAGCTCGACGCGGACTTTATATCAACGTTGCCTTATCTGCTCGAACCAAAAGAAAACGAGAGACTGTGTGTTGCGCGTGCCAAACATCTTGCGTACTGCTTCGTTTGCACGTGCACCGCGTTTGTTTCTTCAAAGGGTGCAAAAGTGTCTATAAAGCGAACTAACATGTTACCTTCGACGTTTTAGGGGACCTCAATCAACACGTCAGTAAAAACTACAGTCATGAATATCACGAGCACGAATCCGGTTATCTCCTTGACTAGTAAGTGCGCAAACCGCGATAATTTAACTTCTAAGTCAAATCATGGTGTGCGACGAGCAAAATCTCGCTGCGCTGTGATTGCCATGGCGCGTGAAACTGATCCTAAGAAGCGGATTGTGGTTACTGGGATGGGGTTATGCTCAGTTTTCGGTAACGATTACAACAAATTCTATGATAAGCTCTTAGCTGGTACCAGTGGTGTCGCACCGATCGATCGATTTGACACCAGTGACTTTCCGACGAAATTCGCCGCTCAAATTCGTAACTTCGACAGTGAAGGTTACATCGATAAGAAGAATGACCGCCGACTCGATGACTGCCTTCGCTACGCGCTCGTGTCCGGCAACAAAGCGCTCGAAGACGCAGGTCTTGATGCCGCTCATTGCGAACAACTTGATAAGCAGCGCGTTGGAGTCTTGGTCGGGAGCGGCATGGGAGGTCTGACTGTGTTCCAAGACGGTGTCAAGGCCCTTGTGGAAAAGGGCCCAAAGAAAATCACCCCGTTTTTTATTCCTTATGCCATCACCAATATGGGTGGGGCAATGCTTGCTATTGAAAAAGGATTTATGGGCCCCAACTATTCGATTTCTACGGCGTGCGCGACAGCAAATTACGCTTTTCACGCAGCAGCTAATCACATCCGAAACGGCGATGCTGACATCATGATTGCAGGTGGCTCAGAAGCTCCCATCATTCCCGTCGGACTTGGTGGTTTTGTTGCGTGCCGTGCACTCAGTCAGAATAATGACGACCCTCAAGGAGCTTCTCGCCCATGGGACAAGTCTAGAGATGGCTTTGTCATGGGTGAGGGAGCCGGAGTGTTGGTAATGGAGAGTCTGGAAAGTGCACAAAAACGTGGAGCCCGTATTCACGCAGAGTACCTCGGTGGGGCTATTACGTGTGATGCACACCATATGACGGATCCACGGGCAGATGGGCTCGGAGTTTCTACGTGTATTGAGCTCTCTATCAAGGATGCAGGTATAACTGTGAACGATATCAATTATATCAATGCCCACGCAACGTCCACCTTGGTTGGAGACGTCGCAGAAGTCAATGCTGTTCGCAAGGTTTTCAAAGATGTGGCGAATGTTAAAATGAATGCCACCAAGTCCATGATTGGTCACTGCCTCGGTGCTGCGGGTGGCATGGAAGCAGTCGCCTGTATCATGGCGATCAAGACTGGCATGGTGCACCCAACCTTGAATCAAAATGATTTAGAACCCATCGTTGAAGGAATTGACACGTGCGCAAACGAGAAAAAAGCGCACAAGGTTACCGCCGCGATTAGTAATTCTTTCGGATTCGGGGGGCACAACTCTTGCGTCATTTTCGCACCTTTTGAAGCATAGGGCGTTCGTCAGGAGTGCCTGTCTTTTTCGCACGGCGAACTGTCGCGTCTCTATGGTGCAGTCACTTGAATAACGATCTGAAACTCAGCTATTGGTTCATTATACACTCGTCATGTAAACAAGGCTAATGTTCATATCTCAACTTTCATTCCCAGAATCTCTACGATACCACGCTTCTCTTCGTTGCACGCGACCCCAGACATCCACTTGAGTCCAGCACCAGCACGTGCTGGGCTTCTACTAAACTCAACGTTCAGAGCCCCCTCAGATTTGTGCACTCCTTGAACCACAGGCGAAAATTAATTCTTAATTTGATGGACGAAGATCAGCTTACATGTTCACGTCTCGCTCTTTTTACTTTACTTTAATCTTGTGGGCCGCTTTGTTTCGATCGTCTCAGGCAACCTTCTCAGACGTCGCTGAACAGTCTATGAAAGAAGATGTTGCACTATCGACGGCGGACGGAACTAGATCGAGTGACGTGATCTCCCGATCAAAAATCCAGAACGAAGTAGGACAGTTCTCCGATAGCGATGAGTTTGCGACAGTGGACAGGCACTTTGAAACAACGATCGCAGGTCAGCTACACAAGGTACTAGTAAAAGAATTTGATGAAAACGAAACTGTCAAAGGCGTCGTATCAGAGGGCGCAGGGAGGAGTTTTGATAGTGCCGTTAGAAGTGGCGGTGGTACGTTGGAAACTGTGGCGAGAGTCACTAGAGGTCATGAAATTAGCTCTGAACTTGAAAGGGAAAAAGACAAGGATTACGCAGCTGAGGTGACGCTAGGCATAGAACGTGGTTCGTTGTCAAAGCCAGCGAATCAACGAACTAATTATCCCGGTGCCGAATCTCACGAGCCAGATTCCATTATTCATCAAATTCGCGATGTCTCACGAGGCATAGACAGAGCTATGAGATCTGGGAAAGGGGAGCTGGAGGACGTTGAGCGGTTGATAGACTCCTCGGACAACGAGTTCGTGATCTCTAACCCCAAGCGCGGAACTATGGAATTGCAGCAAGATATGCAATTGATTAGTGATATCGTCGTTCTCTTTTGTTCTGCGGCGATTGGCTCCACTATGTCCTGCTTTCTTGGGCAGCCTTTAATTACTGGATACCTTCTTGCTGGATCAGTTGTCGGCCCGGGCGGATTGGGTTTGATCGTGGAGCTAGTTCAAGTGGAAACTCTGGCCCAATTCGGTGTGATTTTCTTATTATTTGGTCTTGGTCTAGAGTTCAGCCCTTCAAAGCTTCGGCAAGTCAGAGGAGTTGCAGTGTTAGGCGGGGCGATTCAGATATTACTGATGATGATGCTGTGTGGGGTGGCAAGCGATGTGACAGGCGCGGGTATAAAGGAGGGAGTGTTTGTTGGTGCATTACTGTCTATGAGTTCAACAGCGATCGCGGGGAAGTGTATACTTGAAACTGGTGCACTTGATACTTTGCAAGGACAAATAACGATCGGAACTTTGATCCTGCAAGACTGCTGTATTGGCCTACTATTCGCGCTCATACCTGTTCTCGCAGGAAGTAATGACCTAAGACATGGCAGTTTCATCCTGCTCGGAATATCTTTCAAGATGGCGGTATTCCTTGGATGCTGCCTGTTACTCAGTCGAAGTCTCGTTGTACAAGTTTTCCGATTTGCTTCTCAACAAGATGCAGAGCTATTTCAGACCATTACCGTGGCTTTCTGCCTCATGGTGGCCGTATGTAGCGATACGTTGGGTCTTTCTTTCGAGTTCGGTGCATTTGCCGCTGGAGTAATGATATCTATGTCACCATATGCAGAAAAGACCATGCAGAATCTTGAACAGATTCGGAATATTTTTGCGGCACTTTTCATGGTCTCAATTGGTCTGATCATGAATCCGTTCTTTTTATGGATTCATTTTGATGTACTATTAGTTTCTCTTCTAATAGTGGTAACGCTCAAGACGGTACTCATCGGTATTGTCGTGAGATCGTTTGGGTATAGTTCGTTGGTGAGTACTGCTGTTGGGCTTTCATTAGCTCAGGTTGGCGAGTTTTCGTTCGTGCTTCTATCGAGAGCATCTAATATTGGACTAATTGAAAGAAAGTTGTACCTTCTACTGCTGGGAACGACTGCTCTAAGTCTAGTAGCCACGCCCCTGCTCATGAGGTGGACTCCACAGCTTCTTCGACTGGGCTGCCGTTGGAAGGTTTTCAAATTGGGACAAGAGGACTACTGCGTTTGAATGAAATGAATCTTGCGTGATACTATATATGTCTATGTCACTAATGCAACGCACCCTGATTGATTCGTGAAAATCGATGTCGTGATGCTTTTAAGCCAACTGTAGTTTGATTTCCTAATTCGAGTTGCGCTGTCCTTGCTGAGCCATTATCATGCCACATATCAAACCATACAGCGCTAGAGCCTCCGAGAAAATTAAAATCAACACAGAGGAAGAAAATAACATTCCTCGCGAAAGTATTGCCTGGGTTGAACTTTCACCAATAACACCTACCGTTATCCCACTAACAAACTGTGCAACTCCACAGCTCACTCCTGCACTCAGGTGGGCGAAACCGTTGTACTCGGAGTAATCACGACCACGAATTGCGCTGAGGATTATAATCGAAAGAACTAGTCCATAAATAGCACGTACACCTGCCATAGCGACTGGTATGATTCCCTTGATGGTCACACTAGAGTCTGCACAACCTGCTCTACATAATCCTAGACCAGCTTGTGCAGTGCCGTATGCCGCACCTAGACCTAAATGGTTTTCAGAATTTTGAGAATGGTATATGTTGGCTTAACCTACAAGATAATATCAGGCACGAAACAGCGCCGGAATATCCGTGCAACTGAGCTCCAGCCATCTGTTCAAATGCCTTGAACGCGACTGGCCTACTCCGCTTCTTCGCTTAGGGTTAATGAGTTGTACGTGATCTCGCACCGTGCGATATCTGAGCCTTTACCGGGCGCGTATTGACGCGTTCTTCAGACTTGGCGCTCCACTTGTCGACTTCCCCCGTGTTCATTTGCAGTCGAGGACGCCAAAACACGGCCGCATATTATAGTCTATCTAATGCTTTACGGGGGTAAAATACAATTATCGAATAACGGATGCGGGCGTAAAACATAGAACAGCTCTGAAATAGTTCTACTTCCAGGGACTCAACGACCAATTATGAACGGTAACTTGGATCGACATCTCAACGTTCTGTTCATAATTGGTCGTTGAGTCCCTCGAAGTTCACCAGCCTCTATCGTCGCCGTGCGGGCGTAAAACACAGTACATGCACTGAAGAAGATGTAGATACAAGTATTATGAATGCCTCTACGTCGTCCTGCGACGCAAATCGCGGCGACCACGCGTCTACGGGTCGAGATGTGCGACGCGCCAAAATGGACATTTCACACCATGTCGGCGACGCGCGCGCACTATTCGGCGCGTTTGAAACGTCCATGGGTGCGTTATTATATTTATTTTCGACCTCGTACGGCGCTGGCGACGCGTGCACACGCGGCGTCGACGTGCGCACGTATTTGAGAGGTAGCTGTAAACACGATTTTTGAATTCCCGCAAATTGGCGCACTTTTTTCCCACTTGACCCACTCGCAACCAATTATAACTCAAGAAATCGGAATTTCAGGCGACGCTTAGGGAAATAGGCTAAAAGTAGACCCTTGCTCAAAAGCAGAACTGGGGTTTTAAATTACTTTTTGCATGTGTAGAATTTTCAACATTGTCGGAAATATGTACCGTAAAAAACTAGAAAACAGAGCAGTAGACACATACGAACAATATCAGCATAAAGGACTCTTATTGTGATGGCACAAGAGTGCTACATTTTAAATATGTCGTTTATTAAAGCGCGGCCACACAATTAAATTGAATAGATAGGTAGAAAGTGCGTAAAGGCTGTAGCACGAGGCACGCAAGTTTTGGTAGGTCGAAGCGAAAAAGCACCTTGTTTTTACCGAAGGCGGCGGAGAGAAAACGGGCGGCAAAGTTTCCAACAGGGTCGCAACCATGCGTCTCGAAAAGTGCTGGTTTTGCAGCTCGACGATTTATCCTGGACATGGAGTATGTTTTGTGAGAAATGATTCAAAGATTTTCCGCTTTTGTAGGTCAAAGTGTCATAAGAACTTCAAAATGAAGAGGAATCCCCGTAAAGTGAAATGGACAAAAGCATATAGAGTGTTGCATGGCAAAGAATTGACAGCAGACGCGACATTCAATTTCGAGCGACGCAGAAATTGTCCTACAAAGTACAATCGAGAGGTCACACTGGCAACGCTCAGAGCTATGAAATCACTTGAGCGTATACGAGTTCGCCGTGGGGAAAGATTTTACGAGAACAGAATGAAGGGCGTCGAAGATTCGAAACGGAGAGAAGATAAAAAGGCGCTAGAAGAGCAAATTCACTTGGTCAAAGCACCAAATGTGCAATCGATGAAATCATCACGTTCTTCGAGACTAGCGGCTCAGTCTTTAAAAGTCAAGAGCCCGGTGCGCGGTGAACAATATGATTGAAGGATTTAACCTACTGGTATCTAGCCTTCACTAGCTGATGTTAGCACTAAGTACGACAATTGAATAGCTACATTTTAAATATCGTTCGAACTTAGTCTGAACATTTCGTTGCAGTGACAAATCTCTTGACGCCGCCATAGTCTGAACGTATTTGAATTTCTGTGAAGCACTTCATTGATCGAAGAAGTGTTTCTATTAATTCTGCCTGCTCAATGCCATGCGTTTCAAGCGCAAAAAAACCGCCCTTCAAAAGGTGTGTCGCTGCACCATCGCATATCTCAATCAAACTCCTCGCACCGTCTTTAAAGCCACCGTCTAAAGCGAGAATTGGTTCATGGTCACGTACCTCCTGCTGTAAGGAACAGATTAAATCTGATGGAATGTAAGGTGGGTTGCTGATTATACCAGAAAACTGCAAGCTATCAACCGCATCAAACCACGAACTTGTCATTACTTGAACTATGTGATCCAAGTTATGTCTATGTACATTGTGTGCAGCCACAACACAGGCTTCTGGGGAAACATCAACTGCGTAAACAAATACGTTCGAATCATCTTTTCCAAGTCCACGGACGTTCTCAGAATTTTGCAAAAGTACCTGCGCGAACGCGATGGCGAGGGCACCAGATCCAGTCCCTAAGTCTAACCATGGTCCGCGTCTGAGGCACATTTGCCCACCGTCGGAGCGTTCAGTTTCACTAGTCAATGGAAAGTTCTTGTAAGCAGATGATGCAAAATCTATCAGCAACTCTGTCTCTGGTCGCGGAATTAGAACAGCCGGAGTGACTAGTAAACTTAAATCTCTCCAATACACAAAGTTTGTTAAGTATTGGATGGGGGTACGACTCTGAAGCCTTTGGACCCACAAGGCTTCCATTTCTGAGAGAGAGAGACGTAATAAAACATCAGAAGCATCCGATGAGGCGTACATGTTTGTGCCGTTAATGAACTCAGTTTTGGAATTAAGCGAGTGACCGTTGATTGCATCAACGTTGTCCTCGATTAGCCAATCAATTTCTGTATATAGGTTAGACAAAGCTGGCTGATCAGAACCCTTGAATTCGTGCATGGTCTTGTATGCGATATTCCTCGCCCACGTGCGCCAGATCATTAACGCTTCTCTATTTTCGTGGTATTTGCCACTGAGATCGATGAGTGCCTTAGGCAGTGCCTCGAGAGTAGTATTTGTTGAATAATTTCGCCGCCAGCGAGCTCGAGCTAGCCCGTGCCAGAAAGGACGAATTATACATCGCTCAACGATGATAGTCCGGTGTACCCTTATCCACATTTATACTTAAGTTTGAATCTGTATGCTTTAATATTTTATGTGGACAGTGGCTCTTAACACCGACTTACTGATACTGAGTAAAGTTAAAACAGAAACCGCCAACTCAACTATTGTTTGACTTATGTCGCGTCTCTCAGTCAAACCGGACACACTTCCCCAGATACCATTTAGAGAAATACATATGCTTACATATGCTTACAATTCGCGCGAATATTTCATGCGGCAAAATTGAACAAAGCTGTACCGGAAATATGCGGTAGACTTTCTCTCGAGCCGGATAATGAAGTTTACGTTTTCAATCTGTGCCAACGTGGAAGACTTACCTGAAGTGGGAAAATCGGTGATTTAAAAATGAAAAAGCTGCACTGGTTCACCCTAGTACATGTCTACACACACAGCGTTCCGTCCCATTCGTAACTGGAATATCAGCGTTCAAAACCTGCTCGCACGGATTTCAAGGAGCGTTCAAAAACGATGAAATATTTGCAACCGTCAGCGAGACCTATATGTCAACATGAAAGTTTTGATTTGCGCCAGAACTGAATGGTTTATTTTTATTTTGTTCGATTCGATCAATTCTCTTTTGAAATGGCTCTTCGTAATTTTTAATTCATCAATCAACCTCTGACTGAGTTTGAATAATTATAATCGATTAATTAATTGATTCACGATTGCTCCATTCATTGCACTGTTCGATTGAAATCTGTGACATTCGTCATGCTAAGGGCGGTTCATGATACGCTGAGGGTACTCGTGAGATTGCAATGCAGTACACGCGCTTGATGCCTAATGCACAGAGAACATATTTAATTCTCGGGCGAGGCCCACGAGCAACTGTGGCCTACCGCCGGAGGCGATATGAGTTATGCGTTTGCATTGCATTTAATTAATCTTTGCTTTATTTAACTTGTATAAGCTGCTGTATGTGAAGCGTTTGTGGATCAAACAAACAAACAAACAAACAAACAAACAAATAAATAAATAAATAAATAAATAAATAAATAAATAAATAAAACTAATTGGTGTGCTTAATCGAGCTGTGCACTTCATCTCGCTCGCATAGACGGCTCATAACGACATTAGCATGGCCATATCTATGCGTCCACGTGCGTTTCAGTCATGTGCATGTAGCCCGTGTGATTTGATTCAAGACTGTACAAAATTGAATCAAAATGTGTGATTTGTCGATGTGATTTGTAAGACGTTTAGAACGAGATTCAAGGCGCTCGGTGCCTTATGGGTGCATGCATCAATGACTTTGGCAGCCGTCATATCTAAAGTAAGCTATCGTGGCTATTTTGTTGATTGAATCAAATTGAAGTTTATTCAATGAATTTAATTTAATTTAATTTAATTTAATTTAATTTAATTTAATGAAGTTCATGCAAATGAACGAAATCATGTAAATGAAGTTCATTAATCCCAATTGCGACGCTCGTCGCCAGCAATATGATGGGCGATGTACGCGATTGTTTAGAGATTCATTTGCTTGCACTCTTGGCAATCGTTTTTTGTTCGCCTTGGCATGTGTTCTTGGTATTGCATAGTAGAAGCGCGCGTGCACCGTGTACAAACAAGCAACTGCTGCGAGACAGCCGAAACTGGTAGTACCGTACCAGTTTTCCCAATTCATGTATAAACCAAGTCAACAAGGCATCTACCTTTACACTACCTTTACAGCATCAGTGGCTTTCAATTTCAGCTGCCAGATCAAACTAATCCTATAAACGACTTTTACTGCGGGCTTGTGAAGTGTGCCTCGTATGAGCCAGATTTTTGCGTGCTTGATCGTCGTCTCCGGCATTTTTTAAGTCGACGACACCCGCGCTATCCAGGGTTGGTATTGATTGGTGGCTCATTGCAACCGCTCGAAGACTAGCCACGTACAAAGACTAGTCACCGGCCGCACTTGTCGCAAGCGTTGCACCTTTATCGACTGGTCTGCACACGCAACAGACAAAAAAAGCACAAGACCCCTAGTCCGGGTCCCCCATACCCTGAAAGAACTGCCGCACATAAAATATAAGAGCTGAAATCGAATATATTTTCGAATATATTTTCGAGCTGAAATGGAATATATTACGTATAATATGGTGCAGGTCGCGAACCAGTAGTGATAGATAAAGATCTTCGACGACTTCGAAAAATGTTACAACTTTCGATTCACAGGAAGCGAGGCTTCGAACAATAGCGGCACCGAGCGCTTCAGAGAAAATCTTGTCTACGTGATAGTTTTTGCCTCAATTTGTTTCTATTCTTCTGTCCGAAACCGACAAATGTTCACCATGACGAGTCGCCCAGTGTATACCTACCTGAACGGTACGTGGATAGGCATCAGAAGGCGTGCAGTGCCAAACCCGGACACTCGCGTCGGTGTATGGTACAACGCCTGATTAATCCCACGCAATAATTCAATAATTTTCATCGGCAAATGTTATCGTGACGACTCCAACCTTCTCGGCGATATCAAGTAATGTTAAGGAGAGTTGCATGAAACCTTATCGGATTGGTCCCGGCTATCGACCGTCTCGACTAACAACGTTTCACTATTTTTGTTTCGACCGCAGTGTGCCTTGGGCGCGAAGTAAACACCAGGTAAACGATTATATTGCATGCATGATTTTTCCAGGATGCTGATACTGTTGCAGACGAGTTTCAAGAAGCGCACGTGTTTCTCGATCTTCACGCCCTAGAGCGGGTGAGTAGTTCTCTCTAGTTTTCGTACTTATTTTATTTTGACAACTTTGACAAGTTTCTTCCGAGCAAGAGGTTGAAGAGAGCAGTGCGCGTCCCGTTTATCCGTTCACTGCGATCATCGGGCAAGAGGAAATGAAATTTGCCGCACTCATGAACATAATCGATCCAAACATCGGTGGGATCATGGTCATGGGTGACCGTGGCACTGGAAAGTCCACCACCGTGCGCTCCCTTACAGATTTGCTTCCTTATATTGAAATCGTCAAAGATGATGCTTTCATGAGTAGCCCTACCGATCCGAACTTGATGAGTCCTGACGTGCTCGCTGCGTATCGAGCAAAAGAGCCACTAGAAACAGCTTTTGTTCCCATTAATATGGTCGATTTGCCGCTTGGCGCCACAGAGGATCGTGTTTGTGGCACCATTGATATCGAAAAAGCATTAACAGAGGGCACGAAAGCTTTTGAACCTGGTCTCCTTGCCAAGGCGAATCGCGGTATTCTTTACGTCGATGAAGTCAACTTGCTCGACGACCACCTTGTTGACGTGTTGCTAGATTCAGCGGCATCTGGTTGGAATACCGTTGAACGCGAAGGTATCAGCATCTGTCATCCTGCGCGTTTTATCCTGATTGGTTCTGGTAATCCAGAAGAGGGTGAACTTCGACCTCAGCTTCTTGATCGATTTGGTATGCACGCTCAAATTAAGACAGTAAAGTTACCTGAAGAACGAGTCAAGGTTGTGGAGGAGAGAACCGCTTTTGATACTGATCCCAAAAAGTTCCGCGCAACGTACAAGGCGAAACAAGACGAAGTCATAGATCAAGTGACGCGCGCGCGGGCACTCTTGCCTGAAGTTGAAGTGCCTATGGATATTCGTCTCAAGATTTCGCAAGTCTGCGCCGAGCTCGACGTTGACGGCCTTCGTGGTGATCTTGTCACTACTCGGGCGTCTCGAGCCGCCGCCGCGTTTAGAGGCTCTAAAATCGTTACTGATGAGGATGTGTACTCTGTTATTTCGCTATGCTTGCGTCACAGACTCCGGAAAGATCCCATGGCAACTATTGACGAAGGTTCTAGAGTTACTGAGGTGTTCTCGTCTGTGTTTGGTTATGACATAGAGTGAGCTTTGTGTTCAAGTTTCTTCATCTCCTCTGCGTATCGCTTTATTATCCCGTTTTAATGAGCCAATTTAAATATCTTCTCGCCTCTAACACTCACTTAGCTGTTGATACTGCGTAAGTTCACAAGTGCTGAATCACGCGAGAGCTGGGAGTTGAGTGAGGCAAAGTAAAGTCGTTACTTAGTCCGACTTCGCTAGCAAATTTTAAGCGATCGCCTGAAAATAACTAAGATCTGTGTATTGTCGCAGAAATTCAGTGATAGTCGCATTACAAACTCAACATGTACGGTTTACTTGAGCGCTTGTGCAGTTTAAAGCGACAGTCCGCTATCATCGTTTTTACCACCAGCAACGATAGAGGATTCTTGCTTGCCCGCGATGTAGTAAAGTGCGAAGATACCCAACGGAATCGTAGCGAGCACAATTCCCAAGGCACCATCATTGATCCCCAAGGGAAGTCCGGTGCCGTCCCCGTTGAGGCGGTCATCCACCTGCAAAACCAAGTTACTCAAAAAGTCAAGGATAGCAACACGTTTGACTTACTATGGCGAACGCAGGGAGAGTTTGGAGTGCGGTGGTGACAGCCGCGAGGTTTGCGAATTCACGCTTGCCGAAGATAGCGCTCGTTTTGCATCTTTCGGTGCGTACTGTTGAGAGAGAACAAAGTTGTAATAGTCAGAAGACACACGATCATTTTGGGCGAGAAGCGACCAAGACAAACGACGACGCTTAACGTATGATATCATCGACTTAACGGTCACAAATGGTGAAAATTAAGTCTGTACGCACCAACAGACTTGTTTTGGACCTTGCGAGTCGCCGCACCTATAAGGAAACCCAATAGCTCGCCGCTCGTCAGTCGATTGAGATCTCGGTTGCGTCCTAACACAGTTCCGTAGAGCACCACGTAGACAAAACATGTCTAGGCATAAGACACGTACCGTTCGACGAGGCGAGAATTCTAGAGACACTGGTAGCTGAGGTGGTGATGGACATGTTTTCGCAAAGTTACTTATGACGCTGTTGTTCGCCGGCGTTGATCACAGAACGCGAGATACGCTCTTACAGATATATCCCAGTCTATCTCGACTTCCCCCTCCCCCCCTCGATTCTTTCGATTATCTTCTGTATTAAATATGTACAAAATTTGCGACAAAACATGAATCACTTAACAAAGATTCCCCCAAAGATCGCGCCGCTCTGCCGAACGATCAATCTTCGTCGTAATGAAAAGGCGATTCCCCGATGAACGTACAAATTAGATCCTGGAAAATGCTACAACAAGACACGCTCTAAGTAACCAATATTCAAAATACATTCAAACCATTTACGAATCAACATTGAAGCTGATAAATAAAAGAAATGCGAATATGATCCGGGTGCTCGCATCAGGCCCGCAGAGGCGCGCTTGATGCACCGTCACTGTTCGTCCACGTTCGCCTATCGAGGAAAACTACAAACCACGACAATGATTTCTCTTACTTCGCAAACGATTCGTCTCAACCAAAGCAAATTCGTCGCTGGTTCTCGCTCCCGACAAGGTAAGAAATATCTGCCCCGTGGATCGAGCGTTGCGTGCTGCCGTGCTCGTACGTCAAACATACGTCGAATCTGTCATAGTCGACGCGTATGCGCAGCGCATCTCACCATTTCATTTTGTTTACTTAATTTCTCATGGGCAGGTGTCGCTCGCATCCAAGCGCGTGCGTTCAAAGCGCCTGCGCGAGCTCAAGCTGGACAAACCGATATCCAGTAAGTTTCGATCTTACCCACGAGTGTCGACGAGCGAATCGCAGATCACTCACCTAGCCTCATATCTTCTGATTGTATTTTGATCGCGTCAATTTGTAGGTCGAGCTTCCAGTCCAAAGTGTCGGCGACTGCCACAGCAGCTTTGATCACGACCCTGTCCAGTCCGCTGGCCGCAGAGGCTGCTATCACACCTTCCTTGAAGAACACCTTGTTGTCCGTCTTAGCTGGCGGTGTCGTTCTCGGGGCAATCGCTGCCGCAGTCATCGGTGTCTCTTCCTTTGACAAGGTTACGCGCAAGTAAAAGCTAGTCTTCCTCAAACGGTGGTAAGATGAAATGCTGAGTTTTTATTTTATTAAGAATTAAGATACCAAGTACGAGTCTAAAGTTATCTTTTTGATACATGCCTTCCTTCGCCCTCGAGCGCTGAATAACTCAATCACTGCATTTGTCGTTCATTTTTCCCTAAGACTTTTCTGTATTCATCAGTTTGAAAGACTTGATGATCTTTCTCAGAACCTAACGCTTCAAGTCAGTTCCGTGCCTGTTTGTCCTGTAGCGCAACACACCACTTCGGATTTTGACCACTGCTTGTCATTTGCAGCAATCGTAGCAATCACTAAATAATTCTAAAATCCTCGGTGAAGAATAAATGCGCCCAATCGAGTAAATTTGATACCAATGAAGTGCATACAGCAGCCAGATTATGTGCACCAGTTTGGGCATATGGAGTTACAAGCTCGTACTGTGATGCGTCAAAATAAGGTCGATATCTTCTGAGAACAGTATGTGTTTACTTACTTCATAGAAGAGTCTATCATCTCTTGCACTGTCTTCTATTCTCACGATGTCTTCATCCTCAATAGCAACACTGCTCACCGACCGCGGTAAGCCCAAAACCAAGTACAAGCTGTGTATAGTAATATTACCTGCCAGTTATCGCGGGTGAAATTGCATCAAGAATGCTTCTGGAACTTCCTACATCGCTTAACGCAGGGTTTTTCTTTGCTATGAGCAACTTTGTTGTTGGGATGATGATGATTTGGAAAGTCCCCTGTTCTGGGTTGCCAAAGGCAACTTCCGTTGTAGCCTAATAACACTAAATCGGTGACTGACAGTTACTCGTGACTTCTATCGAAAGCTGACCTCATCGCATCTCGGTTGACAGTAGTTACCGCTCTTCGCATTACTCACGGGCATCTGAATTCAGTTCTTTGCTCAGAGGAAATCTAATTAATTCAACTTGAACCTCCATACCTCCTTCCAGTCGGGGGGTAAACTAACCCCATATAGCTCCAGAGCACCAGCCCTATTTAAAACTTTTATGCCACTGCAGGTCAACGTTTCGCCATGCGAATTTACCTAAGGGCTGGAGTTCTCTTTGCCTCTGCCACGAAGTCGAAAAAGCCATCCTATTGTGGAAATTTCAGGACTCAAGCGTTTTAGTTGTAAGGCAAACTTGTTGAATCCAAATTCAAGTATGCAGTCGCACGTGTTTCTCACCTCATAGTTTGACCGCGGTAAATAAGCTCCTACCTAAAGTTCTATCACTGAGCCAAATTCCGAATTTCCTTGGGCACCTTCTTACCATTTTGGTTTCAAGCTGCGAAAAGATAAGTATTTGGTTTGGAAACGATTGCCGGCACGTGAAGGCATACCAGTTGAGAGTCTGTTTCGGCTCGCGAAGCACAGGGTTTCATGATTTCGAGCGCTGTCAGAAGCACCGCAGTTGTTAGCATTTGCCGCCTATGCACAAGTGCATCCTAGAACAGTTCCCAAGGGTTGTTTAACATGGGGAAAAAGCAATTTCAACAAGACGCACTTGAATATTTTGCGCAGCACTTACTGCCTCGTAGTTGTTTTGGCGATACTGCGAGCAGCGTTCGACGTGTATTTTTCTTCGGTTATGCACAGGTCGTTTTGAATAGACTTCATGATAGTGTAAAACATGAACTCTAGTAAGCATATCGAACTCGCGAGCTATACTGGAGAAGTGATTCGCGCGGCCAGAGTGCACTCTGGACGCCGTGCTGAGCACGGCCTTGTACAATGGAGTGTTCACATTTGCATGGTAGCACGATAGATCGGCATTTTCAAGGCATACAATTGAAAAATAATTTTCAACTACATATAGTCTCAGAAAGTATCTTTGTATGACCACATAAAGTCTTTGTGTAATGTAGTCAAGATTTTTATTCCGAATTCCGAATCGGAAATTTCGAGTCTTCCCAAGTCCAGTTTCATACGCGAGCAAGCGTGCGAGCGACGGACACCGCACCGAAAAATGCCCATGAATTCTAGCTGCTCTTCGACTTTAAGGTAGAAATATCGAGTTACATAATATTCAGCAACACTTAGTCTTATTTTAGAAACTTGGCCGCCCAAATGGTGACCCACGGAAAAGTTGAGACGACGCTGTCTCGTGCGAAGGATTTGAGAATCGTAGCAGAGAAACTCATTACATTAGGTAAAAAGGTGAGAAATGCGTCCATTTACAGTTGCAATTACTAATTCTGGGCATCAATTCCATAGGCCACTTTGCAGGCCCGACAACAGAGTAGAGCTATACTGGGATCAGAGCACTTGACCCAGAAGCTTTTTTCAGATCTAGCACTTCGTTATCAGTCTAAGAGTGGAGGATATACGCGTGTACTTGTGACAAGACTCAGAAAGGGTGATTCCGCGACACTGGCTATGGTTCAGTATTTGTAATCTCTACGATAGTCTAGTCTAGTCTAGTCTAGTCTAGAATAGAACGCATCTAACAAGTTGAAATAAAGAGTGTGAGTTGCAAGGTCGTTATGCCCAACTCCTGCAAGTGTAATGAAATCTTTAACGAGACAATTTGTACAATCAAACAATTTTTTCCCAAATTTAACTGGCACTATGCAATCATTCGAGCCGTGCAAACTTAAAAGGTGTGTGTGTCTGTCTATTGCACTTGCAGATTTACACGTCTGGTTCCACTTGTCAAACATCAGCAGCGAAAGTGGAAATAATTTTAGCTTGTCGCGAGCTACATCTAGGCATGAACTCAAGCCACCCTCAATGACAATACCTGATATTGCAGTGCGAATATTCCTGTCTACTGTTCGTAAAGCATTCAATCCAGCAGCGCTGCCGATGCTTTCTAAGTGAAGAACTAACTTGGTTTCGTTCTGACCGTTCGTGCTTACATGCCAGGAAATACCGGCAGATGCGTCCAAAATAAGTCCGTTTTCTGAAGGAAAACCTTCGTTGCCACCATATCCTCTATAATCAAGTAGAGCCACTCCACAGCCGAAGTGTTCTCTAACCTTAACTGCCCAGCTCAGTCTGTGGAAACGGTTGCCAGCATTTCCGTGGAGATGTAGTATAGAAATATTCGAGTGCTTCTCATCCGCTCTAGAGGGTAAATACCATCCTTTTAAATGAACTCCATCTTCAGTAATCACTGAAAAGTCTTCTAAGTCGGCAAGAATTGGAAAAATCGTCGAGACTCTTGGAGGGTGAGCCTTCGTGGGAACGTATTGCAGATTTCTTTGCAAGACGAAAAGCGTGCCTGCGAAAGCTGCGTAACCGTAACCTAGTATTCTCGCCAAACTTTTGCATATATCGTACATATATACGTTTTCATTCGCACGCTCGCTGTTTACCCAGCCCGTCAGAGGTGCCTTCCTGTCATATTGGGTCGGGTCTCGTTGGTCGTGCCCTTTTTGATCTTTGATCACGTGTGTCCTCAAAGGAACAGTATTAAGCACAAAACAAGTTTATAGAATGCTCCGCCGGCTCACCAAAACTCCTCCCTCCCTCCCTCTCCCACTTTCTGCGCGGTTTCTGTCCATTATCATGATTACTCGTGTGATTTATAATTTAAGTTCATGACCTTTGTATTATCGTAATATTGTCCGGTGACAGTATGGCGTGATTCCAGGCAACGATTCTAGGAATTTATTATGCCTGATGGAAATAGCTTGCGCAATTACAGTCGTGAAAATGAGATCCTTCGGGCGCCTAGAGTCTCATTTTCACTACAAAACTGTAGTGAAAATGAGACTTAGCCTGTTTCCCTAAGGCTCGCTTGAAATTTCGATTTCCTGAGTTATAATTGGTCGATGAATGGGTCAAGTAAAAATGGGCGCAAGAGAGCGGAAATTCAAAACTCGTGTTTACAGCTAACTCTCAAATACGTGCGCACGTCGACGTCGCGCGTACACGCTCCGTCGACGTCGTGCGTGGTCGAAAGTAAATATGATAACATATCAGTGGACGTTTCACACCATACCGGCGACGCGCGCGCACTATTCGGCGCGTTTGAAACGTCCACGGGTGTGTTATTATATTTACTTTCGACCGCGTACGGCGCTAGCGACGCGTGCACGCGCGACGTCGACGTGCGTACGTATTTGAGAGGTAGCTGTGAACACGTTTTTTGAATTCCCGCAAATTGGCGCACTTTTTTCCCACTTGACCCACTCGCGACCAATTATAACTCAAGAAATCGGAATTTCTCGCGAGCCTTAGGGAAATAGGCTAACGTCATAAGTGAATGAAATGAGAAAATTAGGGTCTAGTCCCTAAACCCTCGAGGTCCGAGGTCCCTTAATTACCACGTTCAATCGGACTGTCGCAGATCGGACTGTGATCAGCGATGTCCATCGTCACACGTCGGCTGTCTACTGTCAGGTGTATGCCCATACTATAACCGCGAAATGTATAATATGCATTTTATATAGTTTTTCAGGGACGCGGAACTGGTGCTTGCGCGTCACACCACCTCGCCTGTGTCTGGAATAGTCATAAACGGGATGGATGCGGTACAGCTTCGAGGACGGCACTGGGCACACGATCTAAAATCTCACACTGTATTATATTTTAAACGTGACTTGGTACAACATGATGTTTTTGTGTAGGAAGCATTTGCTCAGGAGGTGTCCAATTTAAAACGCTGGGATGCGGAGGTTATCGCCAGTCGTGCAAATTTAGAAAGGCTGCAGGTTTACATATCGTACCTCTACTTGGCTTGGATCACTCAATCCACTTCCAGGCACAACTTGCAGGTTCTTTTGCAGAACATTGCCGTTTAACACGTCAATTAGACATTCTCGAGTCTCACCAAAACACGATTGGGCAATCGCTAGCGACGCTCTCCACCGACTTAAACCGCATGGAAACGTACGCTTGACTATCTGAAACTACTTCAAATTTAACACTTGAATGAAACTCTCTAGTTTAATACTCTCGTCAAACAACGACCGAGAACTACTTTTTACGTTCAGTGAGGAAGTTAGCTCAAAACTCAAATCAATCACTCAGCTGTTTCCAAGTGCGGCGCTAGAAAATTCGAGACAGGTGAGTCAAACTATGGATATTGAGTACATTAGTTACCTCTACTCTCTAGCCCAAGTGGATTGATGATACCGTGGGGCCACTGTTTACTACACTGAAAACACATCTTCGTGAGCTCCAACGACTCGAGCAGAAGTTGAATACCCTCGCCAGTAATGAAAGCGAATTTCAAACAGAGTCAACGGTAGAATGAATGTTGATGGCGATATATGATCGCGCCTAACGCGATGTAATCCAACTAGCCAAAGCGGTGTTAGAAAAATTAAAAGCTTATAAGTGTTCAGATTTCTCCCCACTCGTTGCCCCTTAAAACTCTTTCGTTCATTTCGTTCATCCGTATAACTGTAGGCATCAGAGCCAACACAAAGAAGCTTCAACACCCGGGGGAAGTGCCTTAATCTCGATTTTCAATTACTGGGATACAATAAGACATAACTGACAAACGGGTTTGGTCATGGCTCTTTCGAGCTCGATCTCTTTGTCTTTAAAATGCAAGCACAATACGCGAGCTGGGCGAGCCAGGGCAAATCTTGACCATAGTTTGCGTGTACGTTCAAAACGAAGGGTGCAAGACGCCGTTGCGGCGACTCTCGACGCTGAGTTTGATAACGAAACGAGGAATCATAAACTACAAGTCTTGATAGCTGGCGGTGGTCTTGGCGGTTTGTTTTTGTCAATTTGTTTGGCAAAAAAAGGAATCGACGTCACTGTACTCGAGCAGACGAAAAATTATCGATCACTTGGTGGTCCTATACAGCTAGCAAGCAACGGCATGAGTGTACTGAAGGCCACAAGTGAACAGTTGTACCGGCGCGTGCAAGATAACAGTCGTCCGTTCTGGGGGACAAAAAGTGGTATAAAAGATGGTCTGACATCAGAGTGGATGTTTGAATTTGATGCGATTACGGAGATACCAAAGAAGCGTGAGTTACCTTTCGCTGTATGCATCGATCGCTCCGATCTTCAGAGATGCCTCCTTGATGAGATAGCCTTGCTGAGTTCTGTTACAACATACGGGCGGGTGAATATTGAGATGGGTGCTTTAGTCAAAAAATTTGAAGAAAATAAGGATTCCGGTCGCGTTAACGTGATGCTTGAAGACGGTTCTGTCTTAGATGCAGATTTACTGATTGGAGCAGATGGGATTTGGAGTTCTGTGAGAGCTCAAATGTTTGATGAACCGGTTGGAGTTCGTGGCTCAGAAAGTACGGCTTCTTATTCCGGTTATAAACTATTCAGTGGCTTGCCACTTTATAAAAGTGAAGATTATTTTGACATAGGATACTGTGCATTCATAGGTCCCGATAACTATTTTGTTACCTGTCCAGATCGGCATGGGCGGTTGCAGTGGTATGCGTTTGTCAAATCTTCCCCCAACACTTTAAGCAGTGCCCCTCCAGTTGAGTTCTTGCTGAACAAGTTCTCTGACTGGTCACCGGAAGTAAAAAATCTGATTTCAATTACATCCGAAATCGATATCAAACAAAGGGATCTATGGGATCGTCCACCTTGTATTTCACAAAGCTGGTCAAAGGGAAGAGTTGCACTTCTTGGCGATTCCTGCCATGCCACTATGCCAAACATAGGCCAAGGAACAGGCTTGGCCTTTGAAGATGCTTATATACTATCAGCTAGGTTAGAGCATATCAAACCTGACTCCTCCATTGATATCATATTAAAAGAATACTATGCACAGCGCTTATTTCGCACTGCAGCCATACAGGGGCTTGGCAGGATGAATAGCGAGGCGATCAAAATTCTTACTCCATTATTACCAATTAAACCAATTATTGACAGTATAGTGTCACCTTTTCTTCCAATAGTCTTCAGTATCCAGTTTGGGTATTGTTATTCTTTTTGTCCAATGAAGGAGACTGAAGCAGACAGTCTTCTTAGTGCGGAAAAAATGGATAAAAGGCATAGGTTGGAATCGCAGAGGGCCTGGATGGAACATCTAGAGTAGTGAGTTACGCTAGAAATACTTACGAGATGGATGACAAGACGTTCTGTTTTGAAGTACTGAATGACGAAAAGTTGAGATAGTTGTGTAATAAAACGGCAGGTCTAAGTGATTAAGCAGCAATACCGCTTTTCGACGCGATTCGAAGAGCGTTGGAACGCATGAGAGACGCAACAGTGTTTGCAAGAAGCTTAACGTCGTCAACAGGGTTCCCTGGTACGACTGTTTTATAAAGGTAAGAGTCGA
>Ga0255763_1000522_pt1 | contig 42386 bp, 32 predicted proteins | sample 041ome_2_FD_179963 | JGI IMG/M metagenome (GOLD analysis project Ga0255763, IMG submission 179963) | Coastal salt marsh microbial communities from the Groves Creek Marsh, Skidaway Island, Georgia - 041406US metaG (version 2) | ecosystem: Environmental > Aquatic > Marine > Intertidal zone > Salt...
TCGTCTCCTCGCTGGAAGAGCGGAGACTTGGCAGCGAGGGCGCGCCGAGAGCGAACAAAGCCAATGCCAACATGGCGCCCTCAAGGCCGCCGTAGCCGGTGAAGAGCACCTGAAAGCGTTCCATCATGGGGGCCGACGAACCGAGGTACAACGCCACCTCGTTGTGGCTTGCCTCAAGGGTCAACACGTTCAATGCCCTGTCCGCAACAAGCCCTGCCAGCATCAACACCGGCGCACCGAGGTAAAGACGGTGGAGCCAGGGGGTTGGGCGGAAACGAGGTTCGAGCACTCCTGCACCCAACCAGGAGAGCAACACCAACACCAGCAGGGGGAGATACCACGGGGCAGCATCCGCCAGCATGGGTCGCAACTGAACGAGGCATCCTTTCATCGTGGCGGAAGACCAAAAGAGGCGTTGCATGACCAAGGAGCGTGAGGGGAAGGGACATCGCCGAGCAGGAGCGAGCGGACGCCGCTCGGCACTCACCTCTCACGGCCCTCGTCGGCCACCTCGGTCGCGACCGGGAGGCTTGGCTCGAAACCGCTCTCGCCCCGCTGCCGGAAACCTTCCGCATCAGCCTTCATCGTACAGACCGGACCTGGACCGTGGAACAGGTCAAGTCGTTCGGAGCGGAGGCCATCCCTTGGATGGCTGAAGAAACGGCATTCACGATGCCGTTTGAACGGGGAAAGGCAACGGGTGATGCTGGACGAATGATGGCGTTGCTCCACGAAACGGGCCGCATCACCCGGCAAGAAGCGGCAAGCATGCTCCCCGTTCGGATGTTGGATGGTGAAGCGAACCGTTTGGTTCTCGACCTGTGTGCCGCACCGGGTTCAAAGACCACACAAGTCGCCGAGAAACTTCACCCCGACGGTGTGGTCATCGCCAACGAACCCGTCTCAGGCCGGTTGAACATGCTGGTGAGCAATCGCAGCAGACTAGGTCTTGCGAACGTGGTGGTCACGCAACACGACGGACGGCACTTTGCTCGCCTGCCTCCGCCGGGGGTCGACGCCGTTCTCGCTGACGTACCCTGCACGGGCACGGCAACGACGAGAAAAAACAGGGATGTTTGGTGGCAGTGGACGCCCAAAGAAGGACGGAAGATGTTCACCATGCAGGTTGAAATTGCGAGCCGGGGCGTTGGTTTACTGGTTCCCGGTGGCGAACTGATCTATTCCACTTGCAGCGTGGACCCGGTCGAAAACGAGGCCGTGGTCGCTGAACTGCTTCGACGCCACCCGTTTCTTGAGGTTGAAACCGTTGAAATTCCCGGGCTCACCCTCCATAAGGGGCTGAATCAATGGCCGTTGTTGAACGAAGACGGCTCGCTTTGCGACGATGACGATGCAGAAGGTTTGCCCTTTTTCGCAGACCACCATCGCTCGCCGACTGACCGATTGCAGCGGGGTCTGGGTGAGCAGGAAAACGAAGTACGCATCGCTGAGGCTTTGCTCGGTTGCGGTCGTCTCTGGCATGAAGACCACAACACGGGGGGGTTCTTCGTCGCTAAACTCCGGCACCGAGCCGATGCATCGCCTGAGGGGACGGCTGCCGCCTACCGTTCAAGACGCGCCGTTCGCAACTCAACGGACTGGACTCCGCCGTTGAAACGGCTACCACCGGTGACCGTGAACACGGTCGTGGAGGCCGAAAAAGCGGTGCTAAGCACCGTTGAAACGCTGTACGGCATGGATTTGAGCATTTTTTCAGTATGGCAGCGAGGAAAGCGCCTCAACATCGCACCCCCGATGGTGAAACGGCGCTTGTTTGACCCCCCGTCGCCAACCAACAAGGGCGATGTGTGGCCCGGTGGAAGTTTTCATCCGATGCGCGTCGCGCATGTTGGCCTGCCGGCTTTCACACTGAAAAAAGATTCATGGCGTTCTCGACAAGAGGCCGTTTACGTGCTTCGTGACATGTTCACCGCCAACATCACCGACATCACCGACGATGTTTTCCGACGTCTTTTGTGCGGATGGGCCCCCCTGCTTGAGGAGTTTGAGGAGGCAACAGGATTGGACAACCTCCCCTCCGGTGCTTTCCTCTTCAAGTCCGAGGTTTCCTTCGGCGAAGAGGTCCTGTCCGTCTGGCTTGGCGCTCGCGTGACCTTGATGGTGGACCTCAACGAACAGAACATTTTGCGCCGAAAATTGGGCTTGCCGTGGCGGGACGAGGAGGAAGCTGCATGAAGGGACGTTGGTGGAGCACCTTGCTTCTCGCACTCATGCTCACACCCGTGCTTTCGTCGGCCGCTTCAACATGGAGCATTCACGCCTATGCACCGGTGCCCGGCGAAGACGCGAAGGTGTTGCGAGAAACGTTCCTCTCCGCCAACATGGAGGCCCCTTCCCGACCTTCAGAGAGCGCAACGGTCGACTGGGTTTGGTGGTCGTGGAGCGATTCCACCGGTTCGGATTGGCCCAACGACGACGCCATGTATCGAAAACAGCACTTCAACCTCTCAAGTTCAACCGTTAACACCACCGGTCATCAGGTTGAACACCATCGCATCACCACCGATTTGGTGGACATGACGGGGCGCGTCAACATCGTCGCTGCAGAGGACAACGCCCGATTTGTTACCTTTGAGGTGGACATCACACCGAGGGTGAACCTCTCGGATCAAACTCTCCTGTACCTCGTCCTCACGGAAGACCGAGCACGTGACGTTCACCTTCGCCATGTCAACCACCTCGTTCGAGAATTGCGACCTGAGGTGGCGTTTTCCTTGAAAGCGAACAACACCACGAGCATGACCGCCATGCTCGCAGCGGACCATCTAGCTGCAGCGGGCGTGGACTTGACCGACCAACCCACTGGATGGTCGTACACCATCGCCATGTTCGGTGGGACGCAAGGGTCCGAAACCATCGAATTGATGCTGCTCAAACACGATCGTCTTCCTGCGCCGATGCTTCATCTCACGGCTGCCCAAAAATGGCTGCCACTCACGATCACGGCCGTCGCCCTGGTGGCGATGGCCAGCATCGTTGCGGCCTCGTCCAAGCGGGAACGAACCGTTCCCGTTCTGAAAGCCAGATGGACCGACATTGAACGTTCGGTCATGACGTTGACCCTTGAGGCCGGCGAGGTCCCGTTCACCGTAACGCAATGGAGCGTTCAGCCGCCTTGGTCGTTTCGGGGGCGGCCTCCGATACGCACGTTTGAGGCCGGTGAGAAGGTCGATGTGTTGGTTCGTTTCAAATCAACGCACGACGCCGAATGTCATCTTGAATCGTCCATTGAGATCGAGGCCTTCGGTGCTTGGCGTCAACACGTTTGGCTCAGCAGCCCGTTTCAACGGTCCGAGACCGAACTCGAAGTCAACGAGACGGAATGAAGGCTTGAAGAGCATCCCCTGCCTCTCACCGTCCAATGAACCTGGACGAGACCGACATCGCCCTTCTCCGCTTGCTGAATGAGGACGCTCGTGCAAGCCACCGGCATCTTGCCCGGACGCTCGGTCTTGCACAAGGCACCGTGACCAATCGGCTCCGCCGCTTGGAAGACGAAGGCATCATCGTCGGGTACCGACCGGTCCTCAACCCGCAAGAACTCGGCTGGTCCATGACCATCATGGCGGGCCTTCGCATCGTTAAAGGCCGTATGATCGATGTCCAACAGCGGATTGCGGCCGACCCAAGGGTGTTCGCTGTCTACGATGTGACCGGGGATTGGGATTCCATCGTGCTGGCCAGGGTGCGAGACCGAAAGGACTTGGACAACCTCACAAAAACGGTCTTCACCTTGGACGGCGTTGCCCGGTCGTACACCCATGTTGTGCTCAACACCGTCAAAGAAGATGCGTTTCCTTCCCTTCCACCTCAGGAATGATGCTTCTTTCGTCGTACAGGTCGACCAGCGGCAAGAGGACGTTCACCAACCCGGACAAGCCTTCCACCACCCGTGTTTCGGGTTTCAAGCACACCATCAGCGTTGAACGGAGGTTTTCGTCGAATTTAACATCCAAGGACTCAAGATTTCGTCTGCATGTTGTTTGGAGGCGGCCCCCCGTTCGGTCCCAATCCATCAGGACCACCAAACTCGGACCGTTGTCGGTGGCATTCACCCTCCCGTAGCGCTCCACCAGTTTGAGCACAACGTCATCAACGGGCCAGCCCCGGTGGAGCAATTCCATGGGCCCGACAAATCCCAACCGCTCAAGGGCGCGTCGGTCCCGTCGCCCTTCCACGAGAATACCAACATCGAGTTCCCGGTTTCGCCGTCGCACTTCAGCCAAAGCCTGTGCCGCTTTGTGCCAGCGGTGCTCAGCGTTGGACGGACCTCGGATATTGGCGTCAACATCGTCAATCGGCACGGCAACCACTCCGCAAATTGCAACGAACTTTCTCCACGCTTTTCATTCGTAGCTGAACACCATCAAGGTTCGTTTCCAAAAGGTCTCCAATGCTTGGTGCAGCGGCGGAAAAGCATGCAGCGAGAACCTTCTCCATCGCCGACCCGGTCACCACCTGCAAAAAACACGATGAATGGCCCGAATGAGAGGTTTTAACGCTCACAAATTACCCTTTCCGCGGGGGGTTCAAGTAGCATGGCCTTGACTGAGCAATGAGGCAGGAAATGGTATCGGAATCGTTCAATTTCATCCCAAAAAAATCGCGAAAAAAACGAAGACAGGCCTGCGATGGGGTCTTCAAAATAATCCACGATTCTAACCCCCACCAAGCAACGCTTAAGGGGGGGCTACACGGCCGGAGAAACAGGGTGGTTACATGGTAGCAGAAGATACGGTGTTCTCTGTTCTGTATGATAAGTTCATGTTTTGGTCCATCCTCGTAGGTATCTTCACCTTTGGGTGGATGTTTCTGGCCATGATTCGCTACCGGGACGGCGTTGAACCCGACACGACCCATTTGGACCACATCGAAGTTGGCTCCTTCCCTGTCGAACGGCACCACACCACCCTCGAGGTGTTCTTTTACGTCCTACCAACGCTCATCGTGGCGTGGTTGGTCGTCCTCGCTCTTTCCTCCAACGTTGCCGTTTGGACCTTTGATGCCGACGATGAAGACGTTCACAACATGGAAATTACTGGAAAACAATGGTTTTGGGAATACAAGTACCAAGACAGCCTCACGTGGGAAGATGACCCTTCCCTCACCGGGATTGACGTGACCTGGTCGGGCACCACCCTCAGTGTGGCAAGCACCAACCCAGAGGCCGTGAACATCTCGTGGTCCAAGGACGGAACCAGCGGAACCGGTGTCTTGGACCAGCTAACAGGCTTGGAAGAGCTTGATGAAGTTTTCAATCCCTTCCTCTATTCCACCGTGCACGTTACGGATGCCGAGGGCGCCTTGCTCCACACCTGGATGCACATTCCAGCCAATCACGTCTTTTCCTCTGCACTCGGCGAGGACATGATTCTCCCTTGCGACCAGCAAGTCATCTTTGAGATGCACTCCAAGCCTCATGATGATTCCAACCCCAACTATGTCGGCGTTCAACATTCCTTCTGGCTGCCCGAGTGGGGCGTGAAAGAAGACTTGGTCCCCGGCATCGAGGGTGGCACCTACATGACCATCGTGGCCGACGACCCCGGCACCTACCCCATTCGTTGCGCCGAATACTGCGGCAACCAACACTCGTTGATGATCGGCCAAGTTTCCATCGTGGCCGCCGAAGGCACGGATTGCTCGACCGACACCGGCGTGAAGAAATCCGGTGACGACAGCGACGGAGGTGACTACTGATGCGCGGCCGTGTTGCAGCCTTGCTTGGCGCGCTCCTCATCGCCTTGTTGGCCGCCCCCCAATTCACGGCTGCTCCAGCCGGCATCGGCTCAGCCGGTGACCAAGGGTGCACGTGTCACGGCGGAGCCTCCCCCGACACGACGGTCTTGGTCGACGGTCTCCCGCAATCCTACAACGCCAGCGAGACCTACACGTTCACCGTCACGATCGTCAACGATGGAATGGAACTGTACAACGGCGGTTCCCTCGAGGGTGATGACCCGTGGAACGGCCGCGCCGGAGGTTACCGCATCCTCGTGTCCCACGGCGAGGTCGTCGCCGTGCCCGAATCCCAAGGCCAGGTCATGGACGATGGGTTCACGCACACCGTGGAAAGCAACACCGTCCGCTCGTGGACGTTTGAATGGACGGCTCCTGCAGCCGACGACCTCAACGTCGAAATGACGGTCTACGGAAACGCCGTCAACGGAGGCTCGGGCTCTGGAGGCGATTACTGGAATGTCGCTCAGTTGGATATCCCCGGTGTCAATGCCGGTGCCGTCGCTGCAAGCGCAAGTGCGCTTATCATCTTCCTGACGTCGATCGGCCTTGCTGCTGGGCTCATCTTTGCAGGCGTGTTGTGGGTCTTCTACCGTCGCTCTCCGGAGACGTTCACCATGGAACGGTTCTGGGGCTTCCTCAAGCCCTGGTTGACCACCACCGACCACAAACAGGTCGGTATCATGTACTTCCTCTTCGGCTTCTTCTTCTTCCTCGTCGGCGGTTTGCTCGCACTCCTCTTCCGGATTCAGCTCGCCCTGCCCGAAAACGACTTCTTGACCTACGACGAATACAACTCCTTCTTCACCCTCCACGGAACCACGATGATTTTCTTGGCCGCCATGCCCATGATCGCCGGGTTCATGAATTACATTCTCCCGCTCCAAATCGGTGCAAAGGACCTCGCCTTCCCCCGAATCAACGCCATGGGCCTTTGGTTGCTGGTGTTCTCCGCCCCGTTGATCTTCACGGGCATCTGGTCGGGCGAAGGTGCCGACATCACGTGGGTGATGTACCCGCCCTATTCCTCCTTGAACGAAGCAAACCTCGGTTCGACGATGGCTGATTACGGCTCAAACCCCGGGACAACGGCGTTCATCTCCGGCATGATGATGCTCGGTGCATCCTCCACGCTCGGCGGTGTCAACTTCATCACCACCGTCTTTACCATGCGTGCCCCCGGCGTAACCTGGATGAAGATGCCTTTGTTCTCGTGGTCGGTCTTCATCAGCGTGTTCATGCTCTTCATGTCCCTGCCTGCGCTCATCATCGGTGTGGCGTTCCTGCTGTTCGACCACACCATCGGCACGCAATTCTTCGTCGCTGGAGGTGACCCCTTGCTCTTCCAGCACCTGTTCTGGTTCTTTGGCCACCCCGAAGTGTATGTGGTCATCGTTCCAGCGTTCGGTATCGTCTCCGAAGTGCTAGCGACATCAGCACGTCGGTCTATTTTCGGCTACAAATCGATGGTTTTCGCCATGGCGGGCATCGGCATCGTTGGTTTCATCGTTTGGGGTCACCACATGCTGACCTCGGGTATGGACCCCTTCTGGCGGGCGGCATTCATGATCACCACCATGCTCGTGGCCATCCCCACCGGAGCGAAAATCTTCAACTGGCTCGCAACCCTTTGGGGCGGCTCTTTGGTCATGAAGACCCACACCCTTTGGTCGCTGGGCTTCTTGGTGACGTTCACGCTCGGCGGCATTTCAGGGATGTTCTTCCCCGTGGCCGGCCTCGACATTCACTTCCACGATTCGTACTTCGTGGTCGCTCACTTCCACTACGTGTTCATCGGCGGAACGGTCTTTGCCCTCTTCTCCGCTGTGTACTACTGGTTCCCCAAGGCCACGGGCCGCAAGTTGAACGAGACCCTCGGCCTCTGGCACTTCCTCATCGGCTTCGCCTCCTACAACGCTGCCTTCTGGCCCATGCACGCCCTGGGCATCATGGGCATGCCTCGCCGGACGCACACCTACACCGTCGAATCCGGCTTTGCGGAATACAACATGGCGGTCTCCACTTTCGCCTTCATCTTCGGTATCAGCCAACTTCTGTTGGTTTGGAACATCCTCTATTCCGCTCGCCGGGGAGAGCCCGTGGGTAAGGACCCGTGGGGCGGTTGGTCCCTTGAGTGGTCCACCACTTCGCCCCCACCAACGCCTTCCTTCCATGACATCCCCACACAGGGCGACATGAATATCGAGCACGGCCATCACAAGGACGAGCCTTCACTGATGGACCGGTTGCTCAAAGCCGAGCCGAAAGGAATGGTCGTCGGCCAACTGGAGGGAGAAGAATGAGCGGTGGAGAAGCGCACGTGGAAAACAGCATTTGGATGCGAGCCGTGCTGTTCGGTGGCGTCTTTGTGGCCATCGGTCTGCTCGCTTTTGCAACGATGGGTGTCGGTATCGCCAACGTCAAGCACGTCGCTTATGAAGACGCCATCCACGAATACGAGGACGCCAAGTATGCCTACGAGAACGCCAAGGCTAACAACGCCAGCGACGCTGAAATAGCCTCCCTCAAGACGACCAAAAAAGAAGCTCACCATCATGAGGTCGAAGCCCACCTGTCCTACCTTACCTGGCGAACAGCGGGGATCACCATCCTCTTGATGTGTTTCACCTACGCCTCCTTCATCGGTTTGGGCGGTTTCCTCAACTCGGTCTTCCCTGACGACCACGGTCATGACAACCACGGGTACGGTGGCGACGACCACGAGCACCACGGCTCGGGTTCACCCATCGTCTTCGCCTTGGGCATCATGCTCTTCCTCATGGGTTTCCCCTCGTTCCAAGCCACCCTCGGCAACATGCTCTCGGGCGTGGACGCTGACCTCGGCGACCTCGGATTGAGCATGGTCGGACTTCTGTTCGTGACCGCTGGCGTTGCAAATTGGTGGCGTGAAGACCTTCCGTTCATCGGCAACAACGAGCAAATTGCGACGGAAACTGACGAATGGTTTGCTGGCGAGCACATTCGAAAAGCCGGTTTATGGGTCTTTATCATGTCCGAAGTGATGGTTTTCGCGACCTTCTTTTCCTCCTACCTTCGCATGCGTACCGAATGGTGTACCGAATGGCAAGTAAGGGATGGAAACGAAAATTGTGCAGCCGTTGACACCCTGACCGCCTCGGATTTCCTGCGTCCCAACGGGGGTACGCTTGACGGGCTTGGCGGAACAGGCGACTTCATGACCCTGTTGCCGGGCGCCATCAACACCTTTGCACTCATCATCTCTTCCTACACCATCGTGCTGGCGCTCAAGACGGCGAAGAGCAAGGACTGGCAAGCACCCACCGGCGTGCTCGGAAAAATCATGCCCTCCAAGAAGGTCGCCGTTCGCAACTACCTCATCGCCACCTTCCTGCTCGGTTCGATGTTTATCGTCTTGAAACTCGTTGAGTGGAGCCACTTGGTCGCTGAAGGATTCACCATCGGCGCCGCCGGTACGACGGGACAAGCAGCCTCCATCTTCTACGTCGCCACGGGAGCACACGGACTCCACGTCTTCATCGGCTTGTTGGTCATGCTCTACCTGATCTTCAAGGCCGATACGGTTGGCTACGATGAGAAGAACGGACAAGGTATCGAATACTTCGGGCTGTACTGGCACTTTGTGGACTTGGCTTGGGTGGTCATCTTCCCAGCCTTCTATCTGTATTGAGGTGAGAAATTGGGAGAACACGAAACATCTGGAATCTTTGAATCGTTGGTTGAGAAACTGCCGGGAAACTTTGACATCTACTTTTGGAACTTCGTCATCCTGATGATTTTCACCGTCTTTGAAGTCGCCGCAGTCTTCTTTGATACAATCCCCCTTTCCACCGTTTGGGCCATTCTCATCGGTGTAGGCATCGTCAAGGGCTACGGCATCGCAGCCTACTTCATGCACTTGAAGGGCGACCCGCGGGTGTACACCCGAACGGCCCTCTTCCCCGTCTTGTTCGTGCTGCTCATGCTCTGGGGAATCGGCCTCTCCAATCCAGGTGCGGTCGGTGACCTCCCCGCTTGGTGTACACCGTTCTCCGACGGTTACGCAACGCGACGTTAAGGAAGAAGACTCATGGACGCTAGGAAAGGCTTGGTCTTCCTCGTTCTGTCACTCCTCTTGCTCGTACCCGTTGAGGCCTACAAAGGCAGCCAACTGGCGCGTGGCCCGGTTGAATCTTTCCAACTCACCGACCAGAACGGCGATTCCTATTCATTTGACTTTGACAGCGAAGGGGTCATCGTGGCGTCGTTCATCTTCACCCGTTGCCCCGATGTATGTCCCATCATCACCCAGTCGCTGAAGAGCGTTGAACAAGAACTCACCGAGCGTGAACGCCAAGACGTGACTTTCGTTTCCATCACCGTGGACCCTGAATACGACACTCCCGAACGCCTTGCTGCATACGCTGACCTGCACGGGGTGGATTGGCCTCACCTCACCGGTACGGTCGAAGAACTCGAGCCCGTATGGGCAACCTTCGGTCTCGTCGTCCAAACCGCGGTGATTGAAGCCCACGTGATGGCGTACCAACCCGCTGAATCGTCGGTAACGATCGCAGGAACCGACAACGCAGACGGTCAATACATGTTTACACTCAATGCTTCAACCGCAACCCAGATGCTCACAGAAGAGCGGAATTGGACCCTCAACACCTCACTTACCAGTTTTGGAACCATGCTTCACGGCATCAACGGTGTTGACGCTCCGGACGATGGAGCGTGGTATTGGGAACTCAACATCTGGAATGAATCGGGGGGCGAATGGATGGCAAGCGAGGTCGGCATGGATGTTGTTGATGTGCTTCAACGCCCTCACTTTGCCTGGGCAGCCTCAAACGCGAACCGTTCCAACCTCTCGGCGCCCGAGCTTGAAAACGGGATCAGCATGTCTGTTGTGTGGCCGAACGGCAGCGTTGATGCCGTGTCCAGCGAGACCTTCACCGGATACCATTTGACAGAGGGGGCGCTTGGAGAGGCGAACATCAACCGAACCATCGAGTCACAGTCTTTCGGCCACTACCTGTCATCGCTTGACGATGTCCCCGCTCCCGACGACTGGTCGTGGTGGTGGAACCTCTTCGTCTGGAACCGTACAACGGGCGAATGGGCAACCTCAGAAGTCGGCATGGACGACCTTGCAGAACCCGAACACATCGCTTGGGCACCGTCCACGATCAACGCTTCCTCGCTCCCTTCCCCGGTAAGCGGGAGTGCAGACCCGTCCGTCTGCAACGGCCACGGCTGGCACATGGGGTCGGGTGAGGGCAAGCACTGCATGTGCGACGACGGATATGCGTGGGGCGGTGATGACCGCCTTTCCTGCGTGCTTGAAGTGAATGAGGAGTACACGGTTGGGCACTCGACCATCGTTTACATCCTCAATCCAGCCAGGGAACCCGTTGTCGCATGGGCGGGTGATGATTGGCACCCTGAGGACATGGCATCCGACATCCAAGCCGTTCTCGAAGTTGAAAAGCTCGGCGGTCATGAACCCGAGGTCACGCCAGGGTTCGGAATCCTCGGCGTGTTCGGAGCGTCGCTGGTCGCCTTCATGGTGGGCTCCCGCACCATCATGGTCAACCCGAACCAAGCGAAAGGGGAAAAAACCGAAGCGCATGCGTGAACCCGAAGCAGTCGTCGCATAGCCTGGTATTGCGCCGGATTTGAAATCCGGTGTCCCCGTGACTCGGGAGTTCAAATCTCTCCGACTGCGCCATTCTTTACCTTGCGTACACAGGGAAGACTTCTCAAACTCAACCCGCCCTCATCAGCACATGCGACGAGGCTTGCTCGCTCTGTGTTTGTTCGCCAGCATGGTTTTAGCAGGGTGTCTTGGGCCGGCTTCCGCAGCTTGGGGGAGTGGCAACGACGCCGTTGAAGTCCAATTTTCAATGGAAGGCACCAGCGTGAAAAGCGGCCTCTCTGGCTCAACCACCACCGAATCGGTGATCCCCGTTGGTTGCACTTCCGGTGACGATGGTCTCGCTCTCGAAGAAGGGCTTGGCCAGCCGGTGGCCTTTACGGGCTATCTCGCGGCAAGCCACTTCTACACCGCCCACGACACGCTCATGGGTGCACGTGGCCTCGACTTCGGTGTCACCACCGCTGTAGCGGTGCAATCCATGCCCTTCAACGATGCAGCGGGTGTGGTTGACGGGGACGGCGCCCGAATCGACGTGAAGGATTGGAGTTCGCCGTTGAACCCCGAAACGGGTGCAGGCAGCGTTGACCTCGATGAGTTGGACAGCGATGCCGAGACCAAATGGTTCATTCTCGGTCTGATCCCCAATTCTGAGAACGTCCTCGAAGGCATGAAAGCCCTCAACGAATGGCACCAACCCGTCTCCATTCAGGGCTACTTGGTCTCAAAGGGTGGCAACCAAACCAACCCCACCGGTTACCTCAAATCATGGCACGCTACCAACAACGAATGCTCGCTCACCGTCAATTCAGGGAACAACCGAGAAGACCTCTACGTCTTGGTGAGCGGTATTGTTCTCAACGGAGCAACCGTCAGCGCCAACGGTGAAAGCGACGATGAATGGGTCCAAGGCAGCGTTCCGTTGTTGGGGCGCACCGGGTTTGTTCTGTTTTTCCTCGCTGGCGGCGTCGGAGGTGCAGCAGGCCTGTTCGTTGTCTCGCGTAGCATGGTGATGCGCTCCGCAAGCCAATCCATGCAAACCCTCATCGGAACAGAAGGCATGAAGAAAGCGGCGAGCGTCAAATCCGATGCAAAAGCAGCCAAGAAAGCCGGCATGGAGTCGCCTGCCGAACGTCAACAACGCATGGACAAGGAAAACGCCAAGGCCGAAAAAGAGGTCAAGAAAGAACGTCAAGAAACTCGGCCCGCACCGGTGAAGGGCGACAATGCTCTCGGTGGATTTGACCTCGACAGCGTGTTGGCTTCCACTTCATTCTCTTCCGGTCCGGGCGTTGGCGCCCCTGGTGGACGAAAGAGTTCCGTGGTGGTTTCACAAAGCGCTCAAGCCCTGGAAGAGCGTGGTGTTCCGTCCAATGAACCACGGGTCTCCTCTGCACCAACAAATGTGGGACAGTCACGCTCGAGCCCTCCGTCCCCAAAGAAAAACGCCGGTGGGCCCCCGCAACGAAGCGAGGAACAGAAGAGGCAACCGCCGGTCCTGCGGCGAAAAGCGGTCAAAAAAGCAGAACCGGATGAAGAGGCCCCCACACCGATTGAACATCACGAGGAAGAGGATTTCTCTGACTTTTCGTTTTGAACCGGGACGACGATGTCAACGGCGTGCTTGAGCACGTGCATCACGAGGGGCGTGGAACCCAAGTTCTCACCGTCCACGTTGATGGCGGTCGGCTCATCGGTGGTGATGGCGAGCGATGTAAAGCGGTGGTAGTCCACTTTGGGATGGAAGACATGTCGGCCCTCCGCTTTCAGCATCCCAAAGGCCTTGAGAATTTGACTGCGTTTCATCCGCTTGAGCACCCCGATGTCCATCTCTCCGTCATCAACCGATGCTCCGGGAGCAAGCGGCAGAAGCGAGCCACCGGTCTGGCTGTTTTGGACCAAGAAAAGCGTGAAAGCATCGGTCACTGAGCGGCCGTTGATCATCAGCGTTGCACTCCGCTTTCGATTGGCGAGAATCGCCATCAAAATTCCTACATCGTACCTCGCTGGACCCAACCAGCGCATTCGCTCGGCCTGAATGTTTGAATCGACCCCCAAACCCCACGTGACCAGATTGTGGCTAAAACGCACCATGCGTTCCCCTTCGTTTCCCGGCAATCCCTCGGTCAGCTCAACCTTGGCGAGGTCAAGCGCCTGAACATGCCCTCCAAGAATCGCTTCAACGGCATCATCAACCGATTTGAGGTTCAAATCGTTGGCTTGCGAATTTCCGGTTCCTGCAGGAACGATAGCAAAGGTTTGACGTTGCTCGAGATTGAGCAACATGCGACCCGATATGACCTCGCACAATGTCCCATCACCTCCAACGGCAACGATGGGTTCGTTCTCTCCAACGACCAAGGCAGAGGCAAGCGTCACCAAGTGACCGCTGTACGCCGATTGGGACAGCGTTACTTCAACGCCTTCCTGTTCCAAACGAGCCTTAATTCGGTCACCGATGGCTGCACCTTTGCGTTTTCCTGCGTACGGGTTAACCAAGAGATGGGCTTTGGAAGGCTTGTTGCGTTGATGCGCAGGATGTGTGAAGAGAGGAGCAAATTGCGGGCGATGAACGCCTTTTTTCTTCCGAGCGGACATGTCCGCATCAAAATTGAGCGGTGGAGCAAACCCTTCGTCCTCTTGGACCATAAACCCTTGACGCCGTTTCAGCGCTTGAAGCCTTCCCTTGACGGTTTTCACCCGCTATATGGGAAGTGAATAATCCATCATTCACATTGCATAATTGGCCGGATGTCATGCTCTTCCAGAGAAAATTCACAAGCAAGAGGTCTTGAACCCGGTCTTGCTCGCACCTTCGTGGACGAAGCCTGGAGTGAAGACGATCACGCGTTCATGGAGCGTGCGCTTCTCGTCGCAGAACGAGGTAGGGGCAAAGTCAGCCCGAACCCTCTGGTGGGTTGTGTTTTGGTCAAAAACGGCGTTGTCATCGCCGAAGGTTGGCACGACCACCTTGGAGGCCTGCACGCCGAACAGATGGCGATTCACGATGCAGAAGAAAAAGGAAATTCACCCAATGGCGCCACGGCATACGTGACCCTTGAACCGTGCAATCACTTCGGCCGGACGCCGCCCTGCACCGAAGCGCTGATGTGGGCCGGTGTGAGCGAGGTGGTCGTTGCCCACCGCGACCCCAACCCCACCGTGCGTGGAAACGGATGCAGTGTGCTCAACAACGCCGGGATTCCAACACGGACGGGTCTTATGGAAGGGGAAGCCCGAGAACAAATGCGCGCTTTTCTGCATTGGTGCGAGCACCGGCGACCTCTTGTCACGGTAAAACTGGCCGTGGACGTCAACGGTTCGGTCGACGACAGGGCTGCACGAGCACAACGCTTCACCTCGACAGGATGCCTTGAGAAAGTTCACGAGTTGCGCAGGGATTGTGATGCTGTTCTTGTGGGCGTTGAAACGGTGAACCGAGATGACCCGCAATTGACCGTGCGCATGGTGCCTGCAACCCGGCAACCTCTGCGCATCGTTCTTGACCCGAACGGCAGAGTCAATCCTTCTGCGAGCATGCTCAAGGAAGGCGAAGACGTGATGCTCGTTCAATCCGAGTTCACGAACCTGCATTCCCTGCTCAACCAATTGGGCGACCTGAACGTCCAACGGCTTCTGGTTGAAGGCGGCCCCTCAACCGTTCACCGATTTTTGAAAGAGGCCCTTGTTGATGAGGTCTACTTGGTGCACAGCAAGGTCGAGCATACCCAACCGGTGCCATCCAACCTCGACGAAGCGGTGCTCATCAAATCAGGGTTGAGCTTGGAAGAAGAAACGGTTTGGGGCGATGAGCGGGTTGAGCATTACACCCGTTGGGGTTAGCGCACCGTCAACACATCGTTCCAACGGTGCGAAGACCCCTTTCGAAAGAGTTGGTCGTGAAACGCTCGTTGTTGCATGTGAACACACCGTGCAAGCCTGCCCCGATGGTTGTAGCAACCCTGGCGAGTATGAACCACGACCAAGAGGTCGTCCAACGAAAGGAGGGGGCCCGTGACAGCAGGTGGTGTCCGCGAGACGCGCTCAATCGTGCCGTCCCACTCCACATCGGCCTGGGAAGGCGGCTCCAACGGTTCGTGCTCAAATCGGACGCCGCCCTCCGCCAGTTTCACCGGTCGCCAGACATGTGGGACACCGTTGTCCAACCACGTTCGGATGAGTTTGAGTTGTTCTTTAGTGGCGAGGCCCAGGACCGAAGCCTCCCACCAACCCGGTGTACGAGCAAGCGTGACATGATGAACACCGGGATACTCGTCCCGTGGGTCAAGGCCGTCCGCCCACGTTCGGCAAAGGTCTTCCAGTCGGACCGGGAGCAACGGCAAAGGAGACATGCCCATTTCTTGAAGCCGATAGGGATTGGCGAGTTCACCTTGGAGCAAAATAGGCCGGCGCCCTTCAAGCGGTTCCGCTCCGCAGGCGACCAGCATGTCGTCCAACGAGGTGCCGTTCGCAGCGTAGCCTCGAGCGTACTCCAAAACGGCTTCTCCGTCAAGGGGCTCTGCATCAGCCGTACGGGCCGCTTCAAAGGCGAGGGAAACGACAGCTTCCGGGGAATAAAGAACGGCATGGGTGGGGAGCGGGAGCGGCGAATTGTTGGCGGCATAGGGCCAAAGGCGGGGGGAGGTGCCGTCCATGCGAGTTGGTCAACGCCGTATGTTCATCAACTTGCCTCAGTGCGTGTAGGTGGTCTCAAACAAGCATGACGGGCAGGTCACTTTGATCGGACGTACCTCAGGAATGCCCAACGCTACCCCGCAACCCGAGCAGAGGATGGCTTGGTTCACGCTCTCCCGGCGAGCCGATGCTTCGCGGGTTGGATCGTATTCGAACCGAAACTGACTCTTATCCACCAGGTTGGGGGCGGAAGGAGGCGATGTGGATTGCAGCCCAGGGACCTCTTTGTGACTCGTGTCCCAGGTGTTGGCTGGAGGGTTTGGAGTGGGCGTCGATGAGGTTGAAAGGGCAGCCATGGCGGCTTGTACCGTGGCTTCATCGGTCCCGTAGACCCGACAAATCCGGTCCATCTCAAGCATTTGGTCGTATCCGCTCAAGGCCTTCAAAGCGACGAGTTCTGCTTGGGGGACAGGGCTCATGCATTTTGCAGGTAAGGGCTTGCTTTTCTTTGTTGAGGGTCGCCGTTTGAGGGGATCCTCCGTTGGCTCTTCCACAATCCGGAAGACCGGGTACGGATTATGGAAGGGTTCAAATGAGGTCGGCCGTGGCCGGCGATTGAACCACCATGGTTAGCCGTCCAATGTTCCGAAAAAGTGCAAGCAACAACAAGCGTGTCCGAGCCGTTCGAGACATCTTGTGCGGCGAGGTCATGCAGCCTGCTCACACCTTGTTTGCAACCGATTCCATGGCCAAAGTGCTCGAGGCTCTCACGCGGCACAATTGGGACCACGTGTTCATCGTGGACGAGGACGATGTCCCTCTCGGACGAATTCACGCCGTTGATGTGCTCAAAACGGTCAATCGAAAAGCGGTGAATCGGGATATTGCGTGGATGCACACCGTCCCCGCTCAACAAATGCTCACCAACCCTCCGCTGACCGTTCGCACAGGAACTCCACTCCTGAAAGCCGGTGCCCTGATGCTCACGCATGACTTGAACCAACTGGCGGTGGTGGACGATGAAGGAGCCCTTGTTGGCGCGGTAGGTCACAACACCGTTGCGAGGGTGCTCCCTCGCTTTCTTCTGTGATCAAATGCCCCAGTAGCGGTCTGCTTGGGCTTGCTTGGCTTGGAGCGTGCGAACAACGGTCGTCACCATCCAAAGGACGACCACCCAAATCAGGGGCGTGGTCAAGTCGTTGAGGATCATCTCGACGCTGAACTCGTAGGACGTGCCGTTCAAGACCCGAATCGCGATGTCGAGGGCGGCGTTGAGGAAAGAGTACACGACCATGCCGAAGACGCTGAGGACGATCAGGCTGCCCGAGAAGGAACCCCGTTTCAAGCGCAAAAGCATGAAACCGGCGGTTGAGGTCAAGAAAGCGATGACGGTCCAAGCCAGCGAAGAATGAATCACGCTGAGCCAGAGCACCGAAGGAGCGTTCGCCGTCGCTTCGAGCAGACCGAATGCTCGCCAACCCTCGGCCACAGCGAAGATGGCGCTGAAGAGGGTGGCCGTCCACAGCAAGGAGGAAAACATCGCTGCGTCGGCGTTTTCTCGCATTTCTTGGATGACGCGATTGACCGTGGATTCGATCCCAGCTCCTTTGCTGAAAATGTACAACCCGAGGGCCAGAGGCAGGGCTCCGATAACGACACCACCGATTTCGTTGGGAAGCATGATCCCCAAGCCGAGAATAGCCATGATGGCGCCGAAGGGAATCATGATCTTCGATCGCCATTTCGGGTCGTCAAGCGCTTTCACGATGTAGTAATACGTCCCCTCAATGCCCTTGGATTGGCGCACCGTCACGCGCTCGATGTGGTCGATACGAACTTGCGAGGTGATGATGGGCAGAACGCTTTCGTCTTCTGCGCCGTCTGTCACGAGGATGGCTTGGTCGGGTTGAAATCTCGAGACGACCTCTTCCAGTTGAGCCGCAATGGCTCGGTCTGAGCGGACACCTACTTTTTCGTCACCGGTGAGAATGGTGATCTCAACTTCATCTTCTTCGCCCTTCGTCTCAAGGAGGGCGTCGTTTTGGGCCAGCGCACCGAGGATGGCGTTGGTATCGCTCTCCTCTGGGTCGGCGATGCCAAGTTTGAGCGCTGCAGTCAGGACGTTTCGTCGTCCAACAACGGGGCCCCGGATGGAAGTCTTGATGCCGAGGTCGTTATCACGGTCGACCGTAATCACCAACGTTCGTGTCATCTGCTCCCCCCTTGTTGGCTCCACAGACGTTCTTTCATTCAAACCCTTGTGCGAAATTTCCGATTGAGCGCTCCGCAACCTCGGCAGTGCTTCGTTGACGAACGACAGCGGCGTCGTCCTTCCCGAGCGGCGGGTCCTCCCAATCGGGGTCACCCGGCAGCACCAATCCAGCCCCCAAGGCGACAAGGCGCTCTGCAAGGCGGCCTTGCGTGGCGGACAGTTGTCCCCACTGGTGCTCGACATCTTGCCAAGAGCGCCATTGCCTCAATCGTCTCGTAGAACGTACAAACCGAGCATAGAGTTTCATGTGAGCCCGTGCGGTTAACGGCCAAAACAGCATGAAGAAGACAAACGCCCCCACTGCAGGCAACATCGTGACGTACTGAAGCACTTCGTGAGAGGCCATGGCAACGGACACCGGACTGTTTGGGTCCAGAAGAAGCCAAACAAAAGTAGTGGTCAACGCAAGCCACCAAATCGGGAACACCAGCACTGAGGAGAGCACCTTGATGCTTCCCTGGAGGGAATCGTCCACATTGGCCCGACGGGTGATTTTTTCGAGAAGGCTTTGGAATTTGTAGGGCACGTAGTTGCCGAGAATGGCGCCCCACGTCACCAGTCCAAACATCCAAGCCACGGACCAAAGCCACGAAATCAAGATGCGGAAAAACCCGGAGAACGTCAGTTTTTCTGGTCGGGAATCAACGTCATGAGGGCGGAGATTTCGCCGTTCCAACTCATCGAAATGGGCCTCACAATCTTGCACCAATTCACCAGCAGCCGCCGCATCATGGACAGCGAGGTATTCCCAACCTGCTCTCAGTCGGCGTGCACCAAGAACCGATTCAGCGTACGAAAGAGGTCGAAGTTCTTCGCCGGATTGGCGCTGTTTTTCTGCTTGGACCATGCTGCGCGCTTTCCAAATCAACATCCGCTCTCGCCATGTCGATTTGGCCAGGTTTGCCCGTTGAAGTTCCACGCCAATGGCAGAAGTGAGGTCGTTGACCCAGGCCTTATCTGCGCCTTCATCGGGCTCTTCGGGTGGATTGGGGAATACCATGTTGCGCTCGAGCACGATAGCAGCGCGTTCTCGGAACCGATGTGAATCGGAATAATGCAGACCCACTGGGACGAGGCGGGGTGGTGGCAGACCTTGCTCTTGGGCCTTGCGAACCGCTTCGAGCAAGAGACGTGCAGCACCCGAACGGATGGATTGAACCGACGCCTCAGCGTGCGTTTTCTCTTCGGGGAACATCAACACGGACCCGCCGTTCGCAAGCGTTCTCGCCGCTGCAGAAAGAACATCGGAGGAGATTTCGGAGGAGGTGCGCCGGCTGAACGGCATGGCCGCAGCGGTGAGCGGCACCACGCCTGCAGCTCGGAACGGAAGGCTGACCAGGGGCAGTTTGAAGAGGCGGTGACTCACGAGCGTTGTCACGCGTTGAGGTAATTTTGCGGTCATGAGCATAGGGTCAATCAATCCGTTGGGATGCCATGAGATGAACAGAGCACCGGCCTCATCGGAAATGAACTCGTCATCAACGACGTTGACTTCTCGAAACCAAATGCTCGTCAGAAAACGAAAGAAGGCTCGAAAGATGCGGTAGGGGAGGCTCAACGCACTCGCAGGTGGCGGGCGGTTCGCTGGGCTCACCATGAGAGGTGGACCTTCGTTCTGATTCTTAGCACCATGCCCGTTAGGAGGGGGTTGACGACGGGGTTGGCTCGTCACCCGATGTCTCCGGTTTCGGTTCCGCAGGTGCGGTGAGACGACGCCAGCGTTGGGTCGCCCGGATGTATTTCAGCGGATGGTCCATCCACGATTGGTCGCAGGTCCGGTTGTCGCCAGGGAGCACGGGACAGTTGTGGTTCACCTTGAGTTTTCCACAACCTGCTGGCGTGTATTCGTGCTGGTAGACATGCTGGACCTGATAGGAGGTGGTGGCCTCGCTAAAGTCCGGAGCTCCGCGGAAGAAATTGACGCACGCTTCTTGAGGGAGAGCGAGGGTGGCCGCCATCGAGGCCAAAAACAGACGCCCGAAGTGATTCACGTTCACCCCACCGGACAAATCAGCGATGATCTTCTGCATGCAGGGGGGCCAATCGCTTTCTTCAGCGCCGACCAGAGCGATGGCTTCGCTGGCTTTGTTCGCCATCAAATTGCGAACCATGCCCACGGGTTCCGCCAAACGAACGGCAAGGTCGGTCGTGATCTCGGTCATTTTTTCCAAGGCCTCAGCCTCAATGCCGGATTTTATGCGCTCCCTCAGCAAGCGAGCGAGTTTTGCTGAAGAAGCGTATTGCCGCTCATCGTGCAACTTCACCCATCCCGCTTCAACGTCCACGTTTGGCAGTCGCCAGCGCTGTCCTGTGATGCGCGGGCAAATTTCAACAAAATCAGCCAAACCGATTCGCCATACCGTTGAGCCCTGTTGTCTCAATTCTCGCATACCCGATGGCTGAAATGAACGGCCACCCATCGTAGAGGCAGCGAGGGGTTCAACCTCAGAAATGTAGGTTCGGGCGATGTTTTCGAGGTTCATGCTGTCTTGAATCAAGAGTTGTTCGGCACGGGCTGCCTCTGCCTGCGCCCACCGAGCGATGAGCCGCTCGTCTTCACTTGCGCACATCACCAGACGAGCGTAGTAAAACGAAAACGCCTCAATCAACCGCCCTTCTTCGGTGTGAATGTCGCCTCCAATGACCTGAACGCCTTCTTTGGATTGAATCGAATCGATAAGGCGAATACGTGCCCGTTGCCTTGCTTTTTCCATCCATACGCCGTCAAGGAGTTCGTTGAGGTCGATGTTATGGGTGACGGCCATTTCCCGAATCCAAGCCGTCGCTTGCGGCAAGAAGGGATAGCGAGCCAACGTCACCTCGTCCACAACCTCAGGGGGGGTGGAGGGGACGGGCATGGTGGTCCGATGAGCGCCACGGATTATGAAGTTCAACGTCGGTTGAATTGATGACCTTGTGCAGCCTGCGGAAGTCATGGATGGGGCCCCAGACGACGCTTTCATCCAAATCCAAGACGAAGTTCGTCAGCACTTCGGTTGGGCCCATGAAGACGATGCCAAGAGCGCCGTAGCGTTGCTTTCGGCCTGCGAAAACCACCCGCACGCCGATGCTTTTGGTTGGTCAAGAACGGCTCGGAACGCAACGCTGGAGCGAATACGGGGGGTGCTCACAACAGCCGATTCGGTCGTGCTTGTCGGCGCAGCGGCTCAGCGGAAGGAATTGGACCGCTCGTGGCCTGCGGGGACCGTGTTCGTCGCTGCAGATGGGGCCGTAGGCGCATGTTTGGACCTCGTCATGCCAGCCTGCGTGGTCACCGACCTCGACGGCGGTGAACATTTGGACGCTGCGGTCTCCCGTGGCGTTCCGCTGTTCGTTCACGCCCACGGTGACAACCTTTCGACATGGGCGCGTTTGCTCAGAGCGTGGTCGTCAAATCCGCCACAACTGGTCTTGACCCATCAATGCCGGAACCCCATTGAGGGCATGCTGAATCCGGGCGGTTTCACCGACGGAGACCGTGCAGCCTGTTTGATGCGTTGGTTGGGCGTTGAAGAGGAGAAGGTGATCTTTGTTGGATATTCCACCGACCGGGTCGGGCCATGGTCGGGAACGACGGACCCGGTTCGCAAACTGGAAAAGTTGGCTTGGATGGCGACCGTTTTGGATTTGGTCTCCCCGAAATGGCGGACAGGCGGGGGAGATGTTCCAAGTCCCGATTCAACCAAGGATTTAGAAACACAGGCATAAGAACGCTGCTTCAGAACAACAGCCATGGCGGCGGGACGGTCATGGGTGAACCCGGTGCTGTGGGTGCTCGCTCTGGTGCTCATCAACGCCATCTGGAGTAACGTGTCACGGCAGGATGCCCCGAACGAGGTCAACGGTATCGACCGATTTGAACCCTATCGTGAACTGACGGTTGCCCCTGTCTTCGGATCCAAGAACGCCATTCCCAGCACGTTTCAAACCAGTTTCACGAGCAGCAGTCTTGAACAGGCCAACGTCAGTTTTGCAATTAAAAAAGACAACATCTCAGTGGTGCATTCGTGGTCGGGCCTTTTGACCGATACGCCGCCTGAATGGAGCGGTTCCCTCGAACCGGGAACGTACACCGTGGTCACGGAAGTTGAGCAGGGGGTTGATGTCGAACAGGTGCTGATGCTGCAACCCTTTGACTCCATTCGGCTCCAAGGACATGCGGTGCTTAGCGTTTTGTTGGTCGTCTTGGCCTTTGCCGAACAAGGCGTCAGGGCTTTTGTCACCGCCCGAACACAAGGGGCTGCGATAAAACCGAAGAAGGAAACTGCACCGTTCAAGCAAACCTCGTTCTCACGAGAAGATGAGTTGGTGCTTGAGGATGATGCGTCGCCTTGGCGAGCGCCGCTCACGCCCTCAAAGGAAATCCGCGAGTGAGAGCTGCTTCGCTCGGTCGTTGTTGAACAGCGAATCGACGCTGCTGGCCAACCATTCAGCGTTTTGACGGGTGTACAAGTCCACCCCGTAATGGTCCATCACGAAGCGCATCACTTCGATGTATTTTCGAACGGCACCCTCCGATACAGTAAGCGCAAGATTTCCGTTGCACAAACCGCCTTCATGGGCGGAAACACCCATGCTCGCAAGGCCCCGACCGACCTCTTTTTTGGGTTGAATACAACTCCCCGAAAGGGGCATGCGCCGGTAGGAATGAGCGCATTTCAAACACCGGACTTTCTGTCTGCCGTAGGCGTTCAGGTTCCCCCGTAAATCGGGCAAAAAATGGGAGCGGACCACGCTTGAGGCAACCTGGCGTACATTGACGCCGCGAAGTCGATGACCGAGCGCCAATTGCCCGTTCATCTTGTCGATCATGGTCTCCAGTGTTTTGTAAGCCGACAATGCCGGCCCTTGGTCCAATGAAGCGCAATCATGCGTGAACCCGTACCCACGAACCGCCGCCACGGTACCCAACCGACGCTCGACGAAATCCATCCGGTTCTGCACCTCCTTGGGGTGCGGTTGGTCCAGCGTGGCTTCGTAGAAATCACGCTCGTAAAACCACGCTGAATCCACGTTGAGGGCTTCCTTGTCGACCTCGGTGGGGTTCAGCCGGGTCGTCAACACCAAGGGTGCGTCCATCTGGCCCCCTCGATTGGCGGGGAGAATTTCGCGGCTGAAATTCAACAAGCCGTCCATTAGAAGCATGATGGCGTCCTCATCGCCGTCACAGTTCCGACGTTTGGCAGCATGGAAGAGCGGGTGGGCATAACCTCCCGAACAATCGGCCCACCCGATGATGCGGGAGAGGACTCCTCCGCTGGTGTGTGGTGCAAGCGCACAGATGAGATGGCCCACCAGGTCGTTTTCAGACTCGGCGTTGTAATAGGGTTCCATACCGTAGAAGCGCACCAGGAGTTCGTCGACGTAGTTCGCAGTACGGAGCAGGAAATCACCAGCGCCTTTTGCCACGATGAAATCTTGTGGATAGAGTTCCAGCACCTGTTCATCGTCGGCCAACGGTTCCCCCGTGTAGTCGTGCGTGTATCCCAACCCAGCAAGGGTCTTCCAAGGAACTCCGATTTCCCGCGGACGGAAATGCGTGATGGGAACGTCACTCATGTCGTAGCGGACCGTTCCATCTCGGAAGACCGGGAGGTCGTGGCGCGCACGAAGAATACCTTTCTCAATGGCTTCAGGGGTTTGGTCCCGGCTGTTCAGTTTCTTCATGCATTTGACCTGCCCCGGGAGGCGGTCAATGCCAAGCCGAATGCGAGCGTCCTCGACCATGTCGTCGAGGCGGACGGATTGGATTTCACCGCGCCGCCGCCGCGTTGAATCGGAGTTGTCTGCCTCAGTTCGACCTCCGCAAACATCACCCGCTCTTCCTTCACCAAAATCGTCTTGATTTCGATGATGACAACGTATGTACGGAGAGGCCCGGTTGCACACCGAGCAGGTTCGTTTCCCGAGTTGAACCCGGATGGTTCGTTTCTCCACGGCGTTGTGCAACAACCGTTGATTCCCTCCGTTGAGTTCGATGGGAAACAAGGAGTGAGTCATGGGGTTCATCACGCGGGGAGCGGCCTTTTCGGGCCGACCCATCCGGCATCCGACACGAACGGGGGCGCTGTGTTCCCACCGTAGGTCGGAGAGTTTGCGAACGAGCATCATGATGCCGTGAATGGCGTGTTCGTCCTCAAGTTGCTGCGCATGCAAGTAAGCCGGGGGGTCATCGGGACCGTCGTCAGGTACAGACGCTGCCGCTTCCCTGCCGACCTTGTCGGTTTCAGCGATGCCCAAACCCCGCTGACGGGCACCGGTTTCAGCAGCGATTCGAATGGTGGCACGTTCCGCTTCCAATTCGCCTTTTCGTTGACGTTCTTGATCGAGAATGGCTTTGGCCCGTTCAAGGGCTTTCAGTCGCTCCTCAGTCATGCTTTCAGCGTTACGAACACGAACCGGAGAAGCACCGCCGAAGGTGAAACCAAGGCCTTCGAGCAACGCCTCCCATCCGGCCAAAACCACGATGTCATCGCCATCATGCGCGTGGGGTAGGCCAAGAAGCATCATCGCTGCTTTGGCCATGCCGTGCTGGTGAAGCACCCACCCCTCCGGTAAGGTGGATTGCAGCACGGGGGCCCGAGGCAGGTGGCCCGTGCCCGGAAGCTCAAGGCCCTCAAGAGCGGGCAAAATCTCAGGCTCAAGGTCGTCCATCCGTTTGGGTGTCCAACCCTTTACAGCCCCCTTCAAACGGAGCTGGCGCTGACCGTGGTGTGGAAGCGCACCTTCGAGGTGCACGTCCTTGGCAGCGAGGGTGGAAAATGTGTTTGAGCGTTCGATGGACGCCGATTCAAGCATACCCAGAACGCCCGGCAACCATTCGATGGGGAGGTCTTTGAACCACGGGTTGTGAGGTGGAGGGAGCGAGGTTGCAAAGCGTTCAGCGATGCCTTTTGCTTGCTCCCAAGTGAGGGCCTGCGCCCTCAAACGAGCATGCCAGCGGCAACGAACCCAAAATTGGGCGCGAGGGTCCTGGGATTCACCGGGTTGGAGGCCCGGCATGCCTTCTGGCCATGCGTCGCGGTCAGCCTCCATCACGGTGAAGAAATCCTCCATGTCCTTCGGTGTCGCCAACGCCTCTAGGACATCGCTCGCCCACCAATCCATTGTGTAGCCGGCGGGGACAAGCGATTTGTTGTTCTCCAAAAACTCACCGTAACCGATCACCAGCTCACCGTTGTCCCAGATGTTCTTGACACGAGGCCGCAAGGAGGCGTAGGCTGAGGGGTCGTCGATTCGGAGGAAACGACCGTCGTCAAGGATGACCCATGGGCCTTCAGCCTCGTCGCATGGCGTGATGGCGCAGGCTTTCCCCGGGCGTTCGATTTTCATCTGCGTTCCGATGGTGATGAAATCGTCAAGCGCCAGCATTGAGGCGGTGTTGCAGGAGGCGGCGGCCAATCCGGAAGGGCGTGCCCGCCCGTATCGAAGGCGGAAACCGCCGGCCTGGAGGGGTCCACCAAAGACCGGACGACCAGCGATGATGTCGTTCATGAATTTGGTGATCGGCTGGATTTGCTTGCTTCGGAAGGTTTTCGCATCCGTGATGTCTTTTTCCTTCCCTCTTGCAGCAAATTTGGCGATGAAATCCCAACCCGGGAGGTTCAACCGTTCGGTGTGTTTCTCAATTTTTGGGGCTTTCAAGCACATGCCTTCCCCAATGACCAGCAGCACACCACCCCGAATACGCGCTTCGTCGATGTTTCGAACGTTTCCGTAGCCAGCGCATTCAATGCGCTCCGTCGATTCACCGTTGATCATCACCGGGCAAGCGCGCACGATTTCATCGATTTCGGGAGGAGAGGGGCGGTACTGAAGGTTGCCGCGGTAAAGGCCAAACTCCTCCTTCACACGTTCAACTTCCGGGTCGGTCGGTTGGTAGTGACCGATGTTCAATTCCCGACGAATCATGTCAGCGATGAGCACGGCAAGGGCTTGAGCGGTTCCACCTGCTGCCCGTATCGGGCCGGCAAAATGAACGGACACGAACTGAGAGCCGTCGATGTTGTTCAACAACCGAACCTCGCTGATCCCTTCCAGCGGGGCGACCAAAACCGCCTCGGTCAAAACGGCCAAACCGACGCGAAGCCCCACGTCAATCGACTTTTCCAAGTCGTACCCCTTTTCTCGAAACCCACGGGAAACGGATTGAGCGATCATGATGGACGTTGTTTCTCGGTCGTGTTTTTCGAGCAGAGCACGGATATCATCTGCAACGGGGTAGCCCTCGAGGTGTTCGATGAGCAACTTTTCCGTCCGTCCGGCCAGGTCCGAAGCACGCGGAATCTCGACCCGGTGTTTGTGGTCAAATCCGAGTTCGCGTGCAGCCTCGGCAATCCGGTAAGCGTCATCCGCCCGTTCATCCAGCCAGAGATGGTAGCGTTCCATCTCGGCTTCAAGGCGGGGCAAATCAAGCCCAATCAACGGGTTCAACTCTCCCAATTCGGAACGAGTCGGCTCAGTACCCATGGTCATTCGTGAAAATGAGGAGACCGACCCTATATCATCACCGCGGTTCAATTTCTTGACCGCTCAGCGTGAGCGGGGGAAGGAAAGTTCATGTCATGCACCCGTGAGAAGGAAGCATGGCCGTTGACCCCACTGTTCGTGCGCATCCTGAGTGGGCCCGCCTGGGGGCCTTGGTCCACGAACTGGCCTTCCTCGACGGCGGCCATGATGATGCCTTTACCCTCGCAAGCGGACGGCATTCTCGTTGGTTTTTTGACACGAAGCCGGTGATGATGCATCCGGAAGCGGGGCGGATTCTCGGACGCCTTTTGACCATGCGTGCTGAAGCGATGGGCGCTCAATTCGTCGGCGGGCTTGAACTTGGAGCGGTCCCGCTCACAGCGCTGGTGGTGGCGGCAGCCCCCGACCATCTGCGAGGTTTCATGGTTCGAAAAGAACCGAAAGGCCGAGGGGGGCGCAAAACCAACAACCCCCCTGGCATTGAAGGTTCGTCGCTGGTGGGTGGAGGCGATGTGGTCATCGTCGAGGACGTCACCACAACGGGGGGATCCTCGATCGTGGCCGTTGAGCGAATCCACGCCGAAACCGATTGTCGTGTGGTGGGCGTGATCAGCATTCTCGACCGGGAAGAAGGGGCAGAAGAGGCGTTTGAAGCCGCCGGCATTCACTTTGAATCCTTGCTCACACGGTCCGATATCCTGGCCCTCTGAGGCGTTTCCATGCACGAAATTCTGAACCCTGCCGACGTGGACGCTTCCGGTTTGGTTGAACTCGCCCAGGACCCCACGGCACCCGAGGGTTTGGTGTTTCATCACGCCGTTGAAGGGAAGCCGCTGGCTACGCCGTGGCAGGTCGCCGTTTTGCGCGCCGCTCTGCTCGCAAAGCATTCCCTCCCCGAAGGGCTTGTGCTCGATTGCGCTTGCGGCAGCGGGATTCAACTCGCAGCCTACGCCTCCAGCCTTCACCGACCGGTGCTCGGCGTTGAGCTGGAACCGGCGAGGGCCCATGCATCGGCCTTCAACATCCAAACCGTGGCCGACCACCACGCCGCCACAGAGGAACCATGGTTCACGGAGAGTCGTATCGTCTCAGGCGATGGAACGGATGCGGAAGGTGTGCTTCGGGCGGTCGATACGGCGCAACGCATCGCGTTTTTGCATCTTGACCCGGCTCGGCCTCGCAACAGTCGGACGCATGCGCTCGAAGAGATGCAACCCCCGTTGCACAGCGTTCTGCGTGAATGGGCACCCCATTTTGCAGGCGAGCCTGCCTTTGTGTTGGACCTCTCGCCAAGGCTCACCGACCAGCAGCGTGGAGAAGTCGAGGCGTTGGTTGAGGCCCTGTGGCCCGGGCTTCCGCGAACATGGGAATGGACTTCGAGGGGACGGGGGCGCGTTGACCGTTTGGCCCTCTGGGGAGGTTGTGTTGCTGAACGGGGCACAGCTCGCAGGTTCGTGCGCGTCCCGCAGACCTTGGGCAAAGAGGCGTTGATCTTGCGAACCGGCGATACCCACGAGGCCCCCCCGGTTCGTGTCCACCCTCCCAAACGCGGTGAATTCGTCACTCTGCTCGATGCAGCCTTGGTTGAGAGCGGCCTGGTGAGTTCGTGGTTGCCTTCGGTGTCAAAGGACCACACCTTTCGCTGGGCGGTGGTCGAAGGGCGGCGACCGCAGGTGCATCACGAACATGCTCTCCGTTTGAACCAGCAACAAGGCACCTTGGTTCAAGCCACGGGCCGTGTCGTTGAACTCCTCAACATTGAATTGAACGAAAGCACCGTTGATGGACTGGTCGAATACGCTTTGGAGCACAACTTCCGCTCGGTCAAGCTTCGTCTGGACCTCGACCCAACGCTTCAACCCGTTTTGCAGGGTTCTCTGGACCGACAGTTGCAACGCCGTCACGGAGTTCGCGAAGGTTTTCTCACCCGCCATCCCAACGGCCATACCCTCCTCCTCTGCGTCTTGGCTCACGATGAGGTTGAAGGGGGAAGTCCCTAATCACTCCTTTTCGCGGCTCAGTGGCGCGAACGCCATCATCGCGGTCTTGATATATGGGGGGTTGGTCGGAGGGATGCTTGACACTGCGTGTGTTAACGTACAGGTGAACACGATGGCACGACCGAAGGATGAGGACCTTGGTGACGATTTTTCATACATTTTGCGTATGGCCGATACGGACATGGACGGCTTGAAGCCGTTGGCCACCGCATTGACGTCGGTCAAAGGTGTTGGTGCTCGCACCGCCATCCAGATTTGCAAGAACACGGGCTTCGACCCCTACGCCCTCGCCGGTTTCCTCACCACCGAGCAACAGGAAGACCTCCGTGGCGCCATTGAATCCTACGCCGAAAAGGTCCCGGAATGGATGCTAAACCGGCAGCGCGACCTCGAATCGGGCTACGACGTTCATGTCACGGGCCAACAGGTTCGCTTTACCCTCAAGGACGACATTGACCGGCTACGCACCATGAAGTCCTACCGTGGTATCCGCCATGCGTCGGGCAACAAAGTCCGTGGCCAGCGCGGTCGTTCCAACGGCCGTGGCGGTTTGACCCTCGGTGTGAGCCGAAAGAAGTGATGAGAGGGATTGAACATGGGAGAGCCAAAGTTTTCACGACCCAAGTACGACACGCCTTCCCACCCTTGGAAGGCTGACCGAATCGAAGAAGAGCACGCCATCCAAAAGAATCACGGGCTCAAGAACATGAAGGAGATTTGGAAGGCCAAGTCGCAACTCCGCCGGCACCGACGACAAGCCATGCGCCTGATCGGTAACGTCGACACGACTGAAGGCCACGGCAAGCGTGAGCGAGAAGACCTGCTTCGCTCCCTCCACCACAAGGGCCTCATCGCTTCGGACGCAGACCTCGGTGACATCCTGTCGCTCACGACGGAAGATGTCCTCAACCGTCGACTTCAGGCTCAAGTGTATTACAAAGGTCTTGCATGCACCATGAAGCAAGCACGCCAACTGGTCACCCACGGCCAAATCTGCATTGGCGAGCAAAAGGTCACCATCCCTTCCTACCCCGTGAGCAAGGACGAAGAAGCCGATCTTCGCTACCATCCAAGTTCTGCTCTCAACAACCCAAACCACTCCATTCGGAAAGCCATTGAAGGCGTCCGCGAAAAGGCCGATTACGAAGACGGTGAAGTTGACCCGGAGGCCACCCCTGAATTTGCTGAAGAAGTTCAGGAAGCCGCTGAGGCCTCAACCGCTGCACTTGAAGGAGGCGATGAGTGATGTCCCGCAAGGCCGTTGTCAACATTTACAGTTCGAAGAACAACATTCTCATGACGGCTACGGATTTGACCGGGGCCGAGACCATCTCCACCTGCAACGGTGGCGAAGTTGTGAAGTCCGGTAAGGACAAAGGAAGTCAATTTGCTGCAACCCGTGCCGGAGAACGCATGGCTGATGCCCTAAAAGAAAAGGAATTTACCGAAATCGTCGTGAAATTTCGAGCGCCTGGCGGAAACCGCTCCATCCGTGCGCCTCAAGCAACCGCAGCCATCCGGGCCCTCACCCGTGCCGGCATGACCGTGAGCCGAATCGTCGATGTCACCCCCATCGCCCACGATGGAACGAAGAAGAAGGGTGGACGCCGGGGCCGCCGTGTTTGAAGACTGGTGATGACCATGAAGACTGAAATCGTAGAAGGCTGGCCACAGGGCCACGAAATCCGCATCCTCATCAGCGACACCGACGCATCCCAAGTCAACGCCATTCGTCGAGCCCTGATCGCTGATGTCCCCAAACTCGCCATCACCCGGGTTGACTTCTCCCAAGGCGTTACCCAAGACAACAAGGGCGAAGTGGTCGAATCCGTGAACGTGCTTCCCGATGAAGTGCTGGCTCACCGTCTCGCCATGATTCCCATTCCCACCAACCTCAACGAAGGCCTGGTCTTCCCCGACACTTGCGAAAACTGCAAGGACGTCGTTGAAAAGGACAAGGGTTGCCCCATGTGTCAGGTGCTCTACACGCTTTCTGCCCGTGGACCTTCGGCCGACTCCGAAGAAGAGTTCAAAACCGTATACGCACGGGACATCACCACGATTTCAGACCCCGTCTTCGACATTCGTGAAGAACACAAAGACATCCCGCTCACCGTGCTGGCCAAGGGTCAATTCCTCGAATTCTACGCATTTGCCGTGTTGGGACGAGGTCGAGATCACGCCAAGTGGTCTCCGGTCGCAGCCGTTGGCTTCCGACCCCAATGCATCGCCGTTCTTGACAAACCAAAGAAGGCAGAAATCCTGTTCAATCTCGGCTTGACAACGAGCGACGGAAAGGCCATTGATGCAAAATTGTTCGGCAAAGACAAGAAGGTCACCAACATCAATCACGTGATCGACCTTGAGAAAGCCCTTCACCAAGTCGGCCCCGGAACCGGACGCGAAGAAGACTTCGACAACGCCATCATCATGCAACCCGTTGACGGGGCTTTCGTCTTCTCCTACGAGACCGACGGAGCCCTTGACCCCGTGACGGCGTTCAATATGGCCTTGAGCGAACTAAGCCAACGCTTCACCGAGTTGAAGGAAGACGTTGCGTCCGCACTGGCTTGAAGTGCGAAGAGCACACTTCATCAGCCCCGCCTTCGTGCGGAGAACGATGTCCCCGTCCTTTGAAGCATCATGCGGCGGCCACATCACGCTGCTTTTTGCCATCGACAAGTCTGCTCGCCTCAAACGAAGCCAGGGCAGCAGAGGTACGGGGTTTACGATCAAACACGGTGTTCTCGTTCGCCTCACCCTCAACAGCGATGAGGCACTTGCTCCAAAGCGAACCATGGTCGGGATGGAACCCGATGCCTCTTCGCCAAGACGGAGCAACGAGCGCTCCACGGTCACCGTTGTCGATGCTGATGGGGGGACTCGGTCCGAGACCGCTCTCTACATGGATTACATTCAGGCGTGTCGCAACGCCACGCTGCTGCGTGAGCATGAATACATCGACGTTCAGGTGACCCTGCAGTGCCCAACCAGTCAAGGCTTCGGCATGTCCGCTGCTGGGCTGGTCGCCTTGGGGCGTGCGGTCCATGCAGCAACCCGACGGGGGTCGGCCGTTCAATACGAAAAACTGGCCCACCGCATTGAACGTGAACACGGTGCTGGCCTCGGTGATGTGCTGGGCTTGTCCGTTGGAGGTGTTGAGCTCCGTCTCGAACCGGGTGCGCCCGGTTGGCCGGGTCAGGCCGTGAGTTTCGGACTTGAAGCCCCCGTGTTGTTGGTGTGGGACGCCGCTGAAGCACGCCATACCTCGCTCTACATCAACGACCCTGACTGGCAGGACCTCATCACCAAGGCGGGCGAAGCGAGCCTTGCAACCCTTCGGACCGGAGCATGGAACGAAGAGCGTTGGTCAGAGGTGCTGAACGAATCGAGAAATTTTGCCGATGCTTCGGGCATGCTGGCCGAGGCCGAGCGCGCCGCCGTTTACGATGCGGTCATGGAAGAAGTCGGCCAACTCGGGCTCCAGGCCACTTGCGCCGTCCGCTTGTGCATGCTTGGAAGTTCGGTCGTCGTTCTCCCCCGTCGCGTGGACGAGCTTCCAACCGAGGAAGAATTGGTTCGGTTGGAGAACGAACTGAATCGGCGAGGATTGGGCACGTTGTTGAGCGGCTTCGCCCCGACTACTCGTCAGCATTGAGGCGGGAGAGGTCGATGGGTCCGGAATCCAACATGAGCACGCCGGGCATGTACAGGTTTTCGCAGAAACCGTGACGGAACATGATGGCTCCTGAGCCCCAAGCGTCGATGTAGCGGTTCATTTGTTTCTTCATTTTCTTGCGCTGAAACTCAACGTCCGCGCCGTAGAAGTGCTTTGCATCGATCCACGCCACCGGCTGACCGTTGATGTACACGTGATCGAGGAACAACAAGTCCGGCGTCCGAACCGGTCGCCCCAGTGCCTCGGATTGCTCCTTCACCATATCGGGTTGACGGCGAAGGCGAATGCCTTGCGCTTCGAACCAGTCGGCGAGGATGTCCTCAAACAAGTCGGCCTTGAGTTGCGTCTCGGATTGGTCAACGCTTGCCACGCGATCCACCGCTTCAGCCTCCTCAAATTCACGACGTTCTCGCTCTTTCATTTTGCTAGGATTGCGAAGTCGTTCCTTGATTTGATTCTTCGACCAACCGTTTGCCTCAAGGACCGCTCGAAAGAGGTTCATCGGGGAAAAGTCGTGTTCGATGGAAAGTTCGATCACCGTTGACCCGTTTCGGTATTGTTGGGCGATTGTACGTGCCTTTCGCTTCAATTTGTGGTGGGAATAAACCGTCTTTTGCTGCAAGAGAGCCGAGCGCAACGACAAGGCCTGATCGAGGGTCATGGCATCGTTGGCTACTTTTCTGCCAATTTCGTCCACTCGCTCATCGGTCAACCAACCGTATTCGCCTCGCTGTACGACCCAGTCGGCGACCTTTTCTTCGGTTTTGAGTGGGACGGGGCTGACCGCCCACTCAAGATGGAACGTACGAGGGGGTTGGATGTCATTTGGAATGGCCATGGGAAGCGGGCGCTGGTCGAATCGACCCTCTGCCCTCGCATCCATGGTCCGAACCTCTTCACGAAACCGTTCCTCTTGCTGCTGGCGTTTTGGACCACCGTAGCGCCGACGGTTCGCTGACGAGGACCCTCGTCGCTGATGGCGACGCCGGCCGTCATCAGAACCACTCATGGCCTTCTGGCTGAGGCGACACTCAATGAAGACTCCCCCGAACCCCGTTGCGCACGCCCGCGCGGGAGGTTCTTATGGAGGACATCCATCCAGCGCCATGCGCTTCACGCTCGTGCACGCCTTCCTCGCTGCGCTCCTGTTGGCGGCGGCGGCAACCCCGCTCGTCAATCCCGCCCCCCAAGGGCTTGAACGTCCGGCCCTTGCGTTCCAGAGCGAATCAGCGAACACCAGCGGTTGGTTGGCCAGTGCAGGCGGCTATTCGAGTGAATTCATCAACGCCCTCCTACCGCTTCCAGACGGTGGCATCATCGCCGCCGGTTCGTTCGAGCAAAACATCGATTTCAACGGCGATGTCATCGGGTATTCAACCGAAGGCTCAGGGTTTGGTGCTGACCTCTTCATTGGATGGATCGACGCCAACGGGACGTGGACAAACACGACCAACGGGTCAAGCAATACGGGATTGGATTCTGGATTGGATAGCATCACTGCCTTGGCTGCGCTAAGCGACGGCACGGTGCTCGTCGCCGGGACGTACTGTGACATGACTCTCGGCAGTGCATGCAACATGACGTTGGGTGAACTCGAGCCCATCAACAAGACGGCTGACGGCCACGAAAACGCCGTGTTCCTCGCAGCGATGACGCCTGAAGGCGATTGGTTGTGGGCAAAATCATTTTCCAACGCCTACCAAATCAGCGTCGTCGACCTAATCGTCACGCTCAACGACGAAATTCACCTTGCCCTGCTTCATCGCGGTGAGTTGCTCTTCGAAAACGAGACCTCGCCTGCCAGCATGGACCAGGAGGCCGTTGCCTTGGTGATGATGAACGAGTACGGCGACCATTTAGCGGTCAAAACCATGTTCTACACCAATGCGCTCGGCAACACTGGAAACCTTTGCAAAGACAACAACGGAGGGACCTATTTCGTCACCGCGTTCTTCGACATGGTGATTTTTGACGGATTGGAGGTCTTTAGCACGGGGAACCTGGACATCGCCGTTGCCCAATACTCCACGGGAGGAGGGAATTGGATCGCTCACGCAGGAGGAACCGGTGACAACACCGTCGCTGACTGTACCGCAAGGGCGTCCAACGGCATCGCACTCGTTGGCGATTACGTGCAGAACATGAGTTTCGGAGATATGGATATCGATGACGCCGTTTGGATTGACTTCTTCGAAGCCCACCTTTCTGCGAGCGGAGAATGGCTGCACGCAACCGGCTTTGGAGGAAACGGCGTTGACCGAGCCGTCGGCATTGAGATCACCTCGCAGGGCGACTCCATCGTCCTCGGCGAAACAAGCGGCGACCTCACCCTCGGTGAATTCACGCTGACCGACCTCGACGGGATGAACGACGACAACCATCTCGACGTGTTCTTGGCGCAACGCCAAGAAAACGGGGCATGGGATTGGGCGATTTCCGGGGGTGGCAACGGCAACGACCGACCTTCAGATTTGGCGCTCACGGCCAGCGGGTCCCCGGTTGTTGCTTTCGCCTCCAACAACGACGGCATGTACGGACCCCATGTGTTTGACCAACGAGACCAAGTTGATATCGGCGTGTGGATGTATGAAACCGATTTGGATTTGGACGGCGTTCTCGACGGGGTTGACAACTGCCCAAAGCTTCCCAACCCCAATCAAGAAAACCACGACGGAGACGCTTTTGGCGACCTCTGCGATGAGGATGACGACAACGACGGCGTCAACGATGCGAGCGATGATTGCAACCTCGGTGAGGTGGGCTGGCAGGCCAACGCCAACACCGACCACGACGGTGATGGCTGTCGAGATGCAACCGAAGATTTGGACGATGATGAGGACGGCATTTTTGACTCCAATGACCTTTGCCCAACGGGACCTGTGGGTTGGGTCTCAACCGAAGAAAACGACATTGAATCCGATGGGTGTGCTGATGTGGACACCGACGGTGACGGCTTTGTCGACCAAGCAGACAATTGTCCGGGGGTCGCCAACCCAACCCAGGGGGATTTGGACAACGACAACATCGGGGACCCTTGTGACGTTGACAAGGATGGGGACGGGATTTCAATCCCCGACGACAACTGTCCAAACGACTTGACACCGTGGATTTCCTTCCCTTGGAACGACTACGACACCGACGGGTGCATTGACGAAACGATGGACGATGACGATGATGATGACGGGGTCTTGGACGTCGACGACACGTGCTTGTTCGGCGAAAAAAATTGGATTGACCAAGCCGAAACCATGGACCACGACGGTGATGGGTGCGCAGACAGCACCGAAGATGACGACGATGATAACGACGGCATTGAAGACGTGGTGGACCGATGTCCAAAGGGCATCATCGGGGTGGCGCAGTCCGGACAAGACATGGATGGGGACGGATGCATCGATGCCGTGGAAGACGATGACGATGACCAAGACGGGGTTTTGGACCCTGTTGACCTGTGCCCTCGAACCACCGCCGGAGACCAAATCTCCTCCAACGGCTGCAGCGAGTTCCAACTCGATGACGACGATGACGGCGTGGTCAATGCCTACGATTTTTGCCTCAACTCGGCCTTTGGAGCGGTCGTGGATGAACAGGGATGTGCGACCAAGTCCGACGGTGCTTCCGGCGAGAACGATAGCGGCGGCTTTGGCCTTGCAGGATGGTTGTTCCTCGCTGCGGGCGTGATCGGTGCCTGGGCCGTTATCATCAGCAATCAGCGGGTGGGTCCAACATTGCCAAAGGAAGATGTCGCCATGGCGCCACCGCCTCGTCCGTCCATGCTCGAACAGGAATGATCACGCATACACGATGGCCGGCGACAACGGCATCGTAGAGCCCGCCCTTCCCGTGGTGTCAGCATCGCTTTCACCGACGACGATGTTCACCGTGGCAAGACCGAGTTCAGCGGCAACAAAGTCCGAGGCGTGGCTGAGAACAAGGGCTTCGTCCATTGACGAGATCACGACACTCTTCGAAGCATCGTCCCATTTGAAGACTTGGGGAAGCATCTTCTTGCCCCAAAACCCAAGAATTTCGCCCTTTCGCTCGCCTTGAGCCAACGGTAATTCCTGAAGCACGGACATGAATTGTTTGGGATGACCTCCATCAGCGAGGAAGGCAAGAGCGGATTGAGCCAATGTACGCTTCCAGTCGGGTGCGACCACCAACGTGGCGGACGTGGCGGACTGACCGAGGTGGCGTTCCGCCACCACGCGAACTTTTCGAGCCTGTTCAAGCACATCCCGAATGTATTGTTCTCCGGCAAGCAACACCTGCTGGTCATCGTCCAGCGGGGTTGGAACCTCGAGCGAACTCGCTGCAACCAAACCGGTCGTTGCGGCATGATCGTTCCACCAAACCTCGGCCAGGTGCGGTGTTGAGACGGAAATCAACTGCGACCAAATGGGGAGCAAACGCTCGGCGACCGCTCGGTTGCCACCACCCCTGCGGACGTACCAGTTGATGTCCTTGATGACCTCGTAGTGGGAGATTTCGACCGCACGGCGAAGGTCGTAACGCTCCATCGCCTCCGTAAATTCGTGAATGCGTTGAGTGAAGCGAGCCTCCATCCAAGCGTCCATCGGTGTGTCCGAGGCGGTCCAAGCCATGAGTTGCTCCGGCATGCTGCGGAGTTGAAGCATGACGCGATGGTTCGCTTCTAGGGCTGCATCGGACCAATCCATTCCCGCCGTTGGGTTGGCAGCAAAGAGAATGAACAAGCGCACCGTATCCGCCCCAAAGCGTTCGATCATGGCTTCCGGTGAAACCGTGTTGCCATGCGACTTGCTCATTTTGGCTGAACGGGACGTCAACTCGCCGTGACAGTGCGGGCAAGGCGCTCCTTCGTGGTCCACCGAAAGCGTCACGCCGCAATCGGCACAAAACGGGGCCGATTTGTTAACCATGCCTTGGCAGAGCAACTCGTTGAAGGGTTCGTCCACGTCGACCAAGCCCAAATCCCGGAGGGCTTTGGTCATGAAGCGAGCATAAATCAGATGCATCTGCGCGTGCTCAATCCCGCCGCAATAGAAATCCACCATCATCCAGCGGTCAGCGATGGCTTTTGCAAACGGTTCGTCGTCGTTGAGCGCATCGGTGTACCGCAGGAAGTACCAGGACGAATCCATGAACGTGTCCATGGTATCGGTTTCACGACGAGCCTCTGCACCGCATGAGGGACATGAAGCGTTGACAAAGGTGGGCGAGGTCTCCAGTGGGTTCCCCTCAACGGCGAAGACCACGTCACGAGGCAGTTCGACGGGTAAATCCGATTCAGGGACGGGAACCGCCCCGCATTCTTTGCAGTGGATGACCGGAATAGGGGTGCCCCAGTACCGCTGGCGGGAGATCAGCCAAGGTCGCACCTTCCAGTTGACCGTTCGCTCCCCGTGATTTGCGGCTTCAAGGGCGGCGCAGACGGCGTCTTTCGCCGCTTGGCCGTAAAGGCCGTCAAACCCGTCCAAAGGACTGTTCACCATGTAACCCAAATCGGTCTCGGCTTGAGTCATGGGTGCGTCAGCGTCACCGCCCTCCTTCATCACCAACACGCGACGAATGGGGATGTCGTAAGCAGTTGCGAAATCGAAGTCGCGCTCGTCGTGGGCGGGGACTGCCATCACCGCTCCGGTCCCGTAGGTAGCGATGACGAAGTTGCCAAACCAAATGGGAACGGCATTGCCGGTGAGCGGATGGACGGCATGGTGGCCGGAAAACACCCCCTGCTTCTTGTTCATGTTCTTGATGCGGTCAAACTCTGACATGCTCGCAACCTCGTCGTGCAAGGCTCGCCATTCGGCCTCCTGAGGGGTTCCCTCAACCAAGAGACGGGCGAGGGGGTGTTCGGGCGCAAGCGTGACGAAGGTGGCGCCGAAGAGGGTGTCCGGGCGTGTCGTGAACACTTCGATCTCTTCCTCCCGGCCAACGATGCCGAAACGAATGTTTGCACCTTCAGACCGACCCAACCAGTCCTTCTGAAGCGATTTGACGTGTTCTGGAAATGCGATGGTGTCAAGGCCGTCATGGAGTTGTTGGGCGTATGAGGGCAAGTCAAGGAACCACTGGTTCATTTCTTTCTGTTCCACGGGACCGTTGCAGCGCCAACACCGACCGGCCTTGACCTGTTCATTGGCGAGAACGGTGTTGCACGCCTCGCACCAATTCACCGGGGCATGCTCTCGACGGGCCAGGCCGTTTTCCATGAATTTCGTGAAAAACCACTGATTCCACTTGTAATACCTTGGGTCGTGGCTTTTGAGGGTTCGACGCCAATCGTAAGAGAACCCCATCCGCTTGATTTGAGCGGTGATGGACGCCATGTTTCGCTCGGTGCTGTCATGAGGATGACCTCCTTGCGAAATGGCGGCGTTTTCAGCGGGCATACCAAACGAGTCGTAGCCCATGGGGTAGAGGACATCAAAACCTCTCATGCGCTTGTAGCGAGCAACGGCATCGCCAATGGAGTAGTTCCGCACGTGCCCCATGTGCATTTTTCCCGAAGGATACGGATACATTTCAAGGCAGTAGAACTTCGGTCGGTCGTCCCGTAGGTCGGCCTCGAAGACCCGTTCGTCAGTCCATCGCTTCTGCCAGCCGACCTCGTCAACGGGTTCAAGTTCGGATGACATGGAGCCTCACCGTCCACTGGACGATTCGACCCACTCGCCTTCACGCTTTCAAATCCCCGCCTCGCGCCAAGCGTTTGACCGACTTGTTACGCTCTCAGTTGGATCCAAAATCATCGCTGGTTTCCAGGAGGAAAATGGCTTCCCGTGTCAATTTGTAACGGTTCATCAAGCCCATCTTTCGTCGCTCAACCAACCCGTACTTTTGCAACGTACGTAGGTGATGAGAAACGAGTTGTTGGCTCTTTTCAAGCCGCTTGGCCAGTTCTGCTTGTGTCGGGAACTGCCCCAAGTCGCCGTCTTGGTCGAGCAGGCTGAGGATCTTGCCTTGCAAACTGTTGGGGTCGGGGGACAACGGAGGCACGGGAAGGTCTTCTTCGTTCGTGCTCGGATTCAATTGATTGGTCAGCGGATAATAGCGGACGAGACGTCCGTCATTTTTCCGCCACACGTTCTCCTCAGCCTCCAAAATACGGAGGTGGTGCGTGATCTGACCGTTGCTCATTTCCAGCGCGTTCATCAACGCCCGGAAATGGCAACCCGGGTTGGCGATTAAGTACCCCATGAGGCGGCCGCGTTGGTAACGTCCATCGGCGGTTTCGTGGGTTTTGCCCACGAGGCCAAGCAACCACAACCCTGCCAGCGTGGTGGGCAACCGGAAGGCTTCGTTGGTGGCCACGACAGCGACGAGCAGCGACAACAAGGACGTCGTCACGACTACGGTGACCACGCTCGCCACGGGGACGGGGGCTGTTTGGCTCACCTCGTCTTGTTGGACCTCGACCGGTGGCTCCTCGATGACAGGCTCAAGCGTGGACCGCTCCATCACGACTTCAATCACTTCCACAGAAGGAGCGGAGAAGGAGGCACATGCGGGCGACGGTGAGGCTTCAACCGCTCGATAAACGCCTTCAGTTGTACCCGAGGGCGTCCACGCAGCCAGCGTTCGGGCATGAGACAGCAGGTGAATCGTTTCGTCCATTTCCAAAACATAACAGGTGCCTTGTTCCGTGAGCAGGCCCGTCCAGGTTCCTGTCAATTCAAACACGTCCATTTCATCGCTTGATGTGTCTTCCTCTTCAGCAGGGGATTGGGTGAAGTCTTGAGGCCATACCACAGAAACGGAAGAGGTGATGGTGGTTGAGGCGAGCAGGGTGAGTTCGAGTTGATAGATGCCTTCGGGAACGATGGGAGCCCCGTTTTGAACCAGCTCGATATCAAAGGTTGCAAACACCGATCCCTCCCCACCTTGGGGCATCAAGACCTTCCGACCGTCGTAAACGCCGCAGAAGTACACGAAGCGCTGAACCGAAGTGCCCTCTGTATCGTGGAAATCAAGGATGAAGGAACAAGGTTGCGTCATTCTCAGGTAGACTTCAGGGCCGAGGTTGGTGACGGTGTTGGTCAACTGGAGTGTATCGTTATCAAGCCACCTTGATTCAACGGTGAGCCGGATGTCGGTAAGCCCATCGCAACCGTTTGAATCGGGGTTCCGATAGGCTACGGTCTCGATGACCGAGAGGTGAAACTCGGGGACTTCGGCCACCACCGTGTAGGTGCCGGGTGCGACGCTGCACCCGTTTTGGTCGAAAAAATTCCATTGAGGAAGGGTCAGCGAGAGAGGTTGGGAGGGTGAAAGTGATGTCTCGAGTTCAATGGGTTGACAGGTTTTGGCCCTCCGGGAATCGAACACGACCTCCCCCACGTCGTCGATGACCCACATCTCAGACCTGCACGAGGAGGTGAAGGTCAAGTCCTGCTCTTCGGTTGAGCGGCTGACAAGGTCAAGTTGAGCGACCAAGACATCCCCATATCCAAAGGGGCGCTCTTCGTCAAAGTTGAGCGTCATGGAAAGGGTAGCATCAAGCGTGTTTTCGCCGTCTCCCAGCGGCTCAATGAGGCGCTCGTGAACGATTTCCCCGCCGGGCAAGGCAAGTTGAACCGAGGTTGATGAGGTCGGTGAAAGCGTCAATTCGTCCACTTGGACCACTTCGCCCGGCATCAAGGTAGGTTGAGGGCCAATGCACGACGATCCGAGGCTCACGGTGTCCCCGATGGTGCGCTCAAACCTGCACGGAGCGACCTCGCTCAAGTCCAAGGCTTGGTTGGTGGGGTTGTGCAGGGAAACAAGGCCCACCCAAGCACCTTGCTCGGCGTCGGAGCGCTGCACCCAATCCACAGAGTAGGTCAAGGCCGACGGAAGTTCAACCGGTGTTTGAGCAACCACGGTGGAGGAGGTGGAAAGGCCGGTGCCGAGGTGCATGACTTCAACGGTGTACTGCCCGCTCACCAACCACATCCCGTCTGCGTCCTTCATGGTCCATGTCAACGGCGATTCAACGGTGTAGGTTTCGGTTGCGAGGAGGTCAAGTCCTTGCTCACGGAGAGGACAAGCTTCGCCACCATCAACCACCTTGATGCCGGTCGCGTTGAACACGTTGATGACGAATTCGCATGCGGGGTTGTTTGGCAGCGTCACGGCGTCGCCTTGGTTCACCAAAGAAGGCGTGATCTCAAGCGGGTGCATCGGGTCAACCCAAGGTTGGGTGGCACTCTTGTCAAAGGCCGCTTCGAGGTGAACATCGCTCACATCAGCGGAAGCAAGACCCACAAAAAGCGAGGCCAGCAGCAAGCCCATCACGAGAAGGATGCGGCCTTGCGGCTTCTCGCCCATGTGAAAACATGGTCGCTTCCCCTTTGAAAGGTCAGCGGTGCAAACAATGCGTAGCCTTCAGAGGTTCTCAAGGTCGAACATGGTAGGAATCGCCGCCTCAGCGGCGGCTTGCTGCTGCAATTCATGTTGCTTCCATTCCGGCAAGCCCTCGGTACCTTCCCAGCCCAACGCACGGGCTTCCGCATAATTGCCTTCGGCGAGGTAGTGCTGAATCCAAGCCTGACGCCGTTCTTCTTCTTCAGCGATGGAGGCCTGTGCAAGTTGCTTCTCCTGATTGGCCACCATGGCTTTGCGCTTTCCAGCGGCCCGGGAGACTTGAGCGATGATGATGAGGGCGAGCATGAAGATGATCACGCCACCCATCCACACGAGGGTGGTGTTCTCGCCGCTGAGGAAGGAACTGGTGTCCCCTTCTTCACCTTGTGCGTCCGGGTCGGCCGTGATGGTGCACTTGGCTTTGTCAACGGCAAGCGAGAATGCAGGGTCCCAAGGACAGGCATCGGCGTCGTCGGCCACCCCATCGCTATCGGCATCGGGGCATCCGTACCAAACTTCTTCGAGGCCGGAGGTGGATGTACCCGGCACGCGCTGGCACATGTCGGCCTGGTAACCAGTGACGTTGTCACCGTAACCGTCACCGTC
>Ga0255763_1000535_pt1 | contig 42021 bp, 30 predicted proteins | sample 041ome_2_FD_179963 | JGI IMG/M metagenome (GOLD analysis project Ga0255763, IMG submission 179963) | Coastal salt marsh microbial communities from the Groves Creek Marsh, Skidaway Island, Georgia - 041406US metaG (version 2) | ecosystem: Environmental > Aquatic > Marine > Intertidal zone > Salt...
CTTCCTCTTCCTCTTCCTCTTCCTCTTCCTCTTCCTCTTCCTCTTCCTCTTCCTCTTCCTCTTCCTCTTCCTCTTCCTCTTCCTCTTCCTCTTCCTCTTCCTCTTCCTCTTCCTCTTCCTCTTCCTCCACTTAAACGCCGTACTGCTCAGCTAATTTTCTCATCACACCAGGTTCGAGATCCCGTACAACCATCGCCCACTGGTCGGTCCCAACGTGATCCTTGAAGCCGCGCACAAGTTGACCCATGGTCGCGACGAGTTCATTGTTGCGGCACTGTCTCCACGACGCAACGGCCTCGACAAATGCGCTCAAACCACTCGTCGCGCCCGACGGATTCATCTGAATCAACTTGCAAAGCCCCATGAAGCCGTGTTCTTTTTCAACGCCATCGCGAAGTCGTCTCAGAGCAGAGCACCAAGACGTGATGAAATGCGCGAGACCACCTTGTAATTCTTCAGGACACGTCATCGAAAGTCGACCAAGACTTATGGCGGCATTTTCGCCAAGGGCTCTGTTCACCATTCGCATGTCGAGAATTTGAACCAAACATTGCGCCAGTGGCGCTACAAATGGACGCAATACGTCGCTTGACGTTCGAATGGCGATCTCGCCGGCGGCCCAGCTTGCGTTATTGCATACAGACATGTTCATGGATATGACCATCGCTGGCTGCAACTGCGCAACAATGAGCTCCATCAACTGTTGCAAAGACGGAGTCAAGTGCGCAGTACTCGAACGTGTGAGATCGCCCACGAGTGCGAATGCGCTACGTCTGACTCCTGGGGACTCATCCATGCACGAAGCGATGAGAATATCTCGAATAGGCGACTGCGCGACGAGCGGCTCGATGGCTTGTCCCATGCCTTCGCATAAACCAGAAAGCAAGTCCAAGGTACAAATGACGATGTCGATTGCGTACTCTTCGGCTGGCATCTCGCCGCGTTGCACTGCAGTGCGCTGCTGAAGCTGGTATGTCAAAGCGGAAATGCATTTTGCGAAAATCCCAGACGAGAACTCGGCCGATGCCTGCCCGAGGCCGACGATGATCGCCGTGAGGCACTCGAGCAAATGATACAGCTCAGGGTCCACCTTGTTCGCATTCTCCCACTTTTGAAGCATTCCTGGTAAGATCGCACCGGCGTACCGCGCATCCTCAATCGACGGACCGATATTCTCCGCGAGCATGGTCAGTGCGTCGTACAAGTTGCGCATATTCTTCCGCTGGTATGTAGCCAGCGCCTGGGTGAGCGTCTGCACGATAGTTTCGGTCCAAGGCGCCAGCGTGTCTTGACCTTCGGCGAGAAGGGTCGCGATCGCGCCGCAAGCTGCGGCTTGAACGTGTTTGTTGTGATCCAAGCACCTCTTGCAAAGCGCTGTCGTCAGCGTGTTGAGCTGCTCCATACCTTGCTGCTGGGGCATCGCGTTTGGATCGTTCGACGGCCTCGCGCACTGCAACGTCCATCGAGAGAATCGACTGAGCGTCCAGCAAGTCGTTGAGCGCACCAACGGACGGGCGTCATCCAGCATCGGTAAGAGGAAATTGATTAGCATCGGGAGGTATTGCAGCAAGCCGCCTGAACAGCCCTCAGCGACGGCGCCAAGGGCCAAAATAGCGCTCTCACGGATCTCCCACCTCGACTCGCGTAGTCTCTGCTCGACGACGGGTAGCAGAAGAGGCAGAAGCTCGTCGCCAAAGACGTTCGACAGGATGTCCAAACCATTTGCAGAACTCTTTCGGAGGTTCCACACGAAGTCATCGCTGTCGTCTTGGCCGTCATCCTCTCCTTCTCCTTGTGAGCCTTTATCCTTGGTATCACGAAACGTGGGTTTGATGTCTTGATCTCTGTCTTCCCTTCCCACGTTCACTTCGTCGTCCTCGGCCGAAATCACTTCCTCGTCGTCCTCCGTGTACGCCATGTTTGTCAACAACACTGGGATGAGTCTCGGCGTAAACTCGCGCAAAATTTGCACATAATCATCACCCAGTTCGGCCTCACAGAACGCCCCCCAGAACTCGCACGACTCCATGGCGACGTCTTTATCCTCGTCGTCCTGCCTTTCGAGCATGTACACGATGATTTCCCGCAAATTCGGCGCCAACTTTTCTGGACAAATGTGAATCAACATGACCAAGCCCGAGCACACCAGCCTTCGAACGTCGTTGTCCGGATCGTTCGCGAGCGAAAACAATCCTTGCAAGTAACTATCCAACAGCGCGTAGTGGTTTTCCGGCCAGCACGGCGCGATCATGTTCACCACGCCGACCGCTTGCTGGCGCACCTTGGCCGCCGGCGAGGAGAACAACGCGAACAGTCGCGGAATCACCATCCCCGCGGGCGAATCCGGCAACCCGGGCACTTTGACGTCCAATCTCCCGTTCACCTCCTCGCACGCCTTGTACAGCGCGCCCAGGGCACCGTCTCGAGAATTCTCGTCCCCCGCCTCGACCGCTCTCACGAGCGTCGGCCACAGGTCGCCCCAATTTTCAACCCCCCCGCACCGCACGATCACCGCCACGCACGTCCCGCACGTCCCCCTGATCAATCTCGACGGGTGTCCCAGCGCTCTCAGCAGCGTTTCTCGCACGTACGTCCTGTACTCTTCGCTCATCGTCGTCGTCCACGACGTCTTCAGATTATTCTTCAACAGCAGTCCCGCGCTCTGTCGCACGTCCTCCCTCCGTCCCGCGTCCTCGTCGCTCGTCAGCACGTGCGCGAGGTAGTTATTAAAGTCCGGAAACCCCGCGCATTGCTCCAGCCTGCCCAGCATCTCTCGCTGATTCGCGCGCGGGTCCAAGTATTCGGCGATCATCTGAATGATTCGCGCCGCCCCGTCCCCGTTCGGGGTCCACGCCGTCGCCATCGCGCGCGGGAGCGCGCGTCGCGCGTCGCGTCGCGTCGCTCGACGCGCTCGCGTCGCGGTCGCGCTCGCGTCGCGCTGTGCGGGACGACGGATCGATCGCCGCGCGCGTCGGCGTCGGATAACCTCACGGCGCGACGCGCGACGCGCGCTCCGCGAGCGCGCGTCGAGCGACGACGACGACGCGCGCGATGACGACGATGATGACGCGCGCGACGGCGACGACGCGCGCGACGGCGGGCGGACGCGCGAGCGGGAGCGCGGACGCGCGGACGACGCGACGCGTCGCGATGCCGAGCCGGGACGCGGCGACGACGGCGCGCGCGCGACGCGACGCGCGAGCGCGAGCGATGAAGCGGGTGTTCATCGATGGCGAGGCCGGAACCACGGGGCTTCAGGTGCGCGAACGGTTGGAGGCGCGAGGGGACGTCGAGCTGATTCAACTGGATGAGGGCTCGAGAAAGAATCTCGAGGCGAGACGCGCGGCGTTGAACGAGTGCGACGCGGCGATTCTGTGCCTTCCCGATCAGGCGGCGGAGGAGGCGGTGAAATTGGTGGAGAATGAGACGACGGTGGTGATCGATGCGTCGACGGCTTTTCGCGTCGCCGATGGTTGGACGTACGGATTCCCGGAGCTGGCGCCAGGGCATCGAGAGTTGGTCAAGGCGTCGAAGAGAATCTCAAATCCGGGGTGCTATCCCACCGGGTTCATCGCACTCACTAGACCATTGGTTGACGCGGGCATCCTGTCTCCAGGCGCGGCGTTGACGGTGAACGCGGTGAGCGGGTACACGGGCGGCGGTAAGGCGCTCATCAAGGTGTACGAGGAGGAAGAACACGAGCCGTGGGGCGCTTACGGATTTAATCTCGAACACAAGCACTTGCCAGAGATGGCGAAATGGAGCATGATCGGTCGTGAACCAATTTTCATGCCATCTGTCGGTTCCTTCGCGCAAGGTATGGTGGTGAGCGTACCGTTGCATTACGATCAACTTGCCGCCGACGCTCGCAGCGCCAAGCGTCTGCATGAGTGCTTACGCGCGCGGTACGCGCAGAGTACGTACGTTTCGGTGCGAGATTTGAACAAGATGGACGACCTCGAGCGTGGAGCTTTCATGAGACCAGACTCTTTGGCGAACACGAACAAGCTCGAGTTAAGTGTTTACGCCAACGACTCAAAGCGAACCGCCGTTCTCGTGGCAAGGTTAGATAATTTGGGCAAAGGTGCTTCGGGTGCGGCGGTGCAAAACATGAACTTGGCGCTTGGACTGGATGAAACAATGGGATTGTAGGCATTACGAGACAGTATGTTAACATGTTATGCTAAGATATACCACGTGCACATTCCGGTTTGCCATTTTTTTTTTGTACAACTCACACGAAACAATGTAATCAACTCCGTTTCAACAACTTTGGTAAATTTTTCGCTCAAGTTGAACCATGAAAATATTGTAGTACCACTAGAATCGTAGTGGCAGAGAATCAGAGCGACGCGCGGTCGCACAAGCTATCTCACTTATCAAATAGTGATGGGCGAATCGCGCCGCCAAGATTCGACGGGAACAACTTCCTCACAAAGCAACCCACTTTCGAACGGTGCTTGTAAATTTTCGTCCGGATTCTGTTGAATGCCTCCGGTGAGCGGACAGAATCGAATGTTCCAGTGCGTAAGAACATTCCTTCTAGCGCGCGCGCGTACTTTTCTAGAGTGTCAAGATCTTCCAGCAAATCCTTCATAGCGTAATCCATCCTGAGAAACGCCGAGCGCGCACGGTGCGAATAATAATTCACATCGCACATCTCCATATCATCGATGCTGTATTCAAACTGCGCCAACGTATGCTATCGTGTCACGCACGCATATTGTTACTTTAGTCAGTCATCAATCTCTCCGTGCGTCGTCGAAATCACGACTCGCGTGTAGTCGTATCGCTCGCATCGCTCACTTTAGTCAGTCATCAATCTCTCCGTGCGTCGTCGAAATCACGACTCGCGTGTAGTCGTATCGCTCGCATCGCTCGTCCCGTCGCACCTGCATGAGCTCCGCAATGTATTCGTGGCAACCCACCACCGCTCGCGCGTGACGATGCGGCCATCGCGTTACGCCCGCTTTTCTACACCTACACTCACCGCGAACCAGACGCGCATCGTCAGTCACGCGGTCCGTGCGAGCGACAAAGACTCTCAAAAAAGTCAAAAAAAATCGCGCGCTGGGCTCAAAAACACAATAAAGCGACGAAAGACACGTGCGCTTTGACGTACTGCAGCCTGAATGATCCAGAGGGCATCCCAAACGCCTTCGCGACTTTGTCCGCGGGCATCATCAGGAACGCGTACAGCTCGTGCAAGTCGAACGGCTCGTCCAACTCCTCGTCGATCGCCAACGCCTCGCGTTCGGCAAACTGTTTCGCGACGAGCGCCGCTCGCCTCGCCCGTTTATCATCATCGATTATTCCCAATCGATGATCTAAGATCGCGCGCGCCGCGCGCGCCTCCGTCGCCGCGAGCGCGTCGCGTTCGTTCGCAATCGTTCTCATCGCGCGTGCGCGCGCGTCGCAGCCACGCGCGCCGCGCCGGGCGAGCGCACCACGGCCTCGCGCCTCGGAATAAAAGATAAAAGACCCTCCCGGCACCCTCGCGCGCGCCTTCCCGCGTCGCGCGCTTTCACTCGGCGCGTTCATCGCACCGTCGATACCCTTTCGATTCGCGCTTGTACGGCGTCTTCGCCGCGCGCGGTGGCGATAAACGTTCGCGCGCTTTTTCGCCACTTTTTCGGTCTTTTCGGTCTTTTCGGACGGCGACCGGTCGACGGTCGGAGATTTAACTTGTCGTATGCGTAAACAGTCAGAATAAAGGACGTATGCGTAAACAGTTCGAGACCCGCGCGCGCGCGCGCCGGGCGCGCCGGCGTCCCGGACCGCACTCGCGGCGGCGGCGGCGGCGGCGGCGGCGGCGGCGCGCGCCATGCGCCGCGCGCTGGACGACGACGATGATCTCGGAGGCGCGCGTCGACGACGCGACGGCGCGCGAGCGCGCGCGGGGGCGCGAACGAGCGCGGCGAAGGCGGATGGGGACGGTTGCGCCGCGCGCGGTGCGTCGGCGGCGGCGCGCGAGGAGAACGGCGGCGCGGCGGCGCCGGGCGAGGGCGAGGGCGCGGGAGGGGCGATGCGCGTCGCGCGCGAGTGGGTCGGGGGTGATGGCGCGAAGGCGCGCGCGAGGGGCGTGGGGAGGGGGGGCGCGGCGAGGCGGGCGGCGCGCGGGCTAAACATAGCGACGACGACCGCGGTCGGGATGTACGTGTATTGGATACTCATGGGGACGGTGGCTTGGATCTCGCACTTGGGCGAACGCGCGCCGTGGTTGAGGTTCGCGCTACCGGCGAAAGGATATCCGGGAAACGCGCCGTCGAGCGCGGGGGCGCTCGGATTCGTCGCGAGAAACGTGCCGCTGAGTCTCATCTTTGTCGTGCCGCATTCAGTGTTTTTGCCGAGTCGATTGCGGAAGATTTTCGGAAAACATGGGCGTTTGATGTATAATTTCGTGTCTGCGGCGACGTTGCACTTCTTCTTGTTGAATTTTACGCCGTTGAAGACGCCGGTGGTGATGACGATTCCATTCAACACGAATTTTCACAACGCGCTCTCGATTGGATGTCTCGCTTACGCGTCGTATGCGTTCCTCAGCTCACCCGCAACGTTAGGTTTGTTAGGTGTGAGCTCGGCGCTCGAGCTTCGCGACAGTAAATACTCCAATCCAGCGGCTGGCATGGACGCCATCACGTGGATGGGCGTGACGACGTGGCGGCTCGGCGGCGCCTCCGCCTTTGTATTGTTCACCGGTCTATCCATCATCCCGCGCGAGCTCACGTTGGGTGACTGCATCACGAGATGTGTTGCTGCGGTGTATTTACGTCAGCGCTCGCGATCGTTCCGCGAGTGGGTGGAAAAGATCGAGGGCGTCCACCTCTTGACGTGGATTTTACGAGGCACGCTCTTGTCCTTCGCGTGTCACGGCGCCTTGCAAGGCGGTGGAAACGTTCGCACAGTGGGATGGATTTTATTCGGCGCCGCGAGTTTAGCGGGAATTCTGCGTCTCGCCGAGTCAGAGAGTCCGAACGCTAAGAAGAAACCCATTTCTCGCGCCGCGTCCTTTGACGTCGCCGAAGCCGCGCCCGCGGCGCTCGACGACGTCGCCCGAGTCAATCGCCCGGAGCGCTGGCACGCGTGGAACCCGCACGCTCGCATGACATGACGCGACAAAGCGTTCGTTCTATTGTCAACTTTAGTTTACCGCTCACTCGCGTTCGCGCGAATCGTTTCGCCTTCGACGCCGCGCTTCGCGCTCGCGTCCCGCGCGCCCGAGCGCAGCCGCCACTCGCCGACGCGTCGTTCGCGCTTTCGCTTTCGCGCGACGGGTCATGGCCGCGCCCGCGCCGTGGGAGCCCGCGGTGGCTAAAGCCGAGGGTCCACCGTTCGAAGATCTCGTCCCCGCCCTGCGCGCGTCCTCGCTCGCCGTCCTCGAGCGCGCCGGTTTCGCGCGCTCGACGCCGGTCCAGGCCGCCACCGTCCCGCTGCTCTGCTCGCACAAGGACGTCTCCGTCGAGGCGTGCACGGGGTCGGGGAAGACGCTGGCGTTCGTGCTGCCGATGATTGAGATTCTGGCGCGAGCGAAGCGCGAGCTGAAGCGATACCAGGTCGGGGCGGTGATCGTGAGCCCGACGCGAGAGCTGGCAAAGCAAATTCACGAAGTCGCGGCGCCGTTCGTGCGGACGCTGGGGAAAGAACGGAGCGAGACGAATGAGGGTGAAGGAGATTTAGCGATGTTGCTCGTGGGAGGAACGGATGTGGCGAAGGATGTGGCGACGTTCGCGGCGACGTCGCCGCTGGTGCTCATCGCGACGCCGGGGCGCTTGTGGGACGTGATGCAGCGAAGCAAAGAGCTGGACGGGAAGAAGTGTGAATTGCTCATATTGGACGAAGCCGATCGATTGCTCGGGATGGGATTCATGGCGACTTTGAATAATATTATATCGCGACTACCCAAGCAGCGAAGGACTGGGTTGTTCAGTGCGACACAGACGGAAGAGGTGGCGGAACTCGCGAGAGCGGGCTTGCGGAACCCGGTGCGAGTGACGGTGCGAGACGCGTTGAACTCGGCTGCAAAGGCGGCGGGTGAGAAGGCTGGGAAGCTTCCGACGCAGCTGCAGCTGCTTTATCGTATATGTTCCGTAGATTCCAAGCTGTGGCATTTCGTGAACTTCATCAAGGAGCATCGCGAGTGTAAAGTCATCGTCTACTTTTTGACATGCGCGTGCGTGGACTTTTACGAATCGGCGCTCAAAGAACTTTTGCCAGAGTCCACCGCCATCGCGCTGCACGGAAAAATGAAACAAAGCGCCCGGGAAAGCGCTTTGGGTAAATTCACCGAACAAAAGTCGGGTATTCTGATGTGTACTGACATCGCGGCTCGCGGTTTAGACATTCCAGGCGTCGATTGGATTGTGCAATTTGATCCACCGCAAGACCCGGCGGCGTTTGTGCATCGTGTCGGAAGAACTGCGCGCATGGGTCGAGATGGAAGTGCAGTAGTGTTTTTATCGCCGAATTCGGAGGCCAGCTATGTGGACTTTTTGCGAATTCGCGGTGTAGAGATCAAGCCGGCTCCGGGAACGCGCGAAGGTTACGCCGAGGAGGCAGCCGCGGCAAAGGATGGCGGCGACGACAACGGCGAAATTGAACTAGCATCAGAGATCGTCGACGCTTTGGAGAAAGATGCGAGCGATGAGAGAAAAGGTGCGGCGCACGTGCATGCGGTGTTGCGAAAAGCGAGCGAAAAAAAACGGGAAATTATGGAGAAGGGCGTGCGAGCGTACGTCTCATTCATTCGCGGGTACAAGGAGCATCACTGTCGATTCATTTTCCGATTTAAAGAGCTCGAATACGGCGCGCTCGCCATGTCCATGGGTCTGCTTCGTCTTCCGAAGATGAAGGAAATTCGCAAGGCACCGAAAAAGTTTATGGAATGCTTCGTCGAATCATCCGTCCACGCCGATTCGGTGGCTTTCGAGGACAAGGCTCGCGAAAAGCAACGTCAAAGAACCCTCAAGGAGCAAGAAGAAGCGGCCGAGGCGCAGCGTTTATTGGATGCGGATAAACCCAAACCTAAGAAGGAAAAGGTCAAGGAGGAAAAGCGCCAGACAGCCTTCAAACGTCGCAAGGAAGAGTCCAGAGCCGACATCGAAGAGATGGAGGACGATTACCGCGCCCTCAAAAAGTTGAAAAAGGGCAAGATGACGGAGGAAGAGTTCGATCTCGAGATCGGTTTTGACGAAGTCGAGAAGTCAAACAACAAGAAACCTAGCAAGCGCGCGGGGCGATAGAGCCTCAGTGGAGAGATTCATCTTTAGTAGAACAAGTTTAGATAGTACAACACGCGTCAATCTCTCGAAAGCTGTTTGCGAATCACGCCGCCCCACTTTGCCAACAACGCGTCCACGTCGCCATTCATTCGCGTTCCCACGCCACCCCACACCAATAAATCCGGTATATCGCGCAATCCGTTCTCGCCCACCACGCGCACGGTTTCAAACCCCAATCGACCGTAATACCTCACCAATTTCTCCGCGTACCCGTTCCCGTCGTCGATCGCGAGCAACTCGCACTTTTTACACCCCGCCTCCGCCCCCTCGAGCAGAGACATCGTCCCGAGCAAAATCGCGATCCCAAACGTGCTTCGCATCTTCCCGCGCTCGCGCTCGCTCACTTTAGAGTTATACACGCGCATGCTATCCATGTGCAATATCCCAAACGGCGGCGGCGCCACGAACCCGTCGTGCGTCGCCACGACGTCCGCCTCTCCCTCCCCCCCCCGCCCCGTCCTCATCCGTCGCGCCTCCATCTTGAACACCGGTCCGTAAAACTTCGTCTCCAGCGTCAATCCTCGCGCGTTCGCCGCGCGTTCGATCTCTTCCCGCGTCACGCGCGTCCCGTCGCCGCGTCCTCGTCCCTCGTCCTCGTCCTCGTCCTCGTCGTCGCGCCTTCCCGTCGCGCGCGCGACGCGCGCCGCGCGCGCGCGCCTCGCCCGCGTCGCCCGCGTCGTCCGCGTCGCGCATCGCGTCGACTCGGCGCGCGTCGACGGCCGTCGCGCGCGCATCGCGCGTCGACGGACGTCGCGCAGTCGCGCGTAACAACCTCGGCGTCGTCGTCGTCGTCGTCGCACAGCGCGACGCGACGCGATGCGCGCGAGCGGCGCGCGGGGCGCGCTCGAGCGCGGCGTCGTCGTCGATGGACGACGCGCGCGACCGCGCGACGCGCGCGCGACGGCGACGGCGAGGACGCGCGGCGGCGGAGGCGCGATCGCGCGCGCGACGACGACGACGACGACGACGACGACGCGACGGACGAGGACGAGGACGCGCGCGACGGCGACGCGCGTCGATGAGGACGACGTCGATGAGGACGACGAGGAGGACGACGCGTACTACACGTGGCGCGTGGGGGGGGCGAACGATTTGAAGATCACGCACCTGCGGGACGTGTATCGCGGCGACGCGCCGCCGCGAGCGAGGCCGAGCCCGTTCTGCACGAAGAGCTCGTGCCCGCTGAACGTCGGACCGAGAACGTCGCTGACGTTTAATAGTAACTTTGTGAGCAATAGTGATCGGATATTGCTGAACTCGGTGGCGTACGGGAGCGCGGCGGATCCGACGCAGACGTGCTCGTTGTCGAGCGACGTGTACGACCCGAGCGGGTGCGATTACGTGCCGGAGTGGGTCGTCCGGGCGGGACCGAGGGCGGAGGTTTATTTCGATCCAGAGGAAGTGCACGCGGCGGTGGTGACGTGCGGAGGATTGTGCCCGGGAATTAATGACGTCATTCGATCGCTCGTGAACACCCTGGAGGTTGGCTACGGGGTGAAGAAGATTAGCGGCGTGCGATACGGATTTAAAGGGTTCTTCTCCGGCGACGAATTCATGCCGTTGAACAGGAAGGTGGTGAGAAACATTCACAACATCGGTGGGTCTGCGCTTGGATCCGGCAGAGGCGGTGGAGACGTGGAGAAAATCGTGGAATCTATCGTAAATAACGGAATCAACATGGTTTTCGTCATCGGCGGCAACGGCACGCACGCCGGGGCAAACGCGATAAGTAATGAATGCGCCAAGCGAGGGGTCAAGGTCTCCGTAGTGGGCGTCCCGAAGACGATAGATAACGATATCCTTCTTCTGGATAAGACTTTTGGGTTCGACACCGCGGTCGAAGAGGCACAGAAAGCGATTCAAGCCGCGGCCATTGAGGCGCAGAGCGCCTATCGCGGCGTCGGCGTGGTGAAGCTCATGGGACGTCAGAGCGGATTTATAGCCATGTTCGCGACGCTGGCGAACGGACAAGTCGATTGCTGTTTGATTCCCGAGATTAGCTGGGCGGCACACGGCCCGAATGGCGTGGTCGAGTACGTTCGAAACATGTTGGACGCTCAAGGTCACGCCGTCGTCGTCCTCGCCGAGGGCGCCGGCCAAGAGTTCGTCTCCGCCGGCGGCACCGACGCCGGCGGTAACCCCAAGCTCGGTGACATCGGTCAATGGTTTTGCAAGCAACTCAAAGCCGAGATCAAGTGCGACGTCAAGTACATCGATCCCACGTACATGGTTCGCGGTTGCGTCGCCAACGCCCACGATTCCATCATGTGCACCGTCCTCGGCCAAAACGCCGTCCACGGCGCCTTCGCCGGTTTCACCGGCATCTCCGTCGGCTCCGTCAGCGCGCACACCGCGTTTTTACCAATCCCTCGCATGATCGAGCGCGAGCGTTTGGTCGATCCCGACGGTCGCATGTGGCACCGCACCCTGGCCAGCACCGGGCAGCCAGACTTCTTCTGACTTTGTCTGTTTGTAACGCCACACACCCGCGACGCGGATTCAAACCCTGTGTTTTCACATCGGCGACGCGACGCGACGCGCGACAGCGACGCGCGCGCGATCGAACATGGCCGACGCCGCCGATGAACCGACGCTGAAGGAGTTCCCGGAGTTCCCGGGCGAGCCGATGAGCAAGAGGTGCGGCGCGACGCGCGCGAAAGACGCGACGACGACGGCGGATGGCGCGATGGCTGGCGCGATGGATGGATGGCGCGACGGCGCGACGGTGACGCGCGACGCGAACGAGGACGACGACGACGGACGCGAGACTGACGACGCACTCGCGCGCGCGATGATGACGACGGCGCAGTGAGTATAAGAAACGGCTGAAACAGAGACAAAACGAAGAGAAGAAGGCGGCCAAGGACGCGGCCAAGGCGGAGGCGGAGGCGGCAAAGCCGAAGAAGGAGAAGAGCGAAGAGGACGACGAAGCGGATTTGGACCCGACGCAGTACACGCAAAATCGAATTAATAAGGTGCTTAGCGCGAAAGCGAAGGGAGAGTCGCCGTATCCGCACAAGTATCACGTCGATACGCGCGTGGGGGAGTTTATCGAAAAGTATTCCGGGTTGGCGGATGGGACGACGGCCGAGGGCGAGAGCGCGTCCGTGGCGGGACGCATCATGTCTAAACGGGCGAGCGGGAAGAAATTGTACTTTTACGATCTTATTGCGGATGGTAAGAAGATTCAAGTGACCGCGGATGAGGGTGCGGCATCGGGATATGATTTCCAAAAGATTCACAGCGCGACGAGACGCGGGGACATTGTCGGCGTCAAGGGTACGCCCGGGAAGACGAAACGTGGGGAGCTCTCGCTGTTCCCGTCTAATTTTGAGATCTTGACCCCGTGCTTGAAGATGCTTCCCGGTTTTTCGGGGTTGAAGGATGTCGAAACGCGCTTCCGCATGCGCTTTTTGGATTTGATGATGAACAACGAAGTTCGCGACACGTTTTACATCCGATCCAACATCATTCGATACATCCGCAAGTACTTGGATGATCGCGATTTCCTTGAGGTTGAGACGCCGATGATGAATATGATCGCCGGTGGTGCCACCGCGCGACCGTTCATCACCCACCACAACGACTTGAACATGACGCTCTACATGCGCATCGCGCCCGAGCTTTACCTCAAACAGCTCGTCGTCGGAGGTATCGAGCGCGTGTACGAAATCGGTCGTCAGTTCCGTAACGAAGGGATCGATATGACGCATAACCCTGAGTTTACCACTTGTGAGTTCTATCAAGCGTACGCCGATTACGATGACTTGATGCAAATGACTGAAGAGATGATCTCCGGCATGGTGTACGCCATCAAGGGCTCGTACAAGATTCAATACCACGCCAAGGGCCCGGATGAGGATCCGATTGAGATTGATTTCACGCCGCCGTTCCGCCGCATCTCCATGGTTAGCGGTCTCGAAGAAGCGCTCAACATCAAGTTCCCATCCACTGACTTCTCTACGCAAGAAAACGAAGATTTCTTGAAGGAATTAATCAAGAAGTTGGGCGTCGAAATGTCTCCACCGTACACCACGGCGCGTATGCTCGATGAGCTCGTCGGCGAATACTTGGAGTCTCAACTCGTCAACCCGGGTTTCATTTGCGACCATCCGCAAATTATGTCCCCTTTGGCCAAGTATCATCGCAATATTCCCGGTATGACCGAGCGTTTCGAGCTCTTCGTGAACACGAAGGAGCTTTGCAACGCGTACACCGAGTTGAACGATCCTATCGATCAACGCGAGCGCTTTGACGAGCAAGCCAAGGCGAAATCTAGCGGCGATGACGAAGCGATGCTTATCGATGAAGTGTTCGTGCAATCTTTGGAGTACGGTTTGCCGCCCACCGGGGGCTGGGGCTTGGGCGTCGATCGCCTCACGATGCTTCTCGCGGACAAGAACAACATCAAGGAGGTCTTGCTCTTCCCGGCGATGAAACCGGAAGAAAACATCCCGGCCGACGGGATGAAGAATCTGTCCGTGTAACCCCGACGCGATGGACGCGCACGATTAAGAGATATCTACAGACGACGAATGAAATAATTAATTCCTAGAAAAGTGAGTCTCAAATCACAACAAATTATAAAAGCCACGGCGCGCGTTCGCTCGGCGCCGTTTACTCCTTCTTCACCGGCGAATCCATGGTTTCGACCGCCGAGAGGTCACCGAGGTCGCCGAAGCGATTGGCGAAGCGGCTCACTTGACCCGCATCCGTCATGATCGCCGACGATCGTCCTTGAAAGAACGGGTGGTTGCCGCTCCAAATATCCACGACGTACTCCGCTTGCGTGCCTCCCACCGTCATGACTTCCTCCCCGTTGCAGAAAACCTTCGCTTCCTCGAACCACTCCGGCTGTTCCTTCGCGCCTTCCTTCTTCGCGTGCATCTTCACCGACGCCCGTCGGGCCTACGCATCATCGAAACGAAACGCTCAAAGTCAGTCTCCCTCGCGGCGCGAATAGGTTTTATTTTATCTACGCCAGCCATCCACCGCGCGCGTCCCGCGGTCGTCTCCCGCGCCCCGCGCCCGATCTCGCGTTCGTTTCCGCGCGCGCGCGAGATTTAAAATTATCCCGCGCCCCGTCCTCGCGCCGCCGTCCTCGCCCGATCCCGCGCGCGCGCGTCCCTCGTCCGTCGTCGTCGCGCGCGCGTCGCTAGGGTCGTCCCCGTCGTGACGTCGCGCCGCGTTCGCGGTCGCTCGCGTCGTCGTCGCGCACCTCTCGTCGCTGCGCGCGCGCGCCGGCGGTGGCGGTAAATCTCGTCGTCGTCGTCGTCGTCGTCGCGTGCATCGCGTCGATCGCGTCGCGCGTCGCGGTGTCCCAATCGCGTCGCCGCGCGCGACGCCCGGCGTCGCCGAGCGAGACCTTCCCGTGAACGCGCCACACGGATCTTTTGAGACCACGAGACGGCGATGTCCCGCGGCGACGGCGACGGCGACGGCGACGGCGACGGCGGCGCGCGCAGACGACGACGCGCGCGCGGACGACGGGCGCGATGTCCGCGCACGCGGTGACGGCGACGACCGCGAGCGATGGGACGTGCGCGACGACGGACGAGCCGAGCGAGTGCGCGTCGAGGAAGCGCGGACGCGGTGGCGCGACGGCGACGACGACGAGCGAACGCGACTGCGGGACGAGGGACGGACCGGAGTCGAGCGCGGGACAGGGGACGACGCTGTATAAGCGACGACAGCGACAGGCGCGGAGAAGCGTGAATGGACGAGAGTTCGCGCGTCGATTGATTGATTTTCGAGGATTTGACTTGAGCGAGACGCAGGCGAACGACATCGCGCGGTTTATTGAATTGTTGCCGGAGGAGATGGAAGAACGCGTGCGTGAGACGCTGGAGAATTGTAGTGATATTGATGATGCGATCGGGAAGCTGGCGAGCGTGAAGATGGTGGAACAGACGGCGCAGTGCTCGGTGGGCGATTTTGTGAGCGAGGCGGCGATCTCCGAGGCGGCGAATAGCGCGGGAGGCGAGGGGAACGCGGGAGATGTTGGTGAACGCGAAATGGGGACGGCCACGTCGAGCGCGCCCGTGTTGACGATGGAGTGGGTAAACGCGATCGTGAACGAGATGGGAGCCTCGGTGGACGTGTCGGATGCGCAGAATCGCGCTTCGCGAGTCTTGCAAACATTTGAGGGCGCCGTGAGACAGAGATGCGCGGAGTTTAACGATTATAGCAAAGTGATGAAGATGAAGCGAGAGAACGCTTTGTTGAAGCGTGCGGTGGCGATTCAGAACTCACGCATGCAAGACTTGGCGCCGCTTCAGGCCCGCGTGCGCGAACTCGAAGCCGCGTGCGCGCAGTACGACGACAGGCTCAAGACGGCGGAGAGACAAAATTACTCGCTCAGCGTCAACTTAAGGCTCGCTATGGCGGAACAGTCGCCGTTTGGTTCGAAAAACCACGATGTATTTTGATAGAGAGTGCGGACGTTGACGCTGCAAAAGCGCGATAGCTTTCCAACTCTACGATGTAATAAATGTACACAAAAATCGCTACTATTGTTATACTTGCGACGTCGTCGCGTCGTCGTCGTCCTGGCGCCATCCCGGTGGACCTCTAAGGTATCGAAACGTGATATTGATTCGTTCTTTTCCGTTCGTCGGGACGCGATTCTTCGGCACCGCGTGATAATGAGTGTGCTGCAAGGAACCGTCCATCACCATCAGCGAGCCGTGCTCGAGAAAGATTGATGTCTTCTTCTTCGCTCGAGATTTCACCTGAACGTCAAACTTTCTCGTGTGACCGACGCTCACGGCCGCGATACACGCGTTTTTACCGAGTTCGGGTTCGTCATCGGCGTGAAACGCCATGGAATCGTCCCCATCGCGATAACGATTTAAAAGTATATGGTTGAACGTCGCGCCGCATTTCGCCTCAACCGCGGTCTGCAGGCGGCGCAACACCTCAGGCACGGGTACCGGATCGAGCGTCTGGCCACTATATTTGTACGGTAGATCGCCCGCCCACGACACGAGTCTCGGTTGGACGACTTCTTTCGTGACGCCTTTGTCGGGTTGCCAAACGACGATGGAGCGCTGCGCCCATGTCACGGGCGGCGACGACACGAGGCTAGACAACAGTTCGTTCGCCGCGTCTTCGTCGAGGAATTGACGACAAATGCCTAATCTCCCATCGGACTCCTCTGGGTCGACGACTTTGTACACTAACTCGGTCGGATTGTCGTCGAATCCTTCGAAACTGCTAACGATTTGCCGCTCGAGTTCCGCCTCGACGTTGCGTCGCTGTTCTTCCACGTTCACGCCGAAAAATTCGAGCAAAATCGCTTCCATCTCGTCGTAGTGCGCAACATCTTCCCGTAATCGTGAAACAGCGACGGCGTCGCCCGCGTCCGCGAGCCGCTCGAGTCGCGTCAAGTTTAGGCTCGACTGCCTGCGCACCTCGCGAACCCATTCCAAGCGTTTTTTGACGTACAACTTGAGCAATGGCGACTCTTTCGGAGATTGTGCGCCCAAACACGGGCCTATGATTTCATCTCTCATCGTGAACGGTCGTTTCGTCGCAGCCGTCTCGTTCTCCGCGCACAGAATCAGATGCATCGTTCCGTTTTCCACGACGAGCCGCTCGTCGACGACGCGATAGTCGTTCGCGTGCAACCATCGACGCACTTGCGCGCCATCTTTCGCCGGCGGATTCAACACTACGCGCTTTAAACTTCCGCGTCGGTTTCCCGACCCCCCACACCCGCCCTCCTCGAGCACGCGCGCCATGGTATTCGCCCCCACGCCCGCGACGACCAAGACGTCGACGCGCTCGTCGTCCCGCAGCGCCGACAACCCGTCGCCCAGTCTCAAATCCACCGAGTCCACCGCCGCGCCATCACCGCCGACCATCTCCACTTCTTTTTTCGCCCTCGCCACGTTCCTTTTCGCGCGTTCAATCTCCGCCTCGCTTCGATCGATCGCGACGACTCGCGTCGCGTTCGCCTCGGACGCGCAGCCGAGCGCCAGCAGCGCGTGTCCGCAGCAGCAATCCACCACGACGCCCTCCCCGTCGCCGTCTTCGATCGCGCTCATCGCTCGCAGCGCTTGCAACCGAGACGACCACGCCCACGACGCCGCGCGCGGGACGTCGTCGCGGTCGAGCGCGGGCGCGTCCGGGGCGTCGCGCGCTCTGAACCGCGCGCGCGCGTCCCGGCGGCGGCGACGTCCCGCCGCGCGACGAGGCGTCGACGTCGACGTCGCGCTCGACGCGCGCGCGCTCGACCGCATGGTCGACGCCGCGACGCTCGAGCGAACGCGGACGCGCGACGTCGGCGTGTGCGCGGCGTCGCGAGGGCGACGGACGCACGATCTCGACCTCGACGTCCAGACGGTTTGAATCGAAACCGCAGTTTTTCACGCGCGCTCGAGCGCGCCGACGCCGCGACGCTCGCGCGCGACATGGCGCAAGAGCAACAGCGCGGCGCGACGTCGAGCGCGATCACGCTCCGAGGGTCGACCGAGCTCGTGACGGAGTTTTTCGGGTACGCGGTGAACACCATCTTGTACCAGCGCGGGGCGTACCCGGCGGAGGAGTTTGAACGAAAGAAAAAGTACGGACTCGGGGTGATGGTGACGAACGAACCGAAATTGAAGGAATACTTGGTCGCCGTGCTCGAACGCGTGAACGCGTGGTTGATGGAGAAGGATTTGAAAAAGTTGGTGCTGGTGCTCGCGGACGCGAAGACTGGGGAGACGCTGGAGCGCTGGACGTTCGACGTGGAGACGGATGCGGAGATCGTGGATGAGAACGGTGGTGATGCGAACGGAACGACGACGACGACGACGACGACGACGACGACGACGACGACGACGAGGGAGAAGCCGGAGAAGGAAATTATGCAAGAGATACAAGCCATCATTCGGCAAATCACGGCTTCGGTGACGTTTTTGCCTCTGCTCGATCGCGAGTGCGCGTTCGAACTCTTGGCGTACACGGACGCGGCGAGCGCGACGCCGGAGGAGTGCGAAGAGAGCGATCCGAAGTATGTTCGAGACGGCGTCGAGATGCGGTTGCGTTCGTTTAGCACGAAGATCCATACCGTCGACGCGGGGGTGTCGTACAAGACGGAGGACGACTGAACCGCGAGCGAGAGCGACATTTGTAATATCAACCAACGAAGCCGACGCAACGCGCAGCGCGTACGGTGAATGCGGTACGCGCTCGACGCCCAATTCAACTCGCATCGTCCGACGAACGCTAAGTCTTTACGTACAAGCCGAAATTAAACGCGCCGACGTCGGCCGGCGCGCGCGACGCGACGCGCGACGTTGACCGAGCTCACCCCGAATCGGCGTCCGATGTCGACGAAAAGTTAGGACAAGCTAGAACGTGTAACTCTCGTGTCGTCACAAAAGTTTCGGCGACGTTCGCGCCGTCGAGCGGTGCGAAGTCGCGCCGAACCATCGCGAGCAAACCATCACACACCGCCTCAAATGATGCAAAATCCATCATTCGGGCGCTTAAATCGCGTCCGAATTCGACGAAAAGTTGGGAAAAGATGGAGAACGAAAAGTTCTCGCCGTCGGCGCGAAAAGCATAAAGAAACCAAGCGATACCGGGGGTTCCTGACGTCTTCCGACATCGGTACTTATCCGGCCCACGCGGTCTTAACTGAGAAGTTCCGATGGGTTTCTGTGATTTTCCGCGGGTGTGGTCGCTTGATAACACCATGTGCCGCACGACCCTTTAGCCGCGCACCACGCGGGGTCACGGCGCGAACGTTACGGGTACTTTTGACGCCGTGTCGGTACTTTAAGAGTCGAAAACCTATACATTCACAAAATGCACCCCTCAATTATCGCGTCATCGCATCGCCGCTCGCGATTAGGCGCTTAAAACCTCGATGTACGTGAATGCATCGCCCTTTTTTCGTTTCGTTCCCTTTTTTACCCCACCCTCGCGGCGACCGACCAAAATGAACACACGGACGCCAGAAAATATCCGCATCTGACTGTTTACCCATAGATACCATAGAATCCAAGCGGTCGCAAACAACAACACGGATCCCCACCCCCCCTCGACGCGCGCGCATGCCCCCCTGTGCCGCGGTCGTTGCGTGGATCACGGCACCGGGCGTCGCGATCGGTCGACGATCGACGCCGCGCGACGCCGCACATTCGCGCGCCGAATCCACACCGCGCACGCTCTCACGCACACGATGCACGCCGCTCGAGCGCTCCCGACGCAGTTCGCGAACGCGAAGACTTTCGTCGCGAACGCGAACGCGACGACACCGACGCGTCACGGACGACGGGCGACGATGACGACGACGCGCGCGACGATGGTGCCGATCGAAGAGCTGAAGACGACGACGACGAAGGCGATTCGAGGGATCGGGTACGACGAAAAGGACGCCGAGGTGATTTTGGACGTGCTCATGTACGCGCAGTTGCGAGGGAACAACCAAGGGATCATCAAGGTGACGACGAACGGGCTCGCGATGGCGCCGGACGCGGAGCCGATGGTGGTGACGCACGAAACGAAGCTTTCGGCGGCGATCGACGGTAAGAAAACGCAAGGTATGCTTGTTTTGGCCGAAGCGACGCGCGTGGCGCACGAAAAGGCGAAGGAACACGGGTTCGGGATCGTGGGGACGTGCAACACGAGCACGTCCACGGGGGCGCTCGGGTATTATTGCAAATCCGTCGCCGACCAAGGCATGATCTCCATCTGCTTCGCGCAATCCCCGGAATTCGTCGCCCCGGCCGGGAGCTCGAAGGCTATTTTCGGCACCAACCCGATCGGCGTGGGCATTCCCTCGTCCGAAGGCGCCATGGTGCTCGACATGGCCACGAGCGCGTACAGCTGGTTCGGCGTGCTCGAGGCGAAGACCGCGGGACGCGAACTCCCGGATGGTGCGGCTCAAGACAAGAACGGCGTGTTGACCAAGGACCCGAATGAAGTTCTCGACGGTGGTGCCATCCGAACTTTCGATGGTGGTTACAAGAGCAGCAACTTGGCGCTCGTCATCGAGCTCCTCGCCGGTCCGCTCGTCGGCGCCGCCATCGAAGGCAAGCTCGCGGCGAAGAACTGGGGTAACTTGATCATGGTGATCGACCCGAAGATGCTCGGCCAAGCTGATTTCGAGAAGAACGCCGCGTTCGTGATGAACCGCGTGCGCAACGCGCCCAAGCAACCGGGCGTCGATGCCATCAACCTTCCGGGCGAGCGCGGCGACGCCATCGCCAAGGCGAACGAAGCAAAGGGCGAAATTGACGTCGAGACCAACCTCTGGAACAATTTGAAGAAGGCTGCCGAGGCGTTCTCGGGCTAAGCACGCGCGCATTGTTGGAATATTATCCTCTTCATCACGATTTCAAACGATGATTTCATTTAATTAAACTGTTTCTAAATTCCTCAACTCATGAACGCTTGCAAGCATTTTTTGCGTACGACGCCGCGCCGCGCTATGGATTTAAGCAGTGGCTTCAACTCCAGCCTTAACATCGTTCGTCGCCTCCGGCGTGTTCGCCTCAGACGGCGGAACTAACTGCCAGAACTTGGGCAAATAGTTGGCCCAGTCAGCGAGGATAGCCTTCGCCTTCGGCGAGTTCGTCTTCTCGGCGTGCGCGGAGATGAGACCCTTGAGTTGGGCCTCACCCGCCGGCGTGATCACGCGCTGCATGGCGACAATCTCGCCGTTCACCTTGGATTCGAACGTACCGTCTTCGTCGAGGAAGTAACCGATGCCACCAGTCATACCCGCGCCAACGTTGCGGCCAACCTTGCCGATCGCGACGACGCAACCACCCGTCATGTATTCGCAGCAGTGGTCGCCAGTGCCTTCAACGACCGCTTCACCGAGCGAGTTACGGACGGCGAAGCGTTCACCAGCGCGACCGCTGATAAACACTTGACCACCAGTGGCGCCGTACAAGCACGCGTTACCCGCGATGCTCGCCGACTCCGGCGCGAACGGAGAGTTCGGAGGAGGCATGATGGCAATCTCACCGCCACTCATGCTCTTCGCCACGTAATCGTTCGCTTCACCCACAAGTCGCACTTTCATGCCACCGACAACGAAAGCACCGAAAGATTGACCGCTGGAACCCTCGATGTCTAAGGTGAGAGAACCAGCGAAGCCATTGTCGCCGTACTTCTTGGCGATTTGACCGGCGACGCGCGCCGTCGCGCAACGGTCGACGTTGACAATCTCCACCTTCTTCGTGTACGTGCCTTCGGTTTCGATGCACTTTTGGACTTCCGGATCGCTAAGGATCTTGTCATCGAGAACGATACCGTCGTTGTGCACCGGTTGCGCGATGCGGTCCGAGGAAGCGCCAGCCTCGCCAGAGGACGTGGTGAGGAAGGACAAGTCGAGAGACGAAGTCTTCGCCGGCGCCTTGTCAATTTGGCTGAGCAAGTCGTTGCGACCGATGATCTCATCGAGAGATCTGTAACCCATTTGGGCGAGGATCTCGCGCACTTCTTGCGCGGCGTACATGAAGAAGTTGACAAGATCGCTCGGCGCACCGGGGAAGCGCGCGCGAAGCTCTTCGCGCTGGGACGCAACACCAACGGGGCAGTTGTTGGTGTGGCAAATACGAGCCATGACGCAGCCAGTGGCAATCATCGCAACGGTACCGAAACCGTATTCATCGGCACCCATGAGAGCGGTTTGGATGACGTCAAGACCGGAGCGGCAGCCACCATCGGCGCGCAAGACGACGCGCTCGCGAAGGCCATTCTCAACGAGAGTTCTGTGCGATTCGACGAGACCCATCTCCAACGGACCACCGCAGTGCTTGATGGACGACAAAGGAGACGCGCCGGTACCACCATCGCCACCCGAAATTTGGATGATGTCGGCGTTCGCCTTGGCGACGCCGGACGCCACCGTGCCGATGCCCGCTTGGGACACGAGCTTCACGGACACCTTCGAGTTCTTGTTGACCATGTGCAAGTCATAGATGAGCTGCGCGAGATCCTCAATGGAGTAGATGTCGTGATGCGGCGGCGGGGAGATGAGCGGGACACCAGCCTTGGATCGGCGGAGCCAGGCAATGTACGGGGAAACCTTCTTACCCGGAAGCTGACCACCTTCTCCCGGCTTGGCACCTTGCGCCACCTTGATTTCGGTCTGGTTGGCAGACATCAAGAACGACGTCGTGACACCAAAGCGACCGGAAGCGACTTGCTTGATAGCGGAAGACGCGACGTCGCCATTCTCCATGCCTCGAAGGTACGGGAACGTTTCAGACTTGCCATCCGCGGTGGCGTCAGTGATGGTTTCGAATCGCTTCGGGTCTTCGCCACCTTCACCAGAGTTGGATTTACCACCGATGCGGTTCATCGCGATGGCGATAGATTCGTGGCACTCTTGGGAGATAGCACCGAGAGACATACCACCCGTGCAGAAGCGCGTGCAAATGTCAGCGACGGATTCGACCTCATCGACGGAGATCGGTTGGCGGTCAGACTTGATTTCGAGTTGATCGCGCAAGCACGTGTACGGACGATCGTTGCGGTGCGCTTGGTAGGCGCTCCAGAACTCATCATTCTTTTCACCACCACCGAGGCCAACAGCCTTGTGAAGAAGCTTAGACATCTCTTGGTTGTTGCCGTGGTATTCCAATCCCGGCTTGACTTGGAACATACCGCGCGCCTCAACCTTGGCCATCTCTTCAGCCTCACCCGGGAAAGCGGACTGGACAAACATGTGCGTCTCCGCGGCAACTTCATCCATGGTGAGACCACCGATGCGGGAAACGGTGCCCTTGAAGGCGGTGTTGATGACTTCAGGCCCAAGACCGTAGCACTCGAAAATTTGCGCGCCTTGGTACGAGGTGATCAAAGAGATACCCATCTTAGACAAGATCTTCTTGAGACCCTTGTTGAGGGCATTCTTGAAGTTGACTTGCACACCTTCCACAGAGACATCACCCATCTTACCGCGCTGGATGGCGGTCTCGACCTTCGGGGACTTTCTCCATGACCGGCAGGTTTCCAAAGCCAACCACGGGCACACAGCGTGTGCGCCGAAACCAACCAAGGTGGCGATGTGGTGCGTGCTGAACGCCGAAGCAGACTCCACGACGATGGACGCGCGGGTTCGAAGACCTTGCGCGATCAAGTAGTGGTGCACGGTACCAACAGCGAGAAGCGAGGGAATCGCGGGCGAGTCCGGACCTTGATCCGGACGATCCGTGATGACGATGCACTCGCTGCCGGCGCGAATCGCCGCGGCGGCCTCTTCGCAAAGCTTGTCAAGGCCAGCCTTGAGGGCACCAGCGGCACCACCAGCGGCGTAACGCGCGGCAATAGTTTGCGTCTTCAGCTTCGGGTGGTTCTTAATGTGCTCCAACTCAGAGTCGAAGAGGACCGGGGAGTCGAGCATGACCGGCGGCGTTTCCTTGCCTTGCGTGTCGAGCAAGTTGCCCTTCGCACCAAGAGTCATGGCCAAGGACATGACGAGACCCTCGCGAAGAGGGTCGATGGCGGGGTTGGTAACTTGCGCGAAGCGTTGCTTGAAGTAGTCATAAAGCAAGCGTGGTCGGCCAGACAAGACGGGCATCGGGGTGTCGTCGCCCATCGACCAAGTGGGTTCGATGGCATCGGACGCCATCGATTCAATGATCATCGTGATGTCTTCGGCGGCGTAACCGGCGCGAGCTTGGCACTCGATGAGTTGGATCGGGTCCAGTTGCGTCGCGCCAATGGGTTCGATGCCCTTGACGCGATCGATGGCCTTCATCCATTCGCCGTACGGGAGGCGCGCGGAGACTTCCTTCGCGATTTCCGTATTTTCCTTGAACTCGCCCGTCTCCAAATCAGCGTAAATCATCATACCCGGGCCGAGACGGCCCTTGGAGACGACATTGGACGCGTTGGACATGACATCACCGAGGACACCAACTTCCGAGGCGACGTAGATGTAATCATCGGACGTGCGCCAGAAGCGCGCCGGGCGCAACCCGTTGCGGTCGAGGCGGGCGCCGAGCTGCTTGCCATCGGAGAAGACGAGCAACGCTGGACCATCCCACGCTTCTTGCATCCCAGCGTAATAATCGTAGAAATCGTGAACTTCCGGGAACGTCGCATCGAGTTCCGGGTGGTTGCGGTGCGCTTCTGGCACAAGCAACATCATAGTCTCCGCCGGCGCGCGGCCGGTTCTCACCAGGAGCTCCGCGACTCTGTCGAGGTTGGCGGAATCGGAGGCAGCCGGATTACAGATCGGGCGGAATTCCGGTTCACGACCGCCCCAGATCGGGTTCTCCATATCAGCTTCCTTAGACGCCATCCAGTTCAAGTTACCTTGAAGGGTGTTGATCTCACCGTTGTGTCCCAAGAAACGCATCGGTTGCGAGAGTGGCCACTTCGGCGTCGTGTTCGTGGAGAAACGGCGGTGGTAAATCGAGAACTGCGACTCGTAGTCGGGGTCTTCCAAATCCTTGTAGAACTTGCCCAACACCGCGGATCGAAGCATACCCTTGTACACAATCGTGCGGGAGCTCAAGGTGCAAATGTAGAAGCTCTCAGCTAACACGGCGTCGGAGCTCGCCGACTTTTCGCACGTCTTGCGCGCGATGAACAACTTGCGCTCGAGCTCTTCGCGTTCCAAGCCCGCCCCGTCGACGAGAATCTGTTCGTGCACCGGGCACGTCATCTTCGCGAGCGGACCGACGACGGAGTTGTCCACCGGAACCGCACGCCAACCGAGCACCTTGAGGCCTTCGGCGACGCAGCTCGCCTCAAGAATCTTCTTCGCCTCAGCCGCCTTGGCACCGTCGGTGGGCAACATAACCATACCGACCGCCGAGGAGCCTTCAGAGAATCCACTGATACCATTCGCCGCGCACCACTTGTCCAAAAGCTTCCACGGAATGTGCGTCATGACACCGACACCATCACCAGAGTCGTTGTCCGCCGAGCACGCCCCGCGGTGCTCCATGCACCCGACAGCCATCAAGGAATCTTTCACAGTCTTGTGCGTGCGCTCACCCTTCAACGAAGCGATGAAACCGACCCCGCACGCATCATGCTCTTCCAAAAGCTGCGTGTTATCCACCGCACCGCCTTCATACACGGGCCAATCGCCGTACACCGACCCTCGCTCCGCCAGGCACACCGTCTTCGCGCGGTCGCGTCCCGGCACGCGCACCGTCGAGCACTTGGGCAACGCCGCGGGCTTACGCAACGTCACCGGGGACGGAGTAAACTTCTGCGCGATGTAAATGATCACACTCTACCGTCAGTCTTCTTCGTTCGACGTTCGATCGACGCCTTCGCGCCTCGCCTTCGGCCCGTCTTTTAAACGCGCATTCGCCGTTCGTGATTCGTCGCGGGGTGACTCTTGGAAAACAAGCCCTAACCCCCTTCGCGCGTCGTCGCGCGCGTCTTACGCACCGCTTGGTTCCCCAACGCGCGCATCGTGCCCGCGCTCGCGCTCGCGACGTTTTTGTTACGCATCGCCTGCGCGTGTGCACCATTTTTCGCCCCCACGCGCGCGCGATGGCGACGCGCGCGCGCATCCGTCACCGCGACGGGGCTTACGCGCGCGCGCGCGCCCATCGCTTGCATCGTCTTCGCTCGCTCGCGCGCCCTTCCGGCGCGCGCACGATCGCGACGACGATCAAAGAATTAACCAACCGTTCGTTCGTCCGCTTCGCGCACGACCGATCGTCAAGTCGCGACGTCACCGGTCGCGTTCTGACGTCGCGCGCGCGCAATCGCGTCGCCATCGCGAAACGGTTTCGGTCGCCGTCGTCGTTTTTTTCATCACAAAGGCGAATTCGTGTCTTCTCTACGCGAGTTTTGCGATCGACCGCGGTGACGTCGCGCGAGTGGATCGAATGTCGGGTGTCTCGGCACCTCGCCTGTGTGACAGTGTGACACCTGCGACACGGCCAGCATTGCGCGTCGCGCGCGCGGTGGGACGCGGAAGCCGAAGGAATGGAGTCGAAAAATAAAGCTTCGCGTGAACGGACGCGAACGCGGCGAGCGCGGCGAGCGTCGATTGGGTGTCGCGCTTTCGCGGCGTTGGCGAGTTGGTGCTGCGCGTCGCGGGCGCGAGGCGCGCGCGGACGCTCGTGCGGGACGTGGGACGTCGCGCGGGTGGCGAACGTGGTGAATGGAATTGAAATTATGATCAGTGGGGGCTCGAGGGTGGAGGAAGCGCCGCGGACGGTGTGGGTGAATGGACGAGAGCGCTGCGCGAGCGAGTCGTTCTCGACGACGGCGACGACGGCGACATGCGTCATCGTCGAAGCGAACGAAAGAGCGCTGCGTGCGGCGAGAGATTTTGTGCGAGAGTTTACGTCAGTAGGTCGTGTGCAAGTGTGGGTGGCGAGTTTGCCGCCACGACTGATCGTGGACGCAACGACGAATACGCGGCACGCGTTGCGTACGATGGACGACGTCCTGAACGCGACGCGGACGGAGACGGAGACGAAAGAAGCGGATTTCAGGGTTGCTACCACCCGTGTTTACGCGTCATTCACCGTCGATGATCGCCAGTACGAAGAGAGCGCGGAGTATAAAGCCTTTGTCATCGCAACGAGTCACGCGCTCGATTCAACATCAAGGATGAGAACGCCAATCGATCCGCCTCGCGCGGGTGGCGCCGAAATATTTCGTCTCGACCTTGCAAACGCAACAAAGACGATCGAATTCATTGATCATCACCGAACGCGGTCGTTTTATCGCGTGACGTGTTGCGTTTCGGTTGGGCGATCGACTTTTGTACTATCCTTCGACGACGGCTCAGAGTGCACCGTGCGGTCGCCGAGTCGCGATCCAGTAAGACACTTGCGAGGAACAACCAATGATCCTTGCGTCGCCAAAGATCTCAGCCTACCTTATCCGGACGATATCACGTTAGAGTTTACGCCAAGCGAGCGAGCGACGTTCGACGAGTACCGAGGATTTTATCGTGGAAGTTACGAGAAAATGATGCGAGCCAAATCGAAATTTGCGCTCGCGGTGAGATTTGATGAAGGCCCGCGCTTGAGAGCTACGGCGCGTTTTCGAGGTGTATCCTCATTTCGAGATTGTGAACGGCGAAAGAGTCTCACCGTAGAGCTCGACGGGCGAGGCGTGCGCTTGATGCCTGGTTCCTTCGGGACAAAATTCCTGCTGATCAGCCTGTGCATCGATGATCGATACGTAAAGACACACCTCGTGTTGTCGATGGCGAAGGCGCTCGGGACGTTTCCGCACGCTTTTCGATACGTCAGGTTAAAAATACGCACACGTGGTCAGAAAAGAGTGGAACATTCTGGCTTATACCTGCTCATGGATGACCCAAAGTCTTCGCTCGAGCGCGCGCACAATCAGCTCTCCGTCGTCGTGCGCCGACGGTTCGATCCAGCGAGGAAGAATTTTACCAGTTCCAAGGGTGTGCCCGAAGTGAAATCTTATCCAAATACAGATATTGAAGCAATCGCAGGTCGCGTACGATACGAACGCGTCGTTCTCGCAAGCGAGAGCTGCGAAGATAAAGCTTGTTTCGACGTTTTGAACAATTTGATCGACCTAGAAGGCTACCTTCGTTGGATGGCGCTGATGACGTGGGTCGAGTCGGGCGATTACGTCGATGAACTCTGGTTATACGCATCAAATGAGAATGATGGGAAGCACCGTTTCAAAGTTCACGCGTGGGACCCTGACGATTCTTTTGAGTCTTGTCATCACGGCGGCGAAGATGCAATCGTTGGGCTAGGCAATCTCCTGTACTGCGCGGAGGGCGCCATCGATCGCGTACTCGTACGATCTGAAAGCATGCGTGCTCATTACATCAAGATTCTCAACGAAGTTCTTCGAGATAGACTAAACGAGCGAGCACTTCGGGAGATCGTTGATGCGCAAGAAGGACAAATTCGTCGGCTCCTCAACGACGATGACACCGCTCTCGGCCTGCTTGAGCTTCGGGAAATCGAGCCATCGATCGATAGCGCGACGGAGGCTGTGAGTGAAATCATCGGTTCATTGCGTTATTACAGAGACGTGATAAATTTTCGCAGACGTTCCTTGTTGCGCGACGCAGAAGCTTACGCATCATTCCACCCGAGCGCCACGGCGTGGACGTCGCAACCAACGGCGGACGATTGCGACGATGGTGCGCCTACATTAGTGACGCAAGTACGAAGTTATGATAGGATTGATCAAGATATTTTGCTCAAAGTCAGTGGTAATGGTGGATCATACGCGCTGAACGTGTCTTTTGATCCCATCGTTGTCTACAATGGCTCGACGTACGTCGCCACGCGAGACGAGTTCGTGCTGGAGAGATGGTCTTCTGAACAACACGAAAATGTCACACGCATGGCGATGTCATCGCCATGCGTGAGAACTTTCATCGGGGGTGGATACATCGTTCTGAGTTCCATTTGCGATGACTCAATCCCTCACATGTTTTCACTGCATCATCGATTCTGGCATGGTTTTGCCAACGCGTCTTCGCCGATGATAGTTAGTCGCCTACTCGGATGTGTGTGATGCATCTAAGTTGTATAGCAATCCTACTGCGGCGCTTCTGGGACCGGCGCCGCGGATTTCCACTCTGGTTTGAGCCCCCACAAACCCATATTCGGCCCACGTCTCGTCAAAAGCGCGATTTCGCCCAAGTTTGTCTTTAGCCAATCCACCGGTTGCTTCGTCTCGAGGATCAGCTGCTTCAGACTCCAATACGGTTGTCGCTCGAACAACCCGAAGAGGACATTTTCCAGGGCCTTCTTTTCCATGCGTTCCTTCTTTTCCTTCTTATTTGATGCGGCGTCGGTGAACCGAATCAAGTTTCTCGCCTTGGGCAGCGGCGCGAAACGCATCTCAGACGAGCTCTGCGTTACTCTCGTCTTAGTCTGTGCCTGAATCATGCGATCTTTACTAACTCTATGGTAATCGACATCGTCGATCGATGTCGGACGCATGTCTAACTTCAAGTCCACTTTGGCCTCGAGGGTGATGTCCGCCTGCCCGCTCGTCGTCCCCTCGCGAACGTCGGAAAACACGCGCATCGGCATATCACTCGGCTGATTGGCTAAAATGTACTGCTTCGGCACGCCGTTCGCCTCTTTTCCGGTGAGTTCCATGATCGCGTGCGTCATGTGCTTGGTTTTGTCCTCCTGGAACGGGTCGACGAAGACGCGAACTGTGCCGATGGCGGGCTCGTCCTCCTCCTTGGTGTCCGTATCCATGTCATCATCATCCGCCATCGCCTGCTTACTCGCCGCCGCGGCTTCGTGGAACACTCGCGAAACAAATTTCGGCACCTTGACTAACCACGCGTTGCGATCGCCCCGCGTGGTGTCGAGCGCGGTGGGCCACAAATACGCCTTGAGCGCGTCGACGACGGCTTCTGGAATGTCCGCCTCCTTAATCCCGAGAATCTTGCACGCCTGGTGTCGCCAGTGCGCGCGATACATCGACGGTGGACCATCCTTTCTCCACACTGGATCGTCATACTTCTCCGCACCCGCCCTGTGATGGATGAAACGCGCGCGTCGCTCGGTCAGTCGGCCCGTTCGCCCGGCGAGATCGACTCAAAACTTCCCCATCATCGCCCTCAACCTCCCTCCCGCCGCGCGTCGCGACCGCGCACTGCGCGCACACGTACCCTAATCGCTCGTGATTCAACAATCCGAGCACCTGTTTCACCTTCCCCGCCGCCGTTCGCTTCTTCGTCAACCAATCCTTGATCGCCTGTTGCAACTCCTCCGAGTTCGCCGGCAACTCCTCGTCCTGCGTTCGCCATCGCGGCATCGCGCGCGCGTCGTCAGTCACCATCGTCGTCGTCGTCGTCGTCGTCGTCGTCGTCCCTCGCGTCCCGCGCGTCGTCCGTCTCGTCCCCGCGCGCGTTCGCCTCCGCCCATCCATCCGTCGTCGTCGTTTCCTCGTCGTTTCCTCCCCCCCCCGCGCCGTCGCCGACGTCCTCGCGCGCGCGCGTCGCACCTCTTCGCTCATCCTCGCGCCTCCGCGCCGTCGCGCGCCCGTCGTCGTGTGCGGCGGCGTCCCGCGCGCGCGCGACGTCGCCGCGCCGAAATCCTCGCCTCGGCGCCCGCCGCCGACGTCGTCACCGTGTACCCATGCACCCGTACCCTTGAGTCGTGCACCGTCGACAAAAAGGACGGTCGCGCATCCATCGATCGCGTCGATCGATCGCGCGCGCGCGACCCGCGCCGCGTCGATCGGTCGCGCGCGCCCGACCTCGCGACGCGGGTCGCGCGCGATCGATCGCCGCGATCCGACGAACCGGGCACCCGGGCACCGCACTGCGCGACCGATGGATCGATTCGCGTTCTTCGCCGCGCAGGCGTGGTTGACGGCGACGACGACGCGCGCGCGCGACGGCGCGCGCGCGAGCGACGACGGCGACGGCGACGACGGCGCGACGCGCGAGCGCGAGGAGATATACGCCGGGATGTGCTCGTTTTCGTGCGCGGACGAGGAGCAGTACGAGACGCGGGCGATCGCGACGATGGACGGCGACGACGCGGCGGACGACGGGGAGGACGACGCGGCGGACGACGGGGAGGAGGACGAGGAGGAGAATGGAAGAGGGCGACGGCGCGCGCGGCTGCGCGGCGCGCTGGCGAGAGATGCGCAGCACTTGACGTTCGGGACGACGGCGACGCTGAGCGACCCGGCGAGCGTTCGAGTGTCGTTCGCGGCGGTGAAAACGACGTTCGGAGCGAGCTCGGGAACGGGGTCGGGATCGACGAGCGTGGGGGATGCGACGACGGCGAACGCGCGCGCGCGAATTGAGCTCGAGTGTGAGCTCGACGGTCAGACGTACAGGATGTCGACGCGAACGTGCCGCGCCGTCGTGAAATCGTTCAAGGAGACGGCGCGATCGGGGCACACCGAGGCTTTTCCGCGGTATTTGAGCGTCATTTTCCCTCACGTCACCATGAACGTATACTCTGCCGCGGAATCCGACGCTTCGTGGGACGGTTTGCGCGCGCTCGCGCGCGCTTTGACGGACCCCGCGCTCGCGACGACGAAGACGACGACGACGACGAGCGAAAACTACGACGACGGACACGACACCGACCCCGACGGAAACGATCCGAGTCCAGCGGGCGTGGGGAAGCCGAATCCTCTTCCACGTTCGATCGGGAACGAGATCGATCTCGAGACTGTCGCGCTCGCGGACGCCGACGCCTTTGCCGCGCAGCGTTTCGCCGCCGACGCTCTCTGCGACGCCGCTCGGCTCCTCGTCGCCGACGGCGATCCGTGGCGAACGCTTTCGCACGACTTGCTCGCTCACGGCGTGCGCGACGTTTTCGCGGACGATCCATCCGCGTACGCCGGGCGCGCTTTTCCAGGCGACAAGTAAAAGCGTGGACATCCAACCGGGCGATGCGAATCGTCGTATGCGTAAACAGTATGCTCATGCGAATCGACAGGGGAGGGCGCCAGCGTGGTTGTCGCGAGGCGCGCCCGCGCCCGTACACCGAGTCGTGCGCTTTCGTCCTGTCGGCGATCGCGCGCGCGCGGCGCCGAGCGCTCGATCGCGAACGTTCATCCGTAAACGTCTCGATCGCACGCGCGCGCGTCGCGGACGGACGCGTCGTCGCGCGAGCCAGGCGACGCGCAAAGATCGACGCTCACGCGTTTTCACCCTTCGCGCGTCGTTCACGCGTTTTCCGCGCTTGACGACGCCGCGCGCATCGCACGCGCGCGCATCGACGCGAAATGAGCGGTGATGGTTTTTTTACGTTCACCGACGCCGATCCGAGCCAGTGGCTGCCCAAAGGGATCGTGGACGAGCGCGAGGAACACGATGCGGGGGCGTACGCGTCGTTCGCGCTCCCGCAAGGCTCGGCGAGCAGGAGCGCGAGCGACGACAATTCTAGAGGCTCGTTCGATTCGTTTGGGGTGAAATCAAAAGTGCTCGGGAGCGTGTTGTACGATGATGAAGGATTGATTCCGCCGGGGCTCGGTGGACACGCGTACGTGGACAAGTCGACGTCGCCGAAGAGCACGGCGTCGCCGACGGCGGCGTTCGTGGCGGATGCGGAGTTCGGCGCGGCGGCGGCGAGTGGATCGAGATTACGTGGGCCTTCTGGTCCTCGACGCGCTGGTCAAGGAGTCGAGGAAGAAGAACAGCAAGTGGCATCCATAGAGGTCATGGCGAACGGTGGTTTGCGACTGCGCGTGACGCTGCTCGCGGCGGGATTCGTCATCGGCGCCAGCGGAGCGTCGATTCGAGAAATTATGCGTCACACCGGTTCGACGATTCAGTCTTGGACGCAGCAACCCGAAATGGGGGTATATCATCGTCCATGCCGCGTTTTCTGCATCCAAGGCTTGCCCGAATCCGTCATGGCGGCCTCGAATATCATCCACGAAGCCGTCGAGCGATACAAGGAGTTGTGCGAAGGGAAGCGCCGCGGAGAGTTTGTGCAGCGATTGCAGTACATTCGCGGCGTTGAATTCTCGTACCAACCGCCTCCGAAAAATGCTGTACCAAATGCTGCCTCCGTGAATGGCGCCACTCGTCAAGGTACGAATCCACTCCTGATGCCGAGGCAACCGACGAATGCGGCGAATGAAACCATGCGCCTCCTCGCCGCCGCGCAGGCGCAGCGAGCCGCTATGCAACATTACCAAAACCTTGCGGCACAATCCTACGCCGCGGGGTTAGCCGCCGGTGCTAAGATGGGTCATGTTCCAGCGATATCGGCGATGTCGGCGATGCCAGACTCTGAGAATCCTTTTGCCGCCGCTCAAATGCCGAACCCAAGTGATTTTTTCACCGCTTTCAGCGCGCAAACTCGCCCGAATGTTTGATTGTACTGTCCAAGCGACGAATCTCAAGATTGTTGAACGAAGAGTTGATATTGAAGATATATAGCCAACCTTGGCGAATTCGCATGTAACCATTAGCGCCTTGAAAACTGATATTTTGTTTCTACAACAGTCTACGGCCTCGAAAAACGCAGAGGCTTGTCTCGCAAGTAATAAAGCTTTGCTCTGCGCACTTTCCTACGCTCGACGACTTCCATCGCCTTAATATTCGGCGTGAACAGCGGAAACGACCGCTCGACGACGAGATTTCCTATCGCGCTTCGCAAGGTAAAGCTAGATCCCATCCCTCTGTGCCGCTTGGCGATGCAAATCCCCGTAAACGTCTGCGTGCGCCTGTTATTCTCCGGCACTTCGAGCGTCAACTTCACCACATCTCCCGGTCGAAACGGTACGATCGCGCGTTCTTTCGCCAACTCCTTCATGTGTTCCCTCTCAAGCGTCTCCATGATGTGTCCACATCGCTTAAAATAGCTCTTCCTTTTCCGCAGCGCCCGCGTCGGCGTCCACGGCGCCGCGCCGCCGCCCGCTTTCCCCCATCCCTCTTGCGTCGCCCCGGCCTCGAAGCTCGTCATCGGCGCCTCCATCCCGCGCGCCTCCGGTTTCAGTTTCTTCGTCGCGTTCGATCGATCGTGTTTGATCGCGCTCGCCGTCGACGTCGCGATCGCGCGTCGTCCCGTCGTCGCGCATCCGCGCGCATCGATCGTCGTCCCCGTCGTCGCGCGTCCCGCCTCGCGCGCGCCGCGCTCGCCCGCGCGCGCGCACCGCTCGAGCGCGCGTCCGAGCGCGCGCCACGCGAACGTCATTTTGCGCCTCGTCGCCGTCCCTCGGCCGCGCCGCGTCCGATCGCGTCGTCGCGCTGTGCCGCCGCCCGAGGGTTACGCGCGCGACCGCACCGCGCGGCGCGCGTCGCGCTCGGCATGCTGCGCGCGCGGCGCGCGTGCGAGGCGCTGATGCGCGCGACCGCGCGCGCGACGGCGTCGACGCCCGAGGCGCGGGCCGGGGCGACGCCGACGCGCGCGGGACGCCGACGCGCGCGAAGGACGGTGACGCGGCGAACGACGACGACGCGCGCGACGGGACGCGAGGACGCCGATGGGGCGACGAGGAAACGACGCGTGGTATTTCTCGGGACGCCGGAGTGCGCGAAGGAGGTGCTGGCGCGGGTGCTGGACGCGGCGGAGGGGAGGGAGAGCGCGTTCGAGGTCGCGGCGGTGGTGTCGCAGCCGGGACGACCGCGAGGGCGAGGAAGGAAGAGCGATGAAGCGGCGCCGAGCCCGGTGGCGGAGTTGGCGCTGCGGCGAGGGATGGCGGAAGACAGGGTGCTTTGTCCGGAGAAGGCGAACGAGGAGTGGTTTCTGGACGCGCTGCGCGCGCTCGACGTCGACTTGGCGGTGACGGCGGCGTACGGGAACTTTTTACCGCAGAAATTCTTGGATATTCCGAAATTAGGGACGTTGAACATCCATCCGAGTTTGTTGCCGCAGTGGCGAGGGGCGGCGCCCGTGCAACGCGCGTTGGAGAGTGGACAGAGCGAGACCGGCGTGTCGGTGGCGTACACCGTGCTCAAAATGGACGCCGGTCCCGTCCTCAGACAAGTCACTCGACCGCTTAAAGGGGATGAAAAGGCGCCTGATCTCTTGACTGAGCTCTTCGAGACGGGCGTGGGGGCGTTGTTGGAGGAATTACCGTCGGTATTTGCCGGCGACGCGGCGGCTCGAGCGGTGCCTCAGAGCGAGGAAACGCTCAGCCACGCCGCGAAAGTGAGCCCAGAGGAGGGTGAATTAGACTTCACGAAACAGTCCGCACTGGAGTGTCACAATAAAGTGCGTGCATTTGCGGGTTGGCCCGGAACGAAAGCGACTTTGAAGATTAAGGCAAACGGGGACGAAGAATCGAAAGAGGTGGTGCTCAAAATCATCACCACTCGTGTCTCTGCCGAGGGAGATGAAAAGGCGGCGAACGGTCAAGTCGAGGTAACGAAAAAATTACTTCGCGTACCATGTGCAGGGGGCGGTTGGTTAGAGGTGCTCGAGGTTCAGCCCCCCGGAAAGAAAGCGATGCCGGCGAACGCTTTCATCAACGGGATCAAAGGCTCAACCGTCTTCATTTAATCTCTAGCTCATTATCATAGCACAGCAGCTAAAGCTAAAACGCTAAAAGTCGTCATCGTCGTAATCACCATCCGAATCATCCGCCCTTCGCATCGACTCGCCCGGACGTAACGCCCGTATGTGCTTGTGCGGGTACGTCCGACCGCACGTCTCGCATGGTTTATTCACTCCAAATAACTCCTCATCGCTAGCATCATCGTTCTCTTCGTCCGATGATGCATCGCTATCGACGTTTGTGACGGTTTTCTCAGCGAACGGATGTCCAGGAAGCGCGTCGTGCTTCGCCAACCATCGCGTCACGCGTTCTTCTTCAAAGTTTTCCGCGCCACCGAAGTCGTCGAGCTCGCACGTCGTAAACGTCAATCGCCCGCGCCTAAATATCAGCATCGCCGGAAGCGCGCTGATACGATGTTGTCGCATCAACGCCGAGTCGTGACTTGGCCTTATGCGCACGAACTTCGTTTTAGCGAACACGGGCGCCAAGTCATCGCACACCTCGTCGATGCGAGCGCACTGCTCCGCGCCCTCCAACACCAAGTGCGCCACCACCCTCGAGCTCGCCCGCACGGTCTCCCCCAGCGCACTCTCTTTTATTTCCACGTATCTCGCTCTTCGTGCCTCCGCCGCGGCGATCGCCGCCGCGCCTTTAAGCTCTCGTAAGCGCGCCTCTTGAATCTCTCGCAGCGCCTCGTCGTCGTCGTCGTCACCGTCTGATCTCGCCCAATCTTCGTCGTCCGCGTCTTCTTCGCCGCATTCCCCGACCACGCCTTCCGCGATTCGCATCCTCGCCGTCGAGCGATCGACTTCGCGCAGCTCGCCGAGCATGCGCGCCGCTTCTTTTTGTTTCTTCACGTCCTCCTCGCAGCATCCACCTGGCCGAGGAATGTGCGCGCCCGCCTCCCCCATGGCGTCCAGTTCATCGTCCACCCACGTGCGACACGCGCCGGCTTGACAGTCCACGCCCATGAGGTCGCCGAGCGCGTCGTCCGAGCGCGCGCGCGCGTGTGACGACGGGACGATGATGCCGCGTAAACCCTAGGTCGGGCCGCCCGCGCGGCTCGGCAGAGCGCGAAGCGCGATGCTCGTCCGACGCCCGCGCCGAACGGCGCGCGCGAGTGCGATCGAAAATGTGTTTCGAGCGCAATGCGCGCGGTTCGCGGACGCGGCGCGCGGTGGCGAGGCGAGCACGAGCGGAAAGATGCCAGAGAAAGATGGTGTCGTCGACGTCGAGGGAGCGAAAGCGAGAGCTCGCGCGCGCGCTGAGATGCTCAAAGATGAGGAGTTGGCGTCGAAAGTGCGAGCGATGATGGTTTTTGATCGAGACGTCGTGCGCGCGCACAGAGATCGAGCGGCGTACTTGCAGAATGAGGCGCTGAAACGCAGGCCCGAGCGCGCGCCGGATGGGTTGTTGGACGAGCTCGCGAGGCGTTTGTTGGATCGGTTGTTCGATATCAAACGCGGATTTAAGCGCGTGGTCGTGCTTGGTGGTGCGAGCGAAGCGATCACGCGCAGATTATTAGCGGAAAGGGACGATGTGGAGAAGATTGTCGTCGTGGATTTGTCTCAAGATATGCTCAATTTCGTCGAGCGGCGCATCGGAGCCGAGCCAAGACGGCGAGACGGAGCGCCTGTGGAGGTATTGTACGTGCAAGGAGACGAAGAGAATTTGCCCATTCAAGAAAATTCGGTAGATGCCGTGATTAGTTGCTTAGGATTGCACTGGGTGAACGATTTACCCGGCGCCATGTCGCGCGCGGCGGCGGCGCTCGTTCCGGATGGTCTCTTCTTGTCGTGTATTTTTGGTGGTAACACTTTACAGGAGCTTCGTGTGGCGTGCGCGCTCGCCGAGACCGAGCATGAGGGTGGTGTTAGCCCTCGAGTCTCGCCCTTAGCGCACGTGCGCGATTGTGGGAGCTTGCTCGGTCGAGCCAACCTCACGCTTCCCGCCGTCGACGTCGACATCGTCACCGTCGGCTACGCCTCTCCCGACGAGCTCGTCGAGCATTTGCGCGCCATGGCCGAGACCAACTCTGGGTTAATGCGTCGTCATCTTCTCCCTCGCGCCACCGCGCGCGCGGCGAGCGCGATGTATTCCCAAAAGTTCCCCGCCCCCGACGCCCCCGACCCCGGCGCCGTCGAAGCCACGTTTGAGATCCTGTACATGACCGGCTGGCGTCCTCATTCGAGTCAGCAGACGGCCAAGCAGCGCGGCACCGCCACGGTGTCTCTGAGCGACTTGCAAAAGCACCTCGACGGCGACGCGTGACGCTCGACGCAAGCCGCGCCGCCGCGACGGAGCGCGCCTTGTAACGCGTACGAGCAAACAGTCAGCCCAACCCGCCGCGACGCGATCTCGATCGAAATCCGACGCGGTCGGGTCGGCGACGCGGGTGCCGCGCGCGCGGCCGGCTCGTCCGCACACGACGACGGTCGTCGCGATCCGCGAGCGCGCGCACGAACGCGTCGAACGACGGACGACCGCGCACGTCAACGTCTCTCTCGCGCGCGCGCGGTGCACCGCGCGCGCGCGCCGACGAACGCGCGTCGACGGACGTCGATCGCGAGACGTGGGAAACCCGCGCGGTCAGAGGACGACGAGCGCGATCGGCGACGCGCGCGCGATGGACGGCGCGACGCCGACGACGGATTGGTTGAGCGATTTTTTTGACACCTTTGACGCGGATCACGTCGGGGCGTTCGACGTCGCGAACGCGTTCGCGGACGTGCCGACGGAGGTGATCGGGGGTGAGGGCGCTAGGGCCCGAGCGGCGGGGACGAAACGAAAGGCGACGGAGGAGACTGACGGGAGTCAGGATGAACGCGTCGCGGTGACGGCGACCACGGTGGCGGCGACCACGGCGACGGGACGCTCGAATGTGTTGAGCGAAGGGGCGAAGAAGACGAAGAGCACGCGGGAGAAGCGTCGACGCGACGTTTTGAACAGTCGCTTTGAGGAGCTCAGCGCGGTGCTCGAACCGGGTGAGTCGCAGAAGGGCGCTAAGGAGACGGTGGTGTTCGCGGCGACGGAGTTGATCAAGCGACTGCGTGTCGAACACGCGAGGTTAGCGAACATGATCATGCGATTCCAAGAGGATAACCTGCTAAAGGCGGAGCTCGCGCAAACGCTCGCTGCGGAACGCGATCAACTCATGCAAGAAAAGACGCATTTATTGCGAGAGAAGCTTCGCATCGAGGCACAGTTGCAAGGTTTCTTGACGAGCATGCCGTTTGCGTCTCCCGCGGATGGCATGGTGTCCACGAAATCGGCGAGCGGCGTCGCGGCGTGGACCGTGCCCACGCCCTTCATGCCGGCGAGCGAAGAAGGAGAAGACGTCACCTTGCGCGCCCCTGTGGCGTAACCAATTGTCTTACGACAAATCGACATGATTTACAATTGTAGCTAAAATATCCTAGTCCTAGTAATTTGTGATGCGCAGAAAACGAATCACGTGAGCCCGAGTACGGTGCGGTAATCTCGTCCAGGTTTACACACGATGAAATCCGCCATATCGTCATACTCATCTTGCGCGCCGCCTTCTTGCGCCACGACGGCGTCCAAGTAAGGATTTCGTATGCGTTTACGAGGCTTTGATGCAGAATTTTCCCGAGACGAAACGTTCGACGGGCAGCATTTCAACACCTCTCCGTCGACGTTTTGCACGCTCTCACCGAGACGCGACAAATTTTCGCTGTAGAGTTCGATGTCATCCATCGCGAGCGCGTTACCAATAGCCACTAAACCGCGATCAAGCGGCGTGCCACTGTTCTTCACGAGCTGAAGCGCCCTTAAGTTGGTGAAAACTCCGGCGCAAACAACCATAAACTGTCGTCGTTTGAGTTCAAACGACCTGAGCACCTTGACGTCGTACAGATGTGACATCTTATCCGTGTTGTGATGCAAGCGAATGCCAGCGAGGACTAACGATGCATTTCGACGTTGACTTTCCAAATGTTTTTGATTTCCATCCGTGCGCGAAAGCTTCGAAGCCGCGGAAATGCAACGTTCGAATGAATGCGTAGCCAACGACACGAAGTTTGCCTCGACGTCGTCCAACGACTTCTGCTTTGAGTGCACATGGCGCCACAATATATCACCCGACTTGACTAGAATCGTCGTCAGAGCGATGAACGCATCTTGTTTCTCAATTTTACCGTGCTGATCGTTGTCAGATGATAAATCTGTGACGATTTCATTCAAGACACTGAGCAAATCGTTGAGCTCATCGGGTATGGATGTCAAGGAATAGCTCAAGGCCATTTTCAACATCTCTGACGCGGTCTTGACGCAATCTGGCAGAGGGAATCGTCGACGATGATACTGTAAGATCGTGCAAGCGATGTGACACGTAGGCTCGATGGGCAACTCACGCAATTGAATAATATCGTCCTCAAGCATGACGACAGAAGCCGACGCCAAGTCTGCATTTTCCACCAATGGCAGCATAGTGTCCAGCAAGTTCAAAACTTCATTGATGATCCGATCCCACGTATCGATCACGGTGCGTGAATTATACGTCTCTTGGAGCTGATGGTGCAAAGATGTCACGAGCGCGGCAACAACACCTGAGACTGGGGCCTCTACGCCTGCGCGTCCGGCGGCTTCGTAATCACTTCTCGCAAGATGAGGTTTACCGTAAGACGCGACTTCCTTTGCGGCGTTTTCTAATTCATCATCCGTGAAAGAAGCGCGCATCAAGTCTTGTAAAACGCCAAGATCTGGTCCGTACGACGCATTACGGCTGACAGCGAGTTCGCACAGCGCTCTGAGCGTTTGAAGAGCATCCAAAGTGGTCTTTGTCGACCACAAATCTGAGTTCGGCGCCAATTCCTTCTTATCGAAAGCAAACCAGTTGTCTCGCAATGTTTCGACGCATTGACGCGCGCATGTATTCATAAGTGTCGCGTACTGATTAGAAGCACGCATATCACCGGAAGAAACGCGCGCCACGCGCAACGTGTGGGCACAAATTTGCGTGATGTGACGCTGCAATTCCGGAGACCATTCCGCATCGTCAGACGAGAGCCTGACGCAACTATCAATGCACAAAGCAGATGACACGTTCCCAGCCCGCGTGTTCTCAGAACCGCAACTGAGCTGAAGATGCATGAAAAGTAATCGCGTGATCCAACTCTCCAGCGTCTCGCTCGTACCCTCGTCGATCTTAGGGTGTTCTAATTGTTCCAACATCTCCTTGAACCACGTCGAGTACGACAGCATGGAATCGAGGACGACTTCAACGACTGGTACAAGTTTAGCCAATACGTGCGACTCCACTTTGTCGTTTGCATCATCGAAAGCATCGGCGTCGACGAAGTTGATTTGTTCACCATCTGTGTCTCTGGCTGACTCGGCTTGAAGGATGAGACACTCGCTCAGAGCCGATAGCAATCGAAGCGAGTTCCGCAAAATTTCTCTATTCTTGACAGATTTGCCGCTCACGTCGAGCGCCAAAATCAATCCGAGCGAGCTCGTGAGGGATTGAATCGTCGCAAAACTCAGCGTAGGGGTCTCTCTTCGCTGCGATAACGCTCTCAAGATTTCATTGATCGATAAGATGGCGTCAACCTTTGCTTCTGCCTCAGCCTTTTGCAGCATCGCTTCGTCCGCAATGGACTCGCTCGTAATCAACGTCGTCGCGACGACGAAAGCGTGTTGTCGGACACTCGAGCGGTCATCCACCATCGCGCGTTCTAAAGTCGCGATACCTGCGTCAAGATGATTGCCGGCTCGCATCATGTCACCGAGCATTTGCAAGCCTAAAATAGTTTTCGAGCAGTCGTCCTCGACGCTTTCGAACAAAGCCATCGCCGGCGCGACGCCAGAGATTTTGGAGAGCGCCGCTACCGCCCTGCGCGCGATATCTCCCCCCTCTTTGACGCTCAACTGGGGTAAATATTCAACCGCTCGCTGAATTTCACTCGACATTCTGTCGACGTGCGGCGCCGCGTCCATCTGGACAATCTCCTCGAGCGCGCGAAGCGCCGCGCGCGTTTGAACGCCCGTCGACAGCCGAGACAACAACGCGCCGAGAATTTCCACGCAAATCTCCGAATCTCTGCGCGCGATCGCTCGCAATACGTGTGCGTCGCTTTCTTTCACCTCCTCGAGCACGTATTTCGCCATGCTCTCCAACGATCTCGCATCACACGCTCTCAGCGCTCGCTCGACGTCGCTCGCGCTCGCGCTCGCCTCTCGCGCGCGTCCCCACGCCCTCGCCTCGATCAACACCGCCAACGTCGCATCCTTCGCGTCCCCTAACCGACGCACGCTCGCGTCGTACTCTTCGCACACGCGCGTCGTGAACCTCTCGTCCATCGCCGCCGCCCTTCGCGTCGCTTCGAGCGCCCGTTCGAGCGCCCGCCCGCTCGTCGACGCCGTCGCGCACAGCGTCCCCAACCACGTCTCCGTCTCCCTCTCCGTCTCCTCCGCCGTTTCCTCGTCCTCGTCCGCCCGTCCGTCCGTTGCATCGTCGCACGTCCGCATCATCGCTTCGCAACACGCCCGCGCGACGATTTCGCACGCCTCGTCGTCGTCGTCCCTCGTCGCCGTCGCCGTCGCCGTCGCCATCGCGCGCGCGCCCTCGAGCGCGCGTCGTCGACATCGCGCGTCGTCGTCTCGCGTCATCCCTCGTCCGTTCGCCACGCATCGCATCGCTCGCGCGAGGTTCTCGCGCGTCCACGCCGCGTCGACGATCGCTCGCGGCGTCGACATCGCGGTCGTCGGTCGGCGTCGTCGAGTGTCGCGCGCGGCGTCGTCGTTTGAATCCGCGATGTCCGTCGACGCGGACGGACGCGCACACGGACGCGCACAGAGCGACGACGCAAAGTGGCGCGGACGAACGCGTCGACGTCGGCAAAAAGCGTCG
>Ga0255763_1000542_pt1 | contig 41732 bp, 6 predicted proteins | sample 041ome_2_FD_179963 | JGI IMG/M metagenome (GOLD analysis project Ga0255763, IMG submission 179963) | Coastal salt marsh microbial communities from the Groves Creek Marsh, Skidaway Island, Georgia - 041406US metaG (version 2) | ecosystem: Environmental > Aquatic > Marine > Intertidal zone > Salt...
GGGGGAAGGGATAGAGCGGCGACACAGACGGGCGCGCGGGGCGGGGCGCGGGACGTGGGGGGCCCGCAAAGCGAGCGGGAGAAGCGCGGAGAGACGGAAAAGGAGACGCGCGCGAATGGCTTCGGACGAGATCGAAGGCGCGAGGAAGACGGTTCTTCGGACGATGTGGGATGGGTGGACGCGATCGGCGGAAAGCGAAGCGCGGTGACTGACGAACGGCGCGACGCGCGCGAACGAACAGAGCGTGCCGCGGTGCACGCCGTGCTGTAGCTCTAGGCAAATAGACGTCTTCACGGCGCCGCGAGACGCGAATGACGGTACGAAATTGGATTTAGGGGAGACGGTGAGGAAGTTAGAGCAATTACACGTCAAGGCGAAGCGCGCGGATGAGGCTGGGGTGCCGAATAGGGTGCTGGTGTACTGCATGAGCGGGCACTCGCGCGCGCCGAGCGTCGCCGTGGCGTATCTGATGTATAGCGAGCGGAGGAAATTGGAGGACGCGATGCGGGCGCTGGAGCGCCGATACCCGCGCGGACACAAGGGCATTAAGCTCAAACCGAGCGATTTAGCAACTTTGGAGGCGTTTGAGAGGGAACTTTACCCGAACGAATGATTCTTTTACGCGCGCCCGACGCCCTCGTCCGCAGGGGGGGCGAGCGGCGAAGTCGCGCTCGCGCCGCTCTTCGCGTCTGTTTGAACAAAACCTCGGCCGAGCGGCGTCGAACCGCGCGCGCGCCCTGGACGTCGACGAATGATCCACCGACTATTAACCACCATTAACACTTACACGTCGCGCGCGGGCCCTCGCGCCGCCGCGAGGCGCCGCCGCGTTGCAATTCGACTTTCAACTTTGGCTTCGCCTCGGCTTCACTTCGCGCCTCGCGAGGTCCCACCGCGCCGATGTTTCGCCGTCTCGCGCGCGCGTGCGCCGCCGCGAGCGCGCGATGCGCGTCGTCGTCGTCGTCGTCGTCGTCGTCGACCGCGTGTTTCGCCTCGACCGCCCTCCCGCGCGCGTCGGCGTCGCGTCCCCGGGACGCCGCGCCGCGCGCGTCCCAGAAACCTGCCCAGCTTTACGTCGCTCGCGGCGTCTCCGCGTCGCCGCGGATCGCGCACGGCGCGGACAAAAAGACGAAACTCACGCCCGAGAACTCGATCGAGGTGACGTTCGTCGAGCGCGACGGTGAGCGACGCGCGGTGCGCGGATTGATTGGCGAGAACCTGCTGGAGACGGCGCACCGGCACGACGTCGAGCTCGAGGGCGCGTGCGAGGGCTCGCTCGCGTGTTCCACGTGCCACGTCGTGTTCGAGGACGAAAAAGTGTTCGAGACGCTGCCGGAGGCGTGCGACGACGAGAACGACATGTTAGATTTGGCGTACGGGTTGACGGCGACGTCGAGGTTGGGGTGTCAGGTGACGCTGGAGCGCGGAGCGTTGGAGGGATGCGTCGTGATTTTACCGCGCGCGACGCGGAATTTCGCGGTGGACGGGTTCGTGCCGAAACCGCACTGAGCGCGGGCGTCGGACGGTGGTAGTTGTCTAGGGTTGATTGTCATTTGATTTCATTCGTTTCTCGCTCGTCTCGCGCGTCGCGTCAGTCGAAATAATCCTCCAAGTCGAGCTCGGGATCGAGTAAACTCGGACCGAAACGCGATAGATCGACGCCGTCTAAGATTAGGTTTTCGAAAGTTTCCTCGAGATCGGTGTCGCCGACGAGCACGGCGCCCATCATGCGACCGCGGACGAGGAGCACGCGCACGTACGTCGCGTCGGCGAGCGACTCGCGCTGGTACGTCGTCACCTCGTTCGCCGGGACGTCGTCGAGCTTCTGGGCGTTGTACAGCCCGAGCAAGATGACTTTGAGACCGAAAAACCTGGTGACGTGGGTAAAGATTTCGAAATTGAATCCGAGGGCGTCGGCGTCGCAGACGCCCGCGGCGACTTTCGCGGCGAAGGCGCCTGTTTGCGCCGCCTGGCTCCACAGTCGCATTTGAAACCACGGCGTCTCGGGGTTCGACGCGCGCGCCGACATCGTGCACGCGTCGCCGACGGCAAATATTGAGTCGCCGTACGGTCCTACGGTGCGCATGCACGCATCGACGAGTATACCGCCGTCTGCTTTCGACCTCGGCGCGGCGACTTCGTCGAGCCAATCGCATCTCGGCTCGACGCCCGCGGCGGCGACGACGGCGTCCACCTCGATCGTCGTCCCATCGCTCAGCGTCAATACGTTGACGCCGGTGTTTGCGTCTTTACGCGCTTCGCGTATGCACACATTTTTCAGCACGCGAAGCTTCATGCGGCTGAGAGGCGCGCGCGCGTCGTTCGCCGCGCTCTTCGCTCTAAATCTGTCGAGCCAATCCGGACCGGCGGCGGCGCCTGATTCGCGCCCTCGCGCGCGCTTCTTCGTCGATCGTCCGGCACCGCGTTCGGGCGTCGGTGAGTCCCAGTCCACGTCCGCGCCGTCGTCGTCTTTCGCCTCGCCGTCTCGCCGTCTCGCGTCGAGCGCGCGCAGCAAGAAATCCGCGGCGTCGACGTCGAAAAAGGCGTCGCCGACTTCGCCGTGTTTCACCAACCACACCAATTCGCACGCCTCCAACCCTCGCGCGCGCAAACCTCGCACACAGAGCGCGTCGACGAGCTCGAGCGCGATCCCTCCGTTCCCCGCGATCGCGATCCGTTTCGTCTTTGAATCCGAATCCGCGCTCGCCGTCGCCGTCATCGAGCTCAACCGTCTCGCCAGCGCGTCCGCGCTCTCCACGTCTCGCACCTCGTGCGCGTCGACCGCTCCATCGCTCGCCTCCGGCAGCGGACATCGCGGCGTCGCCCCCGTGGCGACGCACAGCGCGCCGTACCGCACGCGCGCGCCGTCGTCCAGCGTCAACGTCTTCGACTCGGCGTCGCACGCCGCGACGCTCGCCGTCGCCGTCCGCGCCCCCAGCGCCTCCAGCGCCCCCAGCGCGCTCTCCCGCGCGCCGTACACCGACGCCCGCCGCGTCACGCGCTCCACGCGCTCGACCGTCTTCGCGCATCCGCCGCGATCGAGCAGCAGCAGCCTCGCGCCGCGCGCGCCGTCGCCGTCGCCGTCGCCGTCGCCGTCGCCGTCGCCACCCCGCGCCGTCGTCTCCAGGTACGTCCGCGCGAACGACGTCCCCGCCGCGCCCGCGCCGCACACGACGACGTCGAACGACGCCCCGTCCGCGACGCGCGTCGCGCGCGTCGTCGTCGCTCTCGCGCCGTCGCGACACGGCGCGCAGAATTCCGCGCGCGTCGTCGTCTCTCTCGCGCTCGCGCGCCGCGCGCGGCACGCGCCGCACATGCGAAACGCCGCGGAGGACCGCGCGCGTCGCCGTCGCGTCGCGCCGCGCGTCGACGCGTCCGCGCGGCGCGGCGTCGCGCTCTGACGATTCGATTCGTCGAAGCGAATCGTCACACCGCGACCGACGACGCGCGCGCGCGCGATGCGCGTCTCTCTCGCGCGCGACGCGACGCGCGCGACGTTCGCGCGCGCGGACGCGGCGCGCGCGACGGCGCGCCGCGCGACGGCGCGCCGCGCGACGCGATCTTCGCGAGGAACGCTATCCACGGCGCGCGGCGCGATCGACGCCGGGACGCGCGCGCGCGTCGGACGAGGCGCCGGCGCGCGCGAAAAAAAGGCGGACGTCCCGGACGTGGTCCGCGAGACGACGCACGCGCTCGCGGGGGGGCACGCGGTGCGAGTGGAGACGCGGACGCGCGCGAACGGGACGACGACGGCGACGCTGCGGGCGGCGGACGACGCGCTCCTGGAGCGGTGCGCGAGAGGCGAGGTCGAACTGCACTGGGCGACGCGGGCGGTCGATGGCGATGGGTCGTGGGCGAAGGCGCCGCGCGGGCTGGAGGCGAGGACGGGGAGTAGGGATTTCGGGGACGGGATCGCGTCGAGGAGCGCGTTCGACGCGAGCGGGACGCTGACGTTGGAGATGGATTGCTCGAACGCGAGCGAAGGGGACGTCGAGGGGTTGAGAAACGTTGGGTCGATCGTCGGGATCGTCGTGTGCGGAGAGTTTTGGGCGCACGCGGAGGACGGGGACGTGGAGATGAGGGTGAGAGAATCCGCGGCGGGCGGCGGCGGCGGCGCGGCGGGCGCGGAATCGTTGGCGCGACGCGCCGCCGAGCACGAGGGTGGGAGCGTGAACTTGTTCACGCGATTTTGCATGGTTGACGACGCCCTGGACGCCGCGTTGGCGATCGGGCCCGAGGGTGCGGCGCTCGTCTACGCGTGGTTGCGCCTGAGCTCGCTGCGCCAGTTGCACTGGTACGCCGGGAACAATTACCAGGGCAAGGACATGGCGAGCAAGCAAGAGCGCTTGGCGGGACGCATCGCGCACGCGGCGACGACGGCGCCGGACGCCACGTCGCGCGGACTCATGCGCGCCTCGCTCGCATTCTTACCGCGCGGAGGAGGCAACGGCGACGATATTCGCATGGGCATCTTGAACATCATGCGAACGCACGGCATCAAAGAGGGACATCGTCCGGGAATCGAGGATCCGTTCATCGCGCAGTGGCATCAAAAGCTTCACTCTAACACCACGCCCGATGATGTGAAGATTTGCGAGGCATACCTGCACTTTTTGCACACCGGTAACTGGGACGATTTCTGGGCGCACTTGTGGGATAACGCCGGCTTGACGCGAGAAGATTTGGCCGGTATGAAGGCGGGTTGGCGCTCGGACGGCATCCACGGCCCCGCGTTCCACATGCCGCAAATGATCGATTCTTTCAAACATTACTTGTGGGTTTTAAAGACCACGCACTCGGGCGGGGACGTGGACAGCGCCATGAACTTTGCCAGAAACGGTTTGCCGGGCGACTTGGCGTGGGAGGTGGACGATTTGCTGCAAAACCGCGACGCGTGGTGGGTGCCGGGGAAAATTATCGAAGTTCGTAAGAAGCTTCTCGGAGTTTGGCAACACGACAGCCCGAACCGAGACGTCGTCATGCTCGACGCGACGTTGGAAAAGTTTTTCAGAACCAAGGTGGAAGCCGTCGATTACGGCGCAATGTCCTCGGATGATTTGCTTTCGCTTCTCGAGCTTTCTTTGACGAACGTCGCGCTGACGAACGAGTCCACGCGCATCGGCGAGGGCTTAAAATTTCTCCAAGTCGCCATGGGTGACGGTCACGGCGAACGCTGGGGCGCGGACTGGTCGAAGACCATGGACGCCGCGCTCGATTTCTGCGCTCTCGCCATGGAGAGCGATATGGACTTTTTGTGCCGCGCTACGCAAAACGCTGCAGATATCATCGCGTCTAAGTCCACCAAGGCTGATCCCAAGTACTTGATCAACTTTGGGGAAGAAAACGTGCGCTCACACAGCCTGTTTGTCGTCTCGCAATTGATTTCGACGCTTCGTCCGGCGGTTCGAGCCGCCGCGGGTCGCTCGCCTTGGCAAATTGTCAGCGTCGGCGACGCCAGCCTCGAGACGTACGCCGGGATGGCGAAAGTTCAAACGCTCAGTGAGATTCAAGGCGAAGATTTTTCGTCCACTCCCATGGTTTGCTTCACCGAAACGCTCGGTGGGTTGGAAGACATTCCCGCGGGCGTCAAGGCCGTCGTCACCAAGGCGCCGGTCGATCTGCTCAGTCACATCGCCATTCGAGCGAGAAACACGAACGTGCTTCTCGCGAGCGTCGCAGATGACGTACTTTGGAACAAAGTCCTAGAGATGGCGGGTGAAAACGTGCGATTCTCTATCGCGGGTGAAGATGTGCAGATTGATAAAGCCAACGTCTCCGACGCGACGACGACGGCGAGCGCCAAGGCGACGACCAAGGTGTCTATCGCCCCTTACAAGCCCTCTGACGCGTGGCTGATTACTCCTGACGCGTACAGCAGCGATATTGTCGGCGGCAAGAGCAACAGTCTTTCGGAAATGGCCAAGGAACTCGCCGCAATGAACATTGCGAACGTCGACGTGCCAGGATCGTACGCGCTTCCATTTGGCACCTTTGAACGCGCCCTCGAGGAAGACGTCGACACTCGTACTGCGCTCGAAGCAGCCGTTGCCGCCATTGAGACAGCGACTACCGCCGAAGACCGCCGTGCGGCGCTCGCGGATGCGCGAGAAATCATCGCCACCCGTCTCGTGTGCCCGCAAGGTTTGGAATCCGCGCTCGACGAAGCGGCGGCGAAGCTTTCACCATCCGTCGACCTCCCGCGACTCTGGGACGCCGTTTGCGGTGTATGGGCGTCAAAATGGACAGAGCGTGCGTGGTTGTCGCGTAAATCCTGCGGCATCGACGACAAGGATCTCAACGTCGCCGTGCTTCTCATGGAACTCGTGGACGCCGAATTCGCCTTCGTGGTGCACACCGCCAACCCTGTCACCGGCGACGCGGATGAAATCTTTGGTGAGATTTGCGTCGGTCTCGGGGAAACTTTGGTCGGTAACGACGCTGGTAGTGCGCTCGGATTTACGGTGAGCAAGACAACGGGTGAGGTCACGCTTCGTTCGCTTCCGAGTAAGCTCTGCGGGCACTTTGCGCCATCCGGCGGTACCGTCATCGCGAGAAGCGACTCGAACGGTGAAGACTTGGAAAATTTCGCCGGCGCTGGTCTCTACGACAGCATCACCGCCGAGCCTACGGAAGAACGCGTGGTGGACTACACCGCGTCGTCTATCGTGTGGAACTCCCTCGCGCGCGAAGCGATGATTAGACGAATCTCCGACATCGCCAAGTCGGTGGAGAGCTATCGAGGCTCGCCGCAAGACATCGAAGGCGCCGTCGTGGGCGATCGCATCGTCTTGCTTCAAACGCGTGCGCAAATTTGCTAAATTGTTTCAATAGACGCTATAGTTTCGCTACATATATCTACTCTAATCGCATGCCTTCGCACAATCGACTGACGACGTCCGCGACGTCTCTCGACGCGCGCAATCGCGCGGCATTCGCGTCGTGCTTCACCGCCAACGCGCGCATCGCGCTCGCCGCAGCGTACACTACTCGCCTATCGTCAGCACTCAGCTCGCTGTCTTTTAATTTAGCACGAGCGCGAATGACATCACCGAGGATTTCCATAGCTCCGGCGTCGCCAGCCGCACCTGCCGCGCTCGTGTTGGTGGCTAAATTTCTCAACGCGCCGATGGCTTCAACGCAGTGACGATCGCGCGCGAGTTCGCACAGTTTTGGCACCAAACCGATCGTTCGCGCCTTTTCTCGATTCTCTGCGTTTGCGCACACGAGCTCGCGAATCGCCGTCGCCGCTTCAATACGTTCGCTCTCGACGTTTGCGGCGTCCAATCTAGCCGCGAGCGCGCTCAACACCTCCGCCGCGGCACCTCGCTTGCGAACCGGGCGATGCGCCAACTGCACCTCGCTCTTTGCGCTCAGCGAACCGTGCACCCAGGCGTTGGAGACGTCAGTTTCAAGCGATGTTAAATTCGCCCCGGCATCTCGCAACTCGGCTAAAATTTCACTCGATCCCGCGACGAGCGCCCACGCTGCGGGCGTGCGCTTCCAACGATCCCACGACTCCAAGCCACCTTTGCGTGTCTTCAAGTGTTTACACGCGTTTGCCGCGACGCGCACGGTACTCACATCCCCGCTCCGCACTGCTAAGTGACAAATCGTTTGCTTATCCGCGTCCTTCGCTCCCGCTGGAGCGCCGGCGGCGAGCAACATTTCTAACATTTCAGAGTTCCCGCGAGCGGCGGCGACGTGCGTCGCGAGCGTACCGGCTGTGGCGGATGATGAACTTGCATCCGCACCGGCGGCGAGTAAAGTTTGCACTACGTCCACGGCTTCGTCGGCGAGGCTCGCGGCGGCGGCTCGAAGGTGCTCGCCCGATGCTTCGACGCCGGTCGCGAGCAAAGCGCGAACGACGGGGGCGACGCCGCGACCGCACGCCGCGAGCATGCGACGATTCGCAGATGTATCTCGCTGTGGCTCGACGGCGGTGGACGCGGGAGCGTTCACGTCGGCGTCTATACCTTGCGCTCGCAAATAATCAACGTAATCGCGAAGCACGGGTCTCGCGAATATTTCGCACGGTGCGAACGGGCCGTCGATGACGTCGAACGCGCACGCCGCGGGTTCTTCGCCGTCGTTGAGCAGCGCCGCAGCTTCGCCGTCGCGTAAACCAATTCGCGCGTCGCGCACAATTTCGCCACGCGCGGTATCGCGCGAGCGCACGATTCCGTCGTCGCTCGCCAGCGCTTTTGAAACTGCGAGAACGTTGAGTGAGGTTCCACCGAGCGCATCGAACGCGTCGAGGGCGCCGATATCGCTCGCGTCGCCGTGCCCCAGCGCGACAGCCCAAGCGTTCGCGACGACTGTTTCCAATCCCGCTTGCGGTTTCTCACGCTTAGGTCGAAACGCCTTCGTCTCGCCGCTCGCAAACCATTGAAGCAGTATCTGGCGATTCGTTTTTCCACTCGAAGTCAAAGGCCATCGCGCGTGCTCGATGAAGACGTGTCGACGAGGCACCATGTGTCGCGGCAATCGTAGCTCGACGACGCGTTCGAGCGCGAACGCGTATAAATCTGCATCGCTCGACGCGTCGAACGTCGGCGAAGCTGCTCGTGCGTGGGAAGTCAGCACTCCCTCATTGGCATCGTAGAACACGACGGCGTCGTCGCATAGTGCGGGGCACGAACGAAGCGCGGCTTCGATTTCATCCAACTCGACGCGATGACCGCGAATCTTGACTTGGCGATCGAGTCTACCGCGCAAATACAAATCGCCTGCGTCATCGATGTACCCGCGATCGCCCGTGAGATAGACGGTACCGAATGGTGAGTGAACGAACGCACGTGCCGTGCGTTCGGGGTCGTTCAAATACCCGTCTGCGACGCAAATACCGCCGATGGCAACTTCGCCTTCGACGCCGCGTCTCTGCGCGAAGGATTGCACCGCCAATTCGCCTTCGCGCATTTCATCCACGACGAACACGCTGGCAAATCCTTCGTACGCTTTCCCCGCCCGATTCGTGCTTTCGTCTTCTGCATTGCGCATTCTTGCGTACGTTTGCACCACAGTCGTTTCCGTGGCACCGTACACGTTGTACAACGCCACGTCGTCGGCCCATAGTGCGATTGTGCTCTCGCGCATGCGCTCCCCCGCCAGCGATACGCATCGCAACTTCGGTGCGTCCACGATCCCACGCGGAAGTCGCGCCAGCGAGAACATCGTCGGCGTGCAACACACGTGCGTGACTTCGCCCTCTCGCAACACTCTCGCGAAATCGTGTTGAAAAGTCGCGCGAGACGCGACGACGACGGCGGCGCCCGCCGCCGCCGCCGCGCACGCGTCGCCGTGCCACAAATCGAACGTCGCGTTCGACGCCAAGCACACCCGCGAGCACGCGTCGATCTCTTCCACCTCACACTTCGCCCGCGCGTACGCCATCGCGCGTCGATGCGTCGCCGCGGCGCCCTTGCATTTTCCCGTCGTCCCGCTCGTGTACGCAATCCAAATTTCGTCGTCCTCTCGCGTCTCGTCCTCTTCCGCCTCGATCGCCTCCGCGCCCGCATTAATCACCTCCCACACGCGCACCGCGACACCGTCTTCTCCTAACACCGATTTTACCGAGTCTTCATCGCCGTCGTTCGCGCACAGACACGTCGTCGCGTTCGCGTCCCGCGCGACGTCCCGAATCCTGCTCGCCGGCGTCGCCGCGTCCACGTTCACCAAACTCTTCCGCGCCCGCGCGCACGCGTGCAGCGCCACGAACGCCTCGACGCCGTCGCGACAAAAGCTCAGAACGCGCGGATGGCGGTCGGCGCGCAAGACGCGCGCGAGGGCGTCGACGACGCCGTGTAACTCGTCCCAAGTGAAGAAGCACTTTCGGTTCTTCTCGCGCGCGTTCGGGACGAGGACGCACGCGATGGCGCTCGGGCGCTCGCGTGCGTTGCGACGAAGCGCGGCGTCGAGCGTGGGGGGCGACATTCCGGGATTCACGCCATCGGGTGCGTCGAGCGAGGCGGCGTGTGCGGCGCGTCGGCGCGGTATAACTGTGGTGCGTTATAACAAGGATCAAGGCGCTAATGTCGTGATCCCAAGCGCCGCTAGTGGGGTAAATTAATAATTGAACTTTGTTTGATGACGATCACGTCTTTTTCTTTCGGAAACGCGCCAACAATCCGGACGATTTCACCGGTGCCGGCGCGGCGGGAGCGACGTCGTCTTCAGCGACGACGCTAGACGCCGCTGCGAGGAGCTCGCCCGCGCCTGAGGTTTTCTGTTGAAGATCATCTTGGATGATTTTCTCTTTTGCACTCGCATTGAGCGAGCGGTTACGAATGCGCACGCTCGCGTTCTCGGCGCGCCGTTTGGCGAGAGCGCTGTCTTCCTCCACCGAGTGCAGCGGCAACTGGTTGAGTGCATCTTCGACGCGGTCGTCACTTTGCATGGAAGCCTGGAAGGCGTTGAATTGTTTGCTGATGGTTGCCTTTGTGCTGGTGAATGACTTGGCGTCTTTCGCAATCTTTCGTTTATACGCTCGCGTGTCCGTCTTGACATCGGCTGGAACCTTGTACAACGCCGTGTTGAGAATGGCGGCGATGTCGTACTTTTGACGAAGCATTTCTTTGGCGATGCCCTCAGGACCGAGATCCAGGGCGACGTCTCGGATGTTCTTCAGCGTGGCCAAAAATGCGCGCTTTTGCCCAGGTTCTGCCACGAAAGCGAGCCATTCGTACACGATGTCGTGATATTGCTTCTGCACCGTCTGATGCACGGCGTCGGTTTGAGATTCGTACACGGCGACCAATTCAGGATCAAACTTTTCTTGGTAAAGCTCGTCAATCAGTCCTTGGGCGACGCGCAAAACATCGGGCTGTAGCACCCGCAAGTTGTATTCCATCGTCTCGGCACTGCGTGGTTCAAAAACCACGCGAAGTCGCTCGATGCTCTCGCTGAGCGCGGGCGTGTCCTCCGCCTTCGCCTCGAGTAGCATCAGACGGAATTTCTCGCCGCGGACGGCGTTAAACTGCAGGAATCTTCGGAAGACGCGAATGACTCTGACCTTCGCCACGCGCAAGAATTTGACAAATCTCGCACTTCTCGCACCGGTGACATTCGTCGTGATGTTCACTGCGAAGAGAATGAACTGCAACATGATGACTAAAAAGTCGATGCAGTTGAAAGTATCGCGCAGGTACGCGCCATCGCCAAGGATGAAACCCATGGCAATGATTTTCACGGCAGCTTCCAAAACAAAGATACCGTTGATGAACGAATTGAACCACACGATGCGCACGTACGCAGATGACGTGAAAGTTTCGTCGTATAAGACAGACTCCGAAATGAGACAACCGACGCTCATCATCACGGTGGCTGTGATGAGACGGTCAAAAACTGGATGACGAACTGTGCGCCAGCACCAGTATCTGAACGCTGAATCTGAAGCAAAAATGTAGCACGAAGTTCCTTGCGGTCCACTTTCGTGCGTGCCGATTTTATCTGGTTTGTAAATATCGGTTTGCGTGTTGTACTTGAGCAAGAAAAACAAGCGCTTCATCCATGGGAAAAACTCGACGACGACGATGACGGTCAAGACAATCGTCGTGCCAGCCAAACCACTGATGATAACGTACGTGGCGATCTGCGTAGACACGTCATCCATGATACCAAGCTGGAAGTAGAACCCTGCGATGAGCGTGATTGAGTTCATGAATGTCGCAAGCATTTCCGCTACGTTCAAGTTCACACTCACGTAAGGATTCCTCGTGCTCATGATCCCGAAAGTTACGAAGACAACCATCGAGACGAATGATTGCAACAAAATGTCGTTCGGGAACAAAACCTTGACGCCAACGATGGAAAACTTTTTGCCTAGGTCAACACATATCCATAGATAAAATTGTGGACGAAGGCAGTTGTACATCATACCGTAACGTGCATTGAATTGTTCAACCTGATCGGCGCGAGCCTTCTCAATCTGAGACGCTCTCGTGGCCAAGACGTGCACGCGCGGTCGCGTCTTTGAGCTTGATCGATGGACGTAAAGCCAGCCAAATGCGGCAAGGAACAAACCAACCGGATAGAGAATGAAACCAATCAACGCAACAGGCTTCCACTGCAAGTGCTTATCAAAATTGCATCTTATCTGTGGATCCGCCACCAATAACACCGACTCAGTGTTATCTTTGCATTCAAAGTACTCGATCGCGGTGCGGCTCAAGAGCATGTAACCCCACCACATGACGATGACGAGCGAAGGAATGGCGCGGTTGACGTTATCCCGGATGATTCTGGCGCTCACAGCCTTTTGCTTTTCGAGCTCTTCTATTTCATCCTTGGTTTGCCTCAGCTTTCGCTCAGTCTTGGACTGTTCTTGCGAGCTTTTCGCCCGCAAATCCGCCTTGCGTAACTCTTCGACGCTCTCTTTGAAGATTCTTTTTCGCAACCCTTCGTTTTTAGTATTGCCGTACAGATGCAGCTCAAGTGCGTTGTAGTCGTCTCCTTTGCCCTTCAAATCGGGGCGATCAAACGGTAACCCATCGCGAGCGATGGCGAGATCAGTCCATTTTTTGGCGTCGACGTCAAATTCGTGGAGCAGTCTTCGACGCTCAATCAGTCGCCGTCGCTGCACGTTCGCATAAGCTTGATTCGCAATCTCTCTCCAGCAGCGTAAAATGATGGCGATGCCGAGGACGAACACCCAAACAAAAGGTGCGAACATGGTCGTCGCGAATCGCGTGAAGTAGTCCCAGGTCGAAACGCAATCTAAACCAAGGATTTGTAAGTCTGCCACGGCGAGCGACGCGACTTGCATCCAACGCGCGAGCGCTTTCGGCCACGGAATTTCAAAGTACTGCATTTGAGCAGTGATTTGCGTGAATGACAGCAAAATCGTCAAAGAAGGAATAGCTGGGTGTGTTGCGAGTTCGAACATGGCGTAAAGCGCAACGCAGTACGCCAGTATCACGAAGAAGATTCTTACTTCTTGCACTGGGTCACACGCTTCGCAGAAGGACGCGTAACGATAGTGATCTTTCGCACACTTTGAGCAACCATCTCCGACGTACGCGGGAGAATTTGTCACATTATTGGCGTAGAACCGAGGTTGCGCACATGCACCAGTGCGTACTTCGTCCTTATCAAACTTCTCTTGACAAGCCAAGCCCGGGATACAGGTGAGGTTTCGTTTTCCATTTGTGCTATCTTGCCAAAATCCATCGTACGGAAGAGGTGTGTACTGACCGAGTTCGGTACATTTGACGCGATCGAGCGCGCAAGGATGGCACTGCGGGCTGTTCGAAACGACAAAACCGATATCGCACAGGCAATCTGAAACGTCGTCGCTTCCTGATGGTGAACGCGTGTTCGCTGGGCATGGTGTACAGACTTGCGATCCGGCGGTGCTCGCGTACGTATCCGCGGGACATGGCACGCAAATAGTCGAGCCCGTGGCGGAGGTGTAACTCCCCGCCGGGCACTGCACGCAGCTTTGTTGATCGGCTATGTTCGCCGAGTTGAATGAACCAACTGGGCACAAATCGCACGTTTCTCCATGGTCAGCGTTGACGCTTTCACCTCCTCTGCACATGGCACTGATTGTCATCGCGACGTCGTCGCCTCGCGCCGACGTCGTTGTATCTACCGCATGCCATTTGAACGTGATTGGTCCGTGGATGTATTCTCGAGGCTTGAAAAGCAGCATTACAGCCCCATTCGCGGCGTCACCGATGGTATCACCAGCGGCGAGCGGCGTGAGTCCGGTGACGGAATCTGATGTGTAAGAGTACACTGTCGTCCCGGTGGAGTTGTAATATGTGCCATTCGGGGCGACGTATCGATAAAGAGTACCAGCGTACCCAGCTGTACCTCGTGCTGCATCTGACGACGCTATAGTCGGCAGTTCACTTAGTACGTACCGTATTGTGTCGTTCACAGCTTGGTCGACATCGTACGCCAAGAGCGCCACCGCGGTCACTTGGTCGTGATAAATAGCAGCCGTTGTCAAAGCTGAAGTCGACCCACATGACAAAAATATATTTTGATGATCGATGACGCTGTCAAACTTGGACAAATCATTGATAAAGGGCAAGTAATTGTAAAACTCCAAGTCTCTTCGCTCGGGATTGATCAAATATCGCATCGTCTTGGCGCGGATAATTTGATAACCCATGAGCACCATCAGTTCCGCCGTTCGTCCTTTGAGATCGTACGTCGGATCGGCTGAGGACTTAAGAGTAGAGTTCACTCCGCATGCGCCTTGTGGCGGCTGATCGACTTGCGAGACCGTGACGGTGATAGTGGTGAGATCAGAAGTAGACCCGTGTGGATCGGTGACGAGGTATTCGAACACATCAACGCCGTAATAGAATGGAAACGGTTCATATGTGAACGCCTTGCCGTAGGGTGAGGCAGCGATACCGACTTGCGCAGCGACGCCGAGCGTCGGCTGTAACGCGAGCGATGGGAGCGTGTGTCTCAGTTGCAACGGGGATTCGGAATCCGCCGTGTCGAAATTGCTCGCCACGCCGACAGATTCAGGCGTGGTGAACGTCATCGCGTTGGCACTCGGTCGAGAATTCGTCTCTGAGGTGAGTCGAACCCAGACCCAGGCGTTTGCGACGTTGGAAACGCGACCAGATAAATCGATAGCGACATATTTGAAGGACGTCACGTTGAATCCCGGATGATTTTCTCGCGCAAGAGTGTTGAAATCGAAGTTGGTGCCGTAGTTCGCCATACGCTCTGACACGCGCCTGACGAGATCAGAACTCGAGAACGCCGTGTACTGGAACGTTGCATTTTCGGAATATCGCTTCCCTCCACTCATTTGCTGAGTGTCAAGCTGAATACCCGCAACATTCAGCTCCGGTTCTTCAAAGATTTGATATCGAAGAATATCGTTCGTCATCTCCGTGTTGGTGGAATCTGCATCGGTGGCGCTGAACGTGAAATACTCAGCAGAGTTCTCCCACACATCGACGTTAATATCTTGCGCCACGGGATTCGTCTCGCCGTTGCCGATGCGAATCTCTACAGTGGCGTATTTCGACTGCAACGGGCGTTCGTTTGGACCGGTGTATCCATCCCACGTAAAGTACACGAATCTGTCGTCGCCGATCATGTTTGGATACGGGGCATAATCAAACTGTCCGGTGGCGGTGTTGAACGTCAAGTCACCCTTGTTCGGTAAGCATGAAATATTGAACGTGAACGTATCGCCATCAGGATCTGATCCTGGAACAGTTTCACCGGTTAACCCTCCGACGCGAGGATCAGCAAGATACACAATCTTGTTCTCAGCTAGCGGGGGGTCGTTGACGGGTTGGAACACAACACGTTGCAAACCGCACCCTTTGTTGTTGAGCGCTTCCGGATCTTGACAGCAGAACATGATGTATCGATCATCCGCTGTCATTGCCGGTCCAGCATTCAACAGCACCAGGTTTCGCATCGCACGCAAGTACGCCGCCGGCGGCGCCAGGCCGGCGAAAGTCACTGTACGCTGAGAGTCGGTGAACGTGGCGTCAATGTCCACGAAACCGGCTGGCAAAGATGTGTTCCAATACTGATAGTATTCGACGATTGCCGTTTTGTTATACGAGAATGTATCTCCAGCCATGAAGTTGTTTGCGATATCCGTGATGTTCACGACACACTGCGTCCAATTATAATTGTCAACGTCATAGGCTTGAAGCGGTGCGTTGAGCGTCAGACTCTCTTTCTCTGTGTAAATGAGCGGCAAGTCGATATCGATAATCGGTGGATCGTTCACACCTTCGGTATCGATATTTAGAATTGGTCCTTCGACGATGGCCCCGAACTGATCCACCACTCGAGTGTTCATCATTCGCGTCGCACCGGTGGGATCTAGACTGATGTCCGAAAACGTTATGTTGTTCACAGCCCACACAAATTGAGAAGTCGATGCAGGAGCCGGTGCAGCCGGTGCCTGCAACAGGCGACGGCGTTGTGATGGGTATGGGTACTTTCCAAGTAATTTTCTACCAGCTGCGTTGGCCAAATCTGCTTCCGGGAGATATGCCGTGTTCGTGAACGTCATGACTTGCGTTGCGTTATTGAAATACCCTCGAAGACTGTCACCGATGATACATCCGCCTGGTGCAGAGAAGTTGCCTCCATCCGTGCAATTGAGCGAATACGAATCAGTCAACGGCGATGCACCGGCAAGAACGCTCACCTCAAGGATGTACACGTCCGAACCAAATGTATTCGCCGCTGCCGGGAGGATTTCGAAAGAATTCGCAAAGGCGCTCATCGGGGCGGCCTTTTCAACAAACAAGCCACCATTGGCTGTGTTGTTGACGACAAAGCTCGATGATGAGATACCGAGGCAATAGGTACCAGAAGCGTCCGTCAAGCCTTGCATACCACCATCGATTAGCGATAGCGGTAGCTCGAGTTTATCGATGACAGACCACTGCGTGGTGTAAAATAACCGTTGTACTTTGTCCAAACTCACCGAGTACGCTTCAGAATCTGGCAGCGTCGTAAAGTTCGTCATGACCGGATCGTGACCGGCAGCGCTTAAACTCGCGACCTGAATACCGCCACAGGTGGCACTGATGTTCCAACAAGATGAAAGTTGCTTCATACTAGGCGGGAACGTTATCTCCGTGTTGTTTAATTGGTCAGCGGCGAAAGTACAATTCGCGTGATCATCAAACGAGATGAGACCGCATGAACCGGAGCAATCACAAATATGCACGGGGTAGCACGTTTGATTCAGTGCTTGATACACATCATCATCTGAAGTCATATCTCCACATACATATGCCGTGCGGGCTTCCGTCAGGTTGTCATAGCTGATGGCGGAGACCATCACCGGCTGCGGAATGTTCCAATTGTTGGGCGTAAAACTCAGCGACGTTGTCCCCAACACAAGGTGTTTATTCGCCTTCAGAATCGCGAGTTGAGTCGCGTTGTAATTCATTTCGCTGAGCGAAACGACGACAGTTGCAGAGGGTGCACTTGACAGCGTGAATCCCAAAGATGAGACCTGTGTCGTCACATCTGTCGAGCACGGCTCATCGATGAGAACAGTGTTCTCCGCGCCGTTGCCGAGCAATAAACCGGCGACGTCGTACTCGACGATTTCGACCGGCAGGGCACTACCACCGAGATTCGGGCTCAATGCGAGGTAATCCGGATCATCAGTGCCGTACACCACATCGTGCCAAATTTGAACGATGTCGTTCGTCACGGGCACGTTGTAGTTACGCGGGAAGATGACTTTGAACTTCGTCGGACCAAAGAATCCAGCCTCAAGTGTCACCTGTCTCGGAGAGATGGTGGCGTATCGAGCGTAATCTGTGTCTGGAATATACGGTCGAAGGGTCACTGTTTTGCACAACGCCGTAGTCGGTGTGATGGTGTAAATACCCGTTTCAATCTGTTCATTCACCTTCCACGGTTCGAGCGGCAACGTGCCGTTTGGCGCATCTGGCGGCGTCACGATGAATTCTGTGTTGTCAGCATTTCGAATGTACCATCCCGCGGCGTTGGCGGTTTCGAGGATGGTCATATTCGGCGGCGAACTCGAGATGCCGTTGTACATTGAATCCAAGGAAGTGACTTTGGCGCCAACTTGCAACGTCACATCTCCGCACTTGGTGTCGTCGCCGACGAGCGTGACGATGCAAGTCACCGGCACCGAGCACTCATCAGCACTAAACGTCCAAACAGGACCTTGGGCACCGCAATTGAACGACGCGCTGCCGTACAAGTCGGCTCCGAAAGCGTCTGGTAGCGTTGCTAAGGACACTTGAACGTCTGATGTCGGTTGAGACGTTAAATACATGTCAAACTCGTAGTTGCTCCCGGGGGGGCCGGTGATTTGCGCCTTGGTAAACGCTAATCCAACCTTTTGCAAATCTGTCACGTACACAGGAATTTCTGGTACGACGAGATCGCCGCACGTCGTCGCGGATTCTACGCTCACTGCGATCGGAACGTAGCGATCAAGCGCGGCGACGCACGAATACACCGGAATGATTGGGACACGTTGCGCCAAATTGTAGTTGGTTTCGTTGAACGTCAGAGTGACGGACGCTGGAGATGAAATTTGCGTCAAATCAGAGCTCGTCAGCGTCACGCGCACGTCATCGCCTCGCACCGCCGCTTGCAAGTAGATATCTGCGTATACCGTCGTATCTTCAGCGACGGAATAGTTCAACAAAGCGATCACTGCATTCGCGCTGCACGAGAGAGTGCGCTCCAAGGGTCGATTGTTGGGGTCATACACGATGACGCCACACTCGTCGTTATCTGCGATGACGACCGTACGGTTTGGATCGACGAGCGCGTCATAGCGTACATCAAGCGATCGTACGTCAAACTTCAACTCTTCTGTGTGTTGATCTTCGACATAAATGTCATCAACCGCCTTGACACCGACTTCTTGCGCTACGTTCCACGTGATGGGCGTGAAGACTAGCGTCACCGAGGAGACGTAATCCGTAAGACTCAGCGCCTGATCAACGAGGACGACGTTCCCGATACCACTGCGTTCACTGATCGTCACCGAAACATCTGCGGTCGGGACTTGCGTGAGCTTCACCTGAATGACATCCGTGTAACCGCCCTCTTGCGTCGCAAGCGAGTTGATGAGCATGTCCAACCCAACGGTTCGTATCCATCGACTTTGCGCCTCGGTTTGGGAGTTGCCGAATCGATCGAAAGGCACGAACCATACGTCGTAGTTCGTACCCGCGAGAAGACCAGTGATGTTTAACACATCTTGGCCCTTGCCACCCGCACCAGCTCCCGGAGAAGGCGTGGATGATCCAAGATATTCCTTAACACCGCTGGCCACAGCGCCAGTACCCGCTGCTCCGGTGCCTGCTTGAACTTCCAAAGGCGTCGGCTCCACCGCACCTCTCGGCAAGACGACGTAGCTGACGTTGGAGAGTTCGTCTACGGCAAAGGTAAAGTCTACGGTGGTAGCGGTGACGTACTCAGTTTGCAACCAAACGATGGTGGGCGCATCTTGATCAATGTCAACGCGTTGCGTGACGCAATTGAGCGAGCCCGTGGCGTTGACTTGCTGCGAGTACAATATGGATGTGTGATCGACTAAGTCCTTCAGCGTCACGCTGAATAAGAAACAATCGTTGATATCCTTCAGAATGTTCGGGTCATCCGTCGAATTCTTCACGATGTAGGGACCCGCGCGCCACTCGCTAGACGTACCCACTTGCGAGACATCGGTGGCGTTGAGCGTTACGCCGCCAAACGTCACCGTCGGCGCCACAACTGCTTCGCTGGCGATGATATCCAAGTACAGCGCGTCGCCGAGACCAGCCGATGGATCATTAGCGCCAGTGGTGAAGGCGTAGACGTACGTCGCGACTGGGTCTTCCAAATCGAGTCGGACCACTCGCGGAAAGTTTACGTCAGACGTAAAAGTCGTGTTCCACACAACGTCTTGCAATCCATCGTCGTACGTAAAACTCCAAGGAACGACTGGCCAGTCCTCCGTACCCCACGCATCCGTGATGCAGTGAGTGATGAGATAATAGGTGTGGGTCGTACCCGGGACTACCAAAGCGCCACCGGTTGTGGTGATGTTCCACAGACTCAATGCGTTGTTCGTAATATTGCCCATGACGATGGCTTTCAGTTCGACGGCGAGAAGAAACCTCATCTCCATCATGAGACAGTCGTTTTCGTTCCCAACTTCCAAGTGCCCCGGTCGATCGCTGTAGAACAAGACTTCCAATGGAATGTCCCGGTCTAAAGAATAAATCACGGCGTCCGTATCACCAACGAGCGTCGATGTCGTCACCGAGTTGCACGCGAGATCCAGGCAGATGACGGAGAAGGTAATCTCGCCCGCCGCTACACCACTGTTCTCATCAATGTACGCCTCCGCCACGCGTTCGGAGCCCGTGCCGGTGATGTTTGCAGTGATGCCACCGATAGTTGCCGTGCAGCTACTCAACTCTTCCGCGGCGTCGATGGCGACGCGAACGGTACACCGCTTCTGACACGTCTTGTTAGCGACTTCGAGGCTGTACATCGCCAAAGAGTCAAAAGTCGGCGCAGTCCGATCGATGATGACGCGATCCCCACCGAGCGTGACGACGCCATCTGGAGATAACGTCTTCAGTTCAGTGTAGCTCGTGTTGACGGCGTCGAGATACGCGGGCACAGAGCTTTTGATGCCGTCAAACGTGAAGTTTGCGGGTCCTTCAATCGTCGTCGACGACACGACGACGTCACACGTAAACGCATTCGTACCAAAAGTTGTCAACGTGCACGCTTCGCCAGCGAGGGTGTACGCAGTGGGATTGGAAACGTCCGCATCCATCGTAACGTCGAGTATCAGCGTATCGCCAACTTTGGCGTATGCGTTGCTGCAATTGTTCGAACTCGTCTGCCCAATGCTGGTCGCGTCCGGGCGCACGTAGTCAAAGCACACATCTGAAGTCGGGTCGACGGCGTCGGTAATCTCAAACAAGTTGCCACCGCAATCCGAAATGGAACACTCAAACGGAATCGTGACGCCTCGTGAACAATTCGCCCACAGATTTAATTCGAAAACCTCGGGCAAAAGTTCGTGACGTCGCTTCTGCTCCTCAGACGCCGCAATGCGCGTCGCAATCGCGGTGTCGACTGCATTCACCGAAGTCCGTGTGGTTGACCACAGCGCGGTGACGCCAGAGCTCGCGGCGCGTGTCTGCGTCATCGTCACCGATTCGCCGCCGATTGTGCAATTCATCCCGCGAGGGTTCCCTTCAAATTCGAGCGTAAGCGATACGGGCTGGTTTTCCTTGACGACGAATTCGCCGTTGTCCGCCGTAAGCGCGGCGCGAAGCAAACAGCTCGTGTCGCGAGTCAAGACGGCGTCCAGGCACGGCGCACCCGCGACGAATGTACCCTTATTTGCGTGCAACACGTCCAAGCCGCTCTTGTCTTGCATGCAGCACGCGGTACCGGTGAGAACGCCATCAATCAACGGAAGAGTGTCATCTACTGGAAACGTCACCTTCCACTCCACAGAGAGTTCCCGAGCGACGAGCGCCTTGGCGTTGTACGAGCTCCAGAACCCAGATGTCGGTCGCCCTGTCACTGGTGAGATTGAGTGATCCCGGCAATCTTGCGCCTGGCAATATGCGCCGTCACTAAAGACTTGCCGGCACGTGTCTTGGCAGCAATCGCCACCGTCCCAGCATCCGTCGCGATTGTTCAACGTGGCGGATGGGTCGCAGACGCCGTCGCGCACCGTCGATTCGGACAGACAATCCACCGTCGGGAGCGTGGGCCACATGACAGGACTCACCGCCACGATGTTGGCCTCGGGTACGGTATACACCGTGCCGCTAGTGTCGGTAAATCTGATGGTTGGTTTCGAGACAAGATCGCGGGCCGAGGTGCTCACGATATAGCGGGCTTCGGATTGATCGCCGAGCGTTGGGTTGCACATGCACGTACCCACACCTCCTGGACATTGGTCTCCCGGAATGGCGGTACCACCGGCGGTGACGTTTGCAACAGTGAGCGTGGTTGTCGTGCGGTGTACCACGACGGCGGCATCGTTACACCGTCCGCATGTCGATCGACACATGAGACCATTGGCGGTGCCACACGCGCCACCGCGTTGCCACCACAAATCTTGAGCCGTCATGAGATGATGTTGGAATATCCCACCAGCGACGATATCGTGCCGCGACAAATCTGTCTTCAAGATTGCCAGATTTAACGCCGACAGCGATGTCGATGATGAGTTGGCGTAGCACGAAAACAGTGTGGACACGTTACCGCTCGGTGACGTCGTCAAAAAGTTGTTGAACGTTTGAACGACGTCGCCGACAAAGTTGATACTTGGTTCGAGAGCTCGTTGCGCAGTCGTCTGCGCAGCGTGCACGATTGAACAAGATGGCGGGTTCCAATCCGCGCACGCACTTTTAATGCCAGTATTCGTCGCGCGATCCATGAATCCAGTCGCATTCCATGTGAGCGCGCCTACCGGCGTGGTCCCGTCGACGACGTATTCAGCCGTCCATATTGTCGCGTACTGCGTTCCTCCTGCATTAAGCACCGTCGATGGGAATCGTCGACGACTCGGTCCCGATGTTTCAACCGCCGTTGCAGACGGCGTTGCGGTCGCGAATAGCGTAATTGTAGGCGCGGTGATCATTTCGCTCGCTTCAAAGTACAGTCGAACAGTGTCACCGACGGTGGCCAGTTTTGAATCGTACGTGTTGTCGCTGGTGAAATCAATCAACTGTAGCACCGGCGCTGTGCCGTCTATGAGACAAGCTTCGCTTTCGGGGCCGAAAAACTGCGTTACTACTTCAACGCCGGTGTTAGTTCCGGTATCGGTGATTTCAGCACAGATGCTGAGAGCGACTTCGCCGTCGCAAGCGTCTGACGGAATGGTCGCATTGGCTCTCCAGCTCGTCGAGCCTCCCAGATCCGTGGGCGTCACCGTGACACCGGAAATCTTGACGCAACCCGACGGAATCGTCACTGCAACATTGGTGGAGAAATCAACCGTCACATTTCCGCCTGGTTTGACGACCCTCGGTGACGGGCTAGCGCACGTCGCAGACGTGACTCGCGGCGCATCGACATTCACTGAACAATTCACATTCCCAGTGAGCACGTTGTCATTGGACAAGTAGTTCCCGTGCGACGTCGTGTCGATGTTGCCGTACTCATCCTCGCCGTTCGTAATCACGAAAGGCATCGGGCTACCGCCTAACCAGTCGGAGGGGACTGTGATCGGTGCAATCCAAACGGTGTGAAATCCGCTCAACGCGCCGGTTTGCGCAATGACGCCGCCAACCTGCGCGCCAAACGCGCTCACAGTCGGGCGCCATGATGGTTCCACCGCATACGTGACGGTTATCGTAGATTGGCTTCCTATGACTAACGCACACGAAAGCGGGACATCGGCAGTCGGCGTGGGTGCGAGGTTATCGACGATGATCGGGTCCTTGTCTGAGCCTAGGTATCCGTCGTCCGTGCCTCGCGCCGTGCCCGTAAAGGTTGACCCGTCCGTGGCTCGCACGTTGCTGACTTCAAGCTGTAACGTGTAAGAGTTACTGGATGGGAATGTCGCCGCGGCTGTACCCGCACATGTGAGTGTCCAAACCAACGAGCTTGGAGACGTCGGATCCGTCGCCGTCATGACGCACGCAGAAGGAAAGTTTGCGTACGCGTTGGTCGCTGTGTTCCACCACTTCACCGTTGGCTCCATGATTTCGCCGTCGGCTTCGATGTGGATGGTAGCGATACAACCTGGGCCAAACTTTTTCGTCGTCGTACTTCGGTAGCAAGACGTTAGACCGCGTACTTTTATCAAACCTTGACTCGGAATCGCCGGCGGCAATGTGAAGCAATACAAGTTGTTCCATCGCTCACCCATGACGAGGTTACCTGACCTGTCGACGGCGCGAATGAATTCGCGAACACCACATTCAAGATTCTCGAGTGTGGTCATTTCTTTGGCATCGAAAGTACGGCAGCTCGTCCAGGTGGTGATGTATTCAGCTTCATCGTGTTCGTCGGGCGGCAAAATGTGCGGGTCAAGTTTGCACAATCCGTGGAGATGACACGTGCCGTAGCAATTTGTTTCCGCACCTTCCACGGTCCACTTGCGAACGACGACCGGCGAACTGAACGTCACTACGGTTCGGAGTTGATGACCGATTTCAATCTTTGTCAAACCGTTGCCTGCCGCGGTCACCGGTGTGCCCGGAGTGGACAAGTCGCAGGTCGAGCCGCTGGGCAAGAGAACGTAAGAGACACTTGAGATGGACGGCGGATTCAACCACGTCGGACCAGTTCCGGTGAGGGTGAGCTCGGCGTTGTCCGTAAAGTAAGGCGCACCCGAACGTTCGCGGTACACTACCTCATACGTCAACGCGCCGTCAGGTTGCGGAACCAGGTTTGCGCCGTTGACGCGAATGGTGGCGACGAGCGTACTTGGAATGTCCGGGAACGCTATTGAAAACTCATTGCCATCCCACGAATAGGCAGCGCTTGGGAGGGTCGCTAGACTCCCCGCGAACGCTGCACTCTTCGACGTGAACTGAGCATCATTGCCGTTGCCGTACGCCACGAGCGCTTCGTTGAGAGACTGTCGCGCGGACGTCTGCGAGTTGTACTCGATGGCGACGTCCGAATCTGGAACAAGGACGCCACCGATGAGCACACGTCGCACGTCAATCGGCTTGTTTCCAGTCAGTTTAATGTAAATCGTGGAGTATCGGTTAACGTAAGATTTTCGCACGCCTTTCGTGTCCACCCCCCAAGACTCTTTGGTGACGCTGAGCGTCACGGCGTTTGGTCGAAGACATCCACCGTCGACGTTGAGAGCGCCTGTGGACGGCAAACCGACGGTACAACAGTGGCCGGCATCAGCGCAGCACGTGCCCCGAGATTTGCAAGTCGGGTTGCATTCGCAGCCAGATGGCGCTGTACCTCCACATCGACCAGCACACGAACTCGTCGTGGGCGCCGTGTACGTAAGAGTATCCGCCGAGCTGATCGTCGCCGCCGGCGCAATCGCCGGATTCGTTCGATACGAAACTGTGACGACTTTGTTAGTGAAATCGGTCGCGGGTAATCCGAAATCGGTCGTCTTCAGCGTTAGTTTGTGAGTTTTCGAGAAGGCTCGACGGCTATCGCAGTAGCCGCACGAAAAGTCACACATACCGGCGTACTGGCACGTCGGGCATAAGTACGCCTGGCACGTCGCGCTCGTGGCAAAGCGCACGCACAAGTCGTCGCGAACCAAATCAGAGCAATCGATCGTCCACGCGTTATCATTTTGGAACGTAGACGAGCCAAAGCCAGTCGCCGCGTAGACGGAATTGCCGTCCACGGAAATGTCAGTAATGCCGATAGGGTACCCCGACGACACGGCGAGAGCGAGATAATTCCCGTACTCGAGCGTCGTCGAAGTCACGCTTGCGCTGTTAGCGCATGCCTGCGTGTCCACGGAACTATCCATGCAGTGTAACCCGAGAGGTCGGGCGAGCGAGACAGAACTTGGGCCCGTGCCGACGTTGTGAAGCATGAACCATCCTGGATAGTCTTCGGAATCCGTCGGAGAAAAGCTTCGACACGTCGTCGGATTCGTGAGCTTGTGTCCAGCCATATCTTCGCCGACAAACGTGATACAGATGACTTCGAGCACGCAATGAAGCGATGCGGAGTTATACGTGGCGGTGATGGTTTTTGTGTGCGTACCCGTGAGAGTACCATCCGTCGTCAACGTCATCGACTCGGCGGAGACCATGCCAAAGTCGTACGTGCACAGGGGGCCTCGCGTATCCAATGTGTACGTCAGCGTATACAATTGTTCGCTCGATACGACGTCAACTTTCACTTGACCAGTGTCCTTGACGAGCGAGGCTGAGGTGACAGGCTCGCTCAAACGCACCGAAGTCAGAGACGGCGGCGTAAAATCCAAGACGACTTCAGACGCAAACGTCGGGCGACACGACGTGAGCTTGAAGCGTGTGATGCACAAGCTTGAAGCGTCGTGCGCACACTTGGTCGTACCGATAACCACCAGTGACCAAGACACGACGCTACCATCGACGAAGTCCGCTGAGAGACTGTCAACCGTACGCGCCATGGTTATCGTGCACGCATTCGGTGTACCCACGCATGTGGGCGTCGGCGGCGTGACGTAGACGCCCGCAAGTTTGGATTCGTGGATGGTCAGCACGGTGTTGCCACTCGGTGGCAGCGGCAGCGTCACTGAGACGTTGACTGTATTCCCATTTTTGGCGTACTGATTATTCACGTTGTTACTAGTGGTTGAGCACGCGCCATTGGTGAGCGAAAACGCCGTCAATTCGCTCGCGCTTTGCAACCGAATCTTTTCAGCGTTGAAGACGTCCGTCGTAAACGTCGCCGTCGCCGTGTTCGCTTCCTGAATATCCTTCAGATTGTACACTTTGTACTCCAAAAACGTATTCAGAGCCGCGAGCGTCTGCGTCACCTCAAAGGTGAACGTCGCCGAGTACTTGTCAACTTTCGTCGCTCGAGCGGTGAGAACGTCGTTCAAAGTCACGTACACTCCAGCTGCAATATGCTCGTCAAAAGTGATGATGAGCGTGATATAATCACCAACGACGGCCACGTGCTCGGCGTCATTGGTCGCCGGATTCGTGACGGTGGGGAACGTCGTACCGCTACTGTTAGCGACACGGGCGACAGTCGTGCTCGCGCACGAACCATCCGTGACAAAGCTCGCGCACGAAGGCGCCAGCGTATCTTGGACGGCCCAGACTGCCGACCCGGCTTGATTGAACGCGGTATCCGCGTTGCGCCCGCAGCTAATCGCGGGATCAAACGCAGCGCCGACGGCATCAGTTGACGTTGGTTTGAGATGATTGACATCCGCAGAGGTGTCCGCAGAGGTGAAGAAGGCTGCAGAGGTCTGCCAACCGCCACCCGTCGGCAACACGCGGTCGTCCATCGTGGTCAACTGCCACTTGATTTGAAGCGCTCCGTCGCCACCGACGACTTGATGCGATGTGACGTATCTAAAGTTGATCACCCAATAGTTGTACGCGTCTGTGGCTTTGTAGATTCGATCATTTGGATCCGAGCACGTAAGCGGCGCCTGAGCGGCGAACGAGCTTCGTCGCAAGTAGTACCTATTCGGGCACAAACGGCGCACCGAATAACGCTTACCGTTGGGTCGTAACCCGCGTTGGACCCAGAATCCAGTGCACGTAACAGCGGCGTTGGGGTAATTCGGCACATTGGGCACGGGTTGGCGATAGTTGTAAGACGTCTGAACCAACCAATCGAACCAATCGTCGTCGTTCGAAAACTGCGATCCGTCGTTGTACTCTTCGGCGGCGAGCGCGAGCAAGCCGCGCGCGCCGAGCCAAGTTTGCATGTCCGGATCGCTTGAGCACGGTCGCTCGACGTTCATGGCGCTCGCGACTTCGGAATGTGTCGCAGCCGGAAGGGCTTGATCGTTTCCGATGAGCGCGCGCACGCCCTTCACCGGTTGGTCAGTGTAGAATTGAATCTGCAGCATGTCGCCAACCTTGACGACGCGCCTATACTCGTTCCATCTCACGTTTTGCGGCTCGATGTACACTTCAATCACCTTCGGGTCTGCGGTCCAGTCACCTCTAGGGACTGAGTTCATCCAGCTTGGCACAATCTTCCCGGCGATGGGAATCGGCGTGCGAATAATCGCGTCGCCCGCCACCGCGGACGAGGCAATCACAACTGTAGCGTCGGCGTTGTTCGGAGATTTGCTCACTTGGCGCAACGCCGTCGCCGAATTACCAGCGGGGTCGACGCCTCCGAGTACGGCGTAACCCAAGGTACCCCAACCGTGACGACACCACGCAGACCAGAGAGGAATCCACAACGAGTTCCCGGCGTAGTGCTCCGCTTGGCAATCCGCGCGAGCGCTCCACGCCAACGCACCTTTACCGACGATATCACATGGATCGATCGTGTTCGCTTCCACTTTCCATGATTTGTGATATGTCGATGTCACGTAACTGGTTCCACCGAAACCTTGCGCGGTGCTCACGGCTTCTTGCGCTCGCGGACGGAACTCCTTCGCCATGCACTCCAACTTGCCGGTGAGTTTTCCGCCTTGCTCCGTGATCGTGATGGCTGATTGCGGAACGTGCACGCCACTTGAAGCGCTCGAGCGCATGTACGCGCCGTACGGACGAGAGACATATTCGGTCCAAGTGCCAGTTAATACGAGCGTGTCACCGATGCGATACTCTTTGGCGCTCGAGGCCACGTTGTCAAAGCCGTGATAATACACTGGCTTGGAACCTTGGTTCCCAGTCATCTCCGAAGAACTAGCGTAGCTCAGTGACCATGAGTCCGGTCGCGGTGGTGACTTATCATACAATAATCGAGCGGCGCTGAGTCGATCGGCCAAAGGTGAACTCGCGGTGACACCGGTCAGGGAGTTGATCGCCGAGTTAATTGTCGTCCCGACGTTGCCAACGGCGTCCGTAAACGTAATGGAAAACGGTAAAACTCCATCGCTGAGTGTGATGTCATTGACGAGCGCGTACGCGGCATCGACGTAGGCCGCGGACATCATGATTTTATAAGCATCGATCGCGAGCGTGACGTCGCGCGGCGCGGTTGCTCGCACCCATTTCGTCGCAGCTTGACCGCCGATGGTACCGCCGATGGTGGCGACGTTTTCCGACGGCGTAAAGATGACGGCGATGTAATCTCCCGCTTTTGCGTACTTTGCCGCCGTAACGTTTACATCCTTACCCGTGGACGTCGTAAGATCCGTACAGGACGATGGCGCCGACGACGGCGCGAGCATGTAGGATGGATTGACGACCCAGGCGTGACTGACAGTAGGCGCGGTGTTGTCCAACACGACGAGCGCGATGTCAGAACCCAACGGATGAGTGGACGTCTTAAACCCATACGATGCTGAGGTGAGCGTACTCGCCTGCTCAACCTTTACCGTGATGTGTCCAGAAGTCGCCATGCTAGCGCTGACGGTCACCGTCGCTGAATACTCCGCGCCGGCACCTGCAGAGACAATCTTCGAGCTCGGAACCGCGTAATTGCCCAACGTGATTCTTGGTCTATCTATTGCGTGCGACGCGCGCACGACGACGCGAATATTATCGCCATACTTTGCCACCTTGTACGGCGTCAACGTGCCATCGGCTGCGCCATCCAATCCCGTCAACGGCCTCACCAAAGACGTCGCTGCGTTGCTGCTCACCGTGTACACGGTTGTCAAATCCGCGCTCAACTTTTTTATTTGCATGCTGTACGCCCCCGAGACGAATTTTTGTCCAGAGACGACGATGTAATATGTCTTTTGCGTCGCCGTGAACTTCAGCGACCCACAGGATGCCGCTTGGAAGTTGGCGCACGAGACTTGCTTGAACCCACCGAATGGCGGGTAATTCAAACTCGCTTGCGCGTAGTTCTTCGCGTGAATGAAAACCGCGGTAAGCGAGATAAACGCAGAGTTCGCCGCCGTTGAGTCACCAGTGCCAGTGGGTGACATTGTGAACGAAACCGTGGCGGCGGCTTCCGCACTGGGAACGCTAAACTCAAAGCCAACAGAGCCGTACGAATCCGACGCCGTCGGCGGGTAGAATTCAAACGAGCCAATGTTGACGTTTGCAGAGGTGCGAGTGACGTCAAACGTCACGTTTTTGTTGGTGGACGCCAAAGAGTACTCGAAACGAGCCTCATACGTGGCCAAGCCATCGATCCACGGGGTGAATGTGAAAGTGATATCCCCATTCGTACCTGTAGTATCGTGCGTCCAATCCGCCGACGGGATGTCTACAAAGTCTTTTGTGTAGACGCCCACGTTGGTTCCCGTGGCGGAGCCGCACATCGTAATCTCCAGAGCTTCATCCGTCGCCGAAGCGTAATTCATAGTGTACACGCGATACCCAGATGTTGATCCTATATCACTCGCGGTTCTGCACGAGTCTTCAATTCTAGGGAACGGGAACACTTGCGTCGTATCGGTCTCGCCTGTAAACTCTCGTGGCAAACCAGTCATTCGCGTGCGCGACCCATCCGTTCTCGTCGTACCGACGATGTATTCCGGCAAGGTTTCCGTGACGTCTAGCACGTCAAAAGCTAAGCGATTGTCGGAGAGTGACTTAAACTGCACATCAGACGGAGTGTAGCTTCTATACGGGTACACGGTGTCCGCTAATGTGGCGCCCGTCGACGCCGTCGCCGTGAGATATGAGGGAATCGTGCGGTCGTATCCGTAGATTGCCACAAACGCCATGCGACAGCCCTCTATTACGGCGGCGCGGGCAAAGTTGAACCCTTCGTTCGCCATCTGAGCGACGCACGAATCGTACACTTCACCCAGATACTGGCACTGGTCGCACCACTTCGCTTGCACCGTTGAGACGCTACCAGGGTCGTGCGTGGCGGTCCCGCAAGCGGCGTTGTTGAGCGCCGCGCCGACGCCCCACGGCGCGCTTCCTTCTGCGTTCGCGTCGAAGTTTACGCTGGTCGCCGAGCCCGCCGTGGCGCATATGCCTGTCGATGTAACACTATTTGGGACACTTATGACCACGATGAGCTGCGCCGCGCATCCCGTGCAAGCGGTAAACTTGGTGATGTTTGCCACCGTCGTCTCTGAAATCGTTATTTGTAAAAGCTCCGTGCTCGCCAAGCCCGAGCTCACGGGCATCCAGTCAGACACGCACAAAACACCAGTGGAGCCGTCGGAGTATGGCAGATCATTCGTCTTGGTAACACTGTTGACTTTCACGGTGCCATCGGCGTGCACTTCGACGCTATCGTGCGCCGGCGAAACGGATGCTTTGAGACCGATGTGCGTGATGATGCGTCTCGCATAACCCGTGCCGGAGTCTTCGGCGAACCGAGCGACAAAGTCTCCATGCGCCGCGGCGTTCGCGTGCAAGGTGATATCTTTAGATATCGCCAGATCGATTGCGCCACAGTTCGTCCTGTCCACTGCGCCGTTCGTCGTCGTCAGCGCCTGTTGGCTGACAGCGTTGAGCGCTCCCGAGGTGGAGTCCTTGTCAAACGTCACGACTGTTTCACCACCGAAAACGCCACAAATCTTCTGTGGGTTGACGTATGCCGACTTACACGTCGGTACTGAACAAAACTCCCATCGAGGTTCGCCTCGGGTGTACGACCCGGTGATGGCGGTGTGATCGACGTAGCACCATGGGTGCGCGTCAGACGACGGATTACGACACTCATTGCTCGTCGATCCCGAAGACGACGCGTACGTGTGCGCGAACGGCGATTGGGACGACCACGACTGGCACTGTTTGCCCGAAATCGTCACGTTCGTGGTCCCAGTGTAAGCTACGCTATTATCTGTACATTCTCCGTTTGCAAGCGTCGCGCCGCACTTGGGATACGGGCCGTAGCCTGTGGCGCAAGCGGTGCAATTGCTCCCCGAGAATCCAGTGAAACACGTACACGAGGTCCCATCGACGTTCACGGTACCATGCCCACTGCAAAGATCATTACACGGGTTCGTCGTGCACGCTGCATCGCAAAGAGTGCCCGTGTATCCGCCCGCGCACTCGCATCGCTTGAGGGCCGCGTTCCAGGTGCCGCCGTTGGCGCACGTCGGCTGCGGCTCAATGAGTCGCTCACAGAGCTCGCCAGCGTATCCTGCGTCGCACTCGCACTCGCCCGAGAGTGCGTTGCAACGACCGTGGTCGCCACACTTGCACTGATCGCACGCGTACCCATCGAAGGCGCCCCGACAGGCGCATTGCATACTTCCGCTCACGCACGAACACACTCCATTGCTAGAGTCGCACGTTGAGCAAGTGTCTTGCACGCAAAGCCCTGAAGTGGCGTCCCGCGAATAACACGGCTCACAATCGCACTGACCGGTTCCAACATTGCACGTACCGTGTCCACCACACACCTCGGTGCCGACGGTCAAGGTGCCGGCGCACGCGACGGTGCAGTTTACACCCGACCATCCCTCGAGGCACACGCACGAGCCGCTCGAATCGAGACGACCAGAGCACACGCGCTGCTGCGTGCCGTCCGACTTCAGGTATGTGTGCGCTGAGCCACATTCGCATGTCCCGACTATCGTGGCGGCGTTACATCGCGAGCCGACGTAGCCAGGATTACAGAAGCAACTTCCCGACGCCGAGTCGCATAAACCGTTTCTCGAGCACGGATTGCTCGCGCCGCCGGGGCACATCTTCTCGCATCCGTCTCCACCGTAACCGCTCGAGCACGTACACGTGCGCGTGATGTTATCACACGTCCCCCTGCCGTTGCAAAACGCGCTGACGCGGTCGACATCTACGTAAGCGGGCAACATAGTTGAGGTGACGGCGCCCGGACACGTGGCGCACTGTGCGCTCGATCCCACGCTAAACGCGGAGCAATTACCATCTTGCGGAGCACTACCGTCGAGCTGCGCCGCGGTACACCGACCAGTGGTGTGGCACCACCCACATCCGCTCTGATCGGCGCACTCGCCGCACGTCAACGCCGCGCCGCACGTATCGAGGCACTCGCCGATGACGTCGAAGCCGCTCGAGCACGAACCATCAATCTTCGTGCACGTCTTCGTCGCCGAGCAGTACCCGCACGCGTCATCCGTGGCGCACGACGCGCACGTTGCGTGCAAAGCGCAGTGATTCGTGCAAGTTGCGCTGCGAATCTTGAAACCTCTCAACGCGCTCGCCGTCGGAATCGTCTCCCACGACATCGCAAACGTCGCGTCGTCAAACGACCCAATCTCCACCGAATCGATGCGTTCGAGCAGCGTGAACTTCATCGCAAACTCTGAGTTCACATCGGCGACGTGGCCGATGACGATACCGCGTTGATCCGATCCCGATCCCCAGCGAAACTTGCCAAGACCCAAATCCGTGTCCAACTCGTAGCAATCGCTCGCCGACGAAACCGACGGGTCGCATCCGCTTCCACTCGTCACCACGTTCGTCAATCCCCGAGGTTCCTCTATCACCACGTTCGCCGAGTTTTTCAACGAACCACCCTCCATCATCAGCCCAACCTCGGGAGAGCTCGACCCCGTCGCCGCCCTCGCGCCCGCCAACACCACCACGTGCGCGCCCGAGTCGTCGTCGTTCACGAACACAATCCTAACCGTCTTATCCTTCTCCAGTCCCGTGTTCGAATCCGCGTACGACAACGTCGATCCCATCTCCGCTCGATTATAAAACAACTGTCCCGCGCTCACCGTCGGCGACGTCGCGCACGCCCCCGCCGCGTTCGACCAATAGAGCTCGTTCCCCGCGTTCGTCCGCTTCGGCAATCGCACCGTCGTCGCCGCCGACGTGTTCCCCGCCGCGTTCCCCACGTCCAAGCACGCCTTCGCGAACGCGTCCACGAACAGCGGGTGCTCTTTCGGCACCGCGGTGACCGGTTTGACGGTTTTCCCTATGGACGCCTTCGTCGCCGTCGCCGTCGGCTCCCACGACGCGCCGTAACACACGTCCGCCGTGAACGCCGCGCGGCCCGGCGTCGCGCCGCCGAGCGCCGCGACGAGCGCGATCGCGATCATCGCCGTCCGCGTCCACGCGCTCGGCGTTCGCGCGCTTCGCGTCGGCGTCGGCGCCGTCGCCGTCGCCATCGCGTCGTCCAACACCTCGCGGCGTCGTCGTCGTCGTCGCGTCGTCGTCGTCGCGCGCGCGTCGACGCGCCGCGTCGACATCGCGCGCGCGCCGATCGCGCCGCGTCGCGCGACGCTCGCGCGTTCGGGGCGCGGCGATGCGCGCGCGGAGTTGTGCGAGCGACGCGCGCGCGCGCGGCCGACCGCGTTCGACCGCGTTTGAAATAAACGTTTGGTCTGCGTTAAACCCTAGTAGTGTGTGTGTTTTTAAGCGATCACGTATATTTATAGGGCGTAACACCCTCGATTTGAACGGCACCGCGGATGCGTCGACCGCAGAACGCGGCGCCATGCGCGTCGGCGATCGCGCGCGCGACGCGCGATTGCGAACGCTCGTTCGCGTCGCCCTCGCGCTGTTCGCGCTCGCGCCGAGCCCGCGCTCGAGCGCGAGCGCGCCGGGAAGCGAAGCCGCGGGCGCTCGGGGCGCGCGCGCGCGCGACGCGCGACGCGCGCTCGGCGTGCGAACGACCGAGGCGGCGCACGACGACGCGCTCACGGCGTGGAACGCGAGCGATGAGAGCATCGTGAGCCCGCTGCGGTGCCAGCGACGGGCGGTGTTCGGGGAGTGCGTGCAGGAGGTCGGGTGCGGGTGGTGCGACTCGCGCGACGTGGACGGACACAACCCGACGTGCTACTCCTTGCTCGACGCCGCGCTGTGCGTGTCGCATTTGCCGCCGGTGATGAACGCGCCGCGAGTGGTGAACGCGGTGACGAATGAGATTGAGATACCGTGCGATCCGAGGTGCGCGGCGATTGGGAACGCGGAGCACTGCGCGAAAGCGGACGGCTGCGGATGGTGCGCGGCGTCGTCGACGTGCATGAGCGGAAGCGTGTATAACGGACCGTGTAGAACGTGTGCGTATAATTGGACGTACAGTGCGCCGACGCCGACGTGCGTGGGGGCGATGACTGGGGATGGGTGCGCAACGTGCGGGTGCGAGAATAACGGCGTGTGCGCGGCGACGAGCAAGGAGTGCATTTGCCCTGATGCCTTCACGGGTAGTCTGTGCCAGTTCAACACCACGACGAACAACGGTCGGGACGCGTGTAATGGACACGGGACGTGGGACGCCACGGCGAAGGATTGCGTGTGCGATCGAGGATGGGTGGGCGTCGGGGACAATCGGTGCAAATTTTCGTGTTCGCCGTCGGTGGATTGCAACGGTAACGGCTATTGCTCCGAGCGAGATGGCACGTGTGTGTGCGATTTAGGGTTCGCCGGAGAGTCATGCTCGTGCCTGTCGCAATCTTTGGTGAGTTATCCTTATCCGGACGCGTTGTTGAACACGAACAAGACGGGCTGTTGCCCGTATAGTTACATTGAATGTCCATCGGGGTCGCTGAACGCCGGACAATGCGTGATAGCGCCAGCGGATACGACGAAGTGTCCGGTAGAGAGCAGAGACGATGGGTTTTTGGTGTTCCTGGGGTTGCTGTTGTTTTTCCTAGGCATGTACTTATCGGCCGCGATCATCGCGGCGATTTCAGGACATCCAGACCCGACGTGCACCGTGGTGGTCCGATTGCCCACTATCGTGCGGTTGCGAGATTCACTTTTCATGCGAAACATCGATGACGTGAACGAGATGCAGACCATTAGCTTGACTTGCAAGTTGACGGACAACTTCCAAAAGGTGAAGCGAATGGTTTGTCGGCGCTTGAAACATCAGCCGGATCCGGACAGCGTGGATTTGTTCTATTTGGGATGTCTCGTCGATCCTGGTTGGCGCTTAGGCGATGGAATCAACGTTGCACAGACGTGTCACGTGCACCTGAAGCTTCGCGGCAACCATGAGACGCACAAGTACACGTCAAAGAAGAAGGCACTGAAGCGCTTGCGTTACATCTTCAGCGACAACGTCATCATCTTCTGCCTGTATTTCTTCTTCATACTTTCGTTATCGCTCTGTGCGTCGACTTGGTCGTGGGATAGAAAGAATGATTCGGGGATTCCATCACCACCGCCGCCACCATCACCCACGCCCTTTAGTCCGCCACCGTTCCCACCGCCACCCAGCCCGCCGCCGTCGCCTGCGTATCCACCACCGCCACCAGCGGCATGGATTGATTTACTGAACGCGCAGAACACGGTGAACACGAATGCAACGTTCGGGACGGACTCCACGTTCATCGGCGCAGATCAAGTAGGACACATACCGACGGACATACTAGCATTAGAATCGATTACGGTGACGTACGCGACGCAGTTGGCGGTGACGAGCAACTCGTCCGGAAACGTAGTCAACTTTTACACGTACGAAGATGGGCCTCTCTGGCAGCGAGAGCTCCCTTTGTTCACGAGTCGCTCGGGTATTCCGTTTGTGGCGAACATATTCACCGTCTGTGATCCTCGGAAAGCAGTCGAGGCTACTTTCCAAGTCGAGATGAACGCCGGATACGGCGTCGTGTCGTATCAACCCAAACCGAATGAAAACGGCGTAGACGTATTCACCTTTCGCGGAACGGTTGAATATACCGTCGCACAAGCGCTCGGTCTCGACACCGATGGCACAGTCGATTGTAGTCCCGCCGTGCTGGCGTTGTACAACAATAGCTGCACGACGGATATCAAGGAGGCGCGAGTGGATATCGCGAAACGCAACGACGCACCAGTCGCCGCGGGCGGTGAGCAAATATTGAGCTACGAGTCAACGGCTGATATTATTCCAATGCGTACGCAGGTTGATGCGACCGCGACGGGCAGCAAGTTGAGCCGCCCTATGACGGCGACTGATATCGACGGCGACAGACTCACGTGGACGATTCGTCAACAGCCGGCGCACGGAACCCTCGAGCTTCCGGCCGGTCCCGTCGCTTATTCGTCGACGTTCGAGTATATACCAGACATTAATTTTACTGGGTATGATTATTTCATTTACAGTGTGGATGACAGTTTGGATAACACGCCCGATACGACTTTGTACGACGTGGCCAGCGTCGTCGTAGCCGTCGGATCCGCCACCGGAAAGCCCGTCGGCGTAGTCTCGCACTATTGGGTGGATGAAGATACGACAATGACGGGTCGATTCGGGCGAACGATCATGGCTTCGGAGTATGCCGGCACTTTAACTTACACCGTAACGAATGCGGGCGTGCAGAATGGCACCGTGACAAAGCTGTGCAATGACGTGGAGGTGCAGTATTGGTGGAATTGTTCTGTCAACACTGATGACGGAAATCTCAATTTTCAGTACTTCAACTATACGCCGAGCGCGAATTTCACCGGGACCGACAGTATTGAGTTCTCTATCGTGTCCAGTTACGACTCGACTCTCGCGGCGTCCGCCTCAGTCAACGTGACGATCAGACCTGTGAATGACCCCCCATTTTTGGCAAACATGGAGGTGAACGCGGTGATGAATAGAGACCGAGCGGCGGATGACTTAGGAGATGCAGATTTGACCCCGATTACGTTTTCGCCTTACGACGTCGACGCTGGTCCATACTTTAGACTTTTCTTGACGTGGAAACCGATCGTCACACAAAGCGATTGGGCGACGCGTAGGAGAGGTCGATGGTACAAATCAATCGACAGATTTGGACGACCGATGGACGAAATTACGGCAGCAACGCTCGATCAGGTTGGTCTGCTGAACAACGGGACATCGATCACGCTTTATTATTTGGCGCCGCCATTACTCTACGGATTCTTTCCGTCCACCACGTTGGTTCGGCAGAATCCTTTAGAGAAGTACGCGATTCGCGTAGTCGACGACGGCAGCCTGGTGAGTGCGGAGGCAACATTGAATATTCATGTTGGTTGTGCGCTAGGTTACACAACAGAGTCAGCAAGCGCCGTTGGTGATGCGTCAAACGCAAAGACTTACGGCACGTGCACGATTTGTCCGCTTGGTCAAGTCACCGACGCCATCAACTCGCACACCTGTCGTGCCTGCCCGGTGGGTATGGCTGGCGGAACCGTGCAACGAGGCTTCTGTACCCGATGCAGCAATGGGTATTATTCCGACACCCCGGGACTTGCAACTTGCATTTCATGTCCCGCTGGGAGTACCTCTGTTCAAGGCGCAACGTCAAGGGACCAATGTTTCTGCAACATCGGTTGGTACGGCGTGCCGGGATATTGCTTTCCTTGCCCAGAGTACAGCGACTCCTACGGAGCGCCCGAACGTTGGACGTATTGTGCTGAGACGAATCTCACGGTGCCTTATCCGCAGCCTGGTTTCTACGTCGTGTCTCCTGAAACGCGCTCGTACAAGCAACCCATCTCCATGCGACAGTGCTTCCCCCATAAGGCGTGTCCCGGTGTGAAAGGCATCGCTGGCTCGGCGCAAGTGGACGCCATCGCCGCGGGCGGATCGAGTGCGGATGCCGTGCAGTGCGCAGAGGGATATGTTCACGACGCGTGTGAGACGTGTGTTACGGGTTACTACCGTCTCAATGGTCAGTGTTTGAAGTGCGGATCTGCTTTGGGGCACACGCTGTATGGTGCGGGCGTCGGCTTGGTGATGCTTTCGGCGATTTTGATGCCCTGGCTCATCGACGAGCAGAGCTTTCGATACATCGTCTATTGTCGTATATTATCGCTCGTTGTGTTTCTGCAAGAAGTTGGGATGATTGGGAGATACAATCTTGGCTGGAACGATTATCCCGGCTTGACTTTGCTGCTACAGCTATGCTACATACTGCAGCTCAACCCCGAAGTCATCGGCCTCGAATGTTTGACTGAATACGATTTTGTGGCACGCTGGAACTCATTAATGGCCATGCCGGCGATTGGACTTGCGCTGATGTACGGCATCGCACAGCTGTACGCCTACATTTGGGGTAAATTTTACATCAAAACGCAGCCGAGTGTCGAGGTGGTTCGCAACGGTCAAAGGCGATGGGTTTTAATGCTTCGAAGTATTTTGAACGTCATTCAAATTACTTATGTCGCCGTCATCATCGCGACATTTGACTTTTTCATATTTCATCGTTCAGTGACGGACAAGTTTGGGTACATTCGTGCGCAGCCGAACTTGCGATTCGGATATTTCTCATCGACGACTGGAAGCACGAAATGGCAACAGCTGTTCCCGCTCGCCTTGATCGCCCTGCTTCTGTACCCGATCGGTTTCTTTGCCATCATGTATTGGGTAATAAAGTACGCCATGGGAGGATGGGAAAAGCTGTGGAAACGAGATTTGATTGGATTTGCAACGTTCCAGTTCACAGATGATTACGTTTGGTATCGTGTGAACGAGATGGCACGAATATTGGCGTTGTGCTTGATTCAACTTCTAGGCTACGAGCTCAGAAATGGCAACGGTGTCGTGCAGGCGCTCACCGCTCTACTCGTAATATCTGTGTCGTTCGCGACCGTCATTTTGCGACCTTTTAAAACGAGCGAAGCAAAACGGTATCTTGGCTTACATTTGCTCGCCATGGTGCTCGTACTGATGCTTTCAGTCATTTCAATAGCGCCGGTGTCGTACATCATCAACCAAAGGACAAAGGACAACGCCAGAAATGCCGTGTGGCAAACCATTGCGGTGGCTGTCTTTGTTTTCTGCGCAGGGATTTTTTACGAAGCCTATAGCAGCGCGGAATGGTTCAAGAGAGCTGACTGGCACCTTCGACGGGCCTACAAGAATTTTATCGCTCGTGTCATCAGTATTGTCGTGAGTGAGCGCCGCTCATCGCAGTGGCTACGCGAACGCAAGTGGGTCGAATGGAAACCGACACTTTCGCTGCTCAACCCCAGTGCGGGCGCGATTCTTCAGCTTGAGTCCGCGGAAGGTGATCAAGGATTGTATTTCAGTGGTAATTTCGACATGCACCTGCGAATGGAATTCGCTCGAGGAATTCGCTCGCTCTGGCGACACAAGACTGTGGAGACCATTCTGGGTACCCATGACGAAAGAGCCAAATCTTTCTACAAGATGCTCTCGCGCCCGGTGCGTCAAAGCCTGATTCGCGCCGCGGCGGTGGACAATCGGGACATGAATCGACAAGTGCAACTCTTCATCGAGAATAAGATGATTCAAAAGAGATACAACTTCTATCGCAAGTTTTACAGACAGGCTCAAAAAGATTTACGCGGCGTCTCAGGCGCTCACAACCCGTCGGTCGAACGCTTTTTACTTCGAGACTCCACTCTCGCCCGTGCGAAGTCGCACGCTACGCAAGAGAAAGAGAAGGAGGACGAAGAGAAGCAACTCGCTGAGTATGAGGCACTTCAACAAGCTGACAACGTTCGAAGAGCCTTTCAAACGGATGTGAACGACGCGGCAGACTTGGACCAAGAGGAGCTCTTTTTCCAAACATCCGAAGTCAGTGGACGCACGCACTTTGTTCGGTTCCAGGGTTACTTTGGTGATATTCACCCTGATTGGGATGCTTACGATGAAAGTCTCGCAAAAGCGAAAGCAGAGGCGCAGGATGAAGACGGTGACGTGTTGCCGTGGCACCTGGACCTCGACGACGTCTACGACGATTTCTGTTGCCTCTGCGAATGCGAGCCCGGAGAGCGCTGCGCTCGTCACGGCAACTTGTACGTCGTCATCCAGCAAGACGACGAAGAGGTGTCGCGAATTAAACAAGAGCGAGAACGACACTTCCGTACGAGAGAAACCATCATCATTCAGGAAGAAGACCCGGATCGATCGAGAGATTTAGGATGGAACGTGTACGTCCCCGTTCGTCTCAAGGAGGAAGTCTCAAGCGTTCACACCAAGCTCGCCACAGAATTGCGAGACATGCGCGATCGGGGCGAGTTCGCAGGTGAAGACGAGCTTCCTGCTGTCACTGGAAGTAAATTTGATATCTCGCACAAAGGCAAGCTGCTCGACACTCACAACACAGTGAAGCTCGAGAATCTTCAATGGAAGGCGGAGGTGCAGCTCGAGAACCGCCGCGGTAATTTGGCCAAGACGACAGCGTGGTTGATTCTTCAAGATGACCCAGAAGAGGCAAGGGATCCCGATGAAGATGAACGAATGTACGCTCGACCGGATATTGAAGAAGGGCCAGTGTTGGCGCAACCGGTGCTCCAATCTAATCTTGTTCACGAAAATCCGGAAATGACGGTGCTCGACTTGCGCAGAATGCTTGCGGACAGCAATTCAAAACCTCTTGAACGAACGATTCTGCGTTACCGCAACAATGGTAAGGAGCTCATCCAAGATGCCGCTCCGCTTACTCGCAAGGGTATCAGCAAACCGAACCATGTGCTGACTTCTTTCGAGCCCGAAGATGGCAACTATTACGTCTGGAGCGAGATTCGCAATCACTGGACATTTTTGGAGGGTTTGTTCAAAACATACGCGTCGATTCCGTCTGGTCCGAGTGACAACGAAACGCGCGTCGGTGCGGATGATCACTTGCTCATGTCTTACCGTCAGTTCATGTACCTCATCTCGAGTTGCAAGATTGAGGACAAACTACCGAACTCGCAGTACAATCAGCTCTCAGCCGTCGTTCGATCGGTATTCGATACCGTCAAGGCGCCCGAGCTTCTCGCCAAGTGTCTCACACTCGATCGAGAGACTGGCTCAGTTGAAGGATCGCTATGTCCGAGCGAAGGTCCGAGGTTGGAGCTGCGTATCAAGCACGCTTGGGGAATGCACCTGGATGAATTCCTCACTTCCCTCGTCTTCATGGCTTGGATCATCTACGGTCATCGCGTGCCATTGACAGATAGAGGCGTCGCTCGCGCAACGCGCTGGCTGATTGAACGCATACTTCGCCCTAAGGCGCATCATATCGTCGAAGCATACGAAGCACAAGCGAGATTTGCGACGGCTATGAAGAAGCAAGGCAAATCGTCTGACGAGGACATCCGCGCTGTGAGCACTGTGTACAAGGCTTTCACCGACAAGGATGGCATGGAAGTGATGGAGTTCAAGGCTGCAGCAATGTGGGCCGTCGGTGCCGAGAGTCCATTGAACAAGTTTGGTGAATTGGTCTTCCGAACCTACAGCGATTTCTCAACGTCGACTCCTGATTGGGTGTACCACGGCGCTCGACATGGCTGGGTGCACGCCATCGATGAAAAACCTGACGGGTACTTGTGCTGCCAAGGGAGCCGGCTGGACGCGAAGAAGTTTATGCTCGCGTTTGGCGATTTCTGCTTCCGCGCGAATCCAACCGTAAAGCCATCGGAAGCGCTTCAAGCACAATTCAAACAAGCACAAGAGAGAAAACCGCTCGCGGAGTCGCCGAGTGTGCATGCGGTGCTCGAAGAGCCGAGCGATGAGTTGGCGCGCAAGAACCTCGTCATGCCGGATTCGCGCTGCTCCATCTGCGGTATGACGGATCATGAAGCGCCAAATTGTCCTCGCAAAAAGGATGTCAACTGTCCAAATTGCGGAATCACCGTAGAGCCGCCGAATAAAATCGTCATCGGTCCGGATGATTTGGAATATTGCAACGAGTGCTTGCGGGAGGATGAACCGGAAGACGAGCCGTTCGTGTGCCCGAACTGCGAGACGCCGTGCGAGCCCGAAGAAGTCGCGATCAGCGACGTCGACGGCAAGAAACACTGCCCGCGTTGCGCGCCGGAGCCGTTCGTGTGCCCGAACTGCGAGACGCCGTGCGAGCCCGAAGAAGTCGCGATCAGCGACGTCGACGGCAAGAAACACTGCCCGCGTTGCGCGCCGGAGCCGTTCGTGTGCCCGAACTGCGAGACGCCGTGCGAGCCCGAAGA
>Ga0255763_1000547_pt1 | contig 41610 bp, 36 predicted proteins | sample 041ome_2_FD_179963 | JGI IMG/M metagenome (GOLD analysis project Ga0255763, IMG submission 179963) | Coastal salt marsh microbial communities from the Groves Creek Marsh, Skidaway Island, Georgia - 041406US metaG (version 2) | ecosystem: Environmental > Aquatic > Marine > Intertidal zone > Salt...
CATAACCACCCTCACCCGAGCCACTCTCACCAATATCTAGCGTGATCGCTTTCGCACCAAGTGATTCGATTTGTTCTTGGGTTTCAGGGCGAATGTCATACGCATGCACATCACCACCTAAACGACGCGCTGTCGCAATCGCTTGCAAACCCGCAACACCGGCACCTAGGACAACAATACGCGCAGGTTTAGCAGAACCAGCTGAAGTCATCATTAAAGGAACGAATCGCCCATAGTGAGCTGCCGCTTCGATAACCGCTCGGTAACCTGCAATATTGGCTTGCGATGACAACACGTCCATCGATTGCGCACGTGAGATACGCGGCACACGCTCAAGTGCGATCACGGTAATGTTCTTTGCCTGCATTGCCGCAATCGCATCATCATCACCACAACTTTCGATCTGGCCGATATACACCGCACCTGATTTCATCAGTGCAACTTCATCAACGCTTGGTTTGCGTACCTTCGCAATCAGATCACAGGAAAAGGCTGCCGCAGCATCTGCAATCTCAGCACCGGCATCGCGATACGCATCGTCGTGGAAATGGGCCGATTCACCCGCGCCCTGTTGGACAATAACACCAAGGCCTTTCTTAACCAGGCCGCTGACGATATCCGGCGTTAACGCTACGCGCGCTTCCCCAGCTTGAGTCTCGGTTGGAACACCAATTTTCATCATGTTTTGTTCTTCAATACTGCAGAACTTCAGCCCTAACTTATTGATTTAACAACAGTACGACTGAAATATTAAAAATTCATATGTTAGCGGGTCATGATGGTACCAGAGAGGCTCTTAAAACGGGCTAAAAATCACCATATAGGACCCTAATAATCAGGGGGTTAGAGGAAACATCTAAAACTTATTTAGCCACACCATCTTTACGAAGCATTTCCTTAATACCTCTAACCGCCTGCCTAATTCTTTGCTCGTTCTCGATTAATCCAAAGCGAACATAGTCATCACCATATTCACCAAAACCAATACCTGGAGCTGCAGCAACCCTTGCATGTTTTATGAGTTTCTTGGCGAACTCTAAAGAACCCATTCCAAGATATGCATCAGGAATTTTTGCCCAAACAAACATGGTTGCCTTTGGTTTTTCAACCGGCCAACCAGCACTATTAAGGCCGTCACACAAAACATCTCGGCGCTTCTGATACATATCTCTGATTTCAGCAACACATTCCTGGGGACCTTCTAAAGCAGCGATAGCCGCTACTTGAAGCGGAGTAAACATACCGTAATCTAAATATGACTTCATGCGACTTAAAGCGCCAACCAATGTTTTGTTTCCGCACATAAATCCGATTCGCCAACCAGGCATGTTGTAACTTTTAGACATTGAGAAAAACTCAACAGCAATTTCATCAGCGCCTTCTACTTGCAAAATAGATGGAACCTTGTGGCCATCAAAAACAATGTCTGCATAAGCAAGATCATGAACCACCCAAATCTTATTTTCTTTGGCTATAGCTACAACTTTTTCGAAGAACTCCAAATCAACACACTGAGCAGTTGGATTCGATGGAAAACTGATTACCAACATCTTTGGACGCGGCCAACATTCCTGAATCGAGCGTTGTAGCTCTTCAAAAAAACCATTCTCAGATTGCATCGGCACATGACGCACATCTGCACCAGCAATAATGAAACCATAAGGATGTATTGGGTAACTTGGGTTGGGTACTAAAACGGTATCACCAGGGCCAACACAAGCAAGCGCCAAGTGCGCCAAGCCCTCTTTAGAACCAATTGTGACAATAGCTTGTGTTTCAGGATCCAAGCTCACGTCATAACGTTTTTGGTACCAATCGCATATCGCTTTACGTAATCTTGGTATGCCTTTAGAAATGGAATAACGATGCGTATCCCCTTTTTGAGCAGCCTCAGTCAATTTATCCACAATGTGTTGTGGTGTGGGCTGGTCAGGATTACCCATCCCAAAATCAATAATGTCCTCACCGCTTGCTCTAGCCGCAGCTTTTAGCTCATTCACAATACCAAAAACATATGGAGGCAAACGTTTTATGCGTTGAAAGTTATTCATTAGGGCCGACATAATATTTAATGCAATAGAGTTTAATTTGCTTGAACGGAAGTAATGGCAATAGCGTGAAAAATGTCAGTTGCGCTGCAACCTCGAGACAAATCATTTACTGGACGCCTCAAGCCTTGTAGCAATGGGCCTATGGCAATTGCGCCACCCAATCTCTCAGCAACCTTATAGGCAATATTACCTGAATTTAAATCTGGAAAGATAAGTACATTGGCATCGCCTGATACCTCACCACCCTCCATCTTACGTAAAGCTATGTCAGGCACCAACGCGGCATCTACCTGCATCTCACCCTCGATTTTTAAATCCGGCGACAACTGTCTTGCAAGCTGTGTTGCAATTCTAACCTTATCAACTGACTCATCTTTTGCACTACCATGAGTAGAGAAAGAGAGCATGGCTACTTTTGGCTCTTCCGAAAGAAGGCTCTTAGCACTTTTAGCAGATGAAATCGCGATTTGCGCCAATTGATCTACATCTGGATTAATGACTAAACCACCATCGGAAAATATGAACCCGCGCTTCAAAGGATGGCAATCTTTATCAAATATCATCAAGAAAAAACTGGAAACTAAGTTAGTTGAATCATTCATCCCCACTAGCTGAATAGCTGTTCTAACAACATCTGCGGTAGTGTTGATAGCCCCAGCCACCATACCATCAGCATCACCTTGGTTAACCATCATCGCAGCAAATACTAATGGGTCATTAAGCAAGTCATTCGCTTGCTCCAGAGAAAGCCCTTTATGCTGTCTAAGTTTAAATAAGGCATCGACATATCTACCACGTGAATTTGACAAAACAGGCGATTCAACATTTATGCCATCTATCGACAAATCACTTCCTACTAAAACAACATCAGCAACCCCCTCTTTCAGGGCCATACAGGCAGCTTCAACAACCCGAGAGTCATTTGCCTCGGGCAACACTATTCGTTTTGGTGACAGCTTAGCTTTGTCACAAATTTGATCGAGAATCATTCGAGAAACCTAAAAAAATGGGAACCTCAAGAGGTTCCCAAAAGCGATACAAACTTTATAGTTTTAAGGACATGGTTACATTTTGTTAGACACAAAAGTTTTAAAGAATATTTTTTTTGTCTCACTAGCTAATGCCTTGCATCTAAAATTGGATTTTTGATCAGCATCAACCAGTAATTTCTCACTACATTATAAAAGATCGTTTGTAAAAGAAATTGCGCATTTAGAGTTCTCGCACAGCTTCCTACTTTCCTCAATAATATAAAGATGAGAATACACATAAACCTCCAAAGCAATTAAGAATCAAACAAAATCTTTATACTTTTCGAGATACCGTACTGGCTTACTCAATGCGTCACGGCGGAATGGGTCACCCAATTCACGAGTACACATAATCTCTAAGATACAGGTCTTGCCTTCATTCATTTGCATGTCGACTGCCTTCTTGAGCGCAGGACCCACATCTTCAAGTTTGTCTACCCTAATACCCTCTGCACCCATTGCTTTAGCAATTTCAGCCCAACTCTCATTCTCAAGTTCCGCAGCAACAAAGCGACGGTTATAGAAATCAACTTGGTTCTTCTTCTCCGCGCCCCATTGGCGGTTATGGAATACGACTGCAGTGACTGGAATCTTGTGGCGAACACAAGTTAACGTCTCCTGCATACTCATGCCCCATGCACCATCACCAGCATATGAAATTGCCGGACGATGCGGTGCCGCAACTTTTGCACCAATAATAGTTGGGAATGCATAACCACAGTTACCCCAACTCATTGCAGCAAAGAATGAACGCGGCTTTTCAAAACGCAAGTAACTATTTGCTACAGAGTTAATGTTGCCGATATCAGTGGACACCATGACATCTTCAGGCATCGCTTTTTCTAGCTCACGAAGCACCTGGCGAGGATGTAGATAATTACCTTCTTCTGCATCTTGCTCAGCGATCATGTCTAAGCTAAATGAATCTTTTTCGTGCGTCCATTCATCTAACTCTTTTTCCCATGCATCTTTCTCAGCTTTGATATCTGCAGCACGAGCATCACGCGTAGCGTCACAATCCAATGTCTTATCACGCAAACGCTCAGTTAAGGCTTTAGCAGCAGCACCTGCATCACCACAGATGCCAACTGAAATCTTTTTAACCAAGCCAAGCATCTTATGGTCAGCGTCAACTTGAATAATCTTTGCGTCTTTTGGCCAGTAGTCCAGGCCGTGTTGAGGCAATGTACCGAAAGGCCCAAGACGAGAACCTAGCGCTAAAACAACATCAGCTTTTGCCATAAGCTTCATAGCTGCTTTTGAGCCTTGGTAGCCAAGTGGACCACACCATAATGGATGACTTGCTGGGAAAGAGTCGTTATGAAGATAACTGTTGACCACTGGACAGCCCAGACGTTCAGCCAACTCCTTACATTCCTCAACAGCGTCAGCCATAACGACACCACCGCCAGAGATAATTACTGGATTCTTAGCCTTAGCTAAAATCTCAGCCGCTTCATTAAGACTTGATTCACCACCCGGACCACGATCCAACACCTGAGGCTGAGGGATTTCGACATCAATGTCACCATAGAAGTAATCACGCGGGATATTGAGCTGAGTTGGACCCATTTCACTTTTAGCGCGATCAAAACAACGGCCAGTGAATTCAGCCATACGCGCTGGATTACACACATGGCCTTGATACTTGGTGTGTTCTTGAAACATTGGCAACTGATTTGCTTCTTGGAAGCCACCAAGGCCCTGCCCCATTGTGCCAGCCTCTGGGGTAATAATAACAACAGGACTGTGTGCCCAATAGGCTGCCGCAATCGCTGTTACACAGTTACTGATACCTGGCCCATTTTGACCAATAGTCACACCATGACGACCACTTACTCGTGAATAGCCATCAGCCATGTGTGCAGCACCTTGCTCATGCACAACCGGAATCAAACGGATTCCAGCTGGTGCAAAAATATCCATGGCATCCATAAATGCGGATCCCATGATGCCAAACATGTCGGTTACTTCATTAGCAGCAAGCGTTTCAACAAACGCTTCACTTGGTGTCATACGAGCCATAGCGCACTCCGTTTAGTTAAAAATGAGATTTTTTATCTCGAAAATTTATTATATTTGGATTATGGTAGCGTTTTAAGATAAAATCAAGACGAAAATTCTTACTTTTCTGATAATTTTATCCCGAAAAATAAATTACAGAATTTGGCCTAAAAATCTGAGTCACCGATATGAAAGAAACGAACTCACAATCAACTCTTCTGAGAGGCTTTGTTATTCTTGAGAAGATCGTTGAATCAGATAAAGCTTTATCTAGCGCTTACTTAGCGGAAGATCTCGATTTACCAAAAGCTACCGTTCATCGTATTTGCCAACAACTTGAAGAAGCCGGCTTGCTGAAACGCGAGCCAGGTGGAAAGAAATTCATAGGCGGGGCACGACTAACCTCTATCGCCAAAAAAACCCTCTCTAACAGTATTTTGAGCTCACACCGATCAGCAATATTGAGAGAGCTATCTAAAGATGTTAATGAGACATGCAACCTCACCATTCTTGATGGTCAAGAGATAGTCTACCTAGAAAGGATTGAAGCCAACTGGCCATATAGAATCCACTTACCTGTCGGATCTCATTTGCCACTGCATTGCACGGCCACGGGAAAATTATTCCTCGCAAACATGAAACCAACCTTAAGAGATAAGGTTTTAAAAACTATTTCACTTTCAAAGCATACCGACCTAACCATTACCAATATGTCCGAGCTAAAGAGTGAGCTAGAAAAAATTTCTGATGAAGGTGTCGGCATTGATAACGGCGAATATCTTGATGGCATGGTTGCTATAGCCGTGCCAGTCATTAATAAAGAAAACGCAATGAATTTTGCTTTGGCAATTCACGCTCCGTCTTCACGAAAATCCATTGATGAGCTTAGACAGTACCTTCCTGTATTAAGAAAAGCAGCTGCGAAAATGGCCGAAGCCGAGAATCTTTCCTCTTGACCTAACTATCTTCAATAATCATATCCGAGGCTTTTTCGGCAATCATGATTGTTGGAGCATTCGTGTTACCAGAAGTGATCAGCGGCATGATAGACGCATCAACAACTCTTAGCCCCTTTATTCCCTTTACCTTTAACCGGTCATCAACTACTGACATATCATCTTGACCCATCTTACACGTACCCACGGGATGATAAATGGTTTGGCTAAACCTCATTGCTGCGGCAAGCAGATCCTCGTCAGATTTATATTTATTACCAGGAACAAACTCCTTAAGAATCATGCTCGAAATTGCAGACTGGGCACAAATAGACCTTGCGATTTTTATCGCTTTGATAGCCACAGACCTATCTTCTTCATGAGATAAGTAATTTGGCTGTATCGATGGATGAATAGAGGGATCTCGAGAAACGATCTCAACGGACCCTCTACTACGAGGCCTTAGCTGACAAACGGAAGAGGTAAATGCGGAAAAAGGATGGACACCATCACCAGGCTTATCGGCGCTCAATGGCTGCATATGAAATTGAATATCCGGTCTATCTTTATCTGCAGTGGACTTTGTAAAGATAGCAACTTGACTGGCTGCCAGTGATAAGGGGCCACTTCGGTTAACAAGATATTGAAAGCCTACATATAGTTTTTTCAGTAAGCTATTTAATTCGTCATTAAGAGTTTTTTCAGAAGTTTTATAAATCAATCTAATCTGAAGATGGTCCTGGAGATTTTTACCCACACCCTCCAGCTCAACCACTGGACTAATACCAAACTTACTTAATAATTTTTTTGGGCCGACACCAGAAAGCTGAAGGATTTGAGGTGAACCAATTGTACCTGCTGACAAAATCACTTCATTTTTGCAGTAAACATCAATTGCTTTATTTCCATTTTGATAATTCAACCCAATAACTTTGCGTCCTTCAAATAAAAGATTATTTACTCTACAACGAGTTCGTACAACTAAATTACTTCTCTTTAAGACCGGCTTTAAAAAAGCTTTGGAGGAGCTCCATCTTAGGCCTTTGTATGCTGTTTGCTGAAAATATCCAACTCCTTCTTGATTTGAGCCATTAAAGTCTTCATTAAAAGGAATTCCAAACTGTACAGCTGCATTTATGAATGAATCAGCAATAGGTCGCTTAACTCTTAGATTCGAGACTTTAAGGGGCCCGCCGATTCCATGATAAATGGATCCCCCATTTTCTTGATCTTCAGATTTTTTAAAATATGGCAACACCTCATCATACGACCATCCATTATTTCCAAGCGACGCCCAATTATCGAAATCCTGCTTTTGGCCACGCACATAAAGGAGGCCGTTCAGAGAACTTGAACCACCGACAACTTTTCCTCTAGGCCACTGTAGTCTTCGCCCACCAACACCAGGATCATTCTCAGTCGTGTAACACCAATCCGTAGATGGATTGTGCATTGTTTTGAAATATCCAATCGGGATATGTATCCATGGATTTTTATCCCATCCACCAGCTTCAATTAATAAAACCGTATTTGAAGGATTTTCAGATAACCTGTTAGCAAGAACACACCCCGCGGAGCCAGCGCCCACGATGATGTAATTAAAAATTTCATCATCCATTAACTAGCTAAAGTCTGAGTCAAATCTGCCAATTTGAGCCGCTGAATTTTTCCTGAGGGGCCTTTAGGCAACTCATCCATAATGAATATTCGCTTAGGGCATTTAAACCCACCTAAGCTCTTTTTTAGAAGCTCAATAAATTCTTCTTCTGTACCACTAGTGTTAGGCTTTAATGCAACACATGCCATGACTTCTTGGCCATATCGCTCGTCTGGAATCGCAAATCCAGCCGCCTCAAGAACCGCAGGATGTTCGTATAGCGCCTCGTCAATTTCTCGAGGTGCAATATTTTCACCACCCTTAATAATTAACTCTTTAATGCGGCCAGTAATAAAGAAATAACCATCTTCATCTTGATAGGCGATGTCACCAGTATGCAGCCAACCATCTGGCTCAATAGCATCAGCAGTGGCCTTAGGGTTTTTGTAATAACCAGAGGTGACATTGTCACCCCTTATCATTAACTCACCAGGCACACCCCTAGGGCATTCATCACCTTTATCATCAATTACTTTGGCCTCGTTACCCACTGCATAGCCAGGAGAACCATACTTTGGTGTTTTAGGTGGCATGGGATTCGAAAGTATTTGTGCCGCTGTTTCAGTAAGCCCCATAGTTTCCACAATTGAGACCCCGAACACCTTTTCAAACTGCTTGTGCATTTCAGGAGCCAATGGGGCCGATGCTGAACGTCCAAAACGTAAATTAGACAGATTAAATTGAGTAAGATCTAATTTTTCTCTTTCAGCATGCTCAAGAAGATAAGCAATGATAGTAGGTACAACACTAAACCAGGAACATTTATATTTTGAGAGTAATGACCAAAAATTTGAGGTGCTAAATTTCTGCGGGAATACAACTGAACCACCACTCACCAAAGGCCCCATCACGGTAACCATTTGGGCGTTAATGTGATAAAGCGGCAACACGCATAGTGCACAATCAGCAGACGTCAAATCATGTGCTTCAGCAGTATTCCGCCCACCAGCTAAGATATTTTTTTGCGTTAACAACACGCCTTTCGGCTGCCCAGTTGTTCCAGATGTATACATCAGAACAGCAGGATCACCTTCGTCGATTTCAACATCTTCTTTACTGATTTTGGCAACAGGCCAGATAGGACCATTTATTTGACTAACTTCAATCTGAATTAATTCATTCCCAAATAACTCTGAGACATTAAGATTTAACGAAGCTGCAAACTCAGCGTCATATAAGATAACTTCACTATCTGAATGATCAATTACATATTTAAGAGCGTTAATACCCGCAATAGCATTTAAAGGAACTGCAACTCTTCCAGCGTAAGTGATACCTAGCATTAGCATGGCCGTCCACGCGCCATTTGGAAGAAGCATTGCAACCTTGCTTCCGTTAGACACCCCTAGAGATGCCAACTTGTCTTTAATAAAGTTTGCCTCGTTTTGCACATCACCACGAGTAAAATGAAACTCATGATCTGGTGAAATCAAAAACATCTCATCAGGTTGCTTAGCAGCGTAATGATCAATTATTTGCTTAATCGTTTGCATCACTTACTCCGAAATGAAGTCTAAACATCAGACGGTAATGTTATGTGCCTTCCAATAATCACCAAAAATCTCCTTAAGCTCTGGCTCATTTGGTGCAATGGAAGTAGAAATACGGGTTGTATTGAGATAGTGACGATAATTCATATTGTCTGAAATGTTATTTCCACCCCATGTACCACACCCCATTGAAAGGGAAAAAGGTAAGCCATTTTCAAATGAGCCACCTGTGGCAAAACAATGTGCTTGATTCACAATGACCCTACAAACCGGAAGACTCAAACCCATCTCAGTAGCCCGATCTAACATTTGGGTATGCAAGCTAACCGAATGCCCTGCCCCGTTAATATTCAAAATACTTTCAACCTTTTTACAAGCATCTGAAAAATCTGTGGCCTTAAAAACAGTTAGAACCGGACTTAGCTTCTCATCACAAAACTTATTCGCCGAATTAATCTCATCATCCTCCACGAGAATGACCCTAACGCTTTCATCATGAGGAATATTCGCTAATGACAAGATTTCCTTTGCTGATTTAGCGGTCACATCAGAGCTTAATTTGCCATTAGGCCACATAAGCTTCCGGATTAACTCTTTTTGCTCCTCCGATAACCTAATTGCACCTTTCTTCTGAAGTACGCTAATTAAATCCTCATAAATATGGTCAACAGCAATTAAACTATTTTCAGATGAGCAGCTAGTTGCATTATCAAATGACTTTGACGCTAAAATTTTACTAGCCGCTTCATTTAAATCCGCAGTCTCGTCAACCAGGCTAGGTACATTACCCGCCCCAACACCTATTGCCGGCGTACCAGAGGTTAATGCCGATTTAACATTATTTTGCGAACCAGTTACTACCACCAGGTCAGCTTGTTTCATTAACTCACCGGTCACCTCTTTGCTTACAGGCGAAGGTAATTTCTGAACCAGATCTACTGGTGCGCCCACCGAGACTAATGCCCTCCTCATTAAAGCAACAACCTCATCCGCAACAGAAGCACCTTTTGGCGAAGGCGCCAAAATAACAGCGTTACCACCCTTAAGAGAGTTGATAACCTTGTTGTAAGGTGTAGCCACGGGATTTGTTGAGGGGACCACTGCAGCTACAACACCCACAGGGCGAGCAATCTCTATTAAACCTTTTTCTGGGTACTCTGCGATTACACCAACCGACTTAGCATGTTTAAGATCACGAAGTAGCCCAAGAGTTTTACGATAATTTTTAAGCTCTTTGTCTTCGACCCTACCCAGTCCAGTATCTGCTACAGCTTGTTTAGAAAGTCTACTATTGTTGTCTCCTTCAAATATCGTCCACGCAACAGCAGTGACAACCTCATCTACTTGCTCCTGGGTATATTTCGCGTATTCAATTTGCGCAGCTCTAGCTTTTGAAACAAGTCCCGCAACAACATCATAGGGTGCGTTTTCGCTTGAAAGAGACATAATAAATCCATACACGCATACACGTGTTAGTTAATCGTTATCAAAGGAGGCGCTGGCGCGCAAAACGCCAGCACCAAGTAAAGATACTTACTTCTTAAGATCTTTCAAAAGATCAGTCAGATACGCTTGGCGCTCTTTCCACATCTTTTGTACTTGCTCACGAGTCAAGATACGCATTGGCGAACCACCATCTTTCATCTTTTTTGCAACTTTTTTGTCTTTAAACATCGCAGGCACTTTATCCGCCAACACTTTCAGTGCCGCATCAGGTGTACCTTTTGGAGCCATCAATCCGCGGAAGTTAACGCTACTATCATCAACATCAAAGCCACTTTCCTTCAATGTAGGCACATCAGGAAGGAATTCATTACGCTTAAGATCAGCAACTGCCAAAATCTTCAAACGGTCCTGGCTACGGAAAGCATCAGACAGGTTATTAAAGCCGGCCATAGTTTGACCACCTAATACAAACTGGAGACCTTTAACGCCACCGCCCGCAGGTACGTACTTAGTGTTGATACCAGCTGCTTTATCCAATTGAAGACTAGCAATGTGATGCCCCACATAAAGACCAGCACCTGACACCGTCAATTTTCCTGGGTTTGCTTTCGCGTAATCCACAAAGTCTTTAACTGTATTGAAAGGGCTATCTTTATTAACAATTAAAACAGCAGGATCAGCACCCCAGTTTGCAACTGGCTCTAGGTTATTGACGTTGTATTTAACCTTGTTAGGGAACACGATAGATTGCGCAATAAAATGTGGAACGTTATATGCCGCCAAATCATAACCATCTGGTTTTGCTGAATCGATAAACTTATTCCAACCAACCTGTCCGCCAGCGCCAGGGCGATTCAAAATCACCATTGGCTGACCATTAAGGTAAACAGGATTTCCTTTTTTATCTTCTTTTGCCGCCATCATGGTAACAATACGCGCCTGGAAGTCAGTAGCACCACCGGCACCATAAGCAACTGTTACGGAAATTGGTCGATCTGGGTAGTTGTCTGCAAACGCACCACTTGTAGCGACCATGCAGCCTAAAACAGCAGACTGTAATGATTTAAGAATTATTTTTTTATTCATTGTGTCATTCCTCCTACGGTTGACTATTTTTGCCGAAATACTCGACAGATACCCTTCTAGGGTCATTACTAAGCGCGCAACTTAGAACATAAGCCCCCTAGGCAATTGCACGTTAAGCAATACATTAAAAATCAGATACATCACTAATAAAAATAAAAACGAAAAGACGGCTGATTTAATAAAACGATTTACGAGCGAACCTTTTGTTGAGTAAAAGGTCGTGATCGCTACTAGAACTAGGAATGAGCTGGAATACATGCCAATTAGCTCAATCAATGAAACACCAACTATTGTAATAACAATACCTGGCACCTGTTCGAAAAATGGGAAGGCTTTAAAATCATCGACGCAAAGATCAAAGTACTCCCTGATCAGCGAAGTAATACTAAACGCCAATGTTAAACTAGAAATAATGATTGGAAACAAGTAGGCCGCTTGATTCTGCTGGAAGTAACTCACCTTAAACATCAAGCCACACACCGCAGTAACAAGAAGTGCTACTAGAAATCGCCTATCGTTTACGATACTTCCCATGATTAAGCCTCACTCGCGGTAGCGCGACGTTTCGAAATTTGACGACGTTCGTTATAAATACTGTAAACAATCGACAATACGCACAAGCCAATTACTACCTGGTTGATGGTTCCACTTGTGAAATACCCAATCATATCTTCACCAGCAATCATTTGGCCTTGCAAGAAATTAGTCTCGGTTAATTGCCCCAAAATCAGACCCAACACCAACGGGGCAGCACTAAAGCCTAAACGCGATGCGTAATACATCAAGGTACCAAGAACTAACATGACAATCACATCAGAGATATTGTTTTGCACGCTGTAGGTGCCAAATATAGCTAATATAACAACTGAAGCCGCCATAATATGATTTGGTATCTTAGTTACGAAGCGACTGTAACGCGCTATGGCAAGACCAAATATCATCATGAAAACTTGACCCAGCAAAAGAGAATCAATAAAAGTCCAAGTGACCTTTCCGTGGACAGTAAATAGATCTGGCCCAGGGAAAAGACCATTAATTAATAAGCCACCCAAAAGAACAGCTGCCGTAGGACTGCCTGGAATACCTAGAGTAAGCAATGGAACCAATGAAGGGCCAACCATTGCGTTGTTTGCACTCTCTGCTGCGATAACACCATCTGGCTCACCCTTGCCAAACTTACTTGGATCTTTGCTAAATTTTTTAGTCTGATCGTAGGCAACTAATCCAGCTATTTGTCCACCAGCTCCAGGGATTACACCCACGATACAGCCAACAACTGTACCGATAGTTACCGCCTTGACTCTGCTTAGTGTGAATAAGAAGGATTTAACAACACTGTGGTTACGCAGTTCAGCAAAAGTAATCTCACCCGTTTTCTTTGCTTCTCCAAGTAAAGTTAAAACCTGCGGTATAGCAAACAAGCCAATTAAAGCTGCAATAACATGGATACCGCCAGCTAAATGCTCAGAAAAGGCAAACCGCTCTTCTCCTAACACAGGGTTATAACCAATGGTTGAAAGCCAAAGGCCAACACCACCAGCAATCAAACCCTTAACTACTGAACCACCGCCTAGAGAAGCAATAATGGTAATACCAAATATGGAAATCCAGAAAAGCTCAGCAGGCCCAAACTTTAATGCAAGCTGCGCCAGAGCTGGTGTGAAAAAAATCAGTAAAAAAACACCAACCAGGCCGCCCAGCAACGAACTTATAAAAGAATAATGTAAAGCTTCAGTTGCGCGACCCTGTTGTGCCAAAGGATGGCCATCCATGACAGTTGCAATATTTGCAGGCGCCCCAGGAATATTGACTAATATACCGCTTACTGCACCACCTGCCACTGTCGAGGTATACACAGCACCAAGGAGAATGAGTGAAGATGCTGGCTCCATCTGAAATGTGAAAGGAATCAAGAGTGCAACAGCCATTGTAGGACTAAGCCCTGGCGTGGCTCCGAGAATAAGACCGCCAATTGTGCCTGCAATCAAGATAAGAAGATTAATGGGCGTTAGCACTTCACCAAAAAACTGTATGAACTCCACATCTTCCCCCGAAAGACACATAACTCATCTATATGTTTTAGACGTTGGAAAGAGTAATTGCAATAAAGAATTTATTTAACTCATATATATGAATTTTTAATGGGCACTTTATATTTCATGATCCATACTGTATCGGAAATAGCCTTATTAATTGGTGAGTAAGAATGCCCTTACAAAACAGTTCACATCTTCAATCTTCAGGCCCGCTATATAAGGCGGTTGAAGATTACATTACATATCTTATAAATAATGGCGAACTGGTTGCTGGAGATCTTGTACCACCGGAACCTCAACTTGCAAAAACATTAAACGTAAGCCAGGGCACTGTTAAGAAAGCACTAGACAACCTTGTATGGGCACAACTACTTTATCGCCATCAAGGCAAAGGGACTTACGTTTCACCCATTGACTTTAATAATAGCCTCTTCCGTTTTACGACTTATGGTGATCAAAAAGGAAAACCCACACGACTTCACAAAACTACAATTACGAGAGAACTAACAACACCAAGTCAGCCCGTGAGAAAAGAGCTTGCCCTATCATCAACAGCAAAAACACTTCACTTAGAACGCATTGGTTATCATGGTGATGTGCCTGTAATGATGGAATCGTCTTACTGGAACGCCAAACTCGTGAAAGGTCTTGAAGACCCCGAGCTTCACATTCCTGACTTACTTTATGCACTAATTGTTGAGAAATTTGGCCTACCCATTATTCGTGCGGAAGAAACCCTTACTGCAAATGTTGCTGACCAAAGAACTGCCAAACTACTCAAAATAAAAACAGGCGACCCAGTTCTTACTCTTCACCGAAAAACCTATACCTCTAATAATAAAATTGTTGAGATTCGAACATCACAAGGCAGAGCAGATATGTTCAGCTACAAAACTGAGATCCGATAATCTATCTGCGGTGCTTTTTCTGCAACAAAGCGACAATCTCATCTAAAACTTTTTGATTTACCCCCTCACCCAAGTCCAGCGCTGCACATTTCGAATAATAAGTACTCAAATCCAGCCCAACGCCCAAACCAAAAATTTCAACATCACCTGATAACTCAATTTTCTTTACAACCTCTTTAAGGTGATTATCTAAGTAGAACTTATCGTTAGCCAGATTGGTTGCAGAATCCATCGGACAGCCATCAGATAAAACAACTATAGATTTCTTAGAAGCACCGGACGAATTCAACCGAGATAAAGCCCACTCAACCGCCTCACCATCAATACTTTCTTTAAAAACATCAGGTTTTAAAAGACCCGCTATAGCGCGACGAGCTTTATGCCACTTAGTGTTTGCCGTCTTAAAAATAATATGTCTAATTTCATTAAGCCTACCTGGGGAGTTTGGCCTGCCTTGAGAAAACCAGTCAGTCTGAGGCCGTCCTCCACTCCATGTTTTTGTCGTAAAGCCTAGGATTTCAACATTAACCCCAGCCAGAACAAGAGCACGCCCTAAAATATCTATCAATACAGCAACATCACTCCCATATTCCTTCATGGAACCTGAGCAATCGATAAGAAGAGTTAATTGAGCATTTACTTTCCTTTCAACTCTAGGCAGAAAAAACACTCTTTTTTCTGATTTAGAACTAACCAACTGTGAAAGTCTTCTGCCGTCGACGTAGCCTTCCTCCTCACCAAAATTCCAATCATCCTCTAATGGTTTTGCATATATTTCAAAAAGTCTTTTAGCGAATCGTTTTATATTTATGTGAGACCTATATACCTTTTCGTCTAAATTTTCTCGCAACGTCAATAATTGGTCATGACGAACAAAGTCAGTGATCCTTTCTTCAGAATCATATATCCGCGTAAAGACACGATAGCCAACATGGTCATCAATATAGGCCTTACTCACTCCTGATGAAATTGAGCTAAAAGTCGTTTCGTCTCCAGAATCAAAAGCAAGTAGAAACTTTAATGCCTTAGAAGAATTGTCATCTACTTCAACTCCATCTAATTCTTCATATTCTGAATCAATGAGATTAGATATCGTTCTTACGATAATAAGGGATGCTTTGGCATATTCCTCTTGATCAAACTTAAATTTTTTAAGTAACGCCAAAGACGTTCCAATCAATGGCGCAATACCTGCGCGTGTAGCTTCAATAAAATCCTCTGTTTCTTCAACAACACGAAAACCATTCAATCTTGACCATACCATCTGAGCCAAGGTGTACATCAAAATACCGACCTGGGTTTCATTTATCTTCGAATGATGAAAACCTAATGACCATTCAATAAAACGCGACTTAAGATTGGTCTTTATACCCGGAAAATCATTTGGAACTATTGATTCAGTTCGCAACTGCTCTAGCAAATCATAAATTAATTTTCCTAAAGGCCCCTCTGGCAAGTTTTTATGGAAGATTTCGAAATTAGAATAAACCTGCCTAACAGCTAAGCAATCAACCACCCCGCGAAAATTTACATCCTGGCTATCTATCAAACCCGAAGCCACATGAGGGGTATTTATAGGCTCTCGAAAATAATTACGATAAAGGGAGTGGTTACGTAAATGAAAACTTGGGTTTCCTGTGATGGAACGAATAATCGCCCCGCCTAGCTCTTCAAGCTTTTGTAGCGCGACCGCTTGAACTTGAGCCTGACTCATCTTCTTAAGCCTAGTCCAAAAGCTCTCGATTAAATGCTCGTTGGAAATACTCTGCTATCAGAAAATATTCCGCAGGATCACATTTGTTTAAAAACGTTAATCTGAATGCTTTATCAACACTTTTAAAAATCTCGATATTTTCAGCCCAGCTTATAAGCGTTCTAGGTGACATGAGAATAGAAACATCGCCAACTTCAAATCCTTGTCGTGTTAATTCCGCAACAGACACCATACTATTTAGAAGATTTTTATCGGTTATATCTGGCACCCGTGCTTGTATAATTTTAATCTCATCTGCCCGAGCAAGATAATTTAGAGCCGCTACAATATTCCAGCGATCCATCTGGGCATGATTCAGTACTTGCGTGCCAGCATACAACCCATTTAGATCTCCTTGTCCCGTCGTATTAGATGTAGCAAACAACCTAAAATAGGCGTTTGGTTCTATCACTTTATTTTGATCTAGCAGGGTTAATTTTCCATCTCTTTCCAAGATACGTTGGATTACAAACATAACATCTGGTCTACCAGCATCGTATTCATCAAAAATAAGTGCAACCGGCCTTTGTAGCGCCCAAGGTACAACCCCCTCTTGGAATTCAGTAATCTGCTTGCCATCTTTAATAACAATGCCATCACGGCCTATCAAATCCATTCGCGTAATATGGCCATCGAGATTAACGCGAACACATGGCCAATTAAGCCTAGCCGCAACTTGCTCAATATGTGTCGATTTACCCGTACCGTGCAAACCTTGAATCATCACCCTACGGTTGTTCGTAAAGCCCGCCAAAATAGCGAGAGTCACTTCAGGGTCAAAATGATAAGCAGGATCAATTTCAGGAACGTGCTCATCCTTTTCCGCAAACCCCATAACTGTCATATCTGTATCAATACCAAACAAGTCTCTTACCGAGACAGGTGTATCAGGCTTAAGATCTTTTAAAACACCCACAGGCAAACCTTCATTAGTAACTTCTCAATTTAAAGTAAAAGTAATATAGTAGAAAAATGAGACAATTTATATCGATTTTTTAAGAATGCTTGACGAAGATATTTTAGAAAAAGCAGCCATCTCAGCACAGCTTGCCTGGAAAACCCCTTTCCCAGGTTTCACATCGGGTCACGATCTCCGCACATCCACGAACGCCTTGCTAGTTGAGTTTTTTGGCAATTTAATAAACGCTTCAGAACATGAATGGCAGAATGCTGGCAGAAGAATCATCGACAAGACATTCATCAGCATGATGATGCACGTTCATTCACTTTCAGCCATCAAGTCCGTCACACCAGAACGTATATCAGCTTCACTCGATAACTTTCTTCAAAAAGAAGTTGCTAAACATTGGAAGGAAATAAGCCGCAATCAATTTAGCAATAGAGACCTGACACTCAAATGGCGCAAACAACTCTCCATTACACTCATTGGCTCTAATCCAGCTGATAGCTTTACTAGTTACTTAATGTTTTACATGCTGCCAAGCTTTCCAGTGATCCCAGTAAGTCAAGGTTCATTGATAGCACTTGGAATATCCTTGGATACTCCAATCTCGTTAATTCATGAAATGGTGTATGAAAACTTTGATCATTTCAAAGCTAGGTACGCCAACAGTGACAAATTACGCGTCCCACCTGAGCCAATATTTGGCACTGATAGAGAAATAAGCATGATTAATGAATTATTACTAAATACTGATTGGTGGCAACGTAATATTTTCCACCATTACCTTATTGAAAGAAAAAAACAACACCCAAACTATGATGACTCATGGTTTGGATGCAATGATGAAGGGGGTATTGGCCGGTAACAACTTATCAATAAGATTAAGCAATACCGCCAAGACAAAGGTACTTAGCCTCCAAGTATTCCTCAATGCCATAACTCCCACCTTCACGACCCAAACCAGATGACTTAACACCGCCAAAAGGCGTGGTGGGATTTGAGATAATGCCTTCGTTAATACCGACCATGCCGTATTCTAGTTGTTCTGATACTCGCCAGATACGCGCCACGTCTTGGCTATAAAAATACGCGGCTAACCCATACTCGGTATCGTTTGCCATCATGATCGCATCGGCTTCGCTTTCAAATTTAAACAAAGGCGCAACAGGACCAAAGATCTCTTCGTGTGCCACACGCATTGCGGTTGTCACATCTGCTAACAAGGTGGGCTGATAAAAGGTGCCACCAAGCTCATGCTGACGACCACCACAGATCACACGCGCGCCTTGCTCGCAAGCATCGGCAACAAAGTCTTCTACCTTTTGTAATGCTGCCTCGTTAATCAACGGACCTTGTTGTGATTCTTCAGCAAGACCATCACCCACTTTTAATGCCGTTACCGCCTGCGCTAACTTTTCAGCAAAAGCGTCATAGATACCCGCTTGCACCAAGATACGATTCGCACACACGCAGGTTTGACCTGAGTTGCGGTACTTAGATGCCAATACGCCCGCAACTGCCTTATCGATATCCGCATCATCAAACACGATAAAGGGCGCGTTACCACCGAGCTCCATCGACACTTTTTTAACGGTATCAGCGGAATCACGCAGTAATAACTTACCCACCGCCGTTGAGCCAGTGAATGACAACTTGCGCACAATCGGACTTGCTGTCATCACCTGCCCTACTGCCGCTGCATCTTGTGTCGTGATCACATTGAACACACCGGCAGGCATACCCGCACGCTCCGCTAATTCAGCTAGCGCTAACGCACTTAAGGGCGTTAGGTCTGATGGCTTTAGCACCACGGTACAACCTGCCGCTAAAGCCGGCGCACATTTGCGCGTAATCATTGAGCTTGGAAAATTCCACGGTGTAATTGCCGCAACCACACCAATCGCTTGCTTCAGCACCATCAAACGCTTGTCATGATGCGTCGTTGGAAGCACATCACCATTGATGCGCTTAGCTTCATCGGCATACCAATCCACGAAGCCCGCGCCATATATCACTTCACCTTTGGCCTCAGCTAAAGGCTTACCTTGCTCTAAGGTCATGATGCGTGAAAGGTCATCCGCATGTTTAACAATCAAGTCATACCAACGTCGCAAGATCACACTGCGCTCTGCCGGCAACAACGCACGCCAACTCACTAACGCTCTGTTCGCCGCTTCAATCGCAAGCTGCGTGTCCTGCCCATCACAATCAGCCACATCAACTAAACGTTCTTGTGATGATGGATTAAGCACTGCAAAAGCTTGCTGACGATGTCCCTCTACCCAAGCACCATCGATATAGGCCTGCGAGCGCCAAAGATCAGGATCGTTAAGAGAAGTCATCGACACGCCTTTCCCCAAAAAGTCGTTACATAAAGCTTAAGCATAAAGCATGCAATAACAAACGCGCACAAAAAACCGCCGTTAGGCGGTTTCGATGATCTGGTCGGAGCGAGAGGATTCGAACCTCCGACCCCCTGCACCCCATGCAGGTGCGCTACCAAGCTGCGCTACGCTCCGAAATTCTGTAAAGCTTAACGCGCTTTCAATAACTCAAGTACTGACTCAAGCTCTGCACGCATTTCAGCCAACATCGCTGAAGAGATATTTCCGGCACTTCCACTTGATGTGCCTGCTGCATCATCTTCGAGCTTTTGACGTGCACCACCAATGGTGAAGCCTTGCTCATACAACAAACCACGGATAGTACGAATCAACTCAACGTCATGACGCTGGTAGTAACGACGGTTACCACGACGCTTAACGGGCTTGAGGGATGGAAACTCTTGCTCCCAATAACGCAATACGTGCGGCTTAACAGCACATAACTCACTGACCTCACCAATGGTGAAGTAGCGTTTGCCTGGGATTGCGGGTAATTCGATATTACTGCTGGCTGGATCTAACATTTAAGATTAATTTGCGGCTGCTGCTTGCTTTGCTTGTTCTTGTTGTTCGCCATAGGCTTCGACACGAGCCTTCAATTTTTGACCCGGACGGAAAGTCACCACGCGACGAGCCGTGATAGGAATCTCTTCACCGGTCTTAGGGTTACGGCCAGGACGCTGATTCTTCTCACGCAGATCAAAATTGCCAAAACCAGACAATTTCACCTGACGACCGCCTTCCAAAGAAGAACGAATCTCTTCGAAGAACATCTCCACCATGTCTTTTGCTTCGCGCTTATTCAAACCGAGCTCTTCAAAAAGCTGCTCAGCCATTTCTGCTTTCGTTAAAGCCATGTCGTAAATCCTTGAGTCGTATTAGTCGCGAAGTTTGGCGCCAAATTGTTCTTCAAGAGCTGCCAGTATCTTGGCGCTCGCGGCATCCACTTCGGGGTCGGTAAGAGTGTGCGAAAATTCTTGTAAAATCAAGCTTAAAGCAAGACTTTTTGAACTTGCGTCGACATTCTCACCTGTATAAACGTCGAATAATTGAACAGCTTTCACCACAGCTGGCGCGGCTTTCCGAGCAGCCTCTAGAATCTCTCCAACAGCCACATCACGATTCACCACCACCGCAAAATCACGGCGAATCGATGGGAACTTCGACAAAGGTTCGAATGCCGGCACATTGCCCTGCTCGATCACATCCAAGGCCACCTCGAAAACAAAGGTCACTGGCAAATCGAGTTTCTGCTGAATTTGAGGGTGAACCATACCTATCCAACCGACGTGCTGATCACCACGCATGATACGCGCACACTGACCTGGGTGTAACGCAGTGAATTCACCCACGTTAAAACTGAATTCATTGATATCAGCAACCTGCGAGAGCACGGCTTCGAGATCACCTTTAAGGTCATAAAAGTCTACTTTGCGCTGTGGCTGTGCCCACTGCTCAACACCCGCAGGACCACAAACCGCACCCGCCAAACGTTGACGCTGCACTAACTCACCGTTGATACGCTCAAAGCTCAAACCACTTTCGAAGATGCGTACGCGCTCTTGCTGACGTGCCACATTATGCTTGACGGTATTCAACAAACCGGGGATCAAACTCGCACGCATGATCGACATATCAGCCGAGATCGGGTTCGCTAACTCAATCTTTTCTGCATCCGGTGTAATCAGCTCAGCCATCTCTGGGCTAATGAAGCTATACGTGATCGCTTCTTGGTAATCACGTGATACCAAAGTTGCCTTCGCTTTATCGAGCACAAAAGCATTCTCAGCTTGCAGCACAATGCTGACCGGCGCCGCACTTAAATTCGCAGGGATGTTCGCGTAACCATAGATACGACCAATCTCTTCGATCAGATCCACCTCGATCGACATATCAAAGCGTGCACTAGGCGCAACCACAGACCAACCGTCATCGGTTGCGGTGAGTTGCATACCTAAACGCTCGAGAATATCGACAACGGTTGCATCATCAATCTCGATACCCAATACGCGACCAATACGCTCACGGCGTAAACCAATTGGTGTGAGCTTTGGTAAATCAGCTTCTGAAACCACTTCATTGATTGGTCCAGCTTCACCACCAACAATCTCGAGTGCTAAGGCGGTTGCACGCTCCATCGCGGTGCGTTGCAGCTGCCAATCAACACCACGCTCGAAGCGATGTGATGAATCAGTATGCAAACCATAGCTTCGTGCTTTACCAGCGATCGCTAATGGCGCAAAGAAAGCGGATTCAAAAATAATATCGTCAGTACTATCAGTAACCGATGAAGGCTCGCCACCCATAACACCAGCCATTGCTAGCGGGCCGTTATCATCGGCGATAACCAACGTATCATCACGCAAGGTCGCTTCAGCACCATCGAGCAAGGTCAGCTTTTCACCGTTGTTCGCCATGCGCACTTGAATTGCGCCACTCACCTTCGCTGCATCAAAGGCATGCATTGGTTGGCCAAGCTCTAGCAACACATAGTTAGTGATATCAACCATTGGTGAAATGGCTCGTACATCACTACGACGTAAACGCTCAACCATCCAGTCCGGCGTGGTTGCACTTTTATTGATACCGCGAATCACACGACTCAAATAACGTGGACAAGCATTTGTCGCCATCACGTTCGCGTCGCGTACATCATCAACAGATGCTTCAACGGCAGGAATCTCTGGCAAGGTTAATGGCGAGCGATTAATTACACCTACTTCGCGCGCAATACCGGCCACACTTAAACAATCGCCACGATCAGGCGTCAGGTCCACTTCGATACATTGATCATTCAGATCCATGTACTCACGAATATCCATACCGATCGGTGCATCTGCCGGTAGCGGCAAAATACCATCACTGCTTTCCGCTAAACCTAACTCAGAGGCAGAACAAATCATGCCGAGTGACTCAACGCCACGCAGTTTGGTTTTCTTGATCTTAAACTCTGGTGATAAACGTGCATTCAACGTCGCGACTGGCACCTTCATACCGGCAGCCACGTTCTTCGCACCACAGACAATTTGCGATGGCTCATCGGCACCGATATTCACTGAACAAACGCTCAACTTATCCGCATCCGGATGTTGCTCGCGACTTAATACTTCGCCAACAACAACGCCGTTAAATTCTTGTGCCGCAGGTTCAACCGCATCCACCTCAAGACCCGCCATAGAAAGCTGATCAGCTAAGGTTTGTGTATCAATTGATGGGTTAACCCATTCGCGCAACCAGGCTTCGCTGAATCGCATCGTTTAATCCTTTGTCTTTAGTGACTGATCTTAAGATCAGTGATTAAGCAAACTGTTTTAAGAAGCGCAGATCGTTCTCAAAGAACAAGCGCAAATCGTTAACGCCATAGCGCAACATCGCTAAGCGCTCGACACCCATGCCGAATGCATAGCCACTGTATTTTTCGCTGTCGATGCCTACGTGCTTCATCACCTCTGGGTGAATCATTCCGCAGCCAAGCACCTCAAGCCAACCGGTGTGCGAACACACACGACAACCCTCACCACCACACATCACACACTGGATATCCACCTCTGCGGATGGCTCAGTGAATGGGAAGTAAGACGGACGGAAACGCACATCCAAATCATCACGCTCAAAGAAGGTATGCAAGAAGGCATTCAAAATACCTTTCAAATCTGCAAAGGTGACATGCTCATCCACCATAAAGCCCTCGACCTGATGGAACATTGGCGTATGGGTTAAGTCAGAGTCACAGCGATACACTCGACCCGGCGCAATCACCTTGACCGGTGGCTCAGCATCTTTCATCACACGGATCTGTACCGGTGACGTGTGCGTACGCAACAAGGTACCTTCTTCAAAATAAAAGGTATCGTGCATCGCACGTGCTGGGTGATGTGAAGGAATGTTTAACGCTTCGAAATTATGGAAGTCATCTTCGATCTCAGGACCGGTCGCAACTTCAAAGCCTGCGCCTCCAAAGATTTGTTGAATACGCTGCATGGTGCGCGTCACTGGGTGTAAACCACCGTTCGCTTCACCACGACCTGGCAAACTGACATCAATCTTTTCAGCTGCCAAACGTTCAGCTAATGCTGCTGTTTCAAGCGCCGTCTTACGACCTTCAATCGCCGCCTGCAGCATCTGCTTAGCTTTATTAATTTCTTGACCCGCTGTCTTACGCTCTTCCGCAGGCAGCTTGCCCAATTGTTTGAGTTGATCGGTGATCACACCGGTCTTACCGAGATACTCAACACGGATCTCATCCAAAGCGCGTAAATCAGCTGCTTGGTTAACCGCGGTCTCAGCTTTTTTGATTAAGGTTTCCAGCTCGGTACTCATAAAAGTTCTCAGCCGTTAAATAAAAAGAGGGAAAGCCCATACAGACTTTCCCTCTACTTTTAGCGTTGATAGCGACGGTAAAAACCGCGCGTGCTATCAGCTCGCGAGGGCAGCCTTAGCTTTCTCAGCGAGCTGGCCAAATGCTGGCAAATCGTGCACAGCAATATCAGCCAACATCTTACGGTCGATCGCCACACCAGCTTTGTTCAAGCCGTTAATCATGCGGCTGTATGACAAACCGTTCATACGTGCAGCAGCATTGATACGCTGGATCCACAACGCACGGAACTGACGCTTCTTAACGCGACGGTCACGGTATGCGTATTGACCTGCTTTGATGACCGCTTGCTTAGCAACACGGAAAACTTTACTACGTGCGCCGTAATAACCTTTTGCAGCTTTTAAAACCTTCTTATGACGACGGTTCGCTTGTACACCACGTTTTACTCTAGACATGTCTTAAGTCTCCTGATTACGCGTAAGGCATCATGCGACGAGCTGCTGCTACGTCTGCTTTATGCAACATTGAAGGTGCACGTAAGTGGCGCTTACGTTTAGTCGACTTCTTGGTCAAGATGTGACGACGGTGTGATTGATTGCGCTTAACGCCGCCCGCAGTAATGCGGAAACGTTTCTTCGCACTGCTATTAGAACGAATCTTAGGCATTTTGCTTCTCCTGTTAAATTGAGCTCACGCTCAAGGTTGCTTCAGAGTGACCAAGGCAATGCCGACGCCCGACCACTCGTTGGTGACAATGTCACCCAATTACTTTTTACGGCCTGGTCCTAAAACCATCACCATTTGGCGTCCTTCCATCATTGGACGCTGTTCAACTTGACCCACATCTGCCAAGTCGTTTTCAACACGTTCCAAAAGGTCCAAGCCTAAGTCGCGGTGAGCATGCTCACGACCACGGAAACGCATGGTCACCTTTGCTTTGTTGCCCTCTTCGAGGAACTTGCGCAAGCTTTTCAACTTGATGTTGTAGTCACCAATGTCAGTGCCAGGACGGAATTTAATTTCCTTAATCTGGACTGTTTTTTGCTTTTTGCGGGCTTCTTGCTTTTGTTTCTTAGCATCAAAAACAAACTTGCCGTAATCCATTACTCGACATACAGGAGGTTCAGCGTTTGGCACGATCTCTACGAGATCCATTTTCGCGTCATTTGCCGCGGCTTGTGCCTCTTCAATTGAAACAATTCCTACTTGCTCACCGTCTTTGCCAATCAGTCGAACCTCGACTGCGGTAATGGCGTCGTTAAGACGATTGCGCTTATCTGCTTTGGCGATAGCCAAGTCCTCCGCATAAATCAAAAAACAAACTGACAACGTAAAAGCACCGGCTAAAAAGCCAGTGCTTTCACTGTAAAATCAGCTACTTAGCTGCGAGAATCAACCTTCTCCTGAAGGTGCTCTACAAGGGCGTCTAGGGACAAAGTGCCTAGATCCTTGCCGTCTCGGGTACGAACTGCGAGAGCTCGATCTTCGACTTCACGGTCACCGACTACTAATAAGTAAGGGACCTTCTGCAGCGTGTGCTCGCGGATTTTAAAGCCGATCTTCTCATTTCTCAAGTCCAAATCGACTCTAAAGCCTTTATCTTGCAGGAATTTTGCAGCTTCCTGCGCAAACGGCGCGTGCTTGTCGGTGATGTTCATGATCACCGCCTGCGTTGGGTTCAACCACAGCGGCATCGCACCGGCGTGCTGCTCGATCAAAATACCGATAAAACGCTCCAGCGATCCCAAAATGGCACGGTGCAACATGACCGGCGTTTTCTTACTGTTATCTTCTGCAATGTAGTTGGCGCCAAGACGCTCTGGCATCGAGAAATCCAGCTGAATGGTACCGCACTGCCATACACGGTTCAGACAATCGCGCAGCGAGAACTCGATCTTCGGACCGTAAAACGCACCCTCGCCCGGCTGCAGCTCCCAATCCAAACCACGCTCATTCAACGCATCCTCAAGCGACTTCTCTGCTTTATCCCACAGGGCATCATCACCCACGCGCTGCTCAGGGCGCGTCGATAGCTTCACCTCGACCTGCTCAAAGCCAAAGTCTTTGTAAACCTCGAACAACAAATCGGTGAACGCCAATACCTCAGATAAGATCTGCTCTTCAGTACAGAAGATATGCGCATCATCTTGCACAAAGTTACGCACGCGCATCAAACCGTGCAGCGTGCCCGATGGCTCGTTACGGTGACACGAACCAAACTCCGCCAAACGCAAAGGCAGGTCGCGGTAACTCTTCAAGCCATGGTTGTAAATCTGAATATGCGCTGGGCAATTCATCGGCTTGATCGCATAGTCACGACTTTCCGAGTGCGTCGTAAAGATCATGTCACCGAACTTATCCCAGTGACCTGACTTCTCCCACAAACTACGATCAATGACCTGCGGGGTATGTACCTCTTGGTAACCGTGATGACGTAACTTCTCGCGGATGTAGTTCTGTACGGTCAGATAAATACTCCAACCCTTGTCATGCCAAAACACCATGCCCGGTGCTTCGTCTTGCGCATGGAACAGATCCAACGCTTTACCGATCTTACGGTGATCACGCTTCTCCGCTTCTTCCAAGTTATGCAGATACGCATTTAACTCTTTCTTATCGCGCCATGCCGTTCCGTACACACGTTGCAGCATTTGTTTACTCGCATCACCGCGCCAGTAAGCACCCGCCAGCTTCATCAACTTAAAGCCTTTCGGTAATTTACCGGTTGATGGCAAATGCGGACCTCGACACACATCAAACCAATCGCCTTGGCGGTAGATCGAAATCTCCTCGCCTTCAGGAATCGCATCAATGATCTCAACCTTGTAGTGCTCACCCAAATCCGCAAACACTTTCTTGGCTTCATCACGCGAAAGCACTTCACGCTCAATCGGCAAGTCACGTCCGACAATCTCGCGCATGCGATCTTCGATCTTGCCTAAATCATCAGGGGTGAAAGGCTCATCACGTGCAAAGTCATAATAAAAACCGTTTTCAATCGCAGGACCAATGGTCACCTGCGTGCCGGGGTATAACTCTTGTACCGCTTGCGCCATCACGTGTGCCGCATCGTGACGAATGAGCTCCAGCGCATCGTCATCTTTGCCGGTCACAATGGCTAAATTCACATCGCTCTCGAGCGTGGTACTGAGATCAACAACCTTGCCATCAATCTTGCCAGCTAACGCTGCTTTGGCTAAACCAGGGCCGATATCCATCGCCACATCCGCAATCGTTACCGCGTGGTCAAAAGAACGTTGAGATCCATCAGGGAGGGTAATAACAGGCATCTGCGTGTGTCTCCTCAGTGGTGACCCCTACCAAAGGTCACGTGAAACGCAAAACATCGAACAGATCGACGTCAATGAAAGGCCAATATTATAAAGGAGCTACGCCGACAGCGGAACCGCCACACCGTCCTTAATCTGCAAATTTGCCACCACATCGACAAGCGCATCGGTCAGCTGCGCTAAATCACCCGAGGACATCACAAACGGCGGCATCAGATAAACCAACTTACCGAAAGGTCGCACCCATACCCCGCGCTCAACAAACATCGGTTGCACCGAGGACATATCTACCGGATGGGTTAGCTCAACCACACCGATCGCACCAAGCACACGCACCTCAGCGACATGCGTAAACGTTTTTGCCGGCGCCAACCCCTGTTGCAAGCCCTGCTCGATCTGCAGCACTTGCTGCTGCCAGTCATTCGCGCACAATAAATCAATGCTCGCTTTTGCAATCGCACATGCCAACGGATTACCCATAAACGTCGGGCCATGCATGAACACACCAGGCTCACCGCTGGCAATATCATTGGCCATTTCATCCGTCGTGAGTACCGCTGCCAAGCTTAAGTAGCCACCGGTCAACGCTTTACCCACACATAAAATATCGGGGGTGATATCCGCATGCTCAACCGCAAATAATTTACCACTGCGGCCAAAACCGGTAGCGATCTCATCGGCAATCAGCAACACGCCATGCTCATCACATAAACGACGGGCTGCTTGCAAATACTCTGGCGCATAAAAACGCATGCCACCGGCACCTTGCACAATCGGCTCGAGAATCATCGCCGCGAGTTGATCACCCTGCTCGGCAAACACCTGCTCTAACTGCGCTAGATGTTGCTCGGTGCAATGCTCGCCAAACGCTGGCTCAGGTCGCTCGATAAACACCTGCTTGGGTAACACACCCTCAAACAAGGCATGCATACCAGTGATCGGATCGCACACCGACATCGCATCAAGTGTGTCACCGTGATACCCACCACGCGGACTTAAAAACAGATGTCGTTGCGACTGACCTCGAGCAATCTGGGTTTGCAGCGCCATCTTCATCGCCGCCTCAATCGCCACCGAACCCGAATCGACAAAGAACACCTTTTGCAAACCCCAAGGGCTTAACTCGACTAAGGTTTCGGCTAACTCGACAGCCGGCGGATGGGTTAAACCACCGAACATCACATGCGACATCTTATCCAGCTGCTGCATCGCCGCTTCATTAAGTACCGGATGGTTATAACCATGTACCGCACACCACCAAGACGACATACCATCAATCAGCTCACGCCCATCGTCAAGTTTTAAGCGCACACCTTCGGCAGCCACCACGGGATAAATCGGCGACGGCGAGCCCACCGCGCTATACGGGTGCCAAATATGCTGTCGATCTCGGTCAACTAAATTCAAAACTACCTACTACTAAAATCACGGCAGCACCATTCTACAGGCTAAAAAAAACGCCAAGGCCGAAGACCTTGGCGTTTTGACATTTGGTAGGAACGACCAGATTTGAACTGGTGACCTCCACGATGTCAACGTGGCGCTCTAACCAACTGAGCTACGCTCCTAAAGAGGCGGCGATTATACGGAGCAGATCATTAGCGTCAACTCAAAGCCCATATAAAAGCGTCCATTGGATCGATCTCGCGTTTGTAAACCTAAGGCGCAAAAAAACCCGCCATACGGCGGGTTCAACAAGCCAAAACACCATCAATGAGATACAAAGGGGTCTTACACTGAAGATGGCTTAATTCCGAGGACTCAATTCGGAATGATAGTAATGTAGGAAAATTTTGACACTAAAAACAATATAAATTTTATATGTCGGCTATTAAAAGGTTTTTGCAGTGCAATAAAAGCGATGCGCCGAATCAGCCGATCAATGCAGATCAAAACGCTTAATTTGATGAGCAAGTAACTCCATCGAATGACCAATCTCACTGTATGAGATGGCTCCCTGCTCGCGCAGAATGGCCGCCAGCATCAGTATGACCGACATGCCACCGCTCAAATCAATCTTGTCACCGTCAACCTGGTGCAAATAGTCGATCAATTGAGACTGTAAAAACTCGTTTTCGAATACGTCAGCTTTCATGGCAGTGATATCAAAGGAATGTTGGGCAATCTAGTCCGTTACACAAAAAAATCAATAAAAACAATATACTGCAACGCAATATGCATATATCTTGTTACTTAGTTAACCTGCCATTACAGGCATAAAAAAGCCCCGCCGCAGCGGGGCTCTTTTGTTTCAGACGAGGTCTGAATTACTTAGCAGCAGGTGCAACTGGTGCAGCTGGAGCGTAGCCGTAAGCTGGCTGCTCGTAGCCGTAAGCAGTACCGTTAGTGTTGGTAGTGCCGTTACCTTTGAAATCGCCTGCAGACTTACCACGACCTTTGAAAGTCATTGAGAAAGTTGCTTCACCTTCACCTGCGCCGTTACCAGCGAAGTCAGCAGTACCGTTTTGAGTACCGTTAGTCTGGCCGTTACCAGAATCCATGAATGCAGAAGCTTGTGCAGTAGCGATGATTGCTGCGATAGCGATGATCTTTTTCATTGTGAAATTCCTCTTTGTAGAACCTTAGGTTTAGCGGTATGCCTCACCAATGACGATAAGTATATTAGTATTTGCTTAAATGTCAATACTTGATTGCAGGATTTTTTTCAAAAATACCTAATCCCCGGTATCAGACATAAAAAAAGGGCGCCCGAAGGCACCCTTTTTGAACTTCAGAAACTCTGAAATTACTTAGCAGCTGGAGCAGCTGGAGCTGCAGGAGCTACTGGAGCGTAACCGTAGTAAGGCTGCTCGTAACCGTAAGCAGTACCGTTAGTGTTAGTAGTACCGTTACCTTTGAAGTCACCCGCAGTGCGGCCTTTACCAGAGAAGTTCATAGAGAAAGTAGCTTCACCTTCACCAGTACCGTTACCAACGAAGTCGCCGTTAGCGTTGTTCGCGCCGTTAGCTGAACCGTTGTTAGTGTTGAAGAAAGCAGAAGCTTGAGCTGATGCAACGATAGCTGCGATAGCGATGATCTTTTTCATGACTGAGTCCTTAAAAAATGTTGTTAATGGGTTCGGAGCAACACTCCGATGAGGATTAGTATATTAGTATTTGGTGGAATTGCAAGTTAATTATATTGTCATAAGCCAAAAACTTCGCTCCATTGACTTGAACAATCCACAAAAAAGGGCGCCGAAGCGCCCTTTTCGATCTGAAGAATCAGATTACTTAGCAGCAGGTGCTGGTGCGTAAGGCGCATCAGATGCTGACATGCTTGCAGTTTCGTTACGCTGAACATTTACACCAACGTTACGTGACTGCTTAGTCTTAACGTTCATGTCCATAGAGAAGGTCGCTTCACCTTCGCCAGTTGCGTTACCCGCAGTGTTCAAAGAACCGTTGTTAGCACCGTTCATGTTGCCGTTGCTGTTGTCGAAGAACGCAGAAGCTTGAGCTGATGCGATGATTGCTGCGATAGCGATGATCTTTTTCATGGGTTTATCCTCTTAATGAAACCTGTGGTTGAGCGGTATGCCCTTCCAATAACAATAAGAATATTAGCGTTTACTTAAATAGTCAAGGTATTTATTTCTATTTGTCCATTAAGTGGGTTATTAAAAAAGTAACATGCAAATCAACAAATGCTCCTCACCTACGTAAATCCACAAAATGACAAAAATCTCAGATAACGAAACCTCAGACGAGCTGATCCACCAAATACTCGCCTTATTAGATAAGGAAGGCGTTGGCTTTGAAATCACGGATCCGAAAAATAACGGAAAGTATTTATATGTGAACGAAACTGCTGCAAAACAAAGTGGTCTTACTAAAGACCAGATGTTGACCTTATCCGTTCCTGAAGTGAATCCAGAATGGTCTGCTGAAAAATATAACGCACTCATGCAAGATCTTTTGCGCAGTGAGCACCGTAACTTTCAAATAAAAACTGCGCATCAACTCACTCCCTCAGATCCAAAAACATCTTTGCTGATTAATGGCTATTTAGAAACTGACAGCGATGACCAACCAAAACATTTACTCGCTCTTACACAGGACATCTCTGAGCTCACAGAAGCTCAGCACTTACTGGCCGAACAAAAAGAAAAACTTGAGGAAACAGTAATTAAACGTACCGCGGAAGTTCATGAACTTTTACAAATAAAAGAGCAGTTCATTGCCAATCTTTCACACGAAATACGCACACCTTTACATGCCATTTTAGCAATGGCTCAAAGTTTAGAAAATGAACACATCGATTTAAAAACTAAAGCCAAAACAACACTAATTAAAAAAAGCTCAGAGTCACTTCTTCATTTATTAGATAGCTTGCTTGACGCATCAAAACTTGGAGCTAATAAGCTTGTACTTAACCCAAAAGAAATACATTTACGGTCAACCTTGCAAAGTATTTTTGATGAGGACGCTATTCTTGCTCAGAAGAAGAATCTCATACTCACCATAAATAACAATGTATCTAGTGATTTGTATGCGAAGGCAGATGAATCACGAGTTAGACAGATACTCAAAAACATTTTTGGCAACGCCGTAAAATTCACAGAACGCGGCAGTATAGATATCAGTTTAAATGCCACAATTAATCATAAAGATGGTAATCCATATGTGCTTCTAGAAATATCAATCACTGATACAGGCATTGGCATGGAAGCTCAATTTCTGAACCACATATTTGGCCGTTTTTCTCAAGCAGATTCGAGCATTTCAAGAAATTATGAAGGATCAGGACTTGGATTAAGCATCTCAAAAGATTTGGCTGAATTAATGAACGGTGCCATCACCGTCTCTAGTACTTTGAATAAAGGCTCAACGTTTAATGTCATTTTGAACCTGCCATTAACTACAATAACTCACGCGATGAAAATCAACGGACACGCTTTGATAGTTGATGATATCGAAGTCAATCGACTTGTCGCTTATGAATTAACATGTCAACTCGGCATGGAAGCAACCAAAATCGCCTCAGGCATGGAGGCCATTGAACTGGCTCAAAAGGAGACTTTTGACGTCATATTGATGGACATACAAATGCCTATAGTTGATGGAATACAAGCCACAAAACTTATAAGAGATCTTGAATTTCGTAATTCAAAACCGCGAACGCCCATAATTGCCGTAACGGCACACAACACGGATAAAGATAAAGAGGAATGCTTTAGCGTTGGAATGGATTATTACTTACCCAAACCATTCAACCTTAACGATCTATACAAAGCCTTTGTTGCCTGCGGTTTAAGCGAAAAATAATTTATAACACTAAAAACTTTTACCTTGTAAGCGACGCAGTCTATCGCGCAACTTAGCAGCCTCTTCAAACTTAAGATCGCGCGCTAAGGCATACATTTCTTTTTCAATCTTTTTGATTTCGCGCGCCGCTTTGATCGGATCGATCACCTCGTACTCAGCACCCTCTTCTGCGGATAAACGATACTTACGCGCAATGGCACTACCACCTGGCACTGACGCTTCCATGATGTCAGCGACCGACTTGGTAATAGTTTTTGGTTGAATGCCATGTTTTTCGTTATGTGCCATCTGTTTTTCACGACGACGTGCAGTTTCATCCATCGCGCGCTTCATTGAACCTGTGATGTTGTCGCCATATAAGATCGCTTTACCTCGGGCATTACGCGCCGCGCGACCAATGGTTTGAATCAGTGAGCCTTCTGAGCGCAAGAAACCTTCTTTATCCGCATCGAGAATCGCGACCAGCGATACCTCAGGCATGTCTAAACCTTCGCGTAATAAGTTGATACCCACCAACACATCAAACTTACCCAAGCGTAAATCCCGGATGATCTCAACGCGCTCTACAGTGTCGATATCGGAGTGCAAATAACGCACGCGAATGTCGTGCTCCATCAGATAATCGGTTAGATCCTCTGACATGCGCTTGGTGAGCGTAGTCACCAAAACACGGTCGCCCATCTCGACACGTGCGTTGATCTCTGAGAGCAAATCATCCACTTGGGTACTAGCAGGTCGCACTTCGACCTCAGGATCGATCAGACCGGTTGGACGCACGACTTGCTCGACAATGGCACCCGAATGATCCGCTTCGTAATCGCGTGGTGTTGCGGTGACGTAAATCGTCTGCGGTGATCGCGCTTCGAACTCTTCGAACTTCAGTGGACGATTATCAAGTGCCGAGGGTAAGCGGAATCCGTATTCGACCAAGGTCTCTTTTCGCGAACGGTCACCACGGTACATGGCACCGAGTTGTGGCACGGTGACATGTGACTCATCGATAACCAGCAAACTGTTTTCGGGCAAGTAATCAAACAAGGTCGGCGGGCCATCACCAGGATCACGACCTGAGAGATAACGTGAGTAGTTCTCAATGCCCGAGCAATAGCCAAGCTCCAACATCATTTCGATATCGAACTGGGTTCGTTGCTCTAAGCGCTGTGCTTCGAGTAGCTTTTGACTACTACGCAATTGCTCAAGGCGCTCTTTAAGCTCCACTTTGATGTTATCAATAGCACCCAAGATGATGTCGCGAGGAGTGACATAGTGGGTTTTGGGATAGACGGTGTAACGCGGCACTTTGCGTAACACTTCACCGGTTAAGGGATCGAACAAGCTTAAGCCTTCGATCTCATCATCAAACATCTCGAGACGAATCGCCTCGTCATCCGATTCTGCTGGGAAGATATCGATCACATCACCACGCACTCGATAGGTACCGCGCGCCAGCTCGATATCGTTACGCGTGTACTGCATGTCCGCTAAACGACGCAGCATAGTGCGCTGCTCAATGCGCTCACCTCGCGATAGGTGTAACACCATGCTCAGGTACTGGCGCGGATCACCCAAGCCATAGATCGATGAAACCGTGGCAACGATGATGCTGTCAGGTCGCTCTAACAATGCCTTTGTCGCCGACAAACGCATCTGCTGCACATGCTCATTGAGCGAGGCATCTTTTTCGATAAAGGTATCGGTGGTCGGCACATAAGCCTCGGGCTGGTAGTAATCGTAATAAGACACGAAATACTCGACCGCATTGTTCGGGAAGAAGTCTTTGAACTCACCATACAGCTGCGCGGCAAGGGTCTTATTCGGCGCCAAGATCAAGGTAGGACGCTGTGACTCAGCGATGACATTCGCAATGGTGAAGGTCTTACCTGAACCGGTCACCCCGAGCAGCGTCATGCCCGCTTCACCATCATTCAAACCCTCGAGCAGACCCTCGATCGCCTTAGGCTGATCACCGGCCGGCGTGAACTTAGTTTCGAGTTGGAAGGTTTTTGACATGGTGCTGCAGACAATTAAGGTAATTGATCATTATCTCTGCAAACACACAGTCAACCAAGCTGTATGCCATGGAAAAGCTAAGACATCGCTTAAAGAGGAATAATTAAGGTGACGCTAGCGCCCTTTTCACACCCATTTTCGATCGTGAGCTCTGCATTCATCAGTTGGGCGATGCGTTTAACAATCGCAAGCCCTAGGCCAACCCCAGTTACGCCCTCTACTTGAGTGGAACGCCCACGAGAGAAGCGCTCGGTAGCATTCGACAAAATATCATCTGCAAAGCCGACACCATCGTCCATTACCTTGAGGATGAGCTGCTGACCGGTTTGATTTGCCGTCAACTCAATCTGTGAAGCATGCGCATGTTTGATCGCATTTTCGAGCAGATTGCGCAAAGCAATCTCAAGCAAGGCTTGGTGCTGGCTAAGCTGCAGTGACTCATCCACCACCAGTGATAGCTCTATCTGCTGCTCATAGGCAATCTGCGCCACATCACCAATCACATTGCTGCAGAACTGATGCACATTAAAATGTTCACGAGGCAGCTGAGCTGATTCGAGTGAATCAACGCGCGCAATGATCAACAACTGATCAACGACCGCACTTAAACGCGTAATGCCATTATCAATCGCCACCAGGTCATCTTGCGCTGGCGAATGCTCTAACCTACCCATAGCTACTTGCACATTAGTTTTTAACGCCGCTAACGGGGTGCGTAATTCATGTGCGGCCTCAGAGGTGAATTGACGTTCTCGGACAATCGCTAATGAAACACGCTGAAATAAGGCGTTCAATGCTTTTACCATCGGCATTAATTCATTAGGTACGTCCGTTATCTGCAATGATTCGTGATCATCTGCACGACGTAAGCGGACGGCCTCCGCCACTTTTGTTATCGGTCTGAAATGGTAATTAATGGTTGTGATGATAATCATCAACATCAACGGAAAACCGATCAACAAGGGGATAACGCTATCGAGCGTGATATACCAAATCAGCTCATCCCGCATATCCACTCGTTCGGCGACTGCTATCGTTGAGTGTTTATCTAAACCTCGCTCAACAAATACCCGCCACTCCTGATTGGCAAAGGCTTGACGCGAGTAACCTAACGGCTCCATCGGAATCTGTATGCCACTATCATCAGCAAGTAATACCGTGCCATCGTCATGCTTAACGGTGAAAACCAACGCGTTGACGTATTCATCATCACGCTTTTCTAACTGTGGCAGATAAACCGACTCGTTTGCTTCAAGGGTATTCCGCAATATGGCATCTAAATTTGCACTGAGCACCGGGTAGTTTTTGAGCTGCTCAGGCGGAATCTCATTTTGGATTAACTTAGCTTGAGCCACATAGGCATCATGCTCACCTTCTTCGTGCAGTAATAGCTTTTCGAGCGTGATCGCCGCTCGCTGCAAGTTTGCGTCGTAGACCTCATTGATTTCACGTGACGAGGAAAGAAAGATTGCCGCCGCAATCAGCAACAAACCAACGCTAAGCACTACGCTTAAGGTTTGTAATAAACGGACACGAATAGAAGAGGATTCACTCATCGTGGCAACATATACCCAACGCCACGGATTGTCTTTACTGCATCAGACCCAAGGTGTTTACGGATTTGATGGATGTATACCTCAATCGCATTACTGGCGACACCTTCATCCCAACCATACAACGCATTCTCCAAAATCGTTTTAGAGACCGGACGCCCCGCACTGTTAAGCAATGCCTCAAAAACAACGAGCGCCTTTGCTGGCAAATCAATCGTTTGATCACCCTGACGTAATTGCGGACCTGCCGGATCGAATTGATAATCACGCCAAGCAATGAATGACTCGGCACGCCCTAGGCTACGTCGCACAATAGAGCGCAATCTTGCTTCAAGCTCACGTAAATCAAACGGCTTGACCATATAGTCATCGGCGCCTGCATCAAGACTGTTCACACGATCATCAATATCAGCGCGAGCTGTCAGCACAATAACCGGTGTTTGCGATTTGGCAGCGCGCACTTGTTTGAGTACATCGACACCGTCGAGATCTGGCAGACCAAGGTCAAGAATCACCGCATCGATCGATTCAGTTTTTACGATAGGCGCAACATCACGCCCACGCTGCAACCAATCCACCGTGATTTGACGCTGCTCAAGCCCCCGCTTAATCGCTGAACCTAAATCTTGGTCATCTTCGACCAGCAAAACTCTCAACCGACACTTATCCTTTGAATAACTCGCGAGCTTGCTTCATTTGATCCCGCAAGCCACCGTCGACGAGTCTAGGCAAAAAGCTATTCAAACGCGCGAATAATTTTTCTGGGAACCCCAAATAAACATCCTTTTTATTCTGCTGCATCGCAGAGACAACCTGCTCAGCAACCCATGTTGGCTCATCCATATTCATTTTTGTTTTCTTGGCAAAGGTATAGACCTTATCGCTATTCAACGGCGTTTTAACCGCACGTGGCGCAACATAAGTCACCTTCACACCTGTGCCTTCTAATTCACGGCGCAACGCTTCTGACAAACCACGTAAGCCAAACTTACTGGCAGAGTAAGCCGCGAAAAATCCAAAGCCTATGCTACCGAAGGTAGAGCCTACATTCACAAAATGACCTTGGCCTGCTGCTTTCATTTGTGGCAATAAACCGTGCATCAAGCGCATCGGTGTCATCAAGTTAACTTGCAATATGGCCTGTAATAAGTCGGGATCGGTTTGCTCAAACGGGGCAAAGCTCAACATCCCTGCACAGTTCACCAAAGTATCAATATGATTATCAAAGACTTGGTTAGCCGTTGTAATCACCTGATTAATTGACTCCGGCTGCAGAAAATCTACGGCTATTCCTTTGTCATGCGATAGACCGAGCTCGCTCAATGAAGATGCCAGTGCAATGGGATCGTGAGATACCAAAAACACATTGGCGCCCTGCGACTTCAATCGCTTAACGATCTCAAAGCCGATGCCGCCTGTCGCGCCAGTAACTACAATATTCTTTTGCTCAAAGGCTTGGCTCATTTTAGATCTCACTTAACTTATGTAATGGCAGGCTGCGGAATACATCACCATAGAGTTTGAAAAAATTCTTCGCACAGTGGAGCAAAAAGACCTTGTCTTCCTCAGACTCAATTTGATTCACGAGATTTTTATAAAAATCCATGTGTGAGATATCTAAAGAGCCATGACTTGAGAGATAACTAAAGCATTCATCACCCAACCCCAAACTTGATTTGATGGCCTCTGCAGCTTCTGTCGCCACCTTGATGCTTGTACCTTCCAACACCAGCACCATGCCAAGAAAACCGATCGGATTTACTCGCTCAATCACATAGTAGGCATACGCAATCATGGCTTCGACTGCCAAGCTGGGTGTTGCATGACGCACAGCCTGCGCATCACCCCCGGCATGTTGAATATCGCTCAAGATCCATTCCTGATGGCCTACTTCCTCTTCAATATATTCAGCCATTGCGTTACGCAGCCATTCTTTTTCAAACGGCACGCGCGAACCACACGCCATTAATAAAGGCGTTGTGTGTTTAACATGGTGAAAGGCTTGACCAAGAAAGGCGAGATAACTTTCTAAGGAAATATTGCCGCGCCACCCTTCTTGAATAAAAGGAATACTCAGCAGTGCATTTCGGTCTTCTTCGGTGTTCTCTAATAGGTATTCGTAAACTGAACTCATAAGGCAATGTACTCGTTATAAAAAGATGCCAAACGATCGGCATAGACGTCATAGATGGACTCTCGACGATTACGACCGGTCGCGGTTAGCAGTTGGTTGATTGGGGAAAAAGGTTCATCTGCCCGTAGCCAATGCGTGACACGCGCATAATCGGGCAAAGTGTTATTGATCTTGGCGATAGCATTAGCCAGTAATGTATCGGCTAACGATGAGTGGATAACGGCCACATTAAACGGGCGCGCTTCACCGTATACCGCTATTTGTTGAATCTCTGGATGACTGGTGAATTCTTTCTCCACCCATTCAGGTGAGACATTTCGACCATAAGCAGTGATAAACACATTGCGCTTACGACCTAAGATAGTTAACGCACGATCATCAGTAAACTTACCCAGATCACCGGTGGCATACCATTCAGATAGCGATATAGCGGGATCACCTAAATATCCTGTAAAACCGCCACCTTGGATCAACACCTCGCCATCATCAGCAAGTGTGATTCGGACATGCGGCAAGGCCTTACCTACCGAGCCAATATGATTCGAATTCACCGCATTCAGACAGACCACCGAGGCGCATTCACTCATCCCATAACCTTGGTATACCGGCAACTGTAGAGCGGCTGCTCGATTGAGAAGCGAGATCGATACCGACGCGCCACCTAACGCGCAAAAGCGAAGATCTGTTGGCGCTGGATGGCCTGCTTCGATCACATTAATAAAGCCCTCAAGCATGCCTGGGGTCAAAATAACTGTCGTGATGCCTTTTTGGATGATCATCGACAGCAATCGTTGCGGGGTATCCATTCCACTGCCTTGCATACCGAGTGCATCAGCTGAAGGGATTAACACCTGTGCTCCTGCCTGCAGCAAGACATACACACCGGCAATATTTTCTAGCAGGACGGCCAATGGCATGACACACACGTGTTTATCGTCAGACGTGATTTGCGCTACTTCAATCAGCGATTCAGTAACCGCCGATATTTGCTGATGGGTTAACAAGACACCCTTTGGAGATCCTGTCGTACCCGAGGTAAAGGTCACCTTAACGACATCCCGAGGTAATGGCTGTGTAGCCTCAGCCTGGGGTAGCTTCAATAGTGCATAACCTTGAATGACAGTCTGATCACATTCAGCACAAGCAAATGAAGCACATCGCTGCACAAAGCGCTCTGGGTGATCAGTAATCACATGCGAAAGCTCGGCTTGGCTCACCACATGCGTTACTTGTTCAGCTGAAAAGAAAGGCGGAATAGGCATCACGCAAATACCGGCTTGCATGCATGCCAGATCAACGATTACCCAACTCACCGCGTTCTGTGCGTCAAAGCCAATACGATCAACACCCAAGCCTTGTAACCATATCGCACATGCATTGACCTGCTCGGCAAGCTCGGCATAACTAAGTTGGCCATGCTGATCCCGTAAGGCCAAACGATCAGGGTATTTGGCCGCGTGCACAGCCAACATCGCAAGAAGCGTCATGCGGCATCCAAGGTATACGCCTCAGCGTTATGCCAAAGCTGATCCAAGGCTAAGTCATGCGCTCGCGCCTTAATCAGCGCCTGACCACTTTGTGCCACATTAGCCGCCATGACATGCGGCATCTTGTCGTAGTAGCGACCCCATGCCTGTTGATCTTGTATTGGTAAACGCGACTTGTGCGCTTCACCTAAATCGACAAGCTCAACGCCCAATCGCTTGAAGGCATTTCGCAGCTCAGGACGACAGGTAAACACCGCCCACTGCTTGCTCATTGAGGCCAGAACAGCGGTCAATGCGGTAATCAGCCAACGACCTGCGCCCACCTCAGTAACTGCGAAGTTACCGATTTCCATTAGCGACTCACGCTGCACCGTTTGACCCAATGCAGATGACAACATCTGCTCCATTGCGGCGTCTAGATAGTGCTCAACATAGCTACCTACGCTTATCGGATCACGCAGACCCAATGCCGCCACAATTGCGCCATGATCTTTCTTCAGCCCCATCAAGGTCGGCATAAAGCTGGTGATTTGCGCCTGATAGTGCATTTCAAAGTCATGCGCAATCATCGCCTCGACAGACTGACGATGAACTGAGCCCTCTGACATCATAAGCACTTGGGGCGCCAAAACCGGTTTTTGAGCCAATGGCATAAAACACACCTCTTCTAAGATGTGCTAACTCTGCCCCACCCGCCTTAACCGAACCTTAAGCCCATGAAATAGATTTTGAGACTCAAAACCTGGATTTATGGAATCACTTCCCGACTGCAAAGTTTTTGTCATCTTTGTATGTTTAGCACTCAAGCAATCAGCTATGATTATCAAGTTTTCCTTTACCCATAACTTGGAACCTCACACTCAATGAGCTCTAAATTATCTGCCCGCGTTCAAGCGGTTAAGCCTTCTCCAACTCTTGCGATCACCGCCCGTGCTGCTGCTTTGCGCGCCGAGGGTAAAGATGTGATTGGTCTTGGTGCTGGCGAGCCTGACTTCGACACGCCTGACCACATCAAAGCGGCGGCAATCGAAGCGATTAATTCGGGGAAGACCAAGTACACTGCTGTCGATGGCACAGCGAGCTTGAAGCAAGCGATTATCGATAAGTTCAAGCGTGATAACGGATTTGATTACGCAGCGGAACAAATCCTTGTGTCTGTCGGTGGAAAGCAAAGTTTTTACAATCTAGCGCAAGCGATATTAGATGCCGGCGATGAAGTGATCATCCCTGCACCTTACTGGGTGTCTTATCCCGACATGACCTTGCTCGCTGATGGCGTGCCAGTTGTCGTTGAATGTGGTGCTGAAACGCAATTTAAGATCACACCTGAGCAATTGGCGGCATCGATCACACCAAAGACGCGTTTGTTCGTGATTAATAGCCCATCTAATCCGACGGGCATGGCGTATAGCAAAGACGAACTTGCTGCACTGGGTGAGGTATTACGTCAGCATCCGCATGTGTTGATCGCGACCGACGACATGTATGAGCACATCCTCTGGGATGCCGGTAGCTTTGTGAACATTCTGAATGCGTGTCCTGATCTTACCGACCGCACCATGGTGCTCAATGGCGTATCAAAAGCCTATTCGATGACAGGCTGGCGTATTGGTTATGCCGCAGGCCCTGCAAGCATCATCAAAGCGATGAAAAAGATCCAATCGCAAAGCACGTCTAATCCAACCTCTATCTCTCAGTATGCAGCTGAAGCGGCACTCAATGGTTCACAGCAATGCATTGCTGACATGATGGTGCACTTTAAGCAACGTCACGATTATGTTGTCGATCGCTTAAATAAGATGCCTGGCGTTAATTGTTTATCAACCGATGGCACCTTCTATGTATTCCCCTCTGTCACAGGTT
>Ga0255763_1000549_pt1 | contig 41555 bp, 29 predicted proteins | sample 041ome_2_FD_179963 | JGI IMG/M metagenome (GOLD analysis project Ga0255763, IMG submission 179963) | Coastal salt marsh microbial communities from the Groves Creek Marsh, Skidaway Island, Georgia - 041406US metaG (version 2) | ecosystem: Environmental > Aquatic > Marine > Intertidal zone > Salt...
CTTTCGGAAATCCGTGAGCGACCATGACCTGGCCGTGCCGCCCGAATCGGGCGATGAGGTCTACTTGGCCACCGTTCGCAGGGCGCTGGACATCTGCATGGCCTTTGCGCCCGAACTCGTGCTCTATCAGGCCGGTGTTGACGCCTTGGAGGCCGATGCCTTGGGCAAACTCAACGTCTCGAGAGCGGGCATGCGACAGCGCAACCGTCTCGTGTTTGAGGCGACCCAAGCACGCTCGCTGCCGGTGGTCATTTTCATGGGAGGCGGTTATGCAAAACCGATCGACGCTTCGCTCGATGCCTTTTTCGACCTGTTCACGGACGCAGCGATTTGGAACGAGCGGGCTTGTCATTGAGGGTAGCGTTGTAGTCATGGGCGTACACAAGGGCCCCCTTATGTTCACCCTTCGGACGGCTCCGTGGCTTCCTCGAACATGAGCGCTTCCCGAGGCACGCCGAGCATGGCCTGACGAAGCGATGACCGTAGCTCGGTCAATTCGCCATAACACACCAACACGTCGTCGTAGCGCAGTTGGAGGTCGGGATCGGGGTTCCACACCAGCCGGTCACCTCGGGAAAGAGCGAAAACGGGCACGGAGGCAAAAACCTCACTCAGACGCTTCCCAACCATCTTCGGATGATTTCGCATTTGCAGGGAAAGCACGCCGGACCCTGGAACCGTTCGCAGTAATTGACCGATGTCAACCTCGGAAAAAGCCGTGTCTTCCATGACATAATCCACGATGGCGCCGGCCACGTTGACCCCGCTGGCTTTCTCAATCCCCTCCAAGCCGGGTGAAGAATTGACTTCGAGAACGAGCGGGCCGTCCTTGCCCTCGAGCAAGTCAACGCCTGCGATGTTGAGCCCGAGCACACGCGCAGCCCGACAGGCAGCATCGGCGTACCCTTCGGGCAACTCGACCTTCTCCACCGTGCCGTTGAGGTGGTAGTTGCTGCGGAATTCCCGGCCTCGGGCGCGCCGTCGCATGCAAGCGACGACTTGGTCGCCCACGACGAGGGCGCGGATGTCTTTTCCGTGAGATTCAGCGATGTATTCCTGCACGAGCACGGATTTCCCCGTCATCAACAGGCCTTGCACCAAATTTCGGACTTCAAAGGCCGTGTGGCGAAGAAAAACCCCGTCACCTTGCGTGCCCTGCGTGACCTTGACCACCACCGGAAGGCCTCCCACGGTTTCGATCGCTTGTTCAACGTCAAGAATGTCCCGGACGTAGACGGTTTTTGGAACGGGAATCCGGTTGCGGGCAAGGATTTGGGAGGCCTGAAGTTTGTCTCGGCTTTGCAAAATGCCCTGTCCGGTGTTGGCGGTCCAAATGCCAAGTTGTTCGATGTGACGCAAGACGGCCACGCCGTGCTCGGTGATTGAGTGGCCGATTCGCGGGATAACGGCTTCGTGGGTGAAATGGCGACCCCTGTGCAACACGTCGACCGTGCCGTTGTTCACCACCAACGAGAACTTCATGGGGTCGCAAACCTCGACCTCCAAGCCCCGTTTTTTCGCCTCATCGACAATGCGCCGTGTGCTGTACAGGCGTTGCCCACGGCTGAGAACGGCCAAACGGAGCGCCATACCGCCCCGCCCAGTGGCGATGTTCTTGATACCATCGGTCCTCATCGGACACTGGAAAACATGTCGCGCCTTTGAAGTGCTCGCAGGACGTCGGGATTTCATGACCGAAGAGGAACTTGATGCGGTGGGCGCACTCGCCGTTGATGAGGACCAAGACGAATTGATGGAAGACCTCTCGCTTGAAGAGCGCCAAGAGCGCCTGAAGAAAGCCCGCTGGAACGTGTTTCTCTACCTCGGCGTGGCTGCTATTTTCTTCCTCTTCGCCCTTTTCCCCATGCCCTTCTCAGCAGATTTGGACGAATTCAGCAAAACTGCGGAAAAAGACGTGGGCTTGGTTTGGGGTCTGCCACTGGAGGGCGAAGACCTCTTTGATGTCCCCATGCGCCTCACCGTGACGGCTTCCAACCCGCCGACGGAACCGTCGATCAACATCGCCGTCTACGTGGTTGAACAGAAAGATTGCACGGATTATTCGCTCTCGGAGAAGATGGTCGAGGCCAAAGAGGGTGAATCGCATGCATATCAATACCAAGAGGGCAGCGAGCGTGTGTTGCCCGAAGGGACGTATGATTTCGAATTCAACATCGATCCCGGTCAATATTGCTTGGTGGCGTATTACATCGATGCACAGGGCGAAATCATCGATACGGGTGATATCGGCATGGCCGTGGAAGGCAAACTCTACCCGAACCAATTTTTCGGCGGCATCCTCGGATTCGCGTGTCTTTCCCTTTCGGCCTTTGCTTTCGTTGGCGCTCAGCGTCACGGTGCCGCCATGCGCAAGATATTGGAAGGCGAAGCCGAGAGCACCGAGGCCAAGGTGCTCAGCGAAGCGAGCCAAGCCCGAATCATGGCGGGTCCAACGGGTGCACCACCGACAAGTGGGCCGGGTGGGCCGCCGGAAACTCCAGCCGATGGCGCAGCAGCAGAGGTTCCCGGACCCATGGACAACGAGGATTCCCCTTCACCCGCCCCAGCCACCCCTCCAGAAGCGGCGCAACCTTCCCCATCTCCATTGGACGAGGCCACCTTTGAGCCTGCGGAAAACGGGTACTTTTTCCGAAAGATGCCCGATGGGACCTACGACCAGACGGTGTACATTCAGAACGCCGATGGAGGCTATGAAGCCTACCAAGGCTGAGGAGGCGCAAAGAGCACGCATTTGGGCGAAATTCGCCGCAAATGAAGGCCATCTTTGAAAGGGTCCAAGCCTACGGTTTAGCGAGGCAAGACCATGGATGACGTCCCGACCACCAACCTTACGGTGGCGAAACTCAAGGCGCTTTGTGTCCTCAACGATGTCTCTGCCACGGGCAAGAAGCCCGAATTGCTTCTACGTCTGATCGAAGCGGGTGTGGACAACGAAACTCTCGGCATTGAGGTGTTTGACGATTCGACTTCGACCTTCCAATCCACAGCGGATGGGAAGGAAGTTGTTCACGACGAGGATGACGCTGAACCCGTTGATGCCGAGCCTGAAACCCCCAAAGATGCTGGGGTGACCTCGTCTGAACCGGTGATGCTTTCCTTGGAAGATGACGACACCCTCACCCCCGCAACATCGTCCCCCAAGGTCGAAACCAAACCTCGTTCCAAGAAGGAAGGTGCGGTGGTCTCCGTCCCTGTTGATGACGACGAAGTCCTTGAGGCTGAAATCCTCGAAGCCGATTTGGTGGACGACGAGCCGCCGTCGAGCGAGCCCGAGACAAAGGTGGTCGCCCCATCCAAAGGCGCTGCAGGAAGCGACGTGACTTCGCCGCCAGCTCAGTCCCCGACAGGAAGTTCGCCGACCACGCTGCGTGAAATGGTGCGACGCCCGCAAACGGTGGCCGTTTTGCTCACGCTGGTGATCCTGGGAGCGGGCGGTTGGTATTACGTGAACAATCAGCTCGAACCTTTCACCGCCGATGCGCTTCGCTATGGAGACACGATGGGCTACCAGATCAACGGCGCCTACGACGGCTACGGAGAGAGCACAAGCGGCACCTTGGTCGCCACCGGCGAATATGTATCACTCATCACCGACCAACTTGAGGACCCTCCGGACTATTGCAAGGTCCGTTTGCTCTTCCAAGGCGAAAGCGAAGTCTCCATCACGGAGGGGGCTTCCACGGAACTGTTCACGCAACGTACCGACGACCGTTTGGGTGCAGTTGAGGTAAAAGGTGGTCAAGGCCTTTCGTGGCTGGCGGTGGAAAGCACCAACGCCATGGAACTCTCTCAATTTGACATCTTTGGTCACAAGCGAACCAACCAGAAGTGCAACGACTTCAGCGAGGGAACTTCCGGCAACGCTGAATTGACGCTGACCACGTGGAAGGAGTTGCGCGAGCGGGTGACGCTCGCCACGCAACTCGACGGATTGTTGACCAACAGCGACGGAACCACCAGCGGGACGGCCTTTACCTACGGCATCGGCGGCCTGTTGGGCGGCTTGGAGGATTTCTCTCCCGGCCTCGGCATCGTCGTCGCACCGGTGGAATTGGCCGACTTCTTTGGAAACGCCTTCATCACCACCGATGCTTCAGGGACGAGTTCGGGATGGGAATGGCGCGTGACGGGCTCAGAAAAGGTTGGCTCAACCAACATGTGGAAGGTGACGGCGACCCATCGCGACGTTCGTGATCTGTGTCTTGGGTATGCCAACATGAACCTCTGGTTGGACGCTGAAAGCCCTTGGGCTGCTCGTCAGTCGGTGGACATCGCCATCAGCAGCAGTCAGGCCTCCCAAAGCGATTGTGCAGGATGGCAGCAAGCGGGTATCGAAGCCCTCCTGCCGGAAGGCGAACTTGAATTGCACCATTCCTTTGAGCGGACCACCCTCGTCCGAGGCGTGAAAGCGATTGAACTCGGGAAAGCCTACGATAACCGGCCAGAATCCAACGAACTTGACCCGGATGAGGACGAACTCTCAAATTGGGGGGTTGATGGAACCCACTTGCCCGACAACTCAACGCTTCGCTCGCATCCTCTTGACCTCGCCATGGAATGTTTGTCCGATTTCAACAGCGTGGCCTCCGGAGCGACCTCGGCCTTGGACAACGGCGGCTACGTTTGGCGAGCGGTGAACGCACAGAACGGCAGCGCCACGGAATGGAACCTTTCCTGGGTTGCGACCGACAGCACCGCAGGGTGGTTGCACTTTAGCGTCAGTGGAAGCAGCGTAGACGACCTCGTTTGCGACTTCATCGCCAAGGGTGCATACGACGATTCCATCACCTACGACCGGGAGGCCATTCCTTCGGTCCTGCCGATGCATGAGCTTGAATCGAGGGTGATGGACGAACAGCGTTTCGCCGACCTCACGGGTGACGACAGCTTGTTCACCGCGTCCGGTTTCCACTCCGAGACCACCGTCGGTTATCTCGTGGTCGTTCCGGGAACCGGCTTTGGCTTGGACTTCGGCGACCTGTTTGACAACAGCGGGGCAACGACGTATGATGTTCAACGTCAATGGGACGAGAACGGATTGAACCATCGCTTTTCTTTGCTCGTGGACGCCACCGATGGACGCCTCATCGGCTGGACGAAACTGTCGACGGAGGCCTGACCATGACGGACGACCGGCGAGGTTTGGACCACCTGATGGAACAAAACGAGACCGAACTGGGTTTCCTTTCGGCCTACGGGGGAGTGGATGACGGGGCCAACAGCGATGGGAAGGCCTTACTTGCGGCTTTGAAGCGCTTTCTCACGGCTGGCGGTGTGAAGTGCAAAGAAAACAAAGCCGGCGTTCAGTTTTCGTTCGGTTCAGCGAAAGCCACCGAAAACGGCTGTCTGTTCAAGGCCAACGGCGAACATCTCCCTCTGGTTCTCAGCGATTTGCATGGAAGCGGTTTTCTCCGCCCAGAACTGGCAGTCGACCGCTCAGCGGTTTCGGTCACGCTCACCATGTGGACGGCGGATCAGCGTCGATTTGTCGAACGCCTCGTTGAACATCACCAGACGATTTGAATCAGCGGCGTCGAATCACGATGGCTGCAGCGGCAACGCCAACAGCACCAACGGCGACGAGGGCGCTCAAGGCCGGTAGGGATTCATCGGTATCGCCAGCAGCTGGGACATCGCAACCGTCACCGTCGGCGTGTTCCCCACCGTATCCGCCCTCCTGGTAGTAGCAAGTGGACCACGTCTTGTACCAGTCGGCGTTCGGGAAGTTTTCGGTACTCTCGTCATCGTACGTCGCTTTGACACGCCAGTTGACGTAGGAATGGTCTTCAGGCGGGCTGAGCGACATGGTGTACACACCGTTTTCTACGGTTGCATCGTGAGTCACGGGAGGGTCGCAAACCCCACTGTTCAGGCAAATTTGAGTCGTGAGTGCAAGCGTGGTGCCGTTCTCCTTGGCGGCCTGCGCAAGTTCAACCGAGAGGATCCATTTCATGCCATCTTGGGACGGCGTGGTCCGTTCGAGGACCGTGAAGGGCACGTCATCTTCGGGGTTGACGTCCTCGCCACCTTCAGCCCCCGCAGCCACCGCTGATTGCACCATGGCGGTGATGACAACCATCATCGTCAGCACAGCAAGGCTTCGCTTCATGGGAGGAAATGGGCGCCGCTCCCTCTTTAGTGTTCGCGCGAGGCTGGCTGCATCATTCCATTTCCCACAAATCGTCACCAACCCAGTGAACGGTCTTGATGCCTTTGCCTTTGGTGTTCTCAATCAGCGCCTCAGCGTCACTCATGGCCCAACCGAGAGCCAGTGGGCGCTTGTGGGTCATGTCGCGGACCCATACCAAGTCGCCTTCGGCCACGGAAGATTCGGCGCCGTGGATACCCGCAACCATGCAATCGGCGCCGTTCATCAAAAACGGAATCGCTCCGTGATCGACTTCGACCCACTTCAAGGCGTCAAGATGAGAGAGGAAGCCGCGCAAGGTCAAGAACACAAACCGCTCGTCGTTCTCGCTTGGGACCTCAACCACCAACGGAACGCGATCGACAAAGACCACCGTCCAAGGGCCGTATTCGGCCATTTCGAGAAACGCTCCGTCCACATTAAGATCCAATTCCAAGTCGGTTTCGAGGCGCTTGAGCAGGGGGGCGATGTTTTTGCGACGAACAGGCCGCCGTTTTCGAATGCTCCATTCGTTGCCCATGGTCGGGAGAGGGGGCGTTTGGCTTTCATTCTTCGGCATCGCGCCCTTGATGTGTGAAAGCGAGTTGCGCAAGCCATGACCATGTGGTGCACCATCCGAACCTTCGCAAAACACGCCAGAGAACTCGGCAACGCTCCGGCGGTTGAGCCCATCATTTTCGTCAAGCCCGCCTCCTGTTTGCACCATCACGGCCCCCTTCCCGTCACGGACCACCCGGGGGAAGTTCACCACGAGGTGGAATGCGTGGTTCGGTTAGGCGACGAGTTGCAACCCGAGGCCATTGCGGTGGGTCTTGACTTGACCGATCGCGCTGCGCAGGGAGAGCTTCGGGCAAACCAACTTCCGTGGGCCAAGGCGAAATGTTTCCGTGCCAGTGCCGTCGTCGGTGACTGGCATTCGTGGACAGAGGATTGGGACGCCTTGGTCGACCCCGCACAGGGTTTGCATCTCTCCTTGACCGTCAACGGGGAGGTGCGTCAATCCACGCCTTTGCACGAAATGTCGGTCACGCCCGCTCAACAAATCACCGCCCTGCAATCATGGGCGCCCGTTGAGAGTGGCCACCTGCTGTTCACCGGAACGCCTGAAGGCGTTGGTCGATTCCTTCCAGGGGACACCTTCGTGGCCCGTCTCACGAACGGAAAAGGAGAACTTCTCTCCGAAATCGTCTCGCGCTGTGACTGAGGGTTGCTTTCATATAGCGCGTGCTGGTCGGTGGCGACGCAGGAGGCTCTCACATGGCTCAATGGCACGGTATTTCTCGACGCAAACCCACAGGTGGACGCAAGGTACAGGCCCGAGGCAAGCGAGCCACTGAAATCTCGACCGAGAAGCAATTTGCGCTCGTCGGTGAGCCCAAGCGGAAGATCTACCGCAAGGCCGGTGGCAACACCATGGTCCGCGTGATGGCGGCCAACCAAGTCAGCATCAACGACACCAAGACCGGGAAAACCACCTTGGGCTCAATTCACAGCGTGGTTGAAAACGCTTCAGACCCCAACTACGTTCGACGAAACATCCTCGTCAAAGGGGCCATCATCGAGACCGACAAAGGCCGCGTTCGCATCACGTCCCGCCCAGGCAAGGACGGCGTCATCAACGGCGTGCTCATCGAGTGAGCCCGAGCGACGGCTTCAAGACGGTTTGGCGTGAGCGTCCTTTGAGGCGAGACCATGGACCACAATCCCGATCGGATTTGCATTTGGCCCGGGTACTTTGACCTCAAACTCGCTCGACGAGGCGGTCGCCGTGTTCCAAAGGACGCCGCCGTTGTGAAACCCGATTTGGAAGGTCTGTTCATGGCCGCTCGTGAAGTCGGTCTTCGGAAAATCAAGCGCGAGGAATCCACCTCACATCCTCGACGCCCTCACGGCCGCGAAGGTCGGCTTTGGGTGTCGGCTTCTGGAGCCAAGGAAGCCATTGGAGCCGGCTCGAAAGAGGAGGTGTTGCAACTCATCGGAGGCCAATGGCGACAAATGCAACGCGATGAGCGGAAAGCCACCGAAGCGGAGACTGCACGAGGTCCGAAAACCGGAGACAGACGGGCACGTTCGCAACGAAAAAACACCCAACCACGTTCCAGTTTCAAAAAGCGTTCTGGCTTCAAGAAGAAGTGAAGCGTTCAAACAGGCTTTGATAACTCCAGCCTCGCTTTTCTAACCATGAACTCCGCCAAGGCGCTTCTGGTCACGGCCCTTCTCTTGCTTCTTCAAGGGGACCTCGCCGCACAACCTGCACAAAGCGGCGATACGACCGTGATTTCAGTGGACAGCACGAACCTTCGGTTTTCACCTTCTTCCGTGACCGTTACCGAAGGCGATACGGTGCGTTTCTTTTGGAGCGGCCAAGCCCTCCCGCACAACGCTGTTGAGGAAAACGGTGTTTTTGATACGGGCGAGCCTGCGCGCGCAGTGGACTTTTCCTTCACCTTTGAGCGGGGCATGAACGGAACCTACGCCTTCGTCTGCGAGCCGCATGAATCGGTTGGTATGGTGGGTCAAATCGTGGTTGAACCTGCCGCCGAACAAGAGCCCGAACCCGAACCCGAGGTTCCAGCCGACTCAGAGGACACGCCGTTTCTTCCGATGTCGTGGACGGCGGTGACGTTGGCCCTTGCTTTCGCCCTGCGTCGCCTTCAAGGCAACGGGTGAAGCCAGCCAAAGACGTCCTCTTCGGTCTCGTTTTGAATCCCGGTCAAAAGGTTGTAGAGTTCCGTCGTGATCTTTCCGGGTGTTCCTTCACCGTACACCGATTTGACCCCGTTATGGGTGATGGAGCCGATGGGTGAAATCACGGCGGCGGTTCCGCAGCAAAAGGCTTCGTCGGCCTGTACGGCAAAATCCGCCAGCACATTCCCTTCAACGACCTCGTAGCCTTGGTGGCGCGCCAGTTGGATGATCGAGTCGCGTGTGATGCCGGGCAGAATGGTGCCGGTCAATTCCGGCGTGTAAAGCACCTTGTCTTTGATGCAGAAGAAGTTCGCAGCACCCACTTCTTCAATCGCCGAGTGTGTCTCTGCATCGAGGTAAATCACCTCGGCATACCCCAGTTCCTTGGCTTCCTTACTCGGCTTCATGCCCGGGGCATAATTGCCAATCGCCTTGACACCGCCCGACCCGCCCGGTGCGGCGCGGTGGTGATGTTCTGAAATCAACAGGTCGATGGCGTTCATGCCGCCTTTGAAGTACGGTCCAACAGGGGTGACGTAGATGAGGAAGGTGTAGGACGGAGCAGGTTTGACGCCGAGTACAGGTCCGCTTCCCATCAGCAACGGCCGAACATACATGGCACCTTTTCCGGTGGGGGGCACCCAATGCTGATTGGCGGCGACGACTTGCTCGACCGCATCGACAAAAATGGATTCGGGAACCGGGGGCATTTTCAGTCGGTCAGCGCCGCGTTGCATGCGGCGTGCGTTCTCTTCTGGCCGGAAGAACACGATGCGGTTTGCCGATGTGCGAAACGCCTTCATCCCTTCAAACAAGCCTTGGCCGTAGTTGAGCACCCCTGCAGCCGGTGACATCGGGATGTCGCCGTAGGGTTGGAGTTCGCCCGGCATCCACGGTTCATCACCCTCGGTGGTTGTGATGTACATGGTGTCGGTTGGGGTGAGGGAAAAAGTGAGGCTGTCCCAATCAAACGACTCATCCATGATCTAACGCTCCCTCAACGCTAGCGATTGGAATGAGGCTTTCAAGCCTTCCTCTCTCATTTTTTGTGATGTGGAATCCGTTTCGTCGATGCCCAATTTCCTTCACAGATGGGTTCTAATGGGGTCCAAGCCTCAAGGCGGCAGGGGGTGTGATAATGAAGGGGCGAATGGGGGTGGTGAGCGGACGATATCGTTCGCTTTCTGACCGAGCAGACGAAGATTCAGCCCCCCGTACGGTGATCGAACTTTTCGGTCGAATGGACGATGGGCGTTCAGTCTGCCTGCTCGTTCACGGTCTTCGTCCGACCTTTGAAATTGCACCCATCGGCCAGTGGAACGTTGACGACGAGATTGCTCCTTTTCTCAAGGACCGTATACGAAGCGTGACGACAATGGATCACGTCGCTGACGTCAGGGGTCCCGAGGTCAAATGGACCATGTTGGGGCACCGACCGGTTTGGACCGTAGAAGTCGAACAACCCTTCCATGTTCCGGCCCTTCGAAGCGCCCTCATGTCCCAATCTTGGCAGGTCTTTTCGGGCGATATTCCGTTTGTCAACCGCTTGTTTTTGGACGCCGATATCGGCGCTCACGTTGCGTTTTCAGGCGAAACGGTCGACGAACGCCTCGACGATGCCCCGTTGCTCAGACCCAGCGTGATCGAAGCGGGCGGAGGCGGTCGATACGCGGTGGACGTGACCGTGGTCACCTCCGTCGACCGTTTGGAATCAACACCTCCGTTTCAGGTCCCTTACCGCATCATGTCCTTCGACCTGGAAACGAGCATTGAGCACGAAACCGTGCTTTGTGCAGCGGCCTGCATCGAAGACCTCGGTTCTGGAAAGCGACATTCCATTGCCTACACGGGCACGGAGACCGAGATTCTGGAGGCGTTGACCGCCACCGTTCTGGAGCACGACCCTGACATCATCACGGGATACAACATCGACAACTTTGACCTGCCTCGCCTCGCTGACCGAAGCAAAATCCTCCAGCGAGGACGAGGGTCTGAGGGGAGCATCGCCTTGTTTGGTTGGGGCCGAGCACCGCCCCAAGAAACCGAACTCAAACGGCAGCGAGACGCTCTGCTCCCCAAACGCCAGAGCAACCGTGCATGGAACCTTGCGGGGCGGGTCATCATGGACACGTGGTGGCAGGCACGGCAAGCGCTGAACCCTCGCAGGGAAACGCTCTCTTTCGTCGCAACCCTGCTCTTTCCCGATGATGAGGCCAAGCACAAAATGGACGTGGATGCCTCAAACATGGACGAAGAGTGGGCAACCCGTCCTGACGAGGTTCTGAGTTACTGTGTCCGAGATGCGGAACTGCCGTTGGACATTTTGCGGGCCATTCAAGCGGTTCGGCGTAAGGAGGCCGTGGCTGCCGTCGCCAAGGTCCCCTTCGAGACCGCCGCGAACGGCAGCACGAGCCAACTCATCGATTCCCTCGTCATCCGTTTGGCTGACCGGCAGCAGGTTGCAGTCCCCCTCACCGGTTCTGCGGAAGCCAAAGAAGGGCAAATCACCGGTGGGTACGTTCACGATGTGGAGAAGGGCCTGCATCCTTGGATTGCAGTGCTTGATTTCAAGAGCATGTACCCCTCCATCATGATCGGTCATAACATCTGCTACACAACCCGCCTCGAGGGGTCCTTGGACGACATTGAGCACCCTGACAAAGCCCACCGTTCCCCCACCCAAGTGGTGTTTCGCCACCAAGACGAACGGAAAGGACTCGTACCGTTGTTGCTTGAGGATTTGATGGCCCAGCGGGATGAACACAAAGCTGCTTTGCGTGCGGCGAAGAAGGCCAACGATGACCTTGCGGTTGGTTTTCACGATGCTATGCAATACGCTGTCAAGATCCTCATGAATTCCTTTTACGGGGTTTTTGCCAGCGGCTTTTACCGGTTCACTCACCGCGACCTTGGCTCGTCCATTACGGCATGGGCCCGTCAGAACATCAAGACCATCATCGCCGCCGTGGAAACAGAAGGTCACGGCGTTGTGTACTCGGACACAGACTCCATCTTTGTTCGGTGTCCGATCGACCCGAACGCCCCGCGTATGCTCAGCGATGATGAGAAGGAAGCCGTTGAGCGAGGGGACGCCGCTGCTTTGGAAAAGCGCAGTGCTCATCTTGCAGCCGTTGAGGAAATGGTTGCCTTCGGGACCAAGTTGGCCCAACGCTACAGCAAGGACGCCGCCGTTCTGGAGTTTGAAAAAGGCCTTTCCGTCTTCTTCAGCCACGGGGCCAAGAAGCGGTACATCGGCAACGTCGTATGGCCTGCGGAGGAGATGTTGATTCGAGGCTATGAAACCCAACGCACCGATTCATTCCCCTACCTGACCCGCACCATGCGGCAGGTGTTCCGCTTCGCTTTGGCCGACCAAGGCGACCAACTGGTGGAGTTTGCGAGAGGCCAGGTTCGTGCACTCAAGCAAGGCAAAGTTCCTCCAAGCGAGGTGGTTTTGGCCAAATCCTGCAAAGGCCGGGTCTTGCGAACACCGGTGAAATCTGCGGACGATGTTGATTTTCACAAGGACTACACCAACCCCAACAGCATGGCGCAGGTGCGGGTAGCCAAACAACGCATCGAACGGGGCTTGGGCTTTACTTCAGGCATGAAAGTCTCTTTCCTCGTCACGGATGCAAAAAAGCGACCGATGGAGGTGGCTCCATGGCTGGACAACGAGGAAGAGGGGGTCGAGGTCAGCTACGACGGATTGTTCTACGCTGAACGTTTGGCTGCCGCCGTGGGACGAATCACGGAAATCTTCGATTGGGATGCCAATGACCTGATGGCGGGCAACCGGCAGAGGACGCTGTTTTCGTTTGGAACGTGACTTCTTGAGGAAGCCCTTTTGAAAACCGAGCCACCACCGCAACGCATGGCCCGCATCTCCGTGACCCTGCTCATGGCTTGCTTGATGGTGATGTCCTCCCTTGCGGGATGCATTTTCGAAGACGACGGCGGTGCCGACGCTGAAGACGTTCTTGCCGTCTTCAAATTCAGTCCATCAAAGAACATCAAATCCGGCACCACCGTCACGTTTGATGCCTCGGATTCCACGCCAAGTGACGGCTCGCTCACCTACCGTTGGAACTTTGATGCAGAGGGCTCCATCGACATCGACGCAACGGGTCGCACAGCCTCGTGGTCATTTGACGAGGCCAAAACCTACCAGGTCAGGTTGGAAGTTTCGGACGGCACCACGACCTCAGAACAAACGCGAGACGTCGTCGTCTATACCGAAAGCGCCGAGCCTCCAAAGGCCGAAATCAGGCAATATGCGGACAACGAAGATTGCGAGGACGAGACCATCAACGAGGACCGCTACATCTTGGTCTGGATCTGCGCTCGCGACAAATCGATGACCGACCGGACCGTGACCGAGACCATCACCATCGAACTCGACGCCTCGGCCTCCACGGCTGGTGAGGCATCCTCCCAGTACATTCCAACCGACGGTTACCGGTGGGATCTCAACTTGGACGACGACAAGGACAACGATGGCGACAGCGAAAACGACGGCGATTTGGTCGGCGAGACCGTGCAGTGGTCCAACGTTGAACCCGGTGAATACGAAATCGGCCTGACCGTGACCAACAACGTGGACATGACCGACAGCGCCACCATCAAAGTCATCGTGAACTATGCGGGATACTGGAACGATTTCGAAATCGGTGGGAACACCAGCGGGAATCCCGCTACGCTGGAATTCAAGACCATGATTCATTACGACAAAACATCGGGCAACACCATCGTGAAAGCCCAAATGGAGTTGGAGTACCCCAAGGAGGACGAGGACTGCACCCCGATTCCGGGAGCCAACAACTGCCGCAGTGAAATCGACATCTTTGCTTACAACGAAGAGGACGAGGAAGCCGATAACACCACCAAGGTTGACCGAGAATCGCGAGACGATGGCGAGTGCGATAGCGAACAGGACTGCGTCCACCTCCGTCTCTCAAGTTACCTCTTCTCCGACACGGATTCAACGTACGGCGATGGTGAATGGACCATGACGATTCAAAACGACCGCGTGAACGATTTCGTCATCGACCAATTCGTCATCCGTCTGTACTACAAGTGAAACGGGGTTTCACCTATGCGAAGGACTCGAATCATCGCCACCATAGGGCCCTCGTGCGACGATCGGGCATCGATCAAGGCCCTGCTCGAAGCGGGTATGGACGTTTGCCGACTGAATTACTCGCATGGCGAACCCGAAGAGAAGACCGAACTCTATCGCTTGATTCGGGACATTGAGGATGAAACCGGGCGGCCTACGTGCATCATGGCCGACCTCCCTGGTCCGAAACTTCGCCTTGGCACCTTCCCTGAAGCGACCAGCCTCCAAGACGGAAGCGAGATCGAGCTTCATTGCGGTGTGGACCACATGGAGGCGACCGATGGTCACCGTTTCCCGGTTCAATACGGCGGTCTGTCCAGCGAGTTGAATCCCGGTGACCCCGTTTTGCTCGCAGACGGGTTGATTCGCCTGACCGTGACTTCAACGCCGGGAACAGCGAACGGTATCGTCCGTTGTCGTGTGGAGGACGGTGGCCCCATCAGCAGCCGAAAAGGCGTTAACGTCCCAGGGACGTTGGTTGATCTGCCCGCCATCGGTGTCAAAGACGAGCGTGCCATCCAACACGCCCTCGAAAACGGCGCGGACTACATCGCCGTAAGTTACGTTCGCACCGCCTCGGACCTCCTCCCCGCAAAACAAATGGTGAAGGCTGCCTCAATGCATGTCCCGGTGCTCGCGAAGATTGAGCACCCTGCCGCTCTTGAGAACTTGGACAGCATTCTCGACACCGCCGATGCGGTGATGGTTGCTCGTGGAGACCTCGGCGTAGAGATTCCTTTGGAAAACGTCCCCGTGGTTCAACAACGTATCATCGACAAAGCTCTTGAGCGCGGCATGCCAGTTGTGGTGGCCACTCAGATGCTCGATTCTATGACGCTTCAACCTCGGCCGACTCGGGCTGAAGTGAGCGATGTGTCCACGGCGATTCGCCACGGAGCGACCGGTGTGATGCTCTCGGGCGAAACGGCGTCCGGAAAGTACCCGCTCGAAGCCGTTCAAACGATGGCCAAAATCGCCCAGGCCACGGAGCAAGGCCTCAGCAGCCACGACTTACGACCCAACGCCTTGGCTCGGTTCCGTTCAACTCGCGCCGTAGCCCATGCTGGGGTCGAACTCGCCAAAGAATCCGGCGCAGCCCGCATCGTGGTGGCGACCCAACACGGTACAGCCCCCCGCCTGGTCTCGGGGTATCGGCCCAACATTCCCGTCACTGCCGTGAGTGATCGGCTGCGTGCGTTGCGACGCACCTGCATGCTCCCGGGCGTGGACACCATTCTCTCCAAAGAACACGAGCGCGGTTCGAAAACGATGCGTGAAGCCGTGGAACAGCTCGTCCTTCAGAAGCGAATTGAGCCCGGTGACCGTATTGTGGCAATTTCGGGCAGCCCGTTGGCGATGCGAGGGTCCACAAGCACCCTGCGTTTGTACCGGATTGACCGAGACGGTGAAATTCTTGATGCGGAGTGATTGACCTCCTTTTTCGCATTAATCAGCGGATGTTGCCCATCGCGCTCTTGATATATGGGATACTTTTCGGACGGCTTGCTAAGGAGCGATTACCATGGGTTCACAATGGGAAGATAGAAGTAAGCCACACCGCAACATCGTGTTTATTGGTCACGTCGACCACGGAAAGTCCACCACTGTTGGACGTCTCCTCCTCGACTCGGGCCACATTGAAAAGCACGTGATTGAGAAGAACGAAAAACTCGCTGCTGAATCTGGTAAGGCCGGGTTCGGCCTTGCGTACGTCATGGACGGACTCAAGGAAGAGCGCGAGCGTGGTATCACCATCGACGTCGCTCACAAGGAGTTCTTCACCCCCAACTACTACTGGACCATCATCGACGCACCTGGTCACCGTGACTTCGTGAAAAACATGATCACCGGTGCCTCCCAGGCTGACACCGCTGTCCTGCTGTGCGCAGCCAACGACGGTGTCAACGCCCAGACCAAGGAACACGCTTTCCTCGCAAAGGTGCTTGGTGTCAAGGGCCTCATCGTCCACGTCAACAAGATGGACATTTCCGGTGTTGACTGGTCCGAGGAGAAGTACAAGGCTGCCTGCGAAGAGGTCTCTGGCCTCCTCAAGATGGCCGGTTTCAAGCCCGACGATGTTCCCATGATCCCTGCCTCGTCCCTCAACGGTGACAACGTGTTCGAGAAGTCCGACAAGTGCTCCTGGTACAAAGGACCCACCCTCTTTGAGGCCATCGACGCAACGCCAATGCCCGAAAAGCCTGTTGACAAGCCTCTCCGCTTGCCCATCCAGGACGTTTACAAGATCGGCGGTATCGGTACCGTGCCCGTTGGAAAGATTGAGACTGGAACTTTGAACACCGGCAAGACCGTTGTCTTCAACCCCTCTCAGAAGTCCGCTGATGTCAAGACCATTGAGATGCACCACACGATGGTCGACAAGGCCGAGCCTGGTGACAACGTTGGTTTCAACGTGCGTGGCCTCGCTACCACCGACATCCGCCGTGGTGACGTTGCCGGTTACACCGACAGCGCTCCAACCTTCGTGCGTCACGACGAGACCTTCGTTGGTCAAATCCAGTTGATGGACATCCCCAAGGTCGTCTCCGTTGGTTACACCCCGGTGTTCCACGCTCACACCGCCCAAGTTGCTGTGAAGTTCATGGAGCTCTTGGAGAAGACCAACAAATCCGGCAAGGAAGCCAACCCTTCCTTCCTCAAGACCGGTGACGCTTGTCTCATCCGCTTCCAGCCAACCAAGCCAATGGCTATCGAGCAAATGGACACCTTCCCAGAGTTGTCCCGCTTCGCCATCCGCGACATGGGCAAAACCGTGGCCGCCGGTGTCTGTTTGAAGATCGAGAAGAAGTGAGATCGCTCTCGGAACATTGGTGTTGGAGGAGATTGAATGGCCGCTGTGACCGTTATCAAGTTGACCGGTGAAAACCACAAGGACATTGATGACGTCGCTGGCCAGATCAAAACCATCTGCGACAGCGGTGGAATCACCCTTCGTGGCCCTATCCCCTTGCCGACCCGACGTTTGGTCGTGCCCGTTCGCAAGGCACCCGACGGCGAAGGCAGCGAGACGTACGACCACTGGGAATTGCGAATCCACAAGCGTCTGCTTGAGATGGACATCACCACTGGAAAGGACGAAACGGCCTTGCGGGCCGTGACCAAAATCCCCATTCCCGATACCGTCAGCATTGAGATTTCAATGCGAACGATGAACTGAACCAGTGCCACCTTTGACCGGCCATCCGGTTGTTGGGATCGATTTGCATCTTCTGCTCGCAGCCTTGTGCCTGCCCACTTGACGACAACAACACGCTCTAAAGTTCGGCTCGTTCCGCTACACCTGCGTCCATCAGCCACGAGGCCGTGATCTCGTCGAGCATGTGAACATCACCCGCTTCGAGCACGAGGGCCTCACCTGCTTCGTTCAGAATGGGCTCGCCAAGCGTTTCCAGAATACGAACACGGACATTTGTTTCCGAAGTGCTGTCGTTCTTTTGGTGCTCAACCGGCGATTCTGGTGGTGCTTCGATCACCGGCATGGGTTTGTTGGACGGCGCCAACTCCATGGCGGCTCCGTGGCGATTTTCGTCGGCTTTGGGTTGGACTGGAGCAGGGTTTGGCTTGATGAAGTCCTGCTGCTCCAAATCTGCGAGGAGGTATGCCTCTTCATCAACCCACTCCGCATCGTCCATCCAACGTTCTTCGTCGAGTTCTTTGCTCTCGAGGGGAGGAAGGGGGTCTTCGAACGCCAAATCCGGCGGGGGTTGGCTTGAGAGTTCACCTTCGCCGACAAACGCATCCAGTTGCATCGTCCCGGGAGCGTGGGTGACGGTGCGGTCTCCGACCTCGCTCAGAATGCCTTGCTGCATGCCTTTCCAATCGATTTCCTTTTTGAACCGGTCAACGTTAAGTTGCAGAGCGTGATAAAACGCCTTCTCGGCAGGGTCGTGTCGCTGCCAGTCCAAAGAGGGAAGTTCGTGGGCCATGCTTGTTGGATTCACGCCGCTACGAAGCGATTGGCTCGCTGCGTGTTGCATCATCGCCACCATTCGCTTGCGGGCAAGCTCCGAAGCGATGCGTCGGATGTTGGTTTGACGCTTCTGGAGGTTTTGCAAGCGCATGTCCGTTGCCCCTTTCCTCACCATATTCTGTATTTGCACGTCCAAGGTGGAGAGCAAGGCAGCAACCATGTCCCAAAAATCCGGGCGAGGCAGTGGAATGGGGACTTGGCGGGGAAGTTGCTGACGGTGGACAGCGAACAACTGCTCCTCAATCTCTTGCGCTTGAGCGCTGTTGAGATCTCGGATGGTGGACATGGAACGAACCAAACGGTGACGGATATTGAACCCTTCACCCACCTCTCGGTGGCGGGGTGCCGTGAAGCAACCGATACACCCTTTCATATTCGGAGGCTGCACCTCGCACAGCGAGGTGCATGAGCATGAAACCCGGTCAATCCCGCCCGGCTGACGACGCGAGGCGTCGGCGCTCGGCCATCGGGTTGTGCCTGCTGATGTTCTTGATGTTGGCGACCCCCCTCGTTCAACCGTTGGAAAACAACGTTCCAACGCCCTCTCATGCTACGTTTTTCACCCCAACGCTCAACGCGACGAGCGTCAACACCACGAACAACGGTATGCTCAACATTCCTGCCAATGAAACCTTCAGCGGCGGTCGCCTTGACATCACGCCGATGTGGACGGACACCGGATTGACGGGGCATCGGTTCGGCATCGACCTGAATGCTGGTTGGAGCGGGCAGCACAACGGCACCCTGGGCATCGGTCATGGTGGACAACTCTCGCTCTCACCCGTTTCCACGGTAGCCTCATTGACCGATTTTGAGACCTTGGTGGAAACGCTCCCCGACTGGGAGGGCCAAGGCCCGGACCACGAGGTTTGGAACGTGGTCGCTTTGCCTTTGAGCGGTGTTGGGGCTGGTCAACCCACCAACGCTACTCATGGTCAACGGGTGCTCACGACGCAAGCCCTCGGGGGCTTGACCGCGAACATGAGCGGTTGTCTTGCCTCGCCTTCGATGACCGTTCCCGCCTTCGTTTCTGGCTATCGTTTGACCTTTGATCACTGGTTATCGCTCCATGACGATGATGCTGCGTGGATGGAGTGGCGAGGAAGCGGCGGCACCTGGCAGACGTTGAACCCCATCGTTGCCTACCCGAACGCATCGTCATTGCAACAAGCACCCTCCTCTGTTTGGTCCGGTCAATCGACCGTTTGGGAGAGAGCGGAATTTCTCTTGGACGGCCTGACCAACGCTTCAACAGCAACGCTTGAGGTGCGTGCCTGCTACGAAACCTCGGCTTCGGTTGGCACCCGTCAAGGGTGGTATATTGACAACCTCACCATCTCCAATCAAGGTGATCAACCCGGGGCATGGTTTCACGGAAACCTCTCTGGAAGTTACGCCAACAATGCAGACGGGAAGATGTATGTTCTCGCTGATGTGTCGGGAACAACCGGCACCTTGGAGTTGCAGTTTTGGGCCAACTGGGATTTGGAGGGCGCTTTTTCCGACAACCTGATGGTGGCGCTCAGCGTGAACAACGGAACAACCTGGCAATCCGTCTCGGGAATTCCAGGCCTCCCGGGGAACGGGTTCACGTCCCAAGGGAGGTTCTACACGGACGAATCGTTGGGTTGGGTACCCATCTTCTACGCATTGCCCAGCGGTTTGGCCTCGCACCCCAACGCGTCCTCGGTGTTGCTTGAATTCCACGTCCAAACCAACCACCAAACGGGTTTCGGAGGTTTTGCCTCGTCCGGATGGGAGGGCGTTGCCATCGACAACGTGCTGATTCATGACGGCCGAGGGACCCCTCAAGCGGACATCATTCAAGTTGCGAACTTCACAACGATGCCCACCGGTGTTTCCGGTGACCCCAACGGTTGGCGCGCCAACACATCATCGGTGAACGAATGGATGTGGACAACGAACTTCGGGATGAACGGACCACAGAGCACCACAAACTCGTTTGAGCAAACGATGGTTGCGCCTCCTGGGTGGTTGATTGAAGGCACGTGGCCGGACGGATGGGAGATTGGAACCACACGAAACACCTCGGGCTACGGGCCGGGTCAATTCCACTCGGGCAGCAGTGGGGCGGCAGTGAACCTGACCACGAAGTACACCAACAACATCTACACGCACCTCGTGACCGAAGAATACAGCATTCCAACCAACGCCTCCGCTCGTCTCGCGTTCCAGTCCTGGGTGTGCGCAGAAGCCAATTGGGACGGCGGAGCGGTTTCCATCTCCACCGATGGTGGCCAAACATGGTGGTTTTTACCTCCAAACTTGAACGGTTTCCACGACCAAATATCAAACGTCAACCTCAATTCACCGCTCTTTGGTCAAGGGATCATCGACGGTTCAAGCGCTCCAAACGGGTGCGGTACGAACAAAAACAGGCCCTTTGAATTGAAGACCTACGACCTCTCAAACCTTTCAGGTCAAACCGTCAAAGCGCGCTTTTCCTTTTTCTCTGACACCTACGTTGAGGCCGACGGTTGGTACATCGACGATGCCGGCGTTGAAATCGATGTCTTCGAAACCTCAGGACAATGGACTTCGCCTTCTCTTGCACCACATCCCTTGTTTGGTTATGGATGGCTTGACGGTTGGTCCACCGTTCCAGAAGGCACCACGCTGAGCATCGATGTCCTCAACGCGCAACTCCAACCCATCGACGGCCACAGCAACCTCTCGCTGCCAGCCGTCCTCAGTGTTGACCCGGTTGAGCACCCGACCGTTCATCTTCGTGTGAAGATGGCCACCAACGACACTTTTGTCACACCGTTGATTCACAGCATGACCTTGGGTCGAACGGCCTTCGTCGGACCGGAGCATGTGCTGGCTTCCCCCGACGGCGCCAACGCCTCGTCCGTCAATGCCGACGGGAACTTGGTCGTTCACGCTCCCTTCTCCTTGTCGCTTCCTGCTTTGCTCGCTTGCCCGTTTGACGGGTATCGCGTCACCAACATCGGCGATAACCTCACCTGGACCATGGCTCAACCGCAACTTTACGCCTCATCCCATCAGGCCAAGCCCGTCAAAACCACCTACCTGAACTACTCCTTGAGCGGGAAACTTTCGGTCAATCCGACCTTTACCGTCACTGCCTCCGGAGGTGAAGTGGTTCAACGGAGCAAAGCCGAACTGGATTGTGTTCGTCCCACGGAAAGCCCCGAATTGAAGCTGGGGTGGAACAACGCCACCGTTTTCGATTGGCCACCCTCCAGCATGTCGGCCACCTTCGGCCTGAACGGCCGATTGGCGGAAGTTGACCACGACGGTGTTTCGGCACCATGGGATCCCTCCGTTCCGGTGCCGTCCTTCACCCTCAACAACAGCAACGTGACGCTCACCTATCGTACAGTTCAGCGCTCGGGGTCGGTTTCGGGCCCCGGGGCGTCGATGTTGGTGACGGTCACCAACCGCACCGCCTCGCTCGCTTTGAGCATCAATGGTGTGTTGCAAGACTTGCCCTCTGAAGCAGAACCGTTCACCTATACGACCGCCAGTGCATGCCCCTCTTCCTCGCTCTCCGCAACGGTTTCCTCCAATTTTTCCCTGTTCTCCTGCGAGATCGATGTCGGCCTTGTCGGTTCAGCAGACGTGAAAGTACTCCATTTCACCCACCTCTCTTCGTTCAAAACTCTGGACATTGATTTGGATGCGAGCCTGCTCAACGAAGCGAAAGAGGCGTCCGCTACGGGGGATGTACGGGCAGTGCTCACCATCCCCTTGCACGTTCGCACCGCTTACGGCGGTCTGCGAGCGGGATTAACCGCGAACACCCTGCCGTTGATGGTGGAGAGCGTTGACCCACCGCTTCACACTCGATGGTTGCCGGAATCTTCGGTGACCTTTACAACGCATCATCAACGCCAAAACCCGCTCGATTTGAGCGAAGATGCACCGGACATCTCGGAGGTGGCGTTGCACCTCAGCACCTCGTCCTCCCTTTCCGATGCTTTCGCTCATGTCCTCGTTGACCGTTTGGATGCCACCCCTCGATTCAGGCAATTGACCGGTGCGGGCGTGTCACCGTTCCAACCTCAAGCTTCCAACGTCTCGTGCATCATCAACGCCTGCACCGTGACCTGGACCTTTGCAAGCACCTGGTTGCTCGATGACATCGATGACCTCCACGTGCTAACTCAAGCCAGCGACGAGGAAGGTTTGGAAGTCGGCCCTTCCGTCTTCGTGCGACGCACCCCGTTCAACGAGGTTGAGAACGATTTGGAGGTGGTGGACTTCACGGTCCTCGACGCATCATCTCGTCGCCTTGACGATTGGACCAATTCGTTTTGGCCTTACCATCTTGGCGAGAATGTATCGCTGGTAGCAACCGGCCGAGTTCGCTTGGAAGGCATTGTCGATCAGTGGGCCGAAGCAGGCCAAGGTGAGGCCAGCGTGACCCTTCGAGCCGTCCCTCCGAAGAACCTCTCCGGTGGCGAGGATGAATGGGTCGGAGCTGCTGTGAATTGGTCCAAAACATGGACCACCGAAATTGAAGACGACGGTTGGTTTTCGATTTCCATGAACACGCCGAGCCTTGGAGAAGGCGTGCCGAGCAACACGTGGCTCGAGATTCGTCCGAGCCTTTCTCGTCTTGGACCGTCCAACCTCAACTCCTCCTCAAGTGAGGACCGCTCCGTGGTGCTCAACCCCACTCGGTTGCTTCACGACACGGTTTCACCGCACGTTGCATCCTTATCGCTTCTTGATTCGGGCAGGGAGGTCCCCGCTGACGGCCACGTGATTCTTTCCGGACGAGATTTGCCGCTGCGGATGGAATTGAACGACGCAGAAGGGTTGGAGAACCGTGTTGAGATCTGGACGTGGTTGGAACGTCAGAATGACGCCAACAGCGACGGCGTGATGGATCCCGAGGAATACACGATGCAACACGTAAGCGTGAATCGGGGCGTGACCATGATGGAGGTCGACCTCCCCCTGATCTCTTCCACCCAGGTCCTCCCGAACGGGGCCTTTGAAGGAAAAGCAAGCATCGTGGTCAAAGGCCACGACCTTGCTGGAAACCCACTTGAAGGCGGCGGCGACTTTGGTGAAGAGAACGATTTGGCAACGGTTCGCGTTCAACAACGGGCCGACACCACGGCGGACATCGACGACATACGCATGGATGCGGTGAACGGGCACCTTCTGGCCGGTCACGAACATTCGTTTTCCTTCGTCCTCTCCGACGGCAACGGCATTGCCTCGTTGGACCGCATTGAACTCGCTTTGTTGGGAGAATCAGCGCCGGCTTCCTGCTTCGTGCATTACGAGCCTCGATTCGGAGAGGTTTCAGCCGATGAAACCTGTTTCCATGAGGTGCCGCAGGTCTCGGTTGCACAACGCCCGCTCTCGTCCACTTACGACGTCACCTTCCGATTCCGTCTGGGATGGGCGGCCACCCAATCCGTTGCCTCAAGCGGGGGTACGCCGGCTTTGGTGGTCGTCGACGAGGGTCAAGATTTGGGCTTGGGCCTGCACCACCTCAACGCGCATGCATGGACGGGCAGCACGGCTCTTGCCTTGCGATGGCTTGAGATCGTTGATACGATGGAACCGGTCGGCGAATCCAATGAAACGACGTATTGGTTCCACCGCAGCGATGTCATTCACCACCGGTTGGGCGTGGTGCACGAGGGCACCGATCTTCTCGCCCGTGACCTCCCCGACGTTGGCCATTTCGTGTGGGAACTCAACGATGGTGAACGTCGAATGGAGGGTGCGTTTAACGTCACCTCGTCAGGGGAAATGGAGTTGAACATCACGATGAATGCGGGCATCATGTACCACGATTATGGAAATGTAAGCGTCACTCCCAAAGGCTTCGAAGCGTATGGAATCAACGGCTTAGCGTACGACGTGGTGCTGGATGACCGTGCGCCCAAATTGGTGCTCTCTCCTGGAACCCTGGAACGCTTGGATTCTAATCAACTCAACAACGTTAGCATCACGCTGAGCGTGAACGATGACACCCACATGCCACCCGGCCCGCTGAAGATGCACTCCGTGTTCTACCGCATGGGTCAACCTGTTGAAGGAACCCAACGCGTGGACGAACTGCCCATCATCGACGTGGTGAATGCCTACACCGTTTACGAAGGCGTTGTGAGCTTCCTCCCTGCGGAAGTGGTATTGACTCGCAGCGATCTCCTCGTGGTTTGGTTTGAAGCCAACGACCGCTCGGGGAGGGCATTGACCGGACTGGGAACGGAATCAGCACCGCTCAACGTGGGCATGACTTGGGTGGCCTTTGAACCGGTGTTCACCGACATATCGGCCTCGCCGTATCGACCCGAGGTTGGTGACGATGTGGCGATTTACGTCCGCATTGCAAACGAGGGTTTGCTTCCCGGGGAAACCAAAGCGGTACTTCTGGACGGTAAAGGGCGCATTCTTGCTTCGGAAGACATCGCTCTCGCCACCGGAGAGTGGGTCAAAGTGTCCTGGAATGTTACGGCGTGGGAGGTGGGCCGGTTGGGCCTCAGCGTCCAACTTGAGGGTTACACGCCGCTCATACCCATTCCTCTGGCAGATGTTCAAGCCTCGGATGGCGATAAGGCCATCAGCAGCATGGCGGTCCTGAGCCTTTCGATTCTTTCCATTGTTATTGCAGGGGCGGTGTTGTTGATCGTCAATCAAAAGCGGTCCGAAAGCGAAGAGGCCTATCATCTGGAGCGAATCCGCCGAATCGTGTCAAAACGGACTCCTCCGCCGGTTCCGTGGGGGCTCATGGACGAAGTCCAAGAGGAATAGTCAAGAAGAGCGTTCATCACGGCTCAACACGAAGCCGGGGTACCCGAGTGGTCAAAGGGGGTGGATTCAAGCTCCTCTGCATATTGCTTCGCAGGTTCGAATCCTGCCCCCGGCACTTCCAGACCACGGATAGAAGGCTTGTCCACGATCATCGCCACGGATTCAAAACACCCTCTGCATGCGATACCGATGAGCCTGCTCAAGGGAATTGCCTTATATCCGCCACCGAGGAATCTTGAGCATGGCGAGTCCATCCGAGGCCTACGGTTTGGACCATGGTTTCTTCCACTTTCCAAAACCTACGGCCGCTCACAAAGCCGGGTATGGGCTCTCCGTCGTATTGATGATTGTGGCGGTGTTCCTCTACTCCTCAAGCCTCTTCATTCCCGATGTGCCCCGGATTGACGAGGCTGAAAAATTGCCCTCCTTGCATGAAGACCCGTCCATGTATGCCTTCGGCCCCCTGCAGAAGGGGTACGATGCTGATGAATACGCCACCACCGCCGCTTTTGTCGTGGTTCCGCTTGAACTTGAAAGCGGCGGGATTGGCTCCGAATCCTGCAGATGGGTTGAGGACGATGACGGAGGGGGGAGTTGGCAATACAGTGTCGAATTTTCAGACGATTTGGTTCGGTTCCGCGATGTCGCCGGTCAGAGGATCGATGCATCTTTTTCGAAACAAGGCTCGCTAAGCCCTGAAGGCACCATGCTCTCCGAATGTTCAAGCGAGTACGACCGAGATATCATCGGTCACGGGGAGGGTCACAGCGACAACCACCGTTTTTCGGTTTTTATGCTCGTTGAAGAAGACCCTGTTCGCTATCAATTGCTTTCCGTGGCCGAAAACCTCGGGTTCAGCAACGCCATCCTTCCCGATGAGGTGACGCAACGAGAAGACCGAGGCCGCTGGGCGCTTCTTTTCAGTGGGTTGGCCGGTTTGGTGTTCATGTACAGCACCACCCCTTCGCTCAAAGAGGATTTGAGGCGAATCCGCAACCAAAACTCGGCATCGGCCAAAAACCCCACCTCCGGCGAAGGTTTTTTACGCGGTTCCGGTCGTTCTTTCCCGCACTTTGGTTTGAATTTTGAACGCCTTGAAACGCCTTCCAGGCCAACCAGAGATGTTGAAGACGACTGGCTCTTTGGCGCCCCTCCCCTGCCGGCGTCGTTCGAAGATCCCTTCAAACAGGAAGGCGACGGCACCCTCATCGCCGAACACCCCATCAAAATGGGGACGCCTCGGCCCGCCACGATGACACCGTACTCCATCGGGGCCCTTCTCTTTTCGATATCGTTCATTTGGTTGGCCGCTGACCTCCGAGCTCGAGACGGGTCGTGGTTCCATTCGATGTTGGGATGGGGGCTCACCTTCTTGGTGACGGGGGTGAATTTGGTCTGGTTTTACCGCGCGTGGAAGCAATTCAAACTTGTTCGGTTGGTCAGCGACTTGCCCACCACACCCGTACGGAGCGCTGCGGTAGGCCAAGTCGAATTGGTGGGGCAAGTTCGCCCTTCCGTTGCGGGAACGCCGGCCATGGAAGTCGGTGGGAGAGAAACCAAGGGTTTGGTGACCTGGAGGTGGGACTCCTACCGCTACGAGTGCACTACCGATAGCGATGGCAACCGGTCTTGCAGTTGGAATCACAAAGAGCGGGTCTCCAACGGCGTTCCGTTCATTGTCCACGACGGTTCGGGCGGCATCATCGTGGACCCGGCGTTCTGGAGCGAAAAACAGGTTGACCTCGGGCCGGTGATTGACACTTGGCAGCGAGATAACTGGCGTTGGGATGTGAGAGGCCTCGGTGTTGGCGACCCGCTGTACATCCTCGGTGATTGTGTTCCACGAACCGAACAGCACCTCCGCGACTGGGGAGGTGACCCCACCGTTCAAAACGCCCTGCTCACGGTGGTTCCCACCACCGCCACCGGAGATGCCTCGGTTCTGCATTACGGTACGGAGTTGGACTTGTTGGCTCAAAACCGGTCCATCTTTGAGATTTTGATCGTTCCGCTCTTCGTTTTCACGGTGGGCGTCTTCATGTTTCTCAATTACACGCCGTGAGCGAACGAAGTTCTGCGGTTTTATGATGCTCATCCATGGCTTTGGTGCACGCCCAAAGAAATGCCTCAGCCCTTTGTTCACGTATTGTCGACTTCCCCAAAGATGGCGTGGTCACGCTCAAAATGAATCATTGAGTGGAGGATGGTTCCCGTCAACAGGCGATGTTTCTTGTTCATGTCGTCCACCTTTCCACGGGTGTCGGCCTCGATTTCGGCGACCCTTTGGGCGATGGCGGCCGTATCGGCAAAACCGTTCCACACGATGTGACAATACAGTGTCTCCATGCGCTGGTGCTCTTCCATCACGATGTCGGTGTAGACAGTCAGGGTTCGAATTGACCACATGGCGAAGGCGGCGACGAGAATGGTCACGCTCACGGAAACGACGAGGGCCGTTTGACTCCATTCGAAGAAAGAATTCAAACCTCCCGTGCCCAAAACGAGGGCCACGGTGAGGAACCACCCCATTTGGAGAACCTGGGTTCGGATGCCCGACAGTTCTCCATTCACCGCCACAGCCGTCGACATTTTCATGTTGATGTATCCGATAATTCGGTCCACGTTTCGGCCAAGAAGAATCTGGTTGAGACCTTCCTGCGTGGTTTCTGTTGAACCTTTGATGGATTTCTCTCCGGTGTTCATCTTCGCTCGCCCCGTGCGCTCGGTTCCTTTTATTTGACGGGTTCGTTGGAGACTTGACCGTTGGTGGCGTTCGGGGCTTCCCGTTTGCATCACGCTGAGGCGCGTGGATCTTTCGGCCCTTCGGTCCGTTGGATTTCCACCCCGTGCTCCTCGAGATAGCCGACGCCGTTTTCGCCCATAAAACCGCCATCAACGATGACGACTCGGGCGATGCCTGCGTGGTGGATGAGTTTCGCGCACATCATGCACGGCTCTCCGGTGACGATGAGCCAGGCGTTGTTCGTGGGCACGCCGTTGGCTGCAGCGTTGCAAATCAGGTTCATTTCAGCGTGATGGCAACCGATTTCCACTCGGGTCCCCGAGACCACGTTCATCGTGTCGCGGAGACATTCCTCGCCGCCGCACAATCGGCCGCCACCTCGGGGCCCGCCGTTGTAACCGTCCATGAGCACCACGTTTCGGTCGGGGTCGACCAAGAGTGCACCAAAGGTTCGTCGGGGGCAGTTTGAGGCTTCGGCCAAGGCCAAGCACTGTTGGATCCGGATGGCCAAGTGTTTCGCCTTCATGCGCTCCCCGGAGAAGAGGACGGCGCGACTTGGTTTCATACCTTCGCCCGCACGGTCAGGGCGTCATCGTCCGTAGCCCCAAGCGCTTCGAGAACATTGCCTTGCATGTAGAGCGAACCGATGGAAAGGACGGTCTTGATGCCGGTGGGTTGGGTCTCGAACCACGCCACGGCTTCTGCGGGCGTGGCGGTGATGCGGTGGACGGGCACCCCCAATGCTCGAAGGTGGCCGGCCATGACGTTCCCCTCCACCCCTGGATAGCGCCCACCTTGCGGCACGGAGACGAGAACCACAGAGGGGGCGTGGACGGTCGTTAAGCTCACGAGCGGGGATAAAAAAGCCGTCATGTCGGTTTGGGGGGAACTGCCGAGAAGCAAGCCCCAAGGCTCGCTCGTTTCGCTGAACGTCTTGGTGAGGTGCTCACACGATTTCACCATCCCGCTCGGGTTGTGCGCCCCGTCGAGCAGGTAGGTCATCTCGTCTTTTCCTGGGCTTGCAACGCGTTGCATGCGCGCCGGCCAATGGAGGGCTTCGAGCGGAGGGAAATCGGTACCTTCGGTCGCTTTTAGGTGCGGCCATACGGCCTTGGAAAGACGCTTCGCTTCCTCAAAGGCTCCGTCGTGTTCTTCCATGGAAACCCATTCGAGCAGGGCCGGTCCCACCTGCTCGCCAAGAGCCGGGTTTCCCACCCGCTGGGCGAGGGTTTCAACCGCGTTTTTCACCTCAACCTCCTTGGGCCATCGAGCGATAAGGGGTTGAAAAGGGCGAGCGATGGCTGCCTTTTCCCGGGCGATGCCCGTCAAATCATCCCCGAGCACATCGGTGTGTTCCAACGCAAGGGCGGTCACAACCGAGATGTCAGCCGTCGCCGCCCGAGTAGCGTCCAAACGCCCACCCAACCCGGTCTCCAGCAGCAGCACGCGGATATCGTGGCGGCTTGCAACGACGGCCGCAACGAGAAAGGTGACCTCGAAAAACGTGAGCGGATGGTTCGTGCTGTCCTCCACCGCTTTGACGGCGGCTAACGCACGGTCGAATTCATCCCGGGAGACGGGGACGCCGTTGAGCCGGACCCGCTCTTCCACACGCACCAGATGCGGCGAAGTAAACGAGAGGTTGGAAATTTCGCTTGCGGTAAGCGCGGCGCTGAGCGTGGCGACGGTGGTGCCCTTCCCGTTGCTTCCAGCAACATGAACCGTTTCGTACGAAGGTGGTCCAAGATTCAGCGCGTTGAGCGCGCGGTGTGTTGCTTCCACGCCCAACGCCATGCCACGAGACTTCGTTTCTGTGAGCCACCAACGCAACCCGTGCGGCTCATCCATGGATGCTGCAGTGGACGGCCCGTGATAGCCTCTTTCCTCGGAAAAGGAGCGAGATAAAATCGCGAGACTGATATGCAAGAGCGGAGTGGCACCTTCATGAGCGATGCAGAAGAGAGCGGTTGGAAACGCCGCGTCTCGAAACGCTTCGCTGAAGTTGAGGACGAGTTGCGGGAAGGCGACACGCTCGGCTCGCTCATGGCCGAACAGTGGCGCGGTATGGCTGGCATGGCCGGCATGTTCGTCGCAACCATCGCCCTTGCCCTCTACATCCGACCTTACTACGATGTCGGGGAGTTGCATGCTTTTGGAGCATCGGGCGCCACGCAAGTTCGGTACGTGGCGATCGAACTCCTTGCGATCTTCGCGTTCACGGCCCTGATAATTTTCCTCGCCCGTTGGGGCAAGGAATTCATCATCAAATACGGCATGTACGCCGTGTTGAGTCTCGCTCTATTGTATTCCCTGGTGCCCCTTGCGCACATGCTCGTCCTGGATTTTGACCCCGAGCCGTTTGAAGTCAGCACCACTTTTTCGACGGAGGGCGATGTTCTCGGGACGTGGGGAGAAAACGGCTTCGTTCTCGCCGATGTGAGTTCGGATGAGTTGAACTCAACCGTGAACATCAGCGCTTGGGATGCGTCCAACAACTACGCCTCCCCGGTGTGGACGGTTCAACACGCTCACAACGTGTACGACAAGAGCCATCCTGTGACGATGACCCAAGCAGACGGTTCGCTCATGTTCGCAAGCGGTGATTATATCTGGCAGGTTGATGGCGATACCGGGGCACTGGAGGCGAGTTATCCCTGTCAGACGTGGGCGGAACCGAACATCAACTACTTGCCCAACGTCGCCCCAGGCTGTGAACTGGCCGCACCGGTTGACGACATCGTTTACGTCGTCACCGGACGCAACGAACTTGTTCGTTTCCAATCCTTCCCTGAAATCAACCTGCTCGTTCAAGAAGGCGGTCGGTGGGTGCTTCCGGGATTTGATGTGGAAGAAGGCGTTCATGGAAGCACCTTGCTGGATGACGATGAGTGGTTCATCGTGACGCCCTCCCAAGCGGGCGCCGTTCTTCTTGAGGAGAATATTGGCGGCATCGGTATGGCGCCCGGCACCCAAGGCAACGCCACCTACCTCACAGCGTATCAACCCGAAGCAGATGCCGTCTTTTCCGCTTTTGATGTCGGCTATTCACCGTTTTTGGAGGTCAATTTCACCGCCCTTGAAGCCGACCCCTCTACAAGAGCTCAACGCTTGGTGCTGTTGGGGGAGTCCAATGGCCACATAACGGGCGTGGAATGGGACGGAAACGGTGCGAATTCCGCCTACGCGATTCAAGACCGAATGGCGCTCGACGGTTTGGTGGACAACGTCACCTCGTTGCGGCTGACCGATATGGACGAATCGGGCTACAGCGACATGCTCGTTGCCGACGAAACCCAGGTGCATTGGCTCTACACCACTTCGCTGGTGGACCGAGGGACCTTCCCGGTTCCAGAAGGCGTCCGTCACGCGTTCTTTGCCATCGATGACAACAGCACACAACTCGTCGTTGTGACCGTCGAAAACGGCACGAGCACGGTCCACCTCGGAGAGCTGACCACGGCCATGTTCCCGCTTTACGGGTTGCAATTGCTCCTCGGCCCCACCCTCGTCGGTTTGGCCGTGACCGTCCTCCTGCTCGTCCTTTTGTTCGTCCACAGCGAATGGTACGTGGTCAACACCACCGGTGTTCTGCTCGGTGCAGGCGTGTGCGTGATGCTGGGCGTCACCTTTGTACCGGTGCTGGCCATTCTCTTCATGGTCTTGGCCGCTGTTTACGATTTCTGGGCGGTTTACCGTTCGAAGCACATGCTCGATTTGGCCGACACCATGATCGGACTTCGTCTGCCCATCCTCCTGGTCGCCCCCCAGGACAGGGATTATTCCCTCATTGAGGAAACCGAACAGAACAAGGAAGCCGTCTCCGTTGACCGTGCCTCACCCGGTCAACCCCAAGCCCGTCGGCCCGAACGCAAGGGCAGAGAAGCGATGTTCATGGGATTGGGCGATGTCATCTTCCCGGGGATGCTCGTGTTGTCTGCGATGCAGTGGCTGGACCCCGAGGTCGCCTTCAACGTCGCTCTGACCACGCTGATGGGTGGTTTGCTCGGCTACCTCGCTCTCATGACCTACGTGGCTCGTGGCAAAGCCCAAGCCGGCCTTCCTTTGCTCAACGGCGGGGCCATCATTGGGTACTTGGTTGGCGGTTTCTTCTTCCTCGGAAGCGAAATTTTGAGTTTCAACATCTCATGGTGATGCACATGCTGGACATAACGATGTTTCGAGAACACGCCGATGTCATCCGTGCGGACCACACCAAACGGGGTTTGCCTCACGATAACATCGACCGTGTCATTGAACTGGACCAAAACTGGCGAAACTTGCTGCACGAGACCGACCAGTGGCGCCGTGAGAAGAACGAGGCTGCCCGAGGCATCGGGGCGGCGAAAAAGGCAGGCGACAACGAGGGTGCACAACGCATCCTCGCCCAGGTTGCCGACCTTGGTCAACGCATCGCAGAGTGGGAGGCCAAAACCAACGAAGCGATGGAAGAGCGTGACCGCTTGCGCATGTCCATTCCGAACATTCTTCACGACGACGTCCCCGTTGGCGACGACGACTCCGGGAACACGGCTCACGCTGTTCACGGCGAGAAACCGACGTTCACGTTTGAGCCACGGACCCACAACGACCTCATCGAGATGAACAAATGGGTCGACCTCAAACGAGCCGCAAAAATCACCGGAAGCCGGTTCTATTTCCTCAAAGGCGATTTGGCTCGTTTGGAGTTTGCGCTGCAGCAGTATGCGGTGGAGTTCCTTCGCTCCCGCGAGTACACCTTCGTGCAGCCACCCGTGATGATGAACCGTGAAGCCTACGAAGGGGTTACCGATTTGGGGGACTTTGAAACCGTGATGTACGGCATTGAACCGGACAAGTACTACATGATTGCCACCTCCGAACACCCGCTCACAGCGATGTTCATGGACGAGACCATCCCAGAGGAACAGATGCCCCTGCGAATGGTCGGCGTGTCGCAATGCTTCCGTCGTGAAGTTGGCAGCCACGGCCAGAGCGATTTGGGCATTTGGCGTGTTCATCAATTCACCAAAATCGAGCAGATCATCATCGCCAAACCCGAGGACTCTTGGGCCTTGCACGAAGAATTGCTGCAAAATTGCACCGACCTTTGGGACAGCCTCGGCATCCACTACGAGGTGGTGAACATCTGCACCGGAGACATGGGGACCGTCGCCGCCAAGAAGTACGACTTGGAGGCATGGATTCCGGGTGCAAACCAGTACAAGGAAATCGTCTCTTGCTCAAATTGCACCGACTATCAGGCCAACCGCTTGGGCATCCGCTACGGTCAACCGGGCCACCCCAACCAACCCATCGTCCACACCCTGAATTCGACAGCGGTCGCCACATCTCGGGCCTTGGTCGCCATCATGGAACAGTATCAATTGGAGGACGGTCGCGTGGCCGTACCCGATGTCTTGCAGCCGTATTTGGGCGGTCAAACGGTGCTTGAACCGTGCTCGTGGGGTTGATGATGTGCAACGTTTGTCCGCTTTCCTCATCGTGACCGTCTTCATGCTCGCGCCGCTCTCAGGTTGCTTTGGCGAAGACGAGACGGGGCCGGTCGTCGCCGTTCTAACCCAGAGCGAGGAGATGCCGACCACGGCCACACGGGGTCAGTACTTGACCCTCAACTTCACCAGCACCGTCGATTGGACCATCAGTCGGTCCCCCGGCGTGTTCTTTATGGATGAATTTGGGGTGCTTCGAGACGAGGTGAACTTCACCCTCCCGGCCTCGGCCACCGGCGTGACGATGTTGGTGTTGGATTCCGAGCGAGAAAGCATTGACTTGGCCGTCACGGCCGGGGACCAGTCGTGGAACGCCACGCTTGCTCTCGAAGACAGCACGGAATTGATGTTGGTCGACGGTCGCCGTGCGTACGACACCATCGACATGCTCACCAGTTCCTACAACAACCGCTGGTGCGCCTCGGCGTCCATCCATGAAGGCGGTGCCGCTTACGAAGCAGCAGCCGAAGCGATGGCCGAGAACATGCGGGGCTTTGGCTTCGATTTCGTAGAGGTGACGCGCTACGAGGACGACCCCGACCAGTTGAACGTCGTGGGCTACAATTGGGGCCGAACCAACCCCGACGAATATATCGTCATCGGCGGTCATTTTGACATCGCCTATGCGTTCACACCGCCAAGTGGAGGAACCAACGAAGGTGCGAACGATGACACCTCAGGTTCCACCGTGTCTCTCGAGATGGCGCAAGCCTTGGCCAAGATGGAGTTTGACCACACGGTGGTCGCCGCTCTTTGGGCCTGCGAAGAAGAAGGGCTACTCGGTTCGCGGGCCTATGTAGCTCACCTTCCCGAGAACGTCTCGGTCAAGGCGTACATGAACTTCGATATGGTGTCCCTCAATTACCCCATCACCCCATTGACCGAACCCATCGTTGGGCCCGGTGGTGAGATTTTTGCTCCAACCAAGTACGACTGGGACATCAGCATTGCCGGCGCCAATCAAACCAACATGAACCGGATGATGGCGTGGGTGGGCGAAACCATCGAAGACGACTTTGCCTACACGCCGACTGAAGGCAACCCGATCAACTGGCAGATTGCGGAATCGTGCGCTTCCGACCACTGCTCCTTCTTTTCAGCGGGTTACCCCACCTTCAACTTCTTCAGCCCGGGTGGCGACATTTCCTTCTGGCAGGAGTGGCACTCGCCGGCGGACACGCTCGAATTCATGACGGCCAAGGCCGGCGGTCAGACGGGCATGGAAAGCGGCTTCAACAGCCTGGTCTGGTCGTCGCTCGACCTGTTCATTCGTGTGGACAACGCCGATGATTTCTACGGCAATTGGTACGACGAAGCCGGTGAGGCGTGAACACCTTCACGACTGGCTCGCCTCAAAGGTCACAGCACACGTGTTTCGGTTGAACAACCCGTTGAACGGGCAGTAGCCAAAGGCGGAGGTCTACACGCACCACAACCCGACCACGAGGAAGACCACTTCGATGTGCACGGTGGCGAAAAAGTCGAACAAAACCAAGCCGGAACCGAAGGCAGCCCGTGCCACCATTTCCGTGCCTCCGACGTTTTTCACGGGGTAAAACTTCACTCATTTGCCTATAACGGATTGGTTTCCCGGTTCCAACACGGCAACCGAGGCACTCGGTGCGCGCCAATGAAGAAGCCTGAAAAACAATGTTCGGACAAAAGGCCCCCATGGGCGGGCCGGAATCCTTTGAATCCTATCTGGAAATCGGCTGCATGCGGTGCAAGAAAGGCGGCACGGACCAATGCAAAGTCCTCCCGTTCGTCGACGAACTTCGTGCGCTTCGTGCGTTGCTGGCAGAGACCGAATTGGTTGAGGAGATGAAATGGAGCATGCCAGCTTACACCATCAATGGAAAAAACGTCATCATGCTCGCAGCGTTCAAGGAACACGTGAGTTTGTCGTTTTTCAAGGGCGCTATCGTGGACGACCCGAAGGGTTTGCTCGTGAAGGCGGGCGAGAATACCCAGGTTTCTCGTCAATTGCGATTCACTTCCGAAGAAGAGATCGAAGCACAACTTGACGCCATCCGGGCGCTCGTCGCCTCGGCCATCCAGGTTGAGCAGAAGGGCTTGAAGGTTGAGCGTGCCCGTCAGGAAGAAGAGGCCTGCGAGGAACTCCAAGCTCGCTTTGAAGCCTCACCGGCCCTGAAGGCAGCGTTTGAGGCCCTGACCCCCGGACGTCAACGTGCGTACCATCTCCACTTCAAACAAGCAAAACAATCCCAGACGCGATCCAACCGTATCGCCAAGTGGGAGGCGAGCATTTTGGAAGGAAAGGGGATGAACGATCATTATCGGTCCTGAAGCATAGGGTAGCGTCTGACAAGACCCACTGCGAGCCCTCTGATGAGGTCAAAACGAATCAGTGGGTTTGTGCATTGACCTTTTGAAAAGGTGAATACCAGAGCGAATCAAGGGTTGATTCGTTTTAGTCAAGGGTACAGAGAGAAACGCTCAAGTCGTTTCTCGCTAACGGAGCATCCATGGCTGAGCCGTTTTGGAGCCAACCCGAGGCTGTCAACGACGAAGTTCCCGTTCAGCCAGACATGCCCGTGCCATCAGTGCCTCAGACAACCGTAGAGGTAGGTGAACAGGTCATTGAAAGTGATCCTACAGCGCTTCAAATTGGTCTTGGCCTCCTATCCATTATTTTGGTCTTCTTGGTCATTGACGCCCTCAGGGGTTCGCCTGAATCAAACAGTCAAGTAGGTGGTCTCGGCTTTTTGGTCTTCCTAATTTCCATCGCCGTCTCCATCAAGGGGCTCTTGGACCGCGACAAGGTCATGGTCGTGTCGTGGGATCCAGTCTCGCACCACCTTAACGTGGCCTTTGCCTCTCGAAAGTTGGAGAGGAGGAAGACCTTCTTTGCCTTCGACATGCAGCACGGCGACGACCCCCGGTTTAGAACGTACACCGGTGAAGGTGATGACGCATCCACCTCGTACTGGTTCGAGGTTTATCGTCGCGACGGGACGCTCGTAGTTAACACACCCACTTTTTCATATCATTATTGGCTGAAGCTCCGCCCAATACTCCTCGAACTACAAGGAAAGGTGAATGCCGCTGCAAAGCCGAAGGAAGTCGATTCCGTTCAAGTATCGTCTTGACAGGCCCTAAATCGAATCACCGCCGTTCGCTTGGCAACTGTGACCCTCAACAGACAAGGCATCTGTGAGGAATCAGTCATCTCTTAATCAGAGGGGACCCCTCTGATCAGGCGTCTTGTCAGAGGGTAGCGTGTGTACTGGCGGACTGAACACCCATTGTACTTCTCCATAATATCTTGAGGGGGTTCCACATACCCATCCGATTTCATGGAAATGATATATCGGTTCAACATATTACTCTTAAATGGAAATGGGTATATACCACCATGTAGTAGACTTTCTATGAAAGACCAAAAGATAGCGATATTTCTTGTTTTCATATTTTTAGCATCAATAACTCATTTAGATTATTTTTCAGAAAACGAGAAATTGGAATTAGAGATGAACGACGAAATCATTGTACAAGGAAGTTCATCCAACCCAAACCATGATGTTGGGAATTTTAGTCGTGGTGGATACCATATTGCCACTGGAGATTGGCATGAAGCGATTAATTACGCCACATCAATTAACGATAGCGATGGTGATGGGATAGAAAATTCCAATGATTCGGCCCCGCAAAATCCGTTTATACCATCATCTAAACCTCAAAGGGCTTCAAATTGTAATGTTCGATTAAGTAATTGTCTTCAAGAAAATATCCCGATTTTTAATGAAACAAATCCATTTGGTAATTTTGGGAAAATTAAGTTTGGTGATTTAGATGGAAACGGCTTTATGGACATGGTTGGTATAAGTGGAAATTCACTAAAATTTCATCTCAATACCGATTCCACATTCAATAGTTCTCCGGATTTTGAATATTCAACATCATCCCAATTCAGTGATCTTGAATTAATAGATATCGATAATGATGGAGACCTTGATATTATCATCGGTGCTAAAAATTTCAAGAATATTTTATTCAAAAACCGAGGAGGTACATTCTCCAATAACCCTGACTGGGAAAGCAATCAAACATCTAATACAATCAAAATTTCATTGGGCGATTTGAATGGAGATGGATATTTGGATCTAGCAGTTGGAAATCTCAATTCCGCAACAGAAATTTATCTTAATGATCAGGTGACATTTGAAAAGTCACCATCAGTAAACTTAGTTGATTCTGGATTAGTGACATGGGCGGATTTTGATTCTGATGGGGATGAAGATTTATTGATTGGTAAGAAACTGTTTAGTAATGATAATGGCGTTTTGCAAGTTTCTCCTATTTGGTCGACTACGGGATCATGTGGGGCTGCTGCCGCCTGGGGCGATATAAACAATGATGGAACTATTGACTTGTTTTGTGGAAATAGCATATATCTCAACACAGTAAACGGATTAGAAACTCAACCTTCTTGGACAGTACCGGGAAACGATAACATTGCTGATGTAAAATTTGCAGATCTGAATAATGATGGTAATTTGGACATAATATTAGGGCGAGATTTGGATCCAAACATGATAATTATGAACAATGGAAGTGGGTTTAACAATAGCCCTTTCAAACACATCGGAAGTGAAGATTATATGACAACTTCTGCCTTTTTGGCAGATATCAATAATGATGGAGATTTGGAATTCGGTTTCACAAATCTTTACAACATTCCCGAATTTTATGTCAAACATATAACAAGTTTATTTCAACCAAGTGAAAGAATTATTTCTGTTGCGTATGATTATGACTATTCTGTGAACCCGATTGCTGCAGCTCAATTGTGGAATAATCAATTTCAAATTGCGATTGGTCATTACGACGTAAAAATATATTCAGGAGATTTCAGTTATTTGCTTTCGGAAATTAAATCAATTTATGCTACAGATTTAACGTTTGGTGACATAGACGGTGACAACGATCTAGATCTTGCCATCGCTAGATCTGGTAGAAATTATGTTTATGAAAATACAGGTTCCACATTTGAAAATAGTTCATACTATTGGCAATCAGATAATTCCTTGAATTCTAAGTCAATTGTCTGGGGAGATATCAACCAAGACGGGCACACGGATATGGTAGTAGGTAATTATGGAGTAAATGAATTATATTTAAGCAATGGAAATACTCTTGGTATATCCCCTGTTTGGACAAGCAATACATCAAAAAACACCAATGAATTAAAACTTGGAGACATCGATAATGATGGGAAATTAGATTTGATAGTTGGAAATAATGGTTTGAATGAGATATATTTTGGGTCCGAAAATTATTTTGAGAATACACCCTCATGGACAAGTTTGACTAATGAAAATACCGCATCAGTGGAATTATTGGACGTAGATAACAATGGATTTTTGGACGTCGCAACAGGAAATTTAAACGGAAAAAACGAGATATTTTTTAATTATGGAGGTATTGTGGAATCAATACCTAAATGGAATTCAACAAACACATTTGACACATATGCGGTTACAGCAGGAGATATCGACGGTGATGGAGATTTTGATTTAGCATATGGTAATTATTTTGAAAAAAATGAAATTTTCATAAACAACGGCACATCTCTAAAAATAGATTCTTTGCATGTGGATTCAGCAAAACAATACACTACTGACCTGTTGTTCGTAGACTACAATAAAGACGGGGCGTCAGATTTAGTTGAAGCAGTCGTTGAACTTCAAGGAATGCCCCCTCAATTGAATAAAATTTGGCTTTCAAAACCAGATTCGGATAGAGATACTTACCCGAATGACATCGATAGCTTTCAATGGGACCCAACACAATATGAAGACTTTGATAACGACGGATATGGAGACTCAATTACTGGGTATCAATTCGACTCTTGCCCAGGGATATGGGGTTCTTCTTGGAGGGACCGGGGGGGTTGTCCTGATGAAGATGGGGACGGTCAATCGAACCTTAATGACGATTTTTGGACTAAAAATACACAGTGGTTAGATTCAGATGGTGATGGACTTGGTGACAACTGGGCAAATGGTGCCTTTAATGACACTCGTTCAAATCATTGGCCCGGTCAATGGGTTGAAAATGCATACAATCCTGACCCATATCCATTTGATTTTGATAATGATGGATTCGAAGATGAATCAATAGAAGGGACGCAAGGACCCTTTGACGCCTGTCCATTTTCTTATGGAACAAGTTCCACAGATAGGTCCGGATGCCAAGATTCCGATGGTGATGGTAGAAGTGACCGAACAGCAGATTGGACTAACGAGGATGGGGCAGATATGTTCCCAACTGATATCACCCAATGGATTGATTCAGACGGTGACGGATTTGGCGATAATCCATTCCCGGCAAATAACCCAGATGCGTGTCCCTCCGAGTACGGAACTTCCCTCAAAGATGGATATGGTTGTCTAGACCTAGATGATGACGGTTGGGGATTAACAGATGATTGCCCAAATTCAGCAGGAAATTCTACGATTGACCAAATTGGTTGTCCAGACCGAGATGGAGATGGCTACAGTGATGATGGAGATTCATCACCCGATGAACCAGATATCTGGTCAAACATAGATGGCGATGCTTACTTTGACCAAGGCACAGAAGAGACTCGAGACAACTGTCCTAGTGAGGCGGGAACAAGTTACCGAGACCGTTTAGGATGTGTTGACCCAGATGGTGACGGTTGGTCGAGTCAAGGCGGAAATATGCTTGCTCACCCACTTGGTGATGCAGATAGCCACCCCACAGACGCAACGCAGTGGCGAGACAGAGATGGAGATGGATATGGAGACAACCAAACTGGTAACAGTCCTGACGCTTGTCCAGACTTGAATGGACCAAGTAAATGGACAGTTGTCGATGGCCAAAAGGTTCCACATTTTGGCTGTGAAGATTCTGATTTGGACGGTTTCACAGATGAGATTGACACCTGTCCAAATGTCGCAGGTGCATCTGAAGGTGTAAACTGGGGATGTCCAGATTCAGACAACGATGGAACACAGGATTCAGAAGATTCTTGTCCTTCACTATCAGGAACTTCAACTGCTAATCTCAAAGCTTGCCCCGATTCAGATAATGATGGTATCGCAGACTTAGAAGACCCTCAACCACTTGTTGCCCTAATTGGCATTTCAACCCCTGAGGATTGGGACGGTGATGGAGTAAACAACAATGATGACGAGTATCCATTTGAGCAAACTCAGTGGGAGGATTTGGATGGCGATGGCTTTGGAGATAACTCAAGTGGGGTAAATGGAGACCCTAGCCCTAGCGACTATGACAATGATTTCTGGCTTGACCCTTCAGACCTTTCAACAACCGTATTAGGTTGCCTAAATAATCCCGAAGAAGGCATGGATTACTTCCCCGAAGACTCACGTGAATGGAAGGATAATGATGGTGACTGCATAGGTGATAATTCAGACCCTGATGACGATAATGACGGATATTCAGACGTTGAAGAAGCCCAGCAAGGGACTGACCCGTTATCATCTTCAAGCAAACCAATTGAAGGATTTGAAATAATCGTTCCTGGTACTGAAATCAGTTTGGGTGCTTGGGATTTGATCGGTATTTTTGGTGGAGTTCCTTTCTTTGCTTGGATTGGTTTTGGAATAGTTACTAGAAATTCAAGAACTGCAAGATTTGAGGATGACCTCAAAGCAGTAAATAGCCGTGAAGAATTAGAAGAAATTGCAAAGCGGTGGGAGTTTGCTTTAATGATCAAACTCATCGGTCCGCATCAAGGAATTCGTTTGGAAAGAATGCGAGCAGAATACGATGATAGGTTTGAAAATCAGGCTTTTGATGACGGGCCAATTACTACTGAAGACCAAACAATGTTGGTTGAAAATTCAGCAAAAGAAATTCCTGAAATCGAGAAGCTTCAATTGTCTACTGTTGCACCAAGCAAAGAAACACCAGCGACTTCAGTTGGAACAGATGGATATGAGTGGTACAAATCTGAATCAGGAGCAGATTATTTCAGAACGACAGGAAGTAATGAAGAATGGATAATATTCGACTGACCCTCTGTATACCCTCTAGTGAGTAACTCACGCGTCGGTACCCTGTGATTGGGCATTGCATCGATGGGGGCGAATGGCCAACCCTCAATCCGCTAACGGAAGCTGCGTCGTCGTGCCGATGTCCTTCGTCACGACGAGTCCGAGAAGAGCGCCAAGCGGGGCCACCATCATTGAAAACAGCAGCACGGGGAACGAGACGTACATCGGTTGGTTGGTGGCCATCAAACGCTGCCACGTCCATCGGCCAACAAAGAGGTCGAAGGCCAGGTAATGCAACCAACCGATGAGGATCACTTCTCGGTCATCAAACAGGCTGACCACGATTTCCGGTGTGGGCATGTCGCTTCCAAGCAGCACCAAGATGTCCACGAGGTTGGGCAACACGGCGAGCGTGTAGGCCGCAGCAAGCGGGGCCAAGTAGACCCATTCGTTGCGCAGGAGTGCCGCCGTTCGTTCATGGGCGGGTGCAAACCACATCATGAGCCAAAAGGGGAGAATGTAGAGGCTGGAGAACCAGAAGAGAGCGTCGATGAGGGCGACCATATCAAGCCGACCCCGAGT